>OLFT01000140.1_pt1 | contig 103870 bp, 82 predicted proteins | sample 1604921 | NCBI WGS metagenome assembly OLFT01 (sample SAMEA3888897, study PRJEB22519) | human gut metagenome | biome: human gut; feature: human-associated habitat; material: faeces | place: Denmark | collected 2013 | reverse complement strand
CACCGATTCTATTGTTTAATTTTAATTTCTCGGTAATTTTTTACCGAAGTATTGTCATATATGAATTAAAGTTGCCACAAAATTACTAATACTCCGCGAATATTCCTCGCAAAACAGCGGTAAAATTACGCGCCATTTTTCTTGTAGCCGCATCCTACATTCACTACTTTTGTAAAAGCTAAACAAACGGATATGGAATTTCGGACAAAAATAGAACTGCAACGCTTTCAGCCCGCCATTGGGCACGATGAAAAAATCATGATGCTCGGCTCATGCTTTACGGAAAATATCGGTGAAAGACTGACGAGGGGCATGTTTGGCGTTGACATCAATCCGTTCGGCACACTCTACAATCCGGCAAGCATAGCCAAGTCGATAGACAGGCTGCTGGAGAAACGTGAATTTTCGAAAGAAGAACTATTCGAATATCAAGGCACATGGCACAGCTTCGCCCACCACTCGCGCTTTTCAAGCAGCAATCCGGACACGGCTCTGGAACGCATCAACGAACGGTTCCACAAGGCTGCAAACAATCTCCACCGGGCGCGCCATCTGATTATCACTTTCGGTACGGCATTCGTATTTTCACTGGAAGAAAATGGAGAAATCGTAGCTAACTGCCACAAACTGCCGGCGGCACGATTCCGCCGCACACGGCTTTCAGTCGATGAAATTGTAGAGGAATGGACTGCCCTGCTCCATCGTCTTTTAGAAGGCAATCCCAATTTATGCATAACATTCACGGTCAGTCCAATCCGTCATCTTGCCGACGGAGCCCACGGCAACCAGCTCAGCAAGTCTACGCTTCTGCTTGCCGTCGACCGTCTTACGGAAGCCATTCCGCAATGCCGCTATTTTCCGTCGTATGAAATCCAATTGGATGAACTTCGCGACTACCGCTTCTATGCAGCCGACATGACCCATCCCTCGGAAGTGGCCATCGACTATATCTATTCCCGCTTTTCCGAAGCCTGCTTTTCCGACTCGGCGCAACAGGCTGCCACCGACTGCGAAAAACTCTACCGCCAAATGCACCACCGTCCGCTCACGGACAACGCCGAGGCCATAACGCGTTTCAAGGCATCTACCGAGAAACTGCGCCAACAGCTTCTCGACAGATACCCGTATCTGAACATCTAATAGGAGGTCTTTTCCATCACCCCATCTTCATCGCTCAACAGCTTGTAAAGCACTGGGTCGCGAAGAATTTCATCAATGGCATACCGCTTGCCGTCGACAAGCACATAACGGCAGAACAGCCGTACGCCGTGGCTGTAGTCCACATAACGGTCGTGATGCACACCACTCAGCGGCTGAATGGATTTTCCGTCGGGATAGTGCCAGCCATAGATAAACACCCGGCCACCTTCCGTCAGACGGTTGGTAATGACAATGTCCTTCTTATGTCCCGTAATCAGTGCCGACAAAGGCATTCCGACAGAATCGCGAGAGGCTTCAATCAATCGGTTATGTTCGGTAAATACAGGAATTGTTATCATCGTCATGTCGGGAGTCATCGGGTGAGGCATCAGTTTGACTGCACTGTGACGCGCCACCAAATCCGACATTTTTCGTGTAGGCAGTGTAGCGCCTAAAGCATCTGCTATACGTTGTGCCGTTCCCGGAAGCATCGGAATACGCACAAAATCGGAATCCGAACCAACGGACAAAACATCGGGAAGCACTGCCAGTTCTACTGCATGGCTCTTGCCGGCCGCATCGCAAAGTGTATCCTTGATGACAACGACACGACGGAACGCATCGGGCATATTCCCGGCCGTAAGTTCGTTGAAAATGGCATTTTCACGGTCGTCCAGCTCCACATTTTCAATCTTCGCCATAAACTCCTGCCCGCCCACAGCATTTTCCTTGCGTGGCGGTATGCGCAATAGCGGCAACTGTTCGACAGCGGGCTGAATGTAGTCGGTATAGGCCGGTTCTCCCCAAAAGCGGTAAGCCTTTTCATTGTGCTTCGTATCGAAAAGAAGGCTATGGATAAACCCGTTTTTCTCCACCAGCACCGTATGATAAATTTCCCGTTTCGGATTCGTTTTCAATAGAAAAAGCACCTGACGGTCACGCGTACGGAACATTTTCATTTCCTCCGTATCCCGGCTCTTCCATTTCCAGCCCAGGTTTTCCTGCAAATATTGCTGCATCACCTGCGAACGGTACCACGTTCCGCCCGTAGCCGAAACAAAGGGCTTTCCGTTAAGCAGAGCGTTCACATCGTCGTAGCAAATCACAGCCAGATGGTGGTCATCGGAACGCTTCAACCATTCTGTGAGTTTCTTGCCATAGCGTTCCGCTTCCCAGTTATAGTTGCTGTCGAGAAACACGATACGTTTCACATAATCGGGTATCGTTTCCGAAGCGTCCATAATGGCAAACGGCACATTACCACCACCGCTATGTCCGCTCAGTACGACAAACGGCTGGTAGTCCTTAAACAGGTCCAGCAGATATTCCGTCAGCGCTTTCAGTTTGGCGTCGCCACCTTCAGTGGTTTTCCGCCAGTTGCCCCAACTTTTCGAGGAAGCCTCCAGATATACCGTCACCCAGTTATATTCCGGCGACTGTTCACGCACGAAACGAGTCTGCGCACCAATATGCTGAATGGCAAAATGCCAATCGTCACCCGGCGCAAGCTGTCGGCCGATGGTCCACTCCGTCGTGTTGCCATTAGGCAATCCGTACAGCACCAGTGCCGTCGGTTTCGTTGCATCGAAATCGTCCACTGCCGGCGCATTGATTTCCACTTTCACATTCGGCTCATAGTTGAAAGCCGCCACCTGCTCGTCAAAATACGGGCTCGTCACAAATCCCGGCAAAACCACCGGTTTCGGGAAGGCATCCGCCACGCCGAAAATCAGCATGGCGGACAATCCCATTACAAGTTTTCTAAAACAGTTCATTTTTTCACAGTCAGTTTTAAAGTTTTTTCAACACGCTAAGATACAATTTTTAATTGTTCTCGATGTAATTTTCCTTTTCGAGATAATAAATGGCTTCTCCTTTGTCGCCGTTTTCCAAATCGGTCAGTTCTACTTTGAAAACCCGATAGGGTAATGATGACGGTTTGGTGGGTTCGGCAACAGTCAGATAATAAGCGATGCCATATTCATCAGCCTCATAATATTCCTTGATTTGCTGTTTCATCAGCACCGCAACTTCTTCACCGTCTACCCAAACCTTTATTCCTGCCTTGTCGATGGTCGGAGCGAGATTGTCGCATTTTGCCGCGTTGTTGGTTGCTGACTGTTGAATTCCGGACAAATCCTCTTTATGCTGTGTGTTTATAATGTTTTTGTTGGCAAGATACCTTGTCAGGCTCATCGGACGAACATAAATCTGATAAGTCGGCACACCTCCCATAATCTGGAACACATGCAATCCGTATGCCTCTATTCTATGATACTTAATATTCAAGGTTGTATCTCTGTCGGCAATAACATTCCATCCCCAGAACTCCAGTCGCAAGTCATCCGTTTTCATTCCGGGTTCCATCGTGTGAGGATAGGTATCCATGTCTATTGCACCGATATTGCTATATTTTCCTTTCGGGACAGTGATTTGATATTGGCCTTCGTCATCGGTTTTTGTTTCAAACAATACGTCAAACATCGAATTTTGAAACATGACCGAACAATTGCGTATGGTATTGCCGTCATAATCGGACACAATACCCTTTATTGTTACAGAATCTTTCGGCGTTTGCCCGTAGGTGAGAGAATTGGCACATAAAAGCAAGGCCAACATTGTTTTTACTTTCGCATTCATTTAATTTACAATTTATTATTCGAGAACAGTGTCCGGTTGCTCAATGCGGTCAGGCATCCAACCGAACATTTAACCATCCTACCACAGGAGCTATTTTGTAATAAGGTCTGCAAAAGTAGGCACTTTTTTCTCTTCTCCTTTCTATCCGTGTGTTATTATATTTTAATTGCATAGGCTACGGCTCGGGATAATCAAATTTGAAAACGCTGTTTTCATTTGCTTCTGCTCTCGCCTTGCACTTCTTTACAGAAGATAGGCCGCGGCTCGGGATAAAAAATCAAGCAAGCTTGTTTTTTCTCCGCTCGCCTTGCACTATCTTTGCAATTGAAAGGAGCCACACCCTTTGATAAGGGCGACGGCCGGTAAACAAGGATAGACAAAATGGAATATTCAATACTTGAAATAGCCGACATTCTGGAGGCCAAAATCGACAACTTGCACAATGCAAGCATCGATACACTTCTGACTGACTCGCGCTCGCTGACTTATCCGGAAAAATCGCTTTTTTTCGCCATCCGGACAAAGTGCAACGACGGGCATAAATTTATCAACCAGCTTTATCACAAAGGAGTACGCAACTTTGTAGTGGAAAAATTGCCCGAGCAGGTCCCGGAAGATGCCAATTTCCTGCAAGTAAAAAGCACAACTGCCGCCCTGCAGGAGCTGGCCGCCTACCATCGTCGGCGCTTCAACATTCCCGTAATTGCCATTACGGGCAGTAGCGGAAAGACTTCGGTCAAGGAATGGCTCTACCAGCTTCTGCGCGACGACTACAACATCGTGCGCAGTCCGCGAAGCTACAACTCACAGATTGGCGTGCCGTTGTCCATTTGGGACATCGACCAAAATACGGAACTCGCCATCATTGAAGCCGGCGTGTCGAAACGCGACGAAATGCAAATTCTTGAACGCATCATCCAACCTACGGCAGTAGCCATTACCAATATCGGCAGCGAACATCAGGAAGGCTTCGCTTCGATTGAGGAGAAATGCGTGGAAAAGCTGCGCCTGTCACGCCATTGCAACAGCATCATCTACAACAACGACGACTCCGTTATCTACAACGGCATTATCGACCTCGCCTACGGCACGCAGGAACTTTGCTGGTCACGCACGAACAGCGATGCACCGCTCTTCATATCGTCGATACAGCGCGGAAAAAACGAAACGACCATCCACTATTCCTACCTGATGCTCGACGGACGCACCATCACGCTTCCGTTCACAGAGGAACACGACATCGAAAATGCCCTCACCTGTCTGGCCGTGATGCTCTACCTGCGAGTGCCGCGCAAAGCAATCAGCGAACGCTTCTCACGTCTGACTGCCACAGGTACACGCATCGACGTGTCGGAAGCGGTAAACAACTGCATGCTGATTCACGACACTTATACCAGCGACTACCTTTCACTCGACACGTCGCTTGACTTTATGATGCGCCGTGCCATCGACAACCGCAAACCGACTGTCATCCTCTCGGATGTCATGAAGGAAAACATTCCGGCGGAAAAGGTATATCAGAAAATTGCCGAACTTCTGCGGCTACGCAACGTCGACCGACTGATTGGTATCGGACCGAACATTTCGCAACACAGCCACCTGTTCCCGGCACAATCGCGCTTTTTCAGCACTACCCGCGAATTCCTCGACACGATGAAGGCCGACGATTTCGCCAATGAACTGATTCTGCTGAAAGGTGCACCCGATTTCCATTTTGAACTGATTACTGAGCTGTTGGAAGCCCGTCAGCACGAATCGGTGCTGGAGGTGAACCTCGACGCTCTTGTCTATAACTTCAATTTCTACCGTTCCCACCTGAACCGCGACACGAAAATCGTGTGCATGCTGAAGGCCTCGGGTTATGGAGCCGGTTCCTACGAACTGGCAAAGACGCTTCAGGACCAGGGTGCTTCCTACATTGCCGTTGCGGCTCACGACGAAGGCGTAGACCTTCGCGAAGCAGGCATTTCCATGCCGATTATGGTGCTGAATCCGAAGGTGGTCAACTACAAGTCGCTGTTCGACTACCGCCTGGAACCGGAAATTTTCAGTTTCGACATGTGCCGTGAAATTATCTACGAAGCAAAGAAACTGGGAGTGGAGGACTACCCTATCCATATCAAGATTGACACCGGCATGCACCGCTTGGGCTTCATCTATGAAGAACTGCCGGAACTCATCGAACTGCTGAAAAACCAGTCGTATGTCCGCCCGATTTCGATATTTTCCCATCTGGCTACAGCCGACGACTTTGAGAAAACCGACTATGCACGGATGCAGCTCGACTACTTCGACCGCTGCTGCAAGCTGTTTACCGAGAGTTTTCCGTTCCCGATTATGCGCCATATCCTGAACACCGACGGCATTCTGCGTTTCCCCGAACACCAGTACGAGATGGTGCGTCTGGGCATCGGACTTTACGGCATCCCTACACTCGGCAACGGCATAGACAACGACCTGCGCACAGTGTCATCGCTCCATTCGGTCATTATCCAAATCCGCGAATGGCCGGCAGGCACGACCATCGGCTACGGTTGCCACGGCAAACTCGAACGCCCGTCGCGCATTGCCACTATTCCGTTGGGCTATGCCGACGGATTCAACCGACGTCTCGGACGGGGAGTCGGCGAAGTTTATATCAACGGCAAGCGTGTTCCTACGGTGGGCAACATCTGCATGGACCTGTTTATGGCCGATGTCACTGACGTGGCCTGCAAGATTGGCGACAAAGTGGAAATTTTCGGCGACCATGTGACCGCCACGGAAATTGCCGACAAGTTGGGCACCATCCCCTACGAGGTTCTGACCTCGGTTTCCACCCGTGTGAAACGCATTTACTATCGCGAATAAAACGACAACAGACATGAACGAAACATTCAAACGACAAATAGAAGAAATATTGCCCGACGAGGCGGAACAGCTGCTGCAAGCCCTGACCACGGAACCGTCGGTAGCCATACGCGTAAACAACCGGAAAACACCGGCTGCACCCGATTATGCCCGTGTGCCGTGGTGCGACTGCAGCTACTATCTGCCACGCCGCCCGCAATTCACGTTCGACCCGCTGCTACATGGCGGACACTACTATGTGCAGGATGCTTCGTCGATGTTTATCTACCATATCCTCCGCCAGTTGGCCGACGGCCGTGATGTGACCTACCTCGACCTGTGTGCCGCACCGGGAGGAAAAAGCACCACAGCATTGGAGGCATTGACCGACAACTCGCTGGTAGTATGCAACGAAATCGATGCCGGACGAGCACAGATTCTGCGCGAAAACATCATCAAGTGGGGTTATCCGAACACTGTCGTCACCAACGACAACGCCCGCAAACTGGGCAAGCTGAAAAACTTTTTCGACATCATTGCCGCCGATATGCCCTGCTCGGGCGAAGGCATGTTCCGCAAGGACGAGGAGGCCGTACGCCAATGGTCGCCGGCACTTGTGGCTGAATGTGCCGAACGTCAAAAGGAAATCGTCGACGACATATGGGGCGCACTGAAGCCGGGAGGACTGTTCATCTACAGCACCTGCACTTTCAACCGCGAAGAGAACGAAAAAATGGTGGCCTACATCATTGAGAACTACGAAGCCGAACCGGTAGAAATAACCACACAGCCGGAATGGAACATCCACGAAGGAATCGACACGCCCTACTCCTGCTATCGCTTCATGCCCCACCGCACGAACGGTGAAGGCTTGTTTGTGGCCGTTGTGCGCAAAGCCGGCGAAGCGGAAAGCGGAAAGCAAAAACCCGTCAAGCAAAAAGGGAAACCGGCCAAAACACTGCCGCTGCCGAAAGGCTGCACCGAAATGCTTCTCTCCCCGGAAGAATTCACACTGACCGCCACCACCGAAACTGTCAGCGCCATGCCTGCCGACATGGCGGAACGCATGAAACAGGTTGCCGCCGCTGCCCGCACCCTCCACTGCGGCATCCCTATGGCCACACTGAAAGGCAAAGACCTGATACCGGAACATGCCCTTGCACTCAGCACCCGTCTGAACCGCGAAGCATTCCCCTTTGTAGAGATTGACTACGCCACGGCCATTGCCTATCTCCGCGGCGAATCAGTCACGCTCGACGCTGACACCCCGCGCGGATTCGTCATAGTAGCCTACCAAGGCTGTCCACTGGGCTTCATGAAACATTTGGGCAACCGTTCGAACAACAACTACCCGAAGGAATGGCGCATTCGCAGCTCCTATCTTCCGGATACGCCCCCTATCGTTATATAAGCCAACGAAATATCGAATTTTTCAGTCATTTTATTTGTCAGCCTTACATTAATTCCTATATTTGCAGAATATAGGATGCGGCTCGGGATAAAAATATCGAAACCTGTTTCATATTTTATTCTCCTCTCGCCTTTCACTATATTTGCAGAATATAGGACAAACAATTTGAATAATTAATCCTTACATATGCCATTAAAAATGGAAAAAAAATTAGCTATCGTACGCCACGACCCGTGGCTTGAACCCTATGAAGACGCAATCAAAGGCCGTCATGAAGATGCTATTCGAAAAGAAATTGAATTAGTTGGGAAAAAAGGCAGTCTTGTCGACTTTGCCAACGCTCACCAATATTTCGGCCTCCACAAAACGAAAACCGGATGGGTATTCCGCGAATGGGCACCCAATGCAACCGCTATTACGATGATTGGCACATTCTCCGACTGGAAAGAACGTGACGAATACAAACTGACACGCAAGGACAACGGAGTTTGGGAAATCAATCTTCCTAAAACAGCCCTGAAACACGGCGACCTCTACAAGCTCATCGTTGAATGGGATGGCGGACGAGGCGAAAGAATCCCGGTTTACTCCACTCGCACCGTACAGGACGAAAAAACATATATTTTCTCAGCCCAAGTCTGGGAACCGGCAAGAAAATACAAGTTCAAAGTCAAGGACTTCAAGCCGAAAACCAACCCGCTGCTCATCTATGAATGCCATATTGGTATGGCGCAGAACAAAGAGGGCGTGGGTACCTACGAAGAATTCCGCAAAAACATTCTTCCGCGCGTAGTAAAAGACGGATACAATGCCATCCAAATCATGGCCATTCAGGAACACCCCTACTACGGTTCGTTCGGCTACCACGTTTCCAGCTTCTATGCTCCTTCCAGCCGCTTCGGCACACCGGAAGAACTGAAAGCCCTTATCGACGAAGCCCATGCCAACGGAATTTCCGTGATTATGGACATCGTGCATTCGCATGCCGTTAAAAACGAAGTGGAAGGACTCGGACGCTTCGACGGCAGCTACAACCAATATTTCTACGGTGATTCCCGCCGCGAACATCCGGCATGGGATTCCCTGTGCTTCGACTACGGAAAGAACGAAGTACTCCACTTCCTGCTCTCCAACTGCAAATACTGGCTCGAAGAATTCCAGTTCGACGGATTCCGTTTTGACGGCGTTACGTCGATGCTCTACTATAACCACGGCCTCGGACAGGCATTCACTTCCTATGCCGACTACTACAACGGCGGACAGGACACAAATGCCATTACCTATCTGACACTGGCCAACAAGCTAATCCACAAAATCAATCCTCACGCCATTACAATCGCCGAAGAAATGAGCGGTATGCCGGGACTTGCCAACAAGTTCAACGACGGCGGTATCGGTTTCGACTACCGTATGGCAATGGGTATCCCCGATTTCTGGATCAAGACCATCAAGGAAAAGAAGGACGAGGACTGGAAACCGTCGGCCATCTTCTGGGAACTTACTAACCGTCGTGCCGACGAAAAGACTATCAACTATGCCGAAAGCCACGACCAGGCACTGGTAGGCGACAAGACTATCATTTTCCGTCTTATCGACTCGGAAATGTACTGGCACATGATGGTGGGCGACAACAACATGACCGTCGACCGCGGCATGACACTCCACAAGATGATTCGCCTCGTGACACTCGCCACTATCAACGGCGGCTACCTCAACTTCATGGGCAACGAGTTCGGACATCCGGAATGGATTGACTTCCCGCGTGAAGGCAACGGATGGTCGTATAAATATGCCCGTCGTCAGTGGGATTTGGTGGACCGCGAAGATTTGAAGTACAAGTTCCTCGGCAAGTTTGACGAAGACATTATCGGTCTCATTGGAGGTGTACGCAACTTCCAGGCTACGCCGGTTGAAAAACTTTGGGACAAGGACGACGACCAGGTGCTGGCATTCAAGCGCGGCTACCTTGTGTTCGTGTTTAACTTCAACCCGACACAATCGTTCACCGATTACGGCTTCCTCGCACCGATTGGCGAATACCGTCATGTGCTCAACTCCGACCAGGACATCTACGGCGGCTACAACAACATTGACCCGAGCGTCAACCACTTCACCGTTGACGACGAACTCTACCGTCCGCACGGCCTCGGCTGGCTCAAACTCTACATTCCCGCCCGCTCGGCACAAGTACTGCGACTGAAGAAAACGAAAAAATAATCGGTATGAACCCTAACGAAAAGGTGTGCCCGAACTTGTTCCGGTACACCTTTTCTACATTTATGATACAATAAACACAAATGAATATGAGAAAGAATTTTGGAAGTAAAACGTGGCTTTATCCGATGCCGGTGCTGATAGTGGCGGCATACGATGAAAACGGAAAGCCAAACGTGATGAATGCGGCCTGGGGCGGCATCTATTCGGACAATATGGTGGGCATCTGCCTGTCGGAAGGACATAAGACCACTCAGAATATTCTGAAAACAAAAGCCTTCACCGTGAGTGTCGGTACTGCCGACCAACTGACGGCGTGCGACTATGTCGGACTTGTATCGGGCAACAAGGAACCGGACAAATTCACGAAAGCTGGCTTCCATGCCACAAAGTCGGAATTTGTCAACGCTCCGATTATCGACGAACTGCCCATGGCACTGGAATGCGAACTGGTTTCCTACGACATGGAGAGCAATTTCATGGTTGGCAAGATTGTCAACGTGTCGGCCGACGAACGCATCGTGGACGAAGGCGGAAAAATCAACGTGGCACGCCTGCAACCGGTCATCTACGACCCTTGCAACCACGACTACCTTGCCATCGGCAGCAAAGTAGGAAAAGCCTTCAGTGAAGGAAACAAGCTGAAATAACGGAACACCCCGAAAAGCGAGCGAGCCGGACCCCATACGGGTTTCGGCTCGCTGACGTTTTTATGAAAGTTTTTAACCAGAAAGATTCCTATCGTGTACGGCGTACGGAGCGCGTAACACCGGAACGTGACGAAGAAGAATTGCCGTCGTCAATAGAGCTTGAGCGTGATTTTTTCTTCTTTGTGCTTTCCTTTTTAGTTTCTTTTTTCTGACGGACTGAACGGGTGTTGCGCGTATTGGTTTTCTTTTCTTCGCGTTCTTCCACCACTACATCATCCGTTTTGCCTTCTGCCTTCAGGCGAGCTTCCTCTTCAGCCTGTGCCTTGGCCTGCAACTCTTCACGCGACGGCACCCACAGACGCTGTTCGAAAGCCTTCAGACGGTTCTCAATGCTGTCCTGTGCCTGCTTCAAGTCGTCGGGGTCCGGATGCATCTGCATCAGCGACAAGTTGCGCAAATTGCGAGTCTTGTAGATTTCACCGTCATACATGCCTAACTGGAAAAAGTCGTCGAACGTATATTTCGGGAGGTTATTGTCGTCGTCGATGAATATGCTCTGCTGTGTCAGATACGGACGCAGCGCGTCAAGTTTAATCCAGAACATCGGGTAACGGATAGGTTCGCCGCCGAAATCATCCGTACGGTGAAGCACCGGACAGATAGCATCGACACGCGTCTTCATTTCGTTGCCAGTAGAGCTGAATTCCCAGCGTTCGATGATGTAATAGCTCAACACTTCGTTGGAAGGGACATCGCTTTCCTCAATCACGAATTTCGGATTTTTGGCAGTGCTTCCCTTTGCTTCCGTATAGAGAATATGGAAACGGTCGAGCATTTCCTGAACGTTGATTTTATACTGGTCCGTAAAAATCTCACGGCCATCGAGATATTCATAAGCCGGCACCTGATTGTTGGTCACCAGTTTCATAATGACACGGAACAGGCTTTCCTGATTCTCGGTCGGTTCTTCCGGGAAATACAGCGGAAGGTTGGCTTCCTTTGTCAAATCCAACTGACGATAGATGACGCGCATCCACATCATATCGGCATCCGACACGGGTTTTGCCTCATAGAATTCCTTCATACGGAAGGTCACGCCGGCGGTGGATTCTTCCTTCTTGTCCTTTTTATCAGATTTTCTCACCACCTGCGCATACGACGGCATCGCAACGCCGAGCAGCAACAGTGCGGCAATTATCCATTTCTTATTTTTCATATTTTCTGGTATGACTTTCATAGCTATGTTGTTTCAAAATCTGAATCACGTTTTGTTAGTTCACGATGACTTCCATCGGTGCAAGGTCGCGGGTGATGCCGTCAGGACCGATAGCCTTCACACGTGAGATATAGAAACGCTTGCCGCGTGACAGACGGCGGAAGCTGTTTTTCTGACGTTGCGAGAAATTGGCTCCGTCGGATGTTTCCGGAATGGCATTACCCATTGAGTCGAAAATCACCGTTTCGAACGAAATCACACGATACTGCACGTTCAGCAAGTCGTCATCAATAGCGGCCTCAATACCCGGGGTGCTGAGCAACAGCGTTTTTGCAAACGGTTTGGAACCTTTATAGCGCATTTCGTTGCCTTTGCTATCCTTATAGGCGATATACGGCATCGGATCGGGTAGCTTGCGCACGCGGAACGATGTAGCTGAAACCTTTTGCGGCTTGCCGTCGAAGGTAGCCGTTACGGAGATTTCGCAGTCTGCACCCACTTTCGACGGACGTGCAATCCAGCCGTTTCCACTGCGTGACAGTGTTCCGTTGGTCATCGTTGCCGAAATGGCATTCTGGGCCACACCCGGAACAGAAATGCTGATAGGGTTATCGATACCGGCATACAGCACGTTCATCATCGTAGCCGAAACCGTAGCCATCGGCTCAATAACGGTATAGTCGGAAGCGAATTCGTGGCGCGAGGTAGCTCCGTCGCCGCGTGTCACTTCAAGGTATCCCTTATAGTTGAATGTTCCCGTTTGTCCCGTATAGAGTTCATATTTGCGGGAATCCTTCGGCAGCTGCTTGCCATTGATGAAAATGGCAGGACGCTGTGTTGTGTCGACAGCCGCCAGAACAATGTCGGCGGAATATTTGCCGCCGCGCATCACCAGACGGGAATTAGGAATAACGAAAGCATCGAGTTGGTTGACACGAACGTCGCCCGCATCCACATTGTTCAACAACGTAGCAAGTACTTCACCCTCGGCAAACAATACATCATTCTGCAATTTGGTCAACAATGTAACTGCGGCTACCACCGGCATATTCTCAAACATGCCGATTTCCCACGGTGCCTTCACGCGTGTACCCTTCTGTGTGACCGGTTCCGTAGAAAGCGCCTTACGGATAGTGGCACATTTCGACGTATCGGAAATGAATTTAGTGACATAATCGGTATATACACCCAAACGTTCTTTCAACTGTTCTCCGTTACCGTAAGTAAGCATCACCTTTGATGCCGATTCCAGATTGTCCTGGTTGACGATATTTGTCACATCCGCCTCATCGCCGTCGGCATCCATTACGATTTCCAGTTTCAGCGAATCGATGTAGTTGTATATATTCAAAGTCTTTTTACGCACGTCCGAAGCTCTGTCATACCACACCTGTCCTTTCTGCGGATTCTGTTCCGCAAAAGCCTCCAGCTGCAGATAGAGCACCTCGTTACGGTCGCGCACGTTCATGTTGGTACGCATCAGACCGCTTTCCACGAGTGCAAACCCGTTGAGCACATCGCTGGAAACGTTGAGCGCAAGCATGGCGGTCAACACGATGTACATCAGGTTGATCATCTTCTGACGTGGCGTTAGTCTTGTTGAGTTAGATCCCATTTTCTGTTTTTATCTTCTAAATCACCTCAAAATGTAATTACCTCACCGCCTTCCTTCTTTTCAGGAGTGTCCTCTTTCGGCACTGCCGGAGGAGTCTGCGGTTTCAAATCGTCGGGATTTACCATCGGACGATACATATTGATGGTCATTGCCGTAATCATCTTTTCGTATACGGAATTCAGTTGCTGCATGTACTTCGCCATTTTCTGTGTTTCTTCCACATAGCGGTTGCTTTCCGAAGCCGATCGTTCATACATGCTGCTGATATCTTTCAAGCCGCGGTTGACACGGTCGATGTTGTCAAGCTGCGAAGAAATGCTCTTCAACTGGATTTCGTAGATGGTATTCAGTCCGGCAATGTTGCGGTTAAGGCTTGTCATCTGTTCCACATAGCCGGTAGAACTTTCCGTGATGTTTTCCGAATTGTCGGTAATGGCCTTATAGCTGTCGAGCAGCACAGTAGAAACCTTGTTCAAAGCCTCGGTCGTTGTGCGTAGCTGTTCCATCTGTTCCGTAATGGCAGCCATCTGCTCCATATACTGTTCGGAAATCGTCTTCATACCTTCGCCGTCGACTACTCCGCCTGCTACACCGCCGATGCCGCCAAGGTTTACCGTACCCGAAACCGATCCGCCACCGACGACATTGATTGTGCTGCCTTCGCCAGCCTGGCCCGGCACTCCGGCACCGTTGCCGCCGATAATGACAGAACCGCCGCCGTTTCCGCCCTTGAATTCAGGACGGTCTTCCGGATTTTTCGTGTTCAGCACCGGGAAAACCTCTTCCCAATGGTATTCACGAGGCGGACGGTCGAACGCCGTCAACACGAACATCAGGACTTCCGTACCCATACCGATGGAAAGCAAGGCATTGCCGCCCGGAAGGTGCAAAATCTTAAAAAGCGCACCCCAGATAACGACAGCCGCACCGATACTGTATGCAAAATTGAAGAAGCGCTGTCCCTTCTCACCCGACAGGAAGGCTTCAATTCTATTCTTATATCTTTTATACTTGCCCATTTTACAGCAATTTTATATGTTTCTCGAATCTAAATTTCAGTTTTTATCTTTTTGGTTTCTTGGCAAATCCAATCTGCGTGCGAACACAGCGGAAACCGATATAGGAACGCTGTTCGTTCTGATATTCCCACATACGGAGGTCAGAGCGCACGTTGTGGGCAATGTCCTTCCACGAACCGCCGCGCACCACCTTGCGCTTCATCTTGTACGGGTCCTCGATAGCCGCATTGTAGCGGTATTCCGGATTGATGTCGCCTGTCAGTCGGTCGATGCTTTCTGTATAGGCAGTCGAAGTCCATTCGCTCACGTTGCCGGCCATATCATACAAGCCGAAATCGTTCGGTTCGTAAGTACCTACACGCGAAGTAATCAGGTTGCCGTCCTTCACATAGTTGCCTTCATTCGGCTTGAAGTTGGCATAGAAACAGCCGTCGCCGGAAATCGGCAGGTCACCTTCCCACGGATACATGTTTTCGTTGGCGCCGGCACGGGCAGCAAACTCCCATTCGGCTTCTGTCGGCAGACGGTAAGGTTCGATATATACGCCCTGACGTCCCAATGAACGGCGCAGGTAGTCAGTACGCCAGTTGGCGAACGCATTGGCCTGCTCCCAGCTCACACCCACAACCGGATAGTCACTGTAGCCCGGATGCGAGAAATAAAGACGTGTATAGGGTTCATTGTAAGCGTTTTCGAAATCGTTAATCCATGCCGTAGTGTCAGGATAAACGTTCACGATATAAGTGTTCAGGAAATCGTAGTCGCTCGACAACTGGCGCGTAATCGTTTCGCGTACGATACGTCCTTCGTCGTTGATATACGCCGTATCCTTTGAAATCATCGGCATCTCGTCGGACACCGGCACGTCCGTATTATAGTTGCGGCGCGCAGGGTCAAGACGATTTTTGCGTTTCGCAGCCTCTGTCAGATTAAACACCTCATAGCGGTAGTTCATCTGTGTCGGGTCGAGTTCGGTCACGCCTGTAATGGCATTGTAGCGGTAAACGCTGGCAATGGCACGCTGCTCGTCCTCGGTCGGGTTACGCCAGGGAATCGGCTTTTTCCAGTTCAGATAAGGTTTGATAGGATTGCCTTCCTTATCTTCCTCGATTTTGTATTCCTCGTCACCTCCGTAAGCCGGGTCGGCAAGACGTTCGCGGATAATGGAGTCGCGCACCCAGAATACAAACTGCTTGTATTTGGCATTGGTAATTTCCGCCTCGTCCATCCAGAACGATTCCACCGACATTCCGTTAGGGTCGGCCTTGATATTCCATACGCTGTCATTCTGGTTCGGTCCCATTTTCATAGAGCCACGGCTGACGAGCACCATTCCGTATGGCGTAGGTTCGCCCATTGCCGTCCCTCTAACACCGGTTACTTCACCACCGTCGCTTCCCACAGCCGATTTCGGCGAGAAAGCACAGGATGAAGCCATCAGACCCAAAGCGATATAAACTGCTATTTTTTTCATATTCTTACATTATACGAATACTCTTATGTTTGTTTTTATTTTTGCCCGACAAATCAAGTTTCACATTATAGCCCACAAATATTTCATGGCTTCCGCTGCTGGCCTGCGAAATGGCTGATGTGGGATATTCATAGCTGTAGCCCAAGAAAAAGTTCTTGTATTCCGCTCCCACCTGCACTCCGACGGCATCGTTCAATCGATAAAGCAAGCCTCCTGACAAGAATTTGTTGTAGCGCACACGAGCCGTTATTTCAGGCTGTACCATCGAAAAGTCGGTACGCACCAATACAGACGGCTGTATTTCAAATAACGTATTTTTCACTGGAATATTGCTACCCGCCATAAAATAATACATCCGGCCCACCTGCGATTCGTAGAGGGATTCGGACGACCCTTCTTCGGTATTGAGCGACAGCGTAGGCTGCATCAGGTGGGTGGACGAAAGTCCTGCCCACACCCATTTATGGGTATAGAACACACCGAAATTCATGTCAAATGCCGTTCCATGGAGGTCGGTGGTCGGAATAGCATCGTCGGTAGCCTGGTGATAGTCATCGTCTTCCGGGATGCTCACTTCGGTTCCCTTGAAGCCCTGATCGAACATTCCCACCTGAAGTCCGATACTCAGTTCTCCGCCGAAAAGTTTCATCTTATAGGCAATCTGTGCACCGACATTGAGGTTGGTGAAAAGTCCCAGGCTTTCCTGCTGCATCATCAAGCCAACGCCAAAACGCTTGCCAAGAAACTTGAACGGCATGTCGGCTGCCGCAAGGAAGGCGTTCGGCGCATTGGGAATACCCAACCATTGCAGGCGGGAGCCGCCGGTGATGTGGATGAAATCCGTTCTGCCGATAGCCGCAGGATTATAATAGGCAGGCAAAGCCCAATATTGCGACAATTGGGTGTCGAACTGTGCCGAAGCCCTGCCGCCGCCCAATGCCATCAGCACCAGCGTCAATATTGTAAGGGATAATATTTTTCGGAATCTTTTCAAATGCTGCAATCGTTATGTTTATTCAAAGTAGAAGGTGAACACCACCATGTTGGACGTCGCCTTGTCGATTGATTTCGTGTATTTCAGTTTGTTAGGGTCCTGCGCCAAGTCGGGACGGTCCTTTTTCAGCACATCGCTCAGTCCGAAACAGAATTTCACCTCAGGGATAAACTTGAAAAAAGGCACATACACATCCAAGCCAAGACCTACCGTTACATAATAGTCCGTATTTTTCAAATGAAGCAGTTCCCCGTCCTTGCGCTTCGACACGTCGAACGTGGCAAGCATACCCGTCGTGACATACGGGCGGACGTTGTGATAGCGCGATGCCGAAATCTTCAAATCGAGCGGCAGCACCACATAACTGTTCTTGATGTTCTGCTTTTCAATTGTCCCGTTTGTCTGGTCGCGGAAAGTCAGCGTGCGTGCGCCGAAATACATACCCGGCGAGAACCGCAGGTTAAGATGCTCGTGCAGACGGAGATCGCCCATAATGTTGACACAGAAACCCGGAGAAAGTTCCTGCATGTCGGCAAACCACGCCTCACCGTTTTCCGTCACATAGCCGTTATGCGTCATCCACAGGCTCTGGTTGTAGAATCCGAACGAGAACCCGTAGTGAAGCAGTTTCATATCGGCATAGGGACGGTTCATAATCTTGTCGTTGTCCTGTGCCGAAGCGGCCATTGCCACAAAAAAAACCAACGCTGACAATATGTAAGAACGCAATTCTTTCATTGAATAGATAACGTGAAAACGCCGTTGATATTGCCAACCCCGGAAAATTCTTTTATCCCAAGTTCCAACCTTTCAGTTCTGCGGCATCACTCCCCTCTTTTTACTTGCAAAAAAAAACTGAAAACCGTATTTTTGCATAACAGATACGGGCGGAAATTGCATGCACGGCAAACTTTTCCGCTTTTGGCTTATATAAACAAAAAAACATTTATGAAGGACAACGACTGGAAACAGCGGTTGAACATCGTCTATTCAACCAACCCCGATATGCAATACGAAACGGACGAGGAGGAAGAACAGGAAACGCTGCCTCCTGCGAAACAGAAACTGAAAATCATGCTCGACAAGCGCAACCGCAAGGGCAAGGAGGTGACGCTGATTACCGACTTCGTAGGCACGGACGACGACCTCAAGGAACTGGCACGCCTGCTGAAAACGAAATGCGGCGTGGGCGGCTCTGCACGTGGCGGCGAAATTCTCATCCAGGGCGATTTCCGCCAAAAGGTGAAGGACCTGCTTACGGCACAAGGCTACAACGCACGGATCATCTGACATTAACAAAATAAAACGACGACTATGATTTATGTTTACAAAGCATCGGCAGGTTCAGGCAAAACCTTTACGCTGGTACGCCAATACCTGAAGTTGCTGTTAGGGAAAAAACAGACTAACGGCGAATACCGCCTCAACGAAAAACCCGGTCTGGCACACCGCTCGATTCTCGCCATCACGTTTACCAACAAGGCGACCAACGAGATGAAAAGCCGTATCATTCAAGAACTTGACACGCTTCGCGACAAGAATGCAAAGCAGGCACACATGGACTATCTGACGGCGGAACTGCACACTACGCCGGAAAAGATTCACGCAGCCGCTGAAATTGCGCTGAAAGGGCTGCTGCACGACTATACAAACTTCAACGTCAGCACCATCGACACGTTTTTTCAGCTGATTCTCCGCACGTTTGCCTACGAATCGGAACTGTCCTACAACTACAACGTGGAGCTGAGTCTGGAGTATGTGGCATCGGTGGGCATCAGCGACCTGAAACAGTCGCTCCAGCTCAAGAGCAAGGACAAGGACGTGCAACTGCTCATCAACTGGCTGGAAGAGTTCATGATGGAAAAAATCCGAAAAGGAAATTCATGGAACATCTTCAATCAGTCAACGGATTCGTATGGCACTACCCTCTACTCGTTTGCAAAAAATCTAAGCAACGAGAAAGTGCAGCAAAATCAGGAAAGACTGGAGTATTTTCTGCAAAACAAATCAAAAATCACCGAGTTCTGCAAACTGCTGAAAGAAAAGGAAGACGAGGAATGGCGCAACGTGATACAGAATGTTGACAAATTCAATGCCATCACAGCTGACTTTAAATTTTCCCGCGACATTAATCCAGTAGCTCCACTGGCACGGCAACGGACCGACGGCCTCGACAAGAAAAAGCAGGAATCAGCTTTCAGCAAAATAGGCAACGAGGAAAAAATGTTCACCAAAAAAGTATGGAATTCCGGAGCTGAAGCAAGAAGCGGGGCAATGAGACAATGTCTGGAAGAGTTGCGCGAATCGTTCGCCAAGCTCAACTCATACAGCCTGATTACCGACCAGCTCTACTACCTCGGACTTTTGGGTGACATTCAGTCAAACATCCGCCAGTTTACTGCCGACAACAACCTTGTAATGCTGTCGGACACGAACGAAATGCTCAAAAAAATCATCAGCGAAGACGACGCACCGTTCATTTACGAACGTGTCGGCGTAAGGCTGGAACATTTCCTCATCGACGAGTTTCAGGACACATCTCAAATGCAATGGGAAAACATGCGTCCGCTCGTGCTCAACAGTCTGGCAAGCGATAACGACAGCCTGATTATCGGCGACGTGAAACAAAGTATCTACCGGTTCCGCAACTCCGACCCGCGCCTGCTGAAGGAACAGATTTATCGGGATTTTCCAAAAGAGTCCGTCGTGTCGCAGGGCGACGACATAGAGTCGAACACCAACTGGCGAAGTTCCCGCCACGTAATCCAATGGAACAACACGTTTTTCACCATTCTTGCCGACATGCTGGGCATGCAGGACATCTACTCCAATGTCATCCAGAAAGTTGCGGAAAAGAATTGGGATAATCTCGGTCATGTCCGCATTGAGAAACTGGACAAACCGGCAAAGGGCGAAATCAAACCCGGACTTGTCCGCATGATTGACGACATATACAGCCTGCTCGACCACGGCTATTCGCAAAAGGATATCACCATTCTTGTCAACAGGAATACCGAAGGAGAAATGGTCATATCCCATCTGCTGAAACACAATGAGGAAAACCAAGACCCCGACAAGGCCGTTCTGTCAGTCGTGTCGGAGGAGTCGCTCCTCATCAAAAACTCACCGGCCGTAAAAATCATCGTCAGCATTCTGGCTGAACTTGACAACTCCATCGACAAGCCCGACGCTGACAACAAGAGTCTGCTTGCCGGTAAGAATCTGGCACTGATTCGCAGCCGTTTCAACTATTATGCCAACAACGACACGACAAAATCGACCTCCGAGGCCTTTGAAGCGGCATTGATGGAGACAACGGCCATCGACTCGAAGGCGCTGCTCAGTTCGGGCGACTGTGCCGGACTGGATGCCATCGTCGATCATATCATCAATGCCTATATCCCGGAAGACATGCGCAAGGAAAACACAGCCTACATTCAGGCATTCCAGGACAGCGTAATTGCCTACATGGGCAACTACGGTTCTAATCTGCACATGTTCCTCAAATGGTGGGAAGAAGTGAAGAAAAAACGCTCCATCTCTTCGTCGGACGACATTGACGCCATCAAGGTGATGACCATACACAAGTCAAAAGGACTGGAATTCCCTTGTGTCATTATCCCGTTCTGCGAGTGGGAATTCGACAAGGGCGGACAAGAATGGATTTCGCAGACAGCTGAACTCGCCGACGCACTCGGCATCAAAGACCCTGACAAAATTCCGCCGATTCTGCCTGTCAAACGCTCGGGCGATTACGAAAACCTGTTCAAAAAGGAATTCGACGAACTGAAGCACGACAGCGTCATGGACTCACTCAACAAGACGTATGTGGCATTTACACGTGCCGCCAGCGAGCTGATTGTCTATTTCGAAGGGTCAGAATCCAAAATTACGGAAATCAAGACCATGCCCCATGCACTGATGTCGGCATTCGGAGCGACTGAAATTGCTGTCAACACTCTGCTGAGGAACAATGCCCTAAGAGTCAAGGACAAGAACAACGGTAAAAGCGTTGACGAAATCGTTGCCATCTACAACAATCTGACCATTACGCCGGCCAACTATTTCAGCAACGGCATTTTTGAACTGGGCACACCCACCGAAAAGAAGAAAAAGGAAAACGAAGCCCCGGCTGAAAACCGCCGCTACACGATGCCGTCCTACGAAGTCATCAACCGACCGGAAATATGGCAGTTCGACCTGCCCGACCTGATAATGGAACAGCGCGACAGCCAACAGTACCGAGGCATTGTGCTCCACAACATCATGCGGAAAATCCATGTGGCATCCGACAAAAATCACGTCATACGGACATTCAAGGAACGGGGTCTCATCAACTCGGCAGAGATGAAGGAGTTTGACGAAATCATCACCCGAGGACTGAGCCTGCCCGATGCAGCCGTATGGTTCCAAAAAGGCAACAAGCTGCTTCAGGAACGAACGATAGTCAACAGCGAGGGCAAAGAATACCGCCCCGACCGCGTAGTGAAAACGCCCGATGGACGCACCATCGTCATCGACTACAAATTCGGTGAAGCGGAAAGCAAAAAGTACATTTCACAGGTCAAAAACTATATGAACATCATATCAAAAGCCATTCCGGGATGCAAACCGGAAGGATATGTTTGGTATGTGACAGAAGGGAAAATCATCCCGGTTAACAATTGATTCAACCATGCTTAAGAAACTTCTATTATCACTTGCACTACTGCTTCCGTCGGCTGCATGGGCAGCCGACGACTACGCAGCATCGCCACGCTGCTTCGGACCCAACGCCCTGCCCGTTCCCGACATGCTGAACGGAACTGTGCAAAAACGCTTCTATGCCGAAGTGGATTTCGACCTCCACAAGGGTTTTTACGGCGACCTTACAAAAACGATTTTCGTCAAAGCCAACATACCGCTGTTCACACCGCGCGTAAACCTCTCGCTCTGGATGCCGGTAATTGAATTCTACAAAAACACACCGGAATCACTCCAACACCAACAGTCGCTTGAACAGAAAACAAAAGGCCGGGAATTCGGCAACCTGTATGTCTCGACCGACATACAGTTGTTGCAACAGCGTGCCGGCTGGCGGCCCGACATCACACTGCGCGCCGCCCTCATCACCGCATCGGGCGACAGCGAACAATATGCCCGCTACTATGATGCACCCGGCTACTTCTTCGACATGTCGATAGCCAAATCCGTCTATTTCAAGGACGATTTTTTCAAGGAATTGCGCTTTGTGGTCAACGGCGGTTTCCTGTGCTGGCAAGTGGAAAAGTCCGTACAGAACGACGCTCCTCTCTATGGTGTCAAGGCGGAACTCGACACAAAGGCATTCACCACCTCTTTTGCCTGGCAAGGATATTCGGGCTGGATTGACGACGGCGACAAGCCAATGGTCATAAAAGCGGACCTCATGCTGAAATGCAAACAGTTCCGACCACTTATAGCCTATCAATACGGACTCCGCGATTATCCGTTCCACCAGTTCCGCATAGGTCTCGGCTACATGTTCTAACAACCTGGCGTACATAATATTGCCACGTTAAATTTCTCAATTTAACATTGTTCCATAATAAATTTTCATAAATTTGTAGGAAAATTTATCAATTTATTATGGGAAAGAAGTTTATTATTACAGTACTGTTAGTGTTTTTCATGACGAGCATCTGCTCTGCACAGGAAACGGACAATGAAGTTTGGACTAAACGCAAAAAGTATTTCAACATTGCGTACACCAATCTCAATTTGAGAATTGCCGACACTTATGATGCAAAAAGTAAATTTGCACTTGGAATGAACATGGGAAGAGTATTCTACCTTCACAAAAAGCCGCTTTTGAACTTAATGAAATTTGGCATTGACGCCTCGTTTATCGGCATAAACTACGCCAATTTCAACAATGAAGACATTATTCCCGGTTACGCAGGATTATTAGGGGACCTCAATGATATGGCGTCCAGTGATTATTCTGATTATGAAGACGAAGACATCAACATTGGCAGCCATCTCGTTGACGTCTACCTCAAAGTTGGACCGTCGCTCACCATCAATCCGGTCGACAAACTGAAAGTTCATCTTTACTTCCACTATGTACCAACCTATTCGATGCTATTGCTTGACAGCAGCTTCAGTCATACCTATGAAAGTTGCTTTGATTACGGTGCCAGCATTTCCTACAAAGTAATCGGACTGGGTATTGAATACCGCTGGGGACACGCCAAACACAACAATGCCGCGCTATTGGAATACTCCGACATTAACGACAAGACAAAAATCAATACCGGTGCACTGTCATTCTACATCAGTTTCAGATATTAACATTCCTCAGATATGAAAACCATCACTAAAATTTCAGCCGCCTTGTTCGGCAGCATGCTTGCCGTTTCCTGCGACACAGGATTGAGCAATGAAGAACTGGGAGTTGTTGACAACTCCGGAAACGGACGCCTCAACCCCGCCAACGTATATATCCGCCAGGAGCAGGTACAGAGAATTCATGGCCAAAACATTTTGGACTACACCTTCAACAATGAAGGATTCCTGACCGGCGTCATCTATGACGGACAACTCACGTACAGTTTCGACTACCCGGAGAGCGATCCCAGCAAAGTCATTCTGACAGAATACACAATGGGCAACGACAATGAATACTACACGGAATTCACCATCGGCGCCAACGGCTTTGCCAATATGGCCATCAACACTTGCAACTATGAAAACTATCGGGAAGTCTACAAATTCTATTACGATTCGGAAGGCCATCTTGTCAAATGCAATCTGGCAGGCGACATCTATACCTTCAAATACGAAAACGGCAATCTGGTAGAACTTAAGTCGGACGAACATACAGAAACAATAACCTACAACGAAAAAGCCAACGATTACGCCGCCATGCCGTATACCTCCGTATCGCCCAGCTACATCAATTCGTCGTTCGGAGTATCGCTGACACACGCTTTTCTTGCCGGCATTCTTGGCCGACCGACCAAAAATCTTCCGGCGACAACCCGAATCCATTACAACGACAACAGTGTCGACGATATCGATTACACGTTCGTATACCGATATGACGGTTCTGGAAATCTGATCGGCATCAATTACGAAGAACGATAATTACATTTTCTTCTATCAAAATAACAAATGAGGACAACCACAAAACGTCGTTGCCCTCATTTGTTTTTATAGAGTTATCAACTTTGTCACTTTCTGATGACGCGATGGCGCTCCGTACCGTTTTCCGTGCGCACCATCACCACGTAAACGCCTGATGGAACCTGGCTCAAATCCATGTTCAGAGAAGTCTGTCCGTCGGCCTGAGCCGTCAACATTCTGCGACCGTCGACGCTGAACAATTCCACCGAAACAATCGGAGAAACAGCCGTTACCGTCACATTACCAACAATCGGATTCGGATAAACCGATGAGTTTGCAGTCATGGAATCGACACCCGAAGGGTCAAGTACCACGAACGGCAAAGTCCGTCCGACAAAAGTTTTATCCGGATCTGCGTTATCTTTATAACCGGAAATCTCCAATTCATATTCCTTTCCGATAGCAAACTGGCCGACAGCCAATTCAAACGGAATGTCCACAGTCGATTCTGTTGCAACATTCACATCAATGGTACCGCTGACAAGCGGATTGTTGGAGTATCCCTTTTCATATACCTTGTATTCCAGATTGCCGGAAGCGGAAGTATAGGCCACATTCTCCAATTTAAGCGAAACCGACACGTTTGTATCCAAAAGCGGATCACCCACAAATGCCATGCTCGTCACCTTCAGATAATTGTTCGGATCGTAGACATATACCCAACTGCCATATTTCTGTACGTAAATCCTTGACGTATTCTGGAAATGAATCCAATCGTAATTCATCCCCTCATACTGTTCTTTCGACATACCTTCGAAATAGTATGTTCCGTCGTCATAAGCGTCCATCGCGCAGAAACCGGCCACAACTTCAATCGTAGGTTGATACGTCATCGAATCGAACATAAAGGTTCCGTAATTACAAATTTTATAAAAACTGCCGGATTCATCAAACAATGCGATACCAACATACGCCGTCATCGCTTCATCATTGTAATTTGTCAGATTGTGTATCATGATATTCTGCGACCATCCGGAGTAAATCTTGCTTTCCCCCGTAGTAAGCCCTCCCTTACTGTCCGCCGTGTCATAATAACCGAATGCAAGCTGCTTGCGCGGAGCTTTTCCTTCCATCACCGTAAATCGGAAAGGTTCCAGATCCGTATCAATGGGCACTTCATTATTGGAACTGTCAACAAAGCATAACGTGCAGTAATAGCTTGTGCCCACTGTAAAATACTGTGCCAAAGAGAAAGCGAATGTCGTTTCAAAGTCGACGCCGTCATAAATCATCACATCATTGTCCATATACCCGATATATGCGTCATCTGAAGCTGAATAGATCTTCAATCTTAGAGCCCCAACGGCAGCAATATCTCCCACATTCTCAACCACACATTTTATGGTCATCGATTCGTCGGTGTAAACTTCCGAAGGACCTTCCATCGGCGCATTCATTTCCAGTTTCAGTTCGTCCGGAAGGACAGTTACCAAGTCTCCCGACACCTCGAAGGTGATAAACGAACGCGACTGAAAGTCCACCCATTCTCCTTCATAACCGTTTTCACAACTTTGGAGCGAAAGCGTATAACGACCGTCTGCCAGCTGGCTGAAATCCGGACTATAATACCTAAGTCCAATTTCGGCAAACAAATAGCCTGCCTCCAAGCCAGCTATCTCCAAATAATTTCCACTCTCAGCCACAACATCACCTGCCTCATTTTTCACACAAGCCCGTACATTACCATAAAAATCACGGGAAGAGCTGTTCCACAAACCATAGACAGTGAAATCCATCGGTTCGTCCTTGCTGAACGATTCAACGTTGGCCACTAATCCTGTAATTTGATTGGATTGAGAAGTAGTATAACTGAACACAACCTGTCCGACAGGAGCCACATCTCCGTCACGATAGGGCTGCAACGTAGTAGCCGACTGGCGCATGAAATAGCCACCGTCTGACCCGCCAATACCCTGCTCGTTCGGATTCATGTAGTTCACATTGAAATAACCGTTCGACATGCCGCCCCAACCCCAATTCACATGGAAATAGCCGTCGGAATTGCATCCGTCTACAACAAAGGCGTGACCTGTTCCACTGGCACTGCCGCCACTGAAATAAACCGGACGTGACTGCTGCAATTCTGTCACCAGCAAATCAACAAATTCAGAAGACGACATCGACAAACGAGGATGATTTTCCACCTGATAGCGGAAATGGTCGTGCATCGCACGCTGTACCATTGCATCATTGGCACCACTGCCGCCCGGAGCATACTTCATTTCCAAAGCCACACCCAAATCCGCCATCAGTTGGGCAACGGCCTCACCTTCTTCCTGTGTCCATTCATTTACAATGTTCCAATTTTCGTCATAATAGGAAGTGTAAGTGTCGCGCATCGTGTCCCACTCGTAAGTTTTGGTAAAGTCGGCGCTCAACACCCCATAACTGGAATTGTAGGAATAACTGCCCACACCGTTGACGGGCCATTCCCAATATTTCATAATCTGAGCCAACGCCGTAGCCACACATCCCGTAGGACAACGCTCTTGAGCATCGCTGTCATAAGGACACATGTCATTGTAAGGCATACTCTGATTCCACATAATCTGGCCCAACAGCGGCTGAATTACAGGAAGCGACGGCATCAGATTGTTTTTTAACGGTTTGGCCTCCGAACGACGCACGGCTTTCACATACTCGGCATAAGCATCCAGCCACGACGAAAGGTTATCGGGAAGGTTTTCCATGTCGAGCGTCCCGCTGTCGGAATAGCCGACCAGTTCCGTCAGGCTGTCGTCACCCGAGACAATGACAAATCCCTGGTTCTTGGCAGCATTAAACACATAATACTCGGCATCGGAAGAAAACGATGCCACCCCGGAAGCCTTTTGCTTCCACAGCGTTGTCGCCAATGATTGATTGTACTTTTGGGCAATCCGATAAGCCTCCGACTCTGACAACTGTGCAGCATGCAGACTCCAACCTGTAATCAAAAGCGTCCCTAATAGAAAAAATCGTTTCATAATTTTTATTTTTGTGTTTCCATTAATCGCAAATTTAATAAATTTCAACGATTTACAAAATATCTGACAAACAAAAAACCGGACAGTGTCGTAAAATGACACTATCCGGCATTATCCTATTGCCAAACAGAAGTTCAGCGAACCAAAACTTTCCAGACTTTTCCGGCAACCTTCACGAAATAAACTCCCGAAGCGTCCATTGGTATTTCACGGTCGGCCGTCGTGCAAATGCAAACACCCGACAAGTCGTACACGGCTGCCTCTTCGGCCGTACCGTCAATGTGAATCACATTGCCGCGCACCGAAACAAATACATTATCGCCACCGACAGAAGCCACACCCGACGGGTCGACAACCTCTACATAAGCCACAGTTTCGCCTCCGGTGAAATCCAATTCCACATTGTTGGAAGCCGTGAAATTCTCCACCTCCACACGATAACGGCCGGCTGTCATCGAATTAAGCAAACGTAAGCTGGCACTCACAACCTGTTCAGAGTTTTTGCCTACCAAAACATCTACCGACGACTTGAATACCTTTTTATTAGTGTCATCATTGTATACTAAAAGTGACATTTCACCAATAAAATCATACCCAGAGTCATTTTTCAAAGTTACTTGGAAATCAGCAGTACCACCCACATCCACTTGTTCAGTCAATGTTTCAAATTTCTCACAGCTGATGACAGCCGTAGGAGTAACAGGTTCAACCACCTTGATCTCATTTCCCGAAACGGAAATGTTGATACCATCAGCAGCAACACGCACCCAATTATCATAGTCCTGTTGGCGTGAAACCAAACGTATCACATAGTTTCCGTCAGCTAATGTAACCAACTCTTCATTTGCCACTAACTCTTCTGGATAATTAATAATATCAAATCCTCCAATAATTGCCTTATTTGACGATGTTACAGCAATCTGTTCACCACTTTCATTATAAATACCCAAAGCTAATTCACCTCTATAATCCAATTTAACCATATTAGAGATACCAAAATATTCCACTCGAAAATTTTCCCCCTTAGAAATGGAATCCTGCAAAACTTTCTCATAAAAGTTCACGCTACCTTCCCATGTAGAAGAATCAAGGAGACGCAAAACAAACTGACCATGGGATCCTTTACCTGTTATATCAGGATAAGCTACAATAATACTCTGCATCGAATTAAAGCCACCACTACCGCCCCCAGTTCCCAAATCTGCAGGATTCATATAGCTGACATTGAAATATCCATCGGAAAGACCACCCCATCCCCAATTGACATGGAGATAATCATTGGAATCGTAACCATCGACAATAAAGGAATGCCCTCCAAGCGACCCCTGACCATTGAAAACGAGCGGATGTTGATTGTCAAGTTCCTCCTTAATGCGGGAAAGGAACTCTTCTTCGGTATAACCGTCACGGGTAATCAGATCGGCATGATAACCAAAATAATCGCACAAGGCCAACGGCATATCCGTATCATACGCACCACTTGCATCAGGGCCATAGCCCATTTCAAGAGCAACGCCGCAGTCGTACATCAGTTTGGCTACGGCATTAGCTTCCGTGTCATTCCATTCATTAATGATATTGTTGTCTGAATCATAATAGCTTTCATAACGGTCCTTCATGTTGGCCCAATCGTAAACCGATTTGGAAAAATCGACCGAAAGGACGCCATAGCTGGAATAATAACTTTTTGTGCCTTTGCCCTGTTCCGGCCATTCATGATAATTTATCAACTGTGCCATGGAAGTGGCAGCACATCCGGTAGGACAAGTCACTTTGTAGTTCGAATCATAGGGACAAAGCAAATTATACGGTTCACTCTGATTCCACCGTGTAGTCACCAACGGTCCTACCACAAGTGTTCCATTGTTTACAATAGTTCGCATCGGTTTTGAACTCCCGTCACGCACACTGCGGACAAATGCAGCATAACCGTCCAACCAGGCACGAAGATTCTCCGGAGCATTTTCCGAACGGAACTCGCCCTCATTTGAGTAACCCACCAACTCTGTCAACTCGTCGTCACCCGAAATAATGACGAACCCTTTTTTACCATCAGTATTAAAAACATAATATTCAGGACTTTCTGCCGACATTTGCAAGCCTTTCATTTTAGCAGGACCAAGGTTCTGTCCGACATTCACCGCTTCTCCCAAATATTTCTCAGCTATCGATGCAGCTTGCGAAACACTGATCTGCTCAGCAGAAACGCTGCCACATACTGACAATAAAACGAAAGAAAATAATAACTTTTTCATCTCAATTATAAGCAGAATATGATTTCAATTTACAAAACACAAAGATATTAAAATAATCTGCTCATTTGTGCAAAAGTTGAGAATCTTTCTACAAACAGCTCAAAAAAAGCCGCGAAATTTCTGTTTTTATAGAAAAAAAGCAGGATATGCCATCCGACATACCCTGCCTTGATCGTATATTTACAACAAAAAAAACGGAATCCAAATTCATGGTTCCCGTTTTTATTCTTTATCTACACTCACCGAAGATTAAGCTTCGTGGATAGCTTCGCTCGGGCAGTTTTCTGCGCAAGTTCCGCAGCTGATGCAAGTGTCAGCATCGATTTTGTAGATATCGCCTTCAGAGATAGCTTCAACTGGGCACAACGGTGCGCAAGTTCCGCAAGCTACACAAGAATCATTGATTACGTAAGCCATTTTATAAGAATTTAATTAGTTTGTTATGCAATTTGTTTCGCAAAGATAATACTTTTTCTGTTCCACCAACCTTTCGGCATTATTCAGCAACCAGCACAAAGAGATATGCAGCTAATAATCAACATTATACAATTTCTTATTTGGACAAAATACAATTAACCAAGGATTCAAGGGAACAAACTGAAAAAATACGACTAATTTTCCGTAATTTTGCACAGCTAATTTTTAACGGACATGCAACCTTTATTCAGCATCATAACCATCACTTTCAATGCCGCCAATGAACTGCCGGCTACGCTTGCCAGTGTCAAAGCCCAGACATTCACCGATTACGAACATCTTATCGTCGACGGCAAGTCGAAAGACAATACCGTGGAGCTGGCTCGCAACAGCGGAATCGCCAACATGCGCATTACGTCGGAACCCGACCGCGGACTCTATGATGCCATGAACAAGGGTATCCGTCAAGCCACAGGAAAATACCTCATTTTCCTCAACGCCGGCGATGCGTTCCACGCACCGGAAACACTGAAGCAGATTGCTGAAACAATAACCACCAACCATTACCCCGACATCGTCTACGGACAGACACAGCTCGTCGATGCTGAACGACAGTTTGTGGGCATGCGCCACCTTACCGCACCCGAATACCTCACGTTCGACTGCTTCAAACACGGAATGCTCGTCTGTCACCAGGCATTTATCGCAAAACGGGAACTGGCAGAAATGTATGACCTCAAATATCGTTTCTCCGCCGACTATGAATGGTGTCTGCGCTGCCTGAAGAAAATGAAGACAAGCGCCTACACCGGCACTACTATTATCGATTACCTGATAGCCGGCATCACCGACAAAAATCACAAAGCCTCCCTCAAGGAACGCTACCACATCATGTGCGACTACTACGGCACCCTGCCAACCATCATCCGCCACATCGGCTTTTTTGTCCGCAATTTGAAAAGAAAATTCAGCTAATCAAATCGTAAATCCAACGGACAGATTTACGCCGTGGCCGGTAAATCCGCGGAAAGTTGACATCAGCGAGTAGCCCACCCGCCAATATACGGAAGCGGGCATACGTTTCAACAGCGTATTGTGCTGGAATTGCAGTTGCAGTGTATTCAAGTCAGCGGAAAGATTCGCATAATTACACCGAAGCATTTCGTCAGAATACGGGAAATAATCAGGATTTTCCACCTTCCGGCTCGACGACAGACAATGAAGCCATCCTCCTTGAGCAGAAAACGAAAACAAGTGTCGCTCCATGCGATAGCGTAGACCTGCAGCCAGGCGCAAGTCAATCCTGTCGAAATCTTGTGAACGGAGCGGATAATAGCTTTCTTCCTCTTGCTGATATCCGGCCGACGGCATTAGTTCCAGTGTCCATCCATATCCCGCAAACGGCTGAAACAAAACTGTCGCCATCACTTTCTTTTCCGTATATTTATAGGGTTTCGTCGAGGTTATTTCGTGCCAGTTCGTTGTTCCGTCGTCATATATCCTTTCGCTTCCGGAACGGTCGGCATACGAAGCGTTCAATTCAAGTTGCACACGGCTCAATTTCCAGGCAGCAACCGCTTCATATTTCATCTGGTCAACATCGTTTATCGGAGCATTGCTGAGTGAAGGCAGCTGTTTCTGCATTTTATAGTTCTCCACCTGTAGTCCGACATCAAACCCTGTATTCCCCAACCGTTTTAACGTAATACCGCCCCGATAGCTGCGACCCTTATAGATGGATTCAGTCCGAGTTCCTGCAAATCGGGCATAATGCATGCCCAACCCAGTCATGTGGTAGACCGGCACACTGCCCAACGGGTCAAGAAAGGCTATGGACTGGTTTTGCGTATAGCGTTCGGCAAAGACATGCACACCCAATGAATAACGGGCCGTTATCCTATAGCTACCGCCAACCGTCGCATTGATAAACACGGAATTGTTTTTTGGCCGGGGATCTGTCTGGCGGTAATGGAGTGCCGAAGAATAGGCCATCTGTGCACCGACGGAAAAACGATTGAGTTGAATGCCGTAACCGCCTTTGAAATAATAGGATTCATAATTGAGATTGCCTCCGAGAGTATCAGCCGTCACATAGGGAAAAATACGCTCATAGTCCGCATTTTCATTCCATTTCACATCGAGTTGGAGTCCGTTCCTGTAACGGGCTTCACCCCATGCGCAAGAGTGGTCGCCCAACCTGACATAAGACGATGCCTCAAACTCCGCAAATTGTTCTCCGGCACCCGTCTGCATCAGATATTGGTTGTCCGACCGTTTCCCTTCGCAGCCAACGGCGAGCGAAGAAAACGAACTGTCAAATCGCAACGGCTGATGGGCCGGATTCTCAAAAACGAGTTCAGACAAGGCATGGCGGAATGACTGACGGTCAACGACAACATCCAGATGTGTTTCAGCCATCGACTGACCCGCTACAGTCAAAGACAGGAATAAGCAAATAAGTCCACGCTGTTGTTTCATTCTATAGACAAATTAAAAAGCCTGACAGATCTTCATCAGGACATCTGTCAGGCCGATTAACAGTATTATTTAAAAAACATGGTTCGGGTCGGCTTCCACCATATTTTCAAAATCGGCAGAAGAGTCGTTTGTATCCACCAGCTTGTGTGTTCCCGCATCCACTTTCCGGCGCACACATTTTCCGAAACGGTTTTCATCGAAGTCAATCGCACTTACCGAAGCATAGCCTTTGTCAAGCGACGGGTCTGTCACAAGCCATTGCGGACCGGTTGCAGGACTGAGGTTGACGGCATCGATTACCCAACTGTTAGGCAGCATATAGCCGCTTCCTTCCATTTCTGTCTGGAAATCTTCGAAAACAAACAACCATTTATAGTCGTAATAGTAGTCTGTCGCAAACTGCTCCGGAGTTATCTGGTTCACACCGTCATTAAGATAAGCCAAAGCATAGGCCTTGACACCTCTTGTATGCGGCTGCCAAAGTGTAGCCGACTCCTTCATTACCGGTATAAGGTTGGTCACTTCAGGATTGTCGGAATCCGTAAAATCCGGATTGCTCGACTCTGCCCACCACTCAAAGTCTGCCTGTGTAAGGTCGAACGAATTCGGATTAATTTCTTTGTGATTGATAGCGTTGTCGCAGATAAGAAGCGATTCGCCCGGTTTGACAGGATACTGTGTTCCGTCGCCGGGAATCATAAAGCCGGTAGCCACTGTCATGGCCTGGTTCATAATGTCGGGCGTATAGTTTTCCTTCATGTCAGTCTGAAAGTCCGATTCAAACAGGCAAAGTCCGTCGGCATAAAGCGTCTCGTCACTGTTATTGACAATGCGGAAATAGCTGTCTCCCATATATGTTTGACCTTCCGGAGTACGGGTTCCCGAAAGGAAGATTTCTGCAAAAACAAATCCGTCCTTCACCGTATGGAAATAGGTTTCAAGCGAAATGCTCACAGCTCCCACTGCCTTCACACTTTCCTTGCTACCACGGATAACCGAAGTCACTTCCTTTCCGTTCAGCATATATTTGATATTTCCTTCCAGTTCAATATTGTAAAGCCCTTCTTCTATCTGAATCGTGACAGGAGCTGAGACTGTTTCGAACTTATATTCCTTCGACTGACCGGTCGAAAGGTTTTTCATCGTAATTGTCACGTTGGTAATTTCCGTTGCAGTCACGTTGGTTGGGACTGTATAGGAAACTGTCATATCCGACATTTTCACCAATTCTCCCTTTTCTTCACTACAGGAAGTAACGACTGCCAACGAAATCGCCAACAGCCCGGCATACAAAATTTTCTTTTTCATACAAAGTTAATTTAATGGTTTATATTTATAGTTTAAAATTCAATTCCATACCGAAATAGGGAGAAAACGTACGCCGCACAACGAATCCGTTCACCTCATAATCAGGAGCGTAGTTCAAAATCCTGTCAGCAAAAAACGCCAGTGTCAGAAACTTTCCAAACCGCTTGCTTGCCTTGAAATTCGTACACATATAGAACCGCTTTTTATCTACGATGTCGTTCTTCCGGTTGTTTGTAAGATTCAAATGCTTTTTATAGACATCGGCAGCATCGTCTTCCGTATATTCGCGAAGCACACCGTCCGTTCCCATATAGGCAATCGGCTTTGCACCGGTGGCAGGCGATTCATAGCGGCCCGCAATATAGCATTCCGCCGTTGCCGACAGATTGACCCCAAGCCTATCAATATAGGTATCAACAATAAAGTTCGACGTAAACTGCTGGCGGATATAGCTGTCCTTGTAATCGTACAGACCGATATAGAGGTCGCTCACCGCCACATTGCCGATTACGGCACTCACCGAACGGTACTGTGGCCGACTGTTCTCATATATGTCATAAAACCAGGCTCCGTTCACCGTCAGACGTGTTTCCACAACCGGGAAACGCGGAGAGGAATATTGAAACTCAACTCCTTCCTTATAGATACGCGACCCGTTCTGCATCACACCATAGGTACGAAGCACCCTGGTCTGCTCGTAAGGAAGATTTTCCAACGATGGAGGTCCCGTCAGCTGTGAAGCATCAATGCCCGATGTATCATATTTTTTATAGGAAAAACTTCCGACCATAGCCACATTGCGGAAACCGTCGGTCATGTCTTCCTGAAAATATGTCACCGACAGACTATGCTTTCTGTATTCGAAATTCATCCTCACTTCCCACTTGAAATTATGGGCAGGCAAGATTGTATAGTTGTTGCGGTCTATGATGTATGTCTGTAGGTTGATGCGTTTGTAGTCGGGGTTCGGATGCCAATAGTTCAGTTGAGTAAGGTCGATAAACAGTCGGTCCGGATAGAGGATGTCGATTGTTGGCATTTTGTGCATGTAGCCCACGCCTCCGGAAACCGAAGTCTGAAGTCCACCCCACTCCGGCAAATCCCATTGCAGATTGATGCGGGGATCGGCAAACAGACGACGGTACATGGAAAATTCAGACGAAAGGCCTGTCATCATCGAGCCTCTGACACCGGCCATTGCCGACAGTTTATGACGGGCAATAGGCAGCTCCATCAAATCCTCCACATAGAACGACACGACGCTCGATGCCGGTATATCGTAATAGGCACGTGGACGATGTGCGGTACCGGCATAAATCGGCCTTGTCACATCATAAACCAGCCCTCGACCAAAATTCTTGCTGTACTGCCATTCAAAGCCACCGGAAAAACGATGCGTCAGCGTTCCGGTATGCAGTTCGCCCTCGGCATCAAGGCGGAGTGTGGAATAGAACGGCTTGCCGTCCACCGTCTGGTTTGCCAGATATTTATAGGGAAGAAACACACCGTCAAACTCCCCTTCCGAATCATAGACCGGTGCAACGGCATCACGGTCGAGCGAAACGAATTTTGTCTGTGTTATCCTGTCGATTGACAATCCAGCCGTATGGGAAAAGACAACACTTCGCAAAAAGTCGTTCTCATTGTTCAGCCATTTCAGACTATTGTAGAGCTGCAAGTTATGGTAAGCAGACTTATAATGCTCATCTTTCTGCTTCTGTATCTCGGGGTCATATTTCACATTGTCAATACTGCCTGTGTAGTCGGCGTTGACATTCCACACAAGAGAACCTTTGCTTTTCAATACCCAATTTTTGCGCATACGAGTAGAGAAGTTTATCCTGCGGTATGTCTTGAACGGGTCGCGCGGGTCAACTCGCGAACTGGAGAAACCCGCATCAGTATTCAAGTTGAGCGAATGACGCTCCCATTCCATACCCTTTCCGACAGCTATGATTTTACCGAACTGGTCAGCTTTGATTCTCGCCTCAAAAGGAGTCTTTCTGTTTTTACGCGTTATTTTCACCAGTCCGCTCGTCAAGTCACCGTACTTCACAGAGGGAATCCCCCTGACGATTTCGACGGACTCGATATTGTCCGTTGAAATCGTACGCATATCTACACCGGCTGACGTATGGTTGCGCGCATAGTCTGGATCTCCCTGATAGCTATCGGGCAGATATTGCAAATTGGCATCCGTATTCAATGCGGCTCCGTCAACAACAAATTTCACTCCCAACGAAGAAGTATTATAATTTTCATCGGAAATCCCCACTTCACGCAATTTGATAGTATTGGCGGCACTCATGTCGGGAGTCTTGGTCGACCCTCCGGGCAAAAGAGCCAGCAGGTCGGTAAACGATGACGGCTGCAAATGGAGCATGGCTTCGCTGTTAATGACCGAAGTGCTTGTCATGCCTTTTTTCTCGGAAGCAGTCACCACCACTTCCCGCAACTGGACTGCATCCGGAACGATTTTCAGCAACAGCAGTGTGTCAGCCTTCAAGTCAACGGTTGTCTTATTGGGCAAATAACCGACAAACGACACATTCAACCGGCACTTTCCCTCGGGAAGTCCGTTCAGGCAGAAAAAGCCGTCAATGTCGGTTGTCGTTCCCTGACGGAACGTTCCGCCACACTCAGCCGACACTGCAGCAAAGGGGAGCGGAGCATTGTCGGTGGCATCCAACACATATCCGCGCACCGATTCAGCCAACGCCTGAAAGGGCATCGTCAGCAACAGCGCGTATATAAGGTGTCGGAGTCGTATGTTCATCGGTATTTATTTTTGAGAGCAAAATTAGACCGTACAAAATCACACGACAATCGCATTTTTTAGGTATTGTTTACAGAAAAATAGCAAGGAATTGCGATTGTGGCATTTTTATGGCCTACATACTTTTGCATAGCTGATAAATAGAAAACTAATGACAGATAAAGTAATTGAATGTAAGGGCCTTACGCACTACTACGGCAAACGAAAAATCTACGAGGACTTGAATTTCGATGTTCCTAAAGGACGGATTCTCGGGTTGCTGGGAAAAAACGGTACGGGCAAGACCACCACCATCAACATCCTGATGGGCTATCTGAAGCCGAGAGCCGGGAAATGTGAGATTTTCGGCGAGGACATCCAACGCATATCACCTGCAACAAGAGCGAGAATCGCTCTTCTGCTGGAGGGACATATCCAGTATGCCTTCATGACAATCGAGTCCATCGAACGCTATTATTCCGCATTTTACCCAAAATGGAACCGTGATGCCTATTATGAGCTGATGAACAAACTGAAAGTGGCTCCCAACCAGAAAATCGCGAACATGTCGTGCGGACAGCGGTCGCAAGTGGCACTCGGGCTGATTCTTGCCCAGAATGCCGACCTGCTGGTGCTCGACGACTTTTCGCTCGGACTGGACCCCGGTTACCGCCGGCTTTTCATTGAATATCTCCACGAATATGCCAAAGCGGAAACCAAAACCATATTCCTCACATCGCATATCATTCAGGACATGGAACGTCTTGTGGACGACTGCATCATCATGGACTACGGCCGCATCCTCGTGCAGCAACCCGTTGACCAACTGATGAAAAACTTCAAGCGTTACAGCTACCGTCATACGGGAGCCGCACCCGAACTGCATTCCGACAAGATTTACAATCCGTCGATTATTAAGGACAGCGCCGAACTTTACTCGTTCGAAGACCGCGCTTTCGTCGAACATCTGCTACGGGAGTCGGGCGTAAGCTACAGCGAATTGAAGGAAGAAACGATGAGTCTTGAAGATGTGTTCATCGGATTGACCGGCAAGTACTAACCAGAGTAAACGTACAGACGATATGAAAAAAGCTATTTTCTTCAAAGAATGGATAAAGACACGATGGTATCTGCTGGCTGCGCTGGTGGTTTTTGTGAGCTACACGCTCTATCTCATCCTGCGCGTCGGAAATGCCATTGAATTCAAGGGAGCGGCCCACCTGTGGGCGATTCTGCTGACACGCGATGTCATCTTCATTGAGCCCATACAATATGTACCGATGATATTCGGACTGCTTCTCGGCGTGGTACAGTTTGTGCCGGAAGTGGTACAGAAACGCCTGAAGCTGACACTTCACCTGCCCTTCCCGCAATCCGGCATGGTGCTCTACATGATGCTGTTCGGACTGGGTGCACTTACAATCGTAACCGTCGCACAGATAGCAGCCCTGTGGGTATTCCTCCAACAATATATGGCGGCTGAACTCATTGCCCATATCCTGCTCTCCTCCCTCCCGTGGTATGCAGCCGGCTATGCCGCCTATATGATGACTTATGCCGTGTGTATCGAGCCGTCGTGGCGCATGCGAAGCCTGATTATCCTCACGGGCATCGGACTGCTGCGCATCCACTTCCTGCTCGATGTGCCGCAAAGCTACAATTCGTTTATTGTCCCGCTCTTCCTCTTCGACCTGGCGGCATTGCTGCTCATTTTGCGCTCCATGGTAAGATTTAAGGAAGGATGCCAGGACTAAACCACCGATTATCAACATTGTAATAACTATCCAATGAAACTGTCTGGAAAAATATACCTCTACATAGCCGCCGTCCTATTATTGGCATGGCTGCTACCCTGGCTCTACGCCATCTGCACAGCAGAATCGAAGTCAACGCCCTTTACACTCTACAGCTGCATTGTCGACGATTTTGCTTCGCTGAAAGTGAACGATGAAGGAAATATCGTTTACTTCGACCGAAAAGGCAACCGCTATACGGATGCGCAGTTTGATTCTATTCTGCCCATGTTCTACTACCGGCAACTGCTTTCAGAAAGCCGGATGCCCGATACCATCAAGGGTGTAGCCATCACGGCTGAAAACATACAGCACCATAATTTCAACATGCGCCTCTCGCCGTCGGATGTCAACAAAACGACACCCAAGCTGTATATGATGTTGGAATCCATGCCCAAGCGTGTCGACCTGGAAGAGCCTACTGAAGCATTCCGCTCAACCGACAACGGACTGGAATTCATCGACATGGAAACCAACACAGTCAACGAGGCACGCAGTCGGGAATTTACGGATGTAATGAAGCGCAAAGGCTTCGTGTTCCCCATCGGTAAAATCAACGGCAACCCATCTACAATGAAAGGCTACGACGAAGGTTACGTGATGACCGACAGCAAAGGTTCGCTTTTCCATGTAAAGCAAATCAGCGGAAAGCCTTATGTCCGCGCCATCACACTTCCGGACTCCGTCAAAGTGGAATCCTTGATGATTACCGAATTTCCTCACCGCAACACCCTTGCCTATCTGTTCACCGCAGACAACCGGCTGGCTATCGTCGGCAGGGACTATTCCGTACATAAAACAACCGTCGAATACAATCCATACCGACAAGGGCTGACCATCATCGGCGACATGTTCTACTACACCGTAAAAGTAGCCGACACAGAGGAAGAGCACTATTATGCGCTCGATGCATCTACCTATAAAACCGTCGACGACATGGTGAACCGCTACGCCGACGATACGACTAATCTGTCGGAATACATTTTCCCCTTCAAGGTGTCGTTCACGTCCTATAACGACGGATGGGTTTATCCGCGTATCGGCGAATTTTCCCTAAAGGCACTCCCATTGGGACTGCTGCTTGCCATCCTGTTTCTGTTCGTGGCAAAACGTCAGAACAGGCGCAAATATCCGGCTTTGCTGCCGGTGCTTGTGTTGGGCATCTATCTGTTTATACCGCTATTACTTATCAAAAAATAATTTTAATATGAGAAAAACAATTTATGCAGCCCTGCTTCTTTCTGTAGCAGGCTTGATGGGCTTGACAAGCTGCGGCTCATCGTCAAAAACCGATTCAACCAGTGTTGCCGCCGACACAGTAGCTGTCAGCAGCGTAGACGACATTCTTGCGAAAACCGACAGTCTGGTCGGCAAGACCGTACAGGTGGAAGGCGTATGCACGCACATTTGCCAGCATGGCGGCAAGAAAATCTTCCTTATGGGAAGCGATGACAACAGCACTATCCGTGTGGATGCCGGAGAAAAAATCGGCAGCTTCCCGAAAGATGCCGTCAACAGCGTAGTTGTCGTGACCGGTACCGTTGTGGAGGAACGTATCGACGAAGCCGCCATCCTGCAAATGGAGGAACAATACAAGCAGGCTACGCTCGAAAAGCATGGAGAACAAGGTGAAGCAAGCTGCGCCGCCGACAGCAAGGCGATGGGTGAAAACCCTGCCGACAGTTTCGCGCAACGTATGGAAAGTTTCCGCAACAAGATTGCCGAACGCCAGGCCAAAGAAGGCAAAAACTACCTTTCGTTCTACAGCATTCGGGCCGATAAATACGAAATCAAATGACCTGGGCTTCCACAATGAGAAAATGGAGTAGGACAATTCACCGCGACTTGTCCTACTTTTTTTCGGGAGTGCTGCTCGTTTATGTCTTTTCCGGTTTTATGCTCAACCATAAAGGCGACTTCAACTCGGATTATTCCATCACGGTCCACGACTACCGTCTGCCCGACAGTTTCCCTTCAGAAAAGGCGGCTGTAACGAAGGACCATGTGGTCGGCCTTCTTGAGCAATGGGAGGAAACCGGCAACTACGCCAAGCACTATTTCCCGAAGGAGAATGAAATCAAGGTGTTTCTCAAAGGCGGATCACTGCTGACAGCCGACCTCGCGCAACGCAGCGTGCACTACGAATCGGTGAAAAAACGCCCCGTATTGTCGGCACTCAACCGTCTGCACTACAATCCGTCGCGTGCATGGACCATCTTTTCCGACATTTTTCTGGCTTCGATGTTCATTATCATCGTGTCAGGACTGGTCATGGTAAAAGGCAAATACGGCCTCATCGGACGCGGAGGCATCGAGCTGATTGCAGGCATCGCGCTCCCCGTCCTCTTTATCCTGTTATAGCACTTACAGCCATAGCAAACGCAACGCGCCCTGAAAGCCAAACGACTTTCAGGGCGCGCTCTTTATCCCAAATCGGTCATTAGACTTTATGGTGGATTTCGTGCTGCTGTCAGGCAGATTGATTTCTGTCTTTGTCGAAGATGTAGCGGGCTACATCGAGAAAAAGCAGGAAGCAAGATGCCGGCAGCAGTGCGGAAAGCGACTAAAGAGCCAACTAAAGCTCACTGTCGACAGCCTAACCTTGTTTGGCGGTCTAATGACCGATTTGGGTTTATTTCAGTCTGCAATTTAGTTCTTTATTGCATCAATATCAACTTCCTTCACTTTGAGTCGGTCGCCTTCGCTCTTGACAATGTTGCGGTAGAAGTCTTCCGAATAGCCGGTAGCTGTCGGGCTTGTCGGATAGCCGGTTTCCGTACGCGTGAAATTGCCGTTTTCGTCCACCTTCTTCACACGGCCGTCCATAAACTTCACCAACAGATATTCACCCAGTTGCTTATAGCGTGCAGTGGCATTTTCAGAAACGCTGTCGCTGAATTGTGTCAACATTTCCACGGCCTTTGCAGGCGACTGCTTGTAAACTTCCAAAGCCTTCTTTTCAATGTCTTTTGTCGACTGCGTATAGCTGCTTTCCAGCCCGTTCTGCACACGCTGAACGTCGGGATACATCTGCGAGTAGCGGATATAGGTCTGGTTGGCTACCCAGTTGTTAATCCAGAAAGCCGATGTCCAGGAGAAAGTATTGTAATCTCCGTTACCTACTCGATAGCATTCCGGCACCTTCGTCGTGCAGCAATAAATCGGGTTATAAACGGTCATAGCTGAATCATCGACACCGAACCAAAGAATACCGCCTACTGCATCCGGCAGCCAGTTGCGCATTTGGGCTACCAGTGTAAAGCCAGTCTGCTGTGTGGCAATCGGGCGTTCGTGAGCATATTCCACAGAGTCCACCTTATACATCAGCGGAGCAAAGCGGTAAGGAGAATTCCACGATCCTGCACCCGGGTCCTTGGTCATGTCGAGGTCAGTGCCTTCGAAATGGTCACGGAGCATACCTTGCACGTCACGCACCGAAAGTTTCTGCTTCGGCTTCACGTACAGCGGCATCACTTCGCCGCCTTCAGCCTTGATGTAAGGAAGATACTTGTCCATGCCCTCGGCATAGCGGTTGAAGAACGACCACACACGGCCGTCACAACCGCGCAATGCCAGATAGTCGGTTACGGAATAGGCTTTCGAGAAGCTGAAATCCTCATCTTTTCCATTGAAATAGCCCATTTTGCGAGCAAAAGAAACAACATCCTTCGAGTACATGCAGTTTTCTTTGTCATTGAACGGAATACGGTGGATGCGTGCCTGGTTGGCATGACCGCTGATGCAGTCGTCAGGAATACGGATGGCTACCCATACCGCACCTTTTTCCTCCATGCCTTTTGAAATCATTTCCATTACCCAAACTTCATTCGGGTCGGCAATCGAGAACGATTCGCCAGTGCTGTAATAACCGTATTTTTCCACCAAATCCGTCATCACCTTGATGGCTTCGCGGGCAGTCTTGGCACGTTGAAGAGTGATGTATATCAATGAACCGTAGTCCATAATCGCTGTCGTGTCCATCAGTTCCGTACGGCCTCCCCAAGTTGATTCCGTAATGGCAAGTTGATGCTCGTTCATGTTGCCGATAGTGGCGTAAGTGTGACGCACTTGCGGAATTTTTCCCAGATATTTCCGGGTATCCCATTCATATACATCAAGCATCGCCCCTTTCGGATAGTCGGCAGCCGGCGACTGATAGAGTTCGCCGTACAGCACATACGCATCGGCATTATAGGTAATCATGGTCGAACCATCGACCGTAGCGTCCTTTCCCACCAGCAGGCTGGTGCAGGCATCCGCCACAAACTGCGACGAAGCCAACAGCAACGACGCAAGCAGCAAAAAACGTTTCTTCATATATTTGTCAGTCTTTTTTTTGATTTGTCACAACCGTCGGGAAACTGCCACAAAAGCAGTGCAGCCCCCTCCTATTTGCAAAGTTAACGCAAAAAAGACATTATCACAAATCTACTCTGCGAGCATCGCTGACAATTTCTCGGAAAGTTCGTCGTAGGTCGGCACAGGGTCGTCGGTATATACATGGCGGATAACGCCTTCCGCATCGGAAATATAGATACGGGGCACTATGGAAGTGGCAAAAAGGCTGTAGATATGGCGGTCCGACTGAGCCGAATAGGGAAGCGTATAGCCGAAACGCTCCCAATAAGGAGCCACCTCATCGGCACCCTCCTCGCGGCTGATACATACAAACCCGACTCCGAGCGGAGCAAATTCCTCATAGGCGCGCTGCACGACGGGCATCGCCTGCCGACAGTCGGGACAACCGGTATGAAAAAACATTATCACCGACACATTCCCTTTCAACGAGACATTGGAAACGACAGCTCCGTCGTTCGTCACAACGGAAAACTCCGGCAAACGATCGCCGACACCCAACGACGCCCCTTTCTCCTCTTCCGTAATGCAGGAAAAGGAAAGAACAGCCAGAAGACAGGCTGACAACAGAAAGAATATTCGGGAACGTTTCATCATCAGTCGGTTACAACGGTTACACATCGTCCGTTTTCAAACCACGAGAGCATCCGGTAACTGCGGCCATAGGCTGTAGCTTCATACGTTTTTTCGTTTTCGGCACTGTCAAGGCTACTGAGGTCAATATGAAGGTCGGCACGAAAGTCAACGCCGGATTCGGGAATCAACTTGAACAAGGCCTCCTTGGCGGTCCAGGCAAGCGTATTCAGCACTGTGGAAGACCCGGCAAAACGGATTTCGTCGTCCGACAGCACACGGTTCTGCACACGCACGGCACGTTCGGATACAACTTCCACATCAACTCCCACTTTCCTGTCGCGGCTGTGAGCCACAGCCACCAGACCTTCGCAATGGGAAATGCTGACATTCATACCCGATTCCTCTCCTTGTTCCACCAAATAGGGAGCGCCCGATTCACGATGTGCAAGGCTTACCTTCGCTCCAAAAAGTTCTTTAATCATCACACCCTCTGTAATGATTTCATGGCGACGGTTTTCAGAGCGGACGTTTTCAGCCTGATGGTGCAGCCCATGATAGATAACTGCATCTGAAATTTCAATCGGCGACGCAATCTCACAAAGAGATACGGACACGCCTTCGGACACTACTCTCGTTTTAATTTTCATTGTTCTATGTTAAGTCAAAGATTTAAATTCTTCACCAAATGCGCCACATCGTAGCTGAGGTAATCGAGCACCGGAGCAATGGAGTCGAAATTGGAAATCCGGTCGAGCACCACGGTTCCCGACACCACATACCCGACACTGTCAGTGGCAATGAAATGCACCGGTGTCAAGCAGTCGCGCAGACTGTAGAAAACCGTCGCACTACCCCCTTCGGGATAATCGTGGAGGAACACATCCGGCTCTTTATTGCCAAGGTCCAACGCCACCCGCTCCAGACGCAATGCCAGCAGTTCCTTCAGTTTTTTGGCATCGCCCACGCGGTTATAACCGCATAGCAATTCCGCACCATAACGCGGATAAGCGGCACGAAAACCGCCCGCATCGGCAGCTGAATCCGTACGTTCCACTTTGGCGTTGCGGTTCAGTTCAATGTTCAACGGAGCATACACGCATGAATACACCGTATCGTAGCTGCGTTCCACACGCGGATATGCCACCGGGCGCGGCACTCCCACCTTCTGTCCCTCTTTTCGGACACAAGCCACAAGCAGGATGGCAAGTAAGGCAATGACATAGATGACCATACACCGCCACATCATCACCGTTCTTTTCCGTCTGCTCATTTCTTATCCTGCGTTGTGTCCAAAATTCTCACTTTCACTTGCTTAACACGATGACGCTCAACTCCCATGACAAGGAAACGGCAGTTGGCATATTCCAATATTTCGTTATCGTGCGGAAAATCATGCTTGATGTTGAGAAGCATTCCGGCAAGTGTTTCCACTTCCTCTGCCACATCCTCAAACAGATCTTCGTCAAGTCTCGTGATACGGAAAAAGTCGTTCAATTGCGTTTTTCCCTCAAACACGAATGTGTCGTTCGACAGACGGGTATAGGATTTTTCGTCCTCATCATATTCGTCGTTGATTTCGCCCACAATTTCTTCCAACACATCTTCCAGTGTCACAAGTCCCTGCGTACCGCCATACTCGTCGACAACAATTGCCATGTGAGTCTTTTTCTTGCGGAAATCCTCCAGAATATCGTCAATCATACGTGTTTCCGGCACAAAGAAGGAATTGCGAATCAGCGATTGCCAACGGAAATTGTCGTCCGCCCGATTGATATAGGGCAGAAGGTCCTTGGCACAGATAAAACCTTTTATATTGTCCTGGTTTTCTACATATACGGGAATACGCGAATATCCGGTTTCCTGAATCAGTTTCATAAGGTCGGAAAACGAGCTGTCCCAATCGACATCGGTAATGTCCATGCGGGGAGTCATGATGTCGGAAACCGTTTTTCCCCCGAATTTCAGGATTCCTTCAAGCATATCCTTTTCCTTACCCTCCTCCACATCAGTAATTTCAAGTGCATGCGAAAGGTCGTCGAGCGAAAGATTGTCGCTTTTCTTCGTCACGACACGGTTCACCACCGATGTGCTCATCGCCATCAGGCGTGAAGCCGGACCAAACAGGCGGGAAAAGAACACAATTCCGTTAACCGCAAACTTTGCCCACTGCACATTATGACTGTTGGAATAAAGTTTTGGAAGAATTTCACCGAAAAGGAGAAGAAGAAATGTCAATACAACTGTCTGAAAGAGGAAGTCGAGCCATTCCACACGGAATTCAAACACCTGCGACATCACGAAGTTACACAACACGACAATCGCCACATTTACCAGATTATTGGCAATCAGAATCGTTGCCAGCAAACGTTCCGGCTTTGCAAGCAGTTGGCGGATTCGCTCCTGCTTCTGGTCGTTGTCCACACTTTCAATATCAGCTTCCGTCAGAGAAAAGAAGGCCGTTTCCGAACCGGAGATAAAGGCTGAAACCATCAGCGACATCACTGCGATAATTAAGGCTATTACACTTTCTAAAGTAGGCGCATGCACGGTCATCAAATTTTCACCGAGCTGCGGAGTGATGCCACACAATAAATTCAAGATACTAAGATACGGGTCTGCGTCCAAAATCACAAAAATTAGTTAAACAAAGGCGCCACGGCAACACTGCGGCATTGCCGACGCAACCAAAGCCAACCGGCTTTGCTGTGCAAAGGTAATCATTTTATTTATACTGCAATACTTTATTTTAAAGATATTAGTCGACAGCCGTTTAAATTATCATCCGCCCGGCCTCGGCCTTACTCCCAAGCCGTTCCCGCATTTTTCGCGATTTGCAGAACTGCCTCCCCCTCGTCATCCCTATATTGATGATTTAAAATTATTTAACGCGGCTATTTCTCATGGAGAAACCGTTTCCCTCGGCAAAAACGAATAATATCCGTAACTTTGTCCGCTCAAAACATTTTTGAAATCCCTGTTTTTATGAAAAAAATCTGCTGTATCGGACATATTACCCTCGACAAAATCGTAACGCCGCAAACCACCGTCTATATGCCGGGCGGAACATCCTTCTACTTTGCCCACGGAATGTGCAGCCTCAATCCCGACGCCAATTTCGAGTTGGTCACTGCCCTTGCCGAAAGTGAAATGAGCGCCGTAGAAGCCATCCGCAAACGGGGAGCGAAAGTAACGGTACTGCCGAGCCGCTATTCGGTATATTTCGAAAACAGCTACGGAGAGAATCAGGACAACCGCACCCAGCGGGTTTTGGCCAAAGCCGACCCGTTTGAAGCGGAAAAACTGCAGGACATCGAAGCCGACATCTTCCACCTCGGCAGCCTTCTTGCCGACGATTTCGACATCGAGGTATTCCGCCTGCTTTCTAAAAAAGGCATTCTCTCGGTTGATGCACAGGGATATCTGAGAGAAGTCAGAGGTGAAAAAGTCTACGCCATCGACTGGAAAAACAAACTCGACTATCTGCAATATGTCGATATTCTGAAAGTGAACGAATTCGAAATTGAATCGCTCACCGGCTATTCCGATGTGGAAAAGGCAGCTCTTCAGCTCTGCGACTGGGGTGTAAAGGAAGTGCTCATCACACTCGGAAGCTACGGTTCCGTCATCTATAAGGACAACACGTTCTACAACATTCCTGCCTATCTGCCGAAAAGCATTGTCGATGCCACCGGCTGCGGCGACACCTACGTCACCGGCTATCTTTACAAACGAAGCCTGGGAGCATCCATTGAGGACTCCGGCTGCTTTGCAGCTGCCATGTCATCATTCAAGCTGGAAAAATCCGGCCCGTTCAACGGAACAGAACAGGATGTGGAAGCACTGATTGCCCGCAGCGGACTGAAACCGGAAATCGTCCGTCGTTAAGAAATACTCAAGAAACGGATTCCAACAGCGCAACAATCCGCTGTTCGGCTGAATTTACCCAAGCGCGAAACCGCTCGGTTTCTGCATCATATTCCGAAATAAAGTCAACCAACCGGGAAATGTCGAAACTTTTCGCTACAATTCCCGCACCGATACCGTGTGCATCGGCAGCATTGATTTGCTGTTCAAGATGGGCAGGTATCAGCATGACGGGCTTGCCCAAATACATAGCCTCGCAAATGGACTCGAATCCGGCTGTCGTGATATAGCCCGAACAACGGCTCATGTAGGAAAGAAACTCGCTGTCGCTGATGCGGTGAAGTGTCAGCGTTTCGTCCACCTTTTCCACCTCTTTACAGTTTTTCCGGTCCCAGAAAAAATGCAGCTTCTGCCGTGGATTTCCGGCATGCCATTCCTCCACCTCTTCCATATATCCGGCATTAAGCATATAGCCCAATATGAAGTTCTCGTCGCTCGGCGTCAAACCGAACAGCTCGCTCCGCAATAATGGAGGAACGACGACAAGACGGTCGCGCCTGAATTCGGGCAAGGGATAGAACGACAACGCCAAAGTCAACGACGAACTGTAGGAGCAAATCTGATTGCTGAGCCGTAAGGCAAACTGTCCGTGCTCCGACACTACGGAATGTCCGAAATCGGGATGCCCGACAAGAAACTGATGTCCGAGGCAGACCATCGGCACATCAATGCGATGAAAGAAATTTGCTGCACCCATCAGCATTTCATAGAAATTCACAATGACATCGGGCTTCGTCTTGTCGATACGTTTCAACAGAAACGAAATGCTTTTCCGCCATTTCGCCAGTTTTTTGGGAGTCGTGTTGGCAACCACGGTTTTCAATATTTTCCCTTTTTTCCCGTTTTTGCCGTAATCAATGGCCGGAGAATGAAACACCTTTACCTCTGCCGGCATTTTCCCGACAAACGAAGCAGGCAACTCGCGGTTGGAACACTTTCCAATCAGCACCTCCACCACCTCATGCCCGTGGCGACGAAGCATTTCACCCAACGAAATGGCCTGTGTCAAATGGCCTCTGCCCTCTCCCTGAACAACAAACAAAAATCTCATGCCAGTTCCTGTTTTTCATATAAATACAACTTCCACTCCCCTTCGTGAGTCTGCACCAGCGCCGACAGCGACTCTATCCAGTCACCGGAATTAAGATATTCAAAATCATTGTCCATGCGTATTTCCGGATGATGGATATGACCGCAAATCACTCCGTCACAATTGTATTTCTTGCCGACCTGGACCAAATGGCTCTCAAAATCACTGATATAGGAAACGGAAGCCTTCACGCGGTGCTTCACCTGACGGGCTATCGAATAATAGGGCAAACCCTTCTTGATGCGGCGGGCATTATAGGTCTTGTTTATCCACAGAAGCAAGGAATAGCACACGTCGCCTATCTTCGCCAGCCAGCTGTAGGAACTGGTCACTTTGTCGAACACATCACCATGCAACACATAATATCTTTTTCCGAAACTTGTATATATGAAATCCTTTACGATGGATATATTAAAAAATTTAATTGGTACAATTCTATCCAGAAATCCATCATGATTGCCTCGCACATAAATGATTTCCGTGTCGTGCGACAAATCAAGCAATGTTTTGATAAAATTCGTGTGCCGGCGTTTCCACTTCAGGCCCTGCCCCCGCAATATCGCCCATCCGTCGATAATGTCGCCGCACAGGATTAACGTTTCACAACTGTGTTTTTTCAGAAATCGGTTCACTTCTTTCGTTTTCGACCATTTTGAACCCAAATGGATGTCCGACAAAACGATTGTCTTGAATTCTTTTTGCATAATCTGCTTTTCCTATTTTTTCCGCCGCAAAACTACCGCCACGATATTAAGAAATTATTAAGAAGCGGTAACAATCCTGTAAAGGCCACGACTGAAAACGCAAAAAGCCGGAGAATACCGCAATCACGGCATCTCCGGCTTTTTCATTTAGGCAAATCCCTACAAATCGAGTTTTCCCGTCACACGCAAATACTCCGTTTCGTTTATCTTGAACTGAGTCTGCGCTTCGATACTGTTACTCAAATTCTGCTGCCATTGCGACTGAGCGTCGAGCAAGTCCGTCAAAGTTGCCATACCGGCATCATAGCGGTTACGGACCGTACGCAAACTTGCCTCTGCCTGTTCGAGAGCCAGACGCGAAGTTTCTACCATTCCGTAGCTGTCGGAAAGATTTCTGACAGCCTGTTCGGCTTCAATTGTCATCAGACGCGATTTCTCATGCAGGTCAAGTTGTGCGTTTTCACGCTCCAGTTTGGCTTTCTTCACTTTCTTCACACCCTCACCCCAATGGAAAATAGGAATACTCAAAGTAGCCATCGCCGATGTATATCCGGAATCAAACGACTGCGAGAACGGTATCATCTCGCCGTTCGGTCCAGTGGCAGCTCCGTTCATCTTGACATTACCGAAATACATATATCCCGCGCTCAAAGCAAGCGAAGGCAGAAAATCGGCTCGCGTCACTTTTATCTGCTGTTCCTGTACCTCTACATTCTTTTGCAGCAGTTTCAGCTCCGGACGATTGTCGATGCTGCTGTCAAGCGACGACGGCATCCGTATTTTCAGTACCGTATCAGTGGGTACAATCCGACTTCCGAAATCGACACCAATCGCATTGCAAAGCGACAAACGGCACAGTTCCAAACCATTGAAAGCCTTCTGACGCTGATAAAGAATCTCGCTGCGCTTGGCTTTGATGCGCAACAAGTCGTCGTTGGTCACCATTTCAGCCGACACCGAGCGTTCGGTCTGCGCAAGCAGTGTATCCATCAGCTGCATATAGCTGTCGAGCATGGCCACCTTTCTGCGTACAGCCACATAAGTCCAGTAGGCATTGTCGGCATCGGCAATTGTCTGCATTCTCTCCAACCGCGCATTTTCTTCCGCACATTCGCGCCCGATGGTACCCAACTTGTTGCCTGCCCGAATTTTGCCGCCTGCATAAAGAGGCTGAACCAGATTGATGCCTGCCACATAAGTGCCCTTCATCGACATGCTCATCCCCATCATATCGGGTTCCTCCAACAAATACAGCACTCCGGCCGAGCCGCTGAAATTCGGCAGATAGGCCGTGAACGCTATCTCCTTGTCAAGCTCCGCCTGTCTCAACTTGTTGTCGGCGGTCTTAACGGCATCACTGCTTTCCAGTGCCATTGTCCGACAGGCGGAAAGCGAGAGGTTCAACACACTGTCAGCCGGCACCTGAGCCGCAACCGGAAATGCCAGCAACGACATTCCCAATATATATTTACAGACTGTTTTCATTTCTTTCGGAAATTTGGTTCGTTTTTCTAACTTTAAACAACATCGTATAAAACAACGGAAGCAAAATGAGCGTAATCACCGTGCCGACGGCCAATCCCGCCATAATCGTAATCGCCATCGAGCAGTACATCGGGTCGACCACCAAAGGAAGCATACCTACTATCGTAGTCAGCGATGCCATCAGCACCGGACGCACTCTCGACACCGTTGCCTCAACGACTGCCTTATAAGGCGAATAATTTTCCTCCCGTATCAGACGATTGATTTCATCCAGCAGTATAATCGCATTCTTCACCATCATTCCGATAAGCCCCAGCATGCCAATGATAGCCATGAACGTGAACGGCTGGCGGGACATCAGCAAGGCCGGCGTAATGCCACAGAACACGAACGGGAAACATATCAGAATCAGGATTACCTGCTTCCAGTTGTTGAACAGCAACAGCAATATGCCGAGAATCAGGAAAATAGTCAGCGGCACATATTTCATCAGGTTGCCGATAGCATCGCCCTGAACCTCCTGCTCTCCAACCCAACGCATACTGTAGCCGTCGGGCAGCGGGATATTTTCTATTTTATCCTTTATCGAAGCCATCACCTTTGCCGGAGTCGCTTCATAGAGTTCCGTATTCGGGTCGCACTCGGCTTCAATTGCCCGTTGACCGTTGTAACGCATCACGACTTCCTCTTCCCAGCCTAATCTCACGTCACGGGTGACAGCTCCAAGCGGAACCGAACGGAACATTTTGTCCTGCATTTCCTCCGCGCTCAAACCTCCTGTTGTGAGTTTCTGCATGTCGCTGTCGCCAACACGCACGTTCATCATGCTCCAGACCGGGATATTGCGTAAATCGGCAATCCGGCTGCCGTCGGCATTCCGTACCAACAGATTCACCGGCACCAGATTATTACGGTCGTTAATCAGACCGATTGCCAGTCCGTCGGTTGCAGCCTGCAATGCCTTTCCGACATCACCGCGGGCTATGCCGGCACGCAGTCCGTCGCTCTGCACATATTCAGCCACAAGATTTTTGCCCTTAGCTTTCCAGTTGTTCTGCACAGAATACGGGTCAACATACGGACACTGCCTCATAATATCTTCCGCCTGACGGCTCAGATTCCGCAACACGGCCGGATCCGGCCCCCGGAATTCCACTTCGACTGTATGCGATGTCGATACTGAGAAATTATATTTTCGGATTCGGATATATGCGTCGGGATAAGCTTCACGCAATTGTTTCCTGATTTTGGGAATTTCCTCGACCACGGTCTCATAGTCGGCACAATCCACCATCAACTCACCATAGCAGTCACCACCGGAAGTCATAGGCCGGACAAGACAGTAGTAGGCCGGCGCACTACCCGTACTGACAGCCACCCGTTCGATATTCGGATTCTTCCGGAGCAATGCTCCCATGTCAAGCAGTTCGTCGCGAACTTTATTGGGATCAGTCTGCGAGGGCATGTAGCATTCCACAATGAACTGGCGATAGTCAAAATCAGGGAAAAACAGATTCTTCACTTTCGTCATTCCCCAAACTGACAGCAGCAGAGCGGCAAGCGCAACGGCCAGAGTGGTTTTCTTGTGGTCAATCAGGCGTGCAATGGCATTTCTCACAAACCGGTGCACCGGACTGTTCATCACCGTTGCGGAAGAAGTTTTCTCTTGTTTGGGCAACCACGATTTGGCACAGACAGGCACCTGCACAAGCGCCAACACCCAACTTGCAAGCAGACTTACACAAAGCACAAGAAACAGGTCGCGGGCATACTCACCTGCCGAGTCTGGAGAAAGGAATACACACAAGAACGTAGAAGCGGCGATGATGGTCGCCCCCAACAGCGGCATGGCAGTATTCTTTCCGATACGCGACAAATAGACATCCGGCGGCAATCCACGCTTTTTGTCAATCAGAATGCCGTCCATAATCACAATGGCATTGTCGACAAGCATACCCATTGCCACAATAAATGCGCCCAAGGAAATGCGCTGGAGCGTTGTGCCGCCCATCAGTAATATCGGGAAGGAAACGGCAATAGTCAGCACCAGACCGAAACCGATAATCGCACCGCTACGGAATCCCATTGTAAAGACAAGCACCAGAATGACAATGCCCACCGACTCTATCAGGTTAAGCATAAAAGAATTGATGGCTTCATCCACCTTGTCGGGCTGGAAAAATATCTTTTCTACCGCGAATCCTGCCGGCAATGATTTCATCAGTCCGTCGAGACGGGCATCAACGGCTTTTCCCACATCCGGCACAATGGCATCGGCCTCCATGGCCACACATACGGCCACCGCCGGTTTCCCGTCGACATAAAACGCATTACGCTGCGGTTCAGCCAATTCTCGACGCACATCCGCCAAATCGCCCAACTTCACATATTGGCCCGAAGGCATTTTTATCAGCAGGTTGCGGATATCGTTTTCATCCTTCACCACCTCATCGACACGCAGTTGAATCTTGTCCTGACCATCGAAATATTCGCCCGCAGAAACCTTCTCGCCGGCACTGTTCAAAGCCGACATTATCTGCGTAGGAATCAAACCGTTGCGCGAAAGTTTCTCCTTCGAAAGTACAACATTGATGACCTCGCTGCGCAAGCCTGCTATGTTGATACGCTTTACGCCTTTGACATCCAGCAATCCCCGACGGATATATTCGGCGTATTTCTTCATTTCCGGATAGCTGTAGCCATCGGCAGTTATCGCATAAAAAATGCCGTACACGTCCATCATGTCGTCAATCACCATCGGGTCATAGCATCCCTGCGGCAGGCTGACCTTGATATCGTTCACCTTGCGACGAAGGAGATCAAAATGCTGTTCCAAATCCTTCTGCTGAACAGTCATCTTGAACTCTACGGTAAAGATTCCTGTTCCGTTCTGACATTCCGAACGTACGCACTTCACGTCGGGCAAGGCGCGCAATGCGTCCTCCATTGTCTGTGCCACCTCCAACTCTACATCATGTGCATTGGCCCCCGGATAAACCACCACGACCCTTGCCTGCTTGACGGCCACCGCCGGATCTTCGAGTTTCGGCATTTGTACGAATGCCAGAACACCCGCAATCAATATGCCGACAACAAGCGACCAGAAGAGCGTCGGCCTTCGCATAAAGAAATCCAGTATTTTCATCAGATAAGTCCTCCTACATTCGTTTCCGACGGTTTATCCAATATTTTCACCTGTTCTTTTTCTTGCAGACAGTTTACTCCGCTACGAACTACACGGTCCGTCACCTTGACACCGGAACGAATCTTGACACAACCGTTTTCGTCAATGCCTGACACATCCACCTGGCGTTTCTCCACGACAGTGTCGGGAGTGACTATCCATACAAACGATTTTCCACCGTCCTCAAACACGGCATGCATCGGCAAACGCACCATGCCGCTGTCGGCCATGACTGATGCTTCCACAGTCACCGCTACATTCATTCCGGCGGTCAGCGAAGCATCGGGAGCGTCCTTAAATCCAAGCAGCATCCGGTATAGCTGATTATTGTCGGCTTTAGGCGTAATGCTTATCAGTGTCAGTTCTTCCGGCGCGTTTCCCCCATAGTCGGAAATGCAGGAAAATCCGGAAAGCTGATTCCGCTGCTGATAAAACGACACCGGCACATCCACCGCAATTTCCATCCGACTCACATCGAGAATCTCAACAAACGGCGTTCCGGCATCCACCATTTCCGAAACGTGAAAGTTGACACTCTGCACATATCCGCTGACCGGAGCCCGCAATTCCGTATATGACAATTGGTTTTCCTTTGCTTCCAACTGCACTTTCAACTGCTTCAGCCCCGATACGGCTTTGTCGTAATCATTGCCGGAAATGCTCTTGCTCTCAAACAGTTGCTTCAACCGGGCCACTTCGCGTTCCATCTGCTCATATTGCAGCCGTGCGGCATCAACGCCCAAGCGGTAGTCCGACTTGTCGAGCACCGCAATCAGTTTTCCTTTTGCAACATAATCACCCTCTTTCACATATATTCCCGCAATCTGCCCGGCCGTTTTGAACCCTAGACTGATTTCCTGTGATTCCTGCACCACTCCCGGAAAATGATACTCTCTGATGCTGTTTTGTCCCTGCGGATAAACAATTTCCACATTTCGCCTGAAAGAGACTGAATCGGAAGATGTACACCCATACAAGCCGGCAGACAGCAGTACTGCATAAATAGTTAATCGATACGTTTTCATCATTCAAAAATTTTTCACAAAGGTGAGTCTTTTTACCCGGATAGTTATTTTCGAATTTTTCCACAAAATGTCCTAATTCGGACACAATTTATTTTTTTAACATTATTTCCCCACAAATAATAGTCGATAAAGGTACATTTGCACAAATTGAAGAAACAGACAGGACAAAAATGAAAACGACAAATGAAATACAGGAAATAAATTTATTCGACATTCCGGACAACGAACGGACAATCAATTTCAGAAACTGCTTTAAAATAACCGACAATTTTAATCTGACAGAATACATCAGTCCTGATTTTGCCATGTCCAGCCCCATGCGGACAGACTTTACCATTCTGCTGTTCTGCAAAAAAGGAAACCTTACATTCCGGTTAAACCTGAGAGAATTTCAAATGAAAACTCACGACATACTAATCGCACCGGCAAATTCCATCGGGGAGCTCACATCATTGGAATCCGGATGTGAATTGTTTATGATAGCATTTTCCACTGAGTTTTACAACAGCTTAGACCCTGTTACATATACCGAAATGCTGACCTACGAGAAACTCTTGAGAAAACAGCCTTTTGTTCATCTGGAAGACAAGGCATTCGCTACAATATATTCATATTATGAACTGATGCGTGAAAAGCTGTGCGACGACACTTTTCCATTAAAGGAAAAATTCCTGCCCATCTGCCTCAGGCTGCTTTCTTTTGAACTGTTCCACCAAATCTCCAAAAACATGGAAGCGCAGGAACGGGAAGAGAAACCCAACCGACAGGAACAGATTTTCAACATGTTTCTGGAATGTCTGAACAACAACTATAAAAAGGAACGGTCGCTTACGTTCTATGCCAATCAGCTTTGTCTCTCCCCCAAACACATGTCAAGGTGTATTGTTTCGTTCAGCGGTCGACCGGCCACTGAATGGATTCGCAACTATGTCATTCTGGAAGCGAAAGTTCTTTTACGAACCCGGAAATACACCATACAGCAAATCTGCTACATGCTCAATTTCCCTAACGCTTCCTTTTTCGGAAAATACTTCAAAGAGGCCGTCGGTATTTCTCCAAAACAATATCAGCAAAACCACATATAATTGCCCGTTGCATCATTTTCCAAACCGTTAGACAATAAAGAAGGCCATTTTCCTCACGAAAACGGCCTTCGCACTTCAAACTTAAACTCAATCTTTATCCGGACTGTCTGTCCGGCACATATTTATACAGCTACAATTAATTAAGACCTCAGATTAATCTATAATCTTTTAAAGCCTGCAGAAATATCTCGGCAGAATCACCTTTGAGACAATAGGGCTCAGACATCGGTTCATAAACAAACGACCCATACCTGAATATCTGAGCCATGGCAAACTTGCCGTCCTTCGACCAAATGACAAGCATAGATACGGTTCCAGCGTCGTTGGCACCGCCAAAACTCGGAACAGAAGCGCCTTCGGGCAGAAAACGGGGCAACGCCTTGAACATATCGCTATGAAACGGCACACTCTTTTTTCTGACCGCACTTCCGGTCTCAACATAGGCACGGTAGTGAAGCTTGAACATCACAAGCACCAACGACAGAATCACACACAAACATCCTGCAAAAAAACGAAACGCATCGACATTGGAACCCGGTGCAAACTCGGGCATGCTGAACAAATAGCAGCCAACTGCCAACGAAACGGCAGAAAGGAAAATCATTTTCTTATCAATGCGCTTATTTACATATTCTTGAGGGAAATTTTTCGACAAATCCATTGTTTCCATAAAATCAAATGTTTTTTCGCCGCCATCGGCGGCAAGGTAAATAAAAAGTTTAATTTAAAATAGAAAGGGTTGTACGGCAGACTGCATCAATGTGGCACACCACACTGCTGTCCGTCGAACACGGCGCATGACTATACGCCCTGAAGAAAAATTTCCGCTAAATGACTATACGCCGCAACGCTATGACAAAATAGTCGCCGGGCACTTTCTGAAAATGGCTTGCCAGCAATGCCGGTTCGCCCGTGTAAGCAACTTTCAGCCCTGAAAGGAATTCGGGCTTATAGAAAAATAAACGAAGAAACACCGTATTGAACCGTCCTGACGCACGCAAAAGACGGCTGGAAATTTCACGGCTGAATGTCACATCGCTGTTGCGCAACGCTACGGGAAGGTCGAAATGCCGCCCGTCGTCGCATCCGTCGTTGTCGGAAGTGGCATGCAAAGTGCCTCCGGAAACTTCCACCAGATTCTCCTGACCGCATACGACGTCCGTATCCACCTCCTTCATTCCGAAGAAGACCGACAAGGAGAACAACAATATGGTCAGCAACACCTGTTTCATTATCTGGTTATTTCGCCGCCAAATTTAAGGAAACTTTTTTGCCCGACACAATACCCACGGCCACTTTGTGCCCGTTTTTAATAATCATTTGCATACGGCTCAAAAAAACCGCCGGAAAATTTGGAGAAACCGCCTCTTGTTCATAGTTTTGTAAGTTCACTAAATTATGGACAATGGAAATCAAAAAAGACTACACTGACAATCAGGAACAACTGGCGCGCTTCGCTAAAGCGTTGGCCCACCCGGCCCGCATCGCGATTCTCCAGTTTCTTGCCTCCCAACAGACTTGCTATTTCGGTGACATCCACGAGGAACTGCCGATTGCCAAGGCCACCGTTTCGCAGCACCTGAAAGAGCTGAAGGAAGCCGGACTGATTCAAGGCGAAGTCGAAACGCCAAAAGTGCGCTACTGCATCAACCGTGAAACATGGAAGCAAGCCGGAGAACTGTTCGGTCTGTTTTTCGAAAAAACCGTCTGCAAATCAGGCGGATGCTGCAATAATTAATCCAATACCCATACACGAAAATTTATCATAACCTAAAATATCAACTATATGAAAAAGATTTTATTTCTATTCGTAGCATCACTGGCTATGCTCGCCTCCTGCACGAACTCAGGCAATGAAAACAAAACGGAACAGACAACTGAACCGGTAGCCGACACAACGGCAGTGACACAAAAGGACTATGTGGAAGTGCTTTATTTCCACGGCGAGAAACGCTGCAACACCTGCCGCGCCATCGAACGCCTGACAAAGGAATTGCTCGACGAGCAGTTTGCCAACGAACTGAAAACCGGTGCCATCAAGTTCCAGGTAATCAACTTCTCCCTGCCGGAAAACGAAGCAATGGCAAAGAAGTTTGAAGTTGCCACCCCGTCGCTGTTCCTCATCAAACATCACAACGGTACGGAACAGATTGAAAATCTGACAGGTTTCGGATTTACCAACGCACTCGGTTCGCCCGATGCATTTAAAGACGGCGTGAAAAAAGACTTGCAGGCCATGCTGAAATAATGCCGGCATTGCAATGTTTTTTGAAAAAAATTTGGTAGTCCTGTTATTTGTTCGTAGTTTTGCGAACAAATAACAGGACTAACTGTTTATATTGTCCGAGGAGGCAATATTTTTTTAATCCAATTGTTCGTCATTTTACGAATTACGAACAATATACTTACAACAATGAAACAGCTTTTACTCTTACTCGCCATCTGCCTGACAACGCTCACGGCATGCGCGCAAAACAAGCCGTCAACGGCCACAAAACAAACCGTCGGCAACTCCGTAGAAGTGCTTTATTTCCACGGCAAACAGCGATGCCCTACCTGTCGTGCCATTGAAGCGAATACCAAGGCTACGCTCGACAGAGCTTTCGCCAAAGAACTGAAAAACGGCACGATTGTCTACCGCATCATCGACTTTTCCGAACCGGCCAACGAGAAGATAGCCGCCAAATATGAAGTGGCATGGTCGTCGCTGATACTCGTGAAGCACAGCAACGGAAAAAAACAGGTGACCGACCTCACCCGCTTCGGATTTGCCAACGCCCGCAAGGCTCCCGCCAATTTCAAGAAAGGACTGGCCGAAGAACTGAACAAACTGCTGAAATAACCCCGACAATATGGACTGGCTATACAACCTGCTCGACCAGAGCACAGCCCCGGCACTGACTGCATTCCTGCTCGGACTGCTCACGGCCATTTCGCCGTGCCCGCTCGCCACCAACATTGCGGCTATCGGCTTCATCGGGAAAAACATTGAAAGCAGAAGGCGGATTTTCGCCAACGGTCTGCTCTACACCCTCGGCCGCACACTTGCCTACACGCTGCTGGGCATTCTTCTGTTGGCCGTGCTGAAAGGCGGCTCCAGCATGTTCGGCATACAAAAGGCCGTGAGCGAATGGGGAGAACTCCTCTTAGGTCCGCTCCTGCTTGTGATTGGCCTTTTCATGCTCATAGGCGACAGGCTGAACCTGCCTAAATTCGGATTCAACGGCGATGCAGAAGGACTGGCAAAGAAAGGCGGTTGGGGCGCATTGCTGATAGGCATCCTCTTCGCCCTTGCCTTCTGCCCCACAAGCGGAGTGTTCTACTTCGGCATGCTGATTCCCATGGCAGCCACCACGACTGCCGGCTACCTGCTTCCCGCCGTTTTTGCCATCGCTACAGCGCTCCCCGTGCTTGCAGTAGCCTGGATTCTGGCTTTCAGCGCACAGCAGTTGGGAAATTTCTACGGCAAGGTCCGCAATGTGCAGAAATGGCTGAACCTCATCGTGGGGATTCTGTTCATCGCCATCGGGCTCTACTATTGCTATATCATGTATTTATAACCAATAATATCAACGGAATTATGGAAATCAAAGTTTTAGGACCGGGTTGCAGCAAATGCAAGACAACCTTCCAAGTGGTGGAAAAAGTAGTGAAGGAAAACAACGTCGACGCTACTCTCACAAAAGTGGACGACATCATGGAAATGATGAACTACAACATCATGACTACCCCTGCCATCGTCGTTGACGGCGAAGTGAAAATGAAGGGACAGGTTCCTTCGGAAAGTGATGTCAAAAAAATGTTGGGACTCTAATCCGTCCCCCTCTAAAAGCGGCGGAATCATCCTCCGCCGCCTTTATTGACAACAATCGGCCCACCATAAACGGGCACAAAAAATACAAGCATCTATGATACAACAATTTGCCGACTGGCTTGTCTACGGCATAATGGGACTTGACAGCGCAAGCCCTCTGGGGACAGCCGTCAACTTTTTCTTCTACGACACGATAAAAATTCTCATCCTGCTGTTTTTCATCAGCGTGCTGATGGGAATCATCAATGCCTATTTCCCGATTGAACGCCTGCGCAACTATTTGCAGACACACAAAATGTACGGGCTGCAATATCTGCTCGCCTCGATTTTCGGTGCCGTCACGCCGTTCTGTTCGTGTTCGTCCATTCCGCTGTTCATCGGCTTTGTGAAAGGCGGTATCCCCTTGGGAGTAACGTTCGCCTTCCTCATCACGTCGCCGCTGGTAAATGAGGTGGCTGTAGCCATGTTCCTCGGCTCGTTCGGACTGAAAGTGACACTGATTTATGTGGTCAGCGGTATTCTGCTGGGCGTAATCGGCGGTTTCGTCCTGGGCAGAATGAAACTGGAAAACCAACTCAGCGACTGGGTCCGCCGGATTCAAGCACAGGCCACGACTGAAGCCGAAGCATGGGAAAAAGAGCACACGTCGTTCTGGAAACGCCTTCCAAGCATCGTGCGCAATGCCTGGGGTATCGTCCGTAGCGTTCTGATTTACATTCTTATCGGTATCGGCATCGGCGCATTCATGCACGGATTCGTTCCGGAAGGATTTTTTGAGCAATATATGTCGAAAGACAATTGGTTTGCCGTACCTTTGTCGGTGATTCTTGCCGTACCCATGTATGCCAACGCCGCCGGTATCGTTCCCGTCATCGAAGTGTTTGTGGCGAAAGGTATCCCTATCGGAATGGCAATTGCATTCATGATGGCAGTCGTGGGCCTGTCACTTCCCGAGGCCACACTACTGAAAAAAGTGATGAAATGGCGCCTTATCGGAATCTTTTTCGGCACGGTCACCCTGTTCATCATCCTTTCGGGATATTTGTTCAACTTCTTATTATAACTAAAACACAGACAATATGAGAATTTTGATTCTTTGCACAGGCAACAGCTGCCGCAGCCAGATGGCACACGGCTTTCTCAAGTCGTTCGACGCATCGCTCGAAGTGTTTTCAGGTGGTACGGAACCGGCCCAACAGGTCAATCCGAAAGCCGTAGAAGTGATGAAGGAAGCAGGCATCGACATCAGCGGTCACGTTCCTACCCACGTCAACACCTATCTCGACCAGGAATGGGATTATGTCATCACCGTTTGCGGCGGAGCCAACGAAAGTTGTCCGGCCTTCACCGGCAAGGTAGGAAAACGCCTGCACATCGGTTTCGACGACCCTTCACACGCCGTCGGCACTCCGGAATTTATTGATGCGGAATTCCACCGTGTGCGCGACGAAATCAAAAAGCGTTTCGCCGAATTCTATGTAAAGGAAATCAAAATGCAGGAACTGCTGAAATGCTCCTGCGGCTGCAACGACTAAACATCCACTCTCCGGACCTTGCCACTCATCGGCACGTCCGGAGATTTTTTAAAAGGTAAATACCTCAACCCTGTCTTCTTCCGTCACGGGACGCAACGGGCGGCAGGGATTGCCTACGGCCAACATATTTGCCGGAATGGATTTCGTCACAACACTTCCGGCACCAATCACGGCACCTTCGCCGATTTCCACACCCGGCAACACCACCACATTGGCGGCAATCCACACATTGTTGCCGACAGTTATCGGCCGGGCCGCCATCACTCCGGCGTTGCGTTGTGCAGCCGTCAGCGCATGTGTAATGGTAATCAGCGAGCAGTTCGGCCCTATCATCACATTGTCGCCGATAGTCACTTCGGTCTCGTCAAGAATCGACAGATTGAAATTGCCCACAAAATTATCGCCAATCCGGATATTGAATCCGAAGTCACAACGGAAGGGACTGTGAATCGTCAGTCCATTGCCCGTCTTGCCCAACAGCGATTTCAGAAGTTCGTTTCTTTTTTCCGATTTGGAAGGAGGAAGCATATTGATTTCGTGGCACATGTCGGCACAGCGCAAAAGCGTATCCGCCACATCCGGGCAGTCCTTCGCCGCCGCACTCACCCACAAGCCACGATTAAGAGCATTCAAAAGAGATTCAAAATCCATTTCACCAAAATTTTCACCCTGCAAAATAACAGAATTTCCCGAATACAGCCAAAAACACTTTGCAACATAACTGGACATACCGACAAACTATTTCTCTTTTTATGACTGATTTTCAAAGAATATTGTATTTTTGTAAATACTGATAATAATTTAGATAAAGCCATGGCTAAAATACAAGTTCAAAATACGGAAGTAACCATAATCACTTACGACGACAAGGACTACATTTCCCTGACCGACATGGTGCGTAATATTGACAACGGATCAGCTCTGATAGAGAAATGGCTGCGTAACAAGAATACGATCGAATTCCTTGGCATATGGGAAGAAATGTATAATCCCCATTTTAATTCCCCCGAATTCGAGGGAATTAAAAATGAAGCCGGGCTGAACAGGTTTATTCTTTCAGTAAAGCAATGGGTGGAAAAGACCAATTCTAAAGGACTTATAGCAAAAGCTGGCCGTTATGGAGGCACTTATGCCCATAAGGATATAGCATTCGATGCTGTATTCATTGACCAAGGACTTCCTCAAGGAGAACGATTGATTAAACTCAATCAGATTGCTATTCAGCAAATGAAAGTTTTGGAAAAAAATGACAATAGCTTTTTGTTAAAATAAAAAATGAAATATATGGGATTGGATAGACTATTAAACATTTATCAAGCCTATACTATTACTAAAATTTCAGCATATAACAAACAAATGCTGATTGCACATTATGCTCAATGTGAAAAGATAGGTGAATTACAACAACAAATTAAAGTAGCCAATAGTGTTTCAAGAAATATATTAAAAAACCAACTTAAGGAAATAGAACTCAGAGAGGAACAAAAATTTTATAAAGGATTAGCCTTTAACATGAACGAAGTTTATGAAAAAATTTCATCAATTACCGACACTAATTTACAAACTTTTTATAGTAATTTGCTTTTAAGTAAAATTCTTGAGAATCTTAAAGAATGTCAAGATAATTTAGATGAAATCAATGATAAAGAGTATTGCAAAAAGTTACAAAAAAAGTGAATTAGCACAGTATAAAAAGCGTCTTGATACCATTCATAAAAAAGATATATTAAGCAAGAAACTAAAAAAAGGATTTACTTTAGGTTGCATAATCTTACTCTGTTTAACGTTTCTCCCAGGTATTATTGCACAAATAAGCAATATATCAACAAAACAAGTATCTCTAATCGATTTTTCTATTTTGTTGGCTATATTTTTAATCCCATTATTCTTACTACTACGGTATTATCAAAAAATAAATAGTTCAGAGACACCATTAAAGAATCAACAAGAGATAAATCAATTAACTCATAATATAACCAAAACTGAGAATGAGCTAAATTATATTGAGAATGACAATTCTCTTGAAACACATACATTTATCATCGCAAAGAAGATTGTTGAAACAGAATATCCAAACTTAGAAAAAGATCTATCTAGTATACTGAGATTTTTCCTAATAAAAGAAAATCAAAAGGATTTATACGACGATCTATTAAGGAGGAGCGCAGAGCTTATTGTCAATAACAGACAAGCATCAGTGGCGTTGCTACAACGAACATTTTCCATCGGATACAATAGAGCAAACAAAATAATGGAACAGCTTGCTAGCATTGGAATAGTTGAAGATATTGATGACAAACACAGAGAAGTACTTATTCATGATAAAAACGAATTGGATGAGATTTTCAAACAACTAGAGAGTCAATAACAAACGTATACAAAAAAGTAAAGGTCTTCATTGCTGAAGACCTTTCTTTGGTGATCCGCCTGGGGCTCGAACCCAGGACCCCAACATTAAAAGTGTTGTGCTCTACCAGCTGAGCTAGCGAATCTAACCTCGTGCATTCGTTTTTCTCGTTTGCGAGTGCAAAGGTATAACAGATTTCTGAACCTTGCAAATTTTTTGGCACAAAAAATTGCTTTAAAACATAGTTCTTAGAAACTACCACTCATTTTCAAGCATTTATAAAACAGAAAAATATTCATACATAGCACCCTCCATCAGCAAATTTCACTTCGAAATGGAGTATAATTAACACTGACACAGAAAAATCCTGCACAAAAACCACCATTTCACCCCAAAAAGTCGTACCTTTGCAGTCGACAAACACCGAAGAACTTTCGGCAACAGAAGATTGTTTAGATTACAAAGAAAAAACAAACATATAAATACAATAACAATTATGGGTAAAAAAGCTCTGTTGATGATTTTGGACGGTTGGGGTATCGGCAACCACACTAAAAGTGACGCTATTTTCAGCACTCCAACTCCGTATTGGGACTATCTTGTAAAAACGTATCCTAACTCACAGCTTCAGGCAAGCGGCGAAAACGTAGGTTTGCCCGACGGACAGATGGGTAACTCTGAAGTAGGCCACCTGAACATTGGTGCAGGACGCGTTCTCTATCAGGACCTCGTTAAAATCAACAAGTCAATCGCCGACAAGTCTATCCTTGAAAACAAGGAAATCAAATCGGCATTCTCTTACGCTAAGGAAAGCGGCAAGGCCATCCACTTCATGGGCTTGACTTCAAACGGCGGCGTTCACAGCTCACTCGAACACCTCTATGCTCTTTGCGACATCGCAAAAGAATACGGCTTGGAAAAAGTGTTCATCCACTGCTTCATGGACGGCCGTGACACTGACCCGAAGAGCGGCAAGGGCTTCATCGAAGAAGTAGAAGCTCACTGCAAGAAATCAGCTGGCACTATCGCCTCTATCATCGGACGTTTCTACGCAATGGACCGCGACAAACGCTGGAACCGCGTGAAAGAAGCCTACGACCTTCTCGTAGAAGGCAAAGGCAAGCAGGCCGACGACATGGTGAAGGCTATGCAGGAATCATACGATGAAGACGTGACTGACGAATTCATCAAACCGATTGTCAACTCTACTGTCGACGGTACAATCAAAGAAGGCGACGCTGTTATCTTCTTCAACTACCGCAACGACCGTGCTAAAGAATTGACTATCGTTCTTACTCAGCAGGATATGCCGGAAGAAGGCATGAAGACTATCCCGGGCTTGCAATACTACTGCATGACTCCGTACGATTCTTCTTTCAAGGGTGTTCACATTCTTTTCGATAAGGAAAACGTACAGAACACACTCGGCGAATACCTCGCAAACAACGGAAAGAAACAGCTCCACATTGCTGAAACTGAAAAATATGCCCACGTTACATTCTTCTTCAACGGCGGCCGCGAAACTCCGTATGAAAACGAAGACCGTATCCTCGTTCCGTCACCGAAGGTAGCAACTTACGACCTGAAGCCGGAAATGAGCGCCTACGAAGTGAAGGACAAACTGGTGGAAGCCATCGGAACTGAAAAATACGACTTCATCGTTGTCAACTATGCCAACGGCGACATGGTAGGACACACCGGCGTATACGAAGCCATCGAAAAGGCCGTTGTAGCCATCGACAACTGCGTGAAGGACACCGTAGAAGCTGCCAAGGCTCACGACTACGAAGTGATTATCATTGCCGACCACGGTAATGCCGACCACGCCATCAACGACGACGGTACTCCAAACACTGCCCACTCGCTGAATCCGGTTCCATGTGTTTACGTTACTGAAAACACTGGCTGCAAAATCCAGAATGGTATCCTTGCCGACGTAGCTCCGACAATCCTTACTATCATGGGTATGCCGCAACCGGCTGAAATGACTGGAAAATCATTGATTTAATCCAATCAACACATAACAGGAAAAGGGAGCCCGTCGCTCCCTTTTTTCATATCCACCCTGCAAAACAGAACCGAAAGCCAGAAACTGTAAACCGTAAACTGTAAACCTTTACACTTTCGGGAAAATATGTTTATTTTGCACTATAAACCAAAACAACCATCGACATGAAATTTATATCTTGGAACGTAAACGGACTGCGCGCCTGCAACGACAAAGGCTTCAGCGACATATTCCGCCAACTGGATGCCGACTTTTTCTGCCTGCAGGAAACAAAGATGCAGGCCGGACAACTCGACCTGGAATTTGAAGGCTATCGCTCCTACTGGAACTACGCGGAAAAGAAAGGATATTCGGGCACGGCAATTTTCACGAAACACGAGCCTCTCAGCGTGACTTACGGCATCGACATCGAACACCACGACAAGGAAGGCCGTGTCATCACTATGGAGATGCCCGACTTCTATCTGGTAACCGTCTATACCCCCAATTCGCAGGACGGACTGAAACGCCTTGACTATCGCATGACTTGGGACGACGACTTCCGCACCTACCTTCAGGAACTCGACAAGAAGAAACCGGTTGTAGTGTGCGGCGACTTGAATGTGGCCCACAAGGAAATCGACCTCAAGAACCCGAAATCCAACCGCAAGAACGCCGGCTTCACCGACGAAGAACGTGAGAAATTCACCCTACTTCTCGAAGCCGGATTCACTGATACGTTCCGTCACTTCTACCCCACGCAGGAAGGCATCTATTCCTGGTGGTCATATCGCTTCAAGGCACGCGAAAAGAACGCGGGCTGGCGTATTGACTATTTCCTTGCATCAAAACGCCTGGACGGCCAATTAAAAGCCGCTACAATCCACACAGACATATTCGGTTCCGACCATTGTCCGGTGGAAGTCGACATTGATTTTTGACAAGGATTATAGATTTAGGGACTATAAATGGAATTCATATACCATAACCTATACCCCCTAACCTCTAACCCATAACCTCTCAACAGTAAACCGTAAACCGTAAACTGTAAACTCATAATAACATGTACGAAGAAAGAATAGAAAAAGCCGTTGACTACTTCAAGCAGGGCTACAACTGCTCGCAATCGGTCGTGGCAGCCTTTGCCGACCTCTACGGCATCGACCATAATCTGGCAGTTCGCATGGCGGCATCGTTCGGAGGCGGAATCGGCCGCATGCGCCAAACTTGCGGAGCCGCCTGCGGCATGTTTCTGCTTGCCGGATTAGAGACAGGCTGTACCGACCCTACAAACCGTGAAGGGAAAGGAGCCAACTACGCCGTAGTGCAACAGCTTGCCGAGAAATTCAAGGCCGAAAACGGCTCCATTATCTGTGCCGAGCTGCTTGGTCTCAAACCGAAAGCCCCTACACCATCGGAACCGGAAGCACGCACGGCTGAATACTACAAAAAACGCCCTTGTGTGAAAATGGTTGAAACAGCCGCCCGCATTTTTGCCGAATTCCTCACCGAAAGACAGAAAGAAAAATAGTGCCGGACCGGCACAAAGCCGCCCGACACTTCATTTAATCCCATAAAAAAGCCCGGCATTACGCCGGGCTTTCATTTTCCATATAGGGCTGTTATTATTTTACAACCTTGATTGCTGTATTGTCATTGAACTTGAGGATATACATACCCTTAGCCAAGTCTTGAGCATTTACAACTGTTTCACCGTCAACTGCTGCTGAAGCAACCTTTTGGCCTGCTACGTTGTAAACGTCAACCATAGAAGCATTAGAACCCTTAACCACGAAGTTGCCGTCAACCACTGATACAACTACTGCAGAAGTTTCAACACCTTCTACGCTTGAGCCGTCACCCTGAGCAATTGTAAAGCGTGCAGATGAACCCGGGTTAGAAACAGTTACATAAGTGTAACGGTCCTTGATTTCAGTTGGAAGCGGGTCAACATCAAATGTCAAAGACAATGTACCTGCAGTTTGGTCATAGTTAGTAGAGTAGTTTACCCAATTATACAAAGCACCTTCAGAATCTTCTACTGTCCAAGCATCCGGAACATAGTAAGCATCGATGTCGAATGTCTTAGAACCACCTTCTACCGGAGCATCAAATCTGTAGTTACCGTCAGTTGTTCTGAACCAAGTGTAAGTAATGTTAAATGTAAACATACCACCATACACGCTTTCTCCATCTTCTGTCTGAAGTGCATTTACAGAACCCATTTTGCCATCAGCGAACAAAACATAGAAGTTATCATACCGAGGAGCAATTCCATTTGCCATTGCACACAATGGAGCCAAACCTACGCCATCAGGTATTACCAATTCAATAAATATATCCGTTGTGATAGTCGGAACTACAATTTGAACCAATTCACCCACCTTCTCAGTGAATGTAAATTCAATCATTTGAGTATCTCCACCATTAACATAATAGCTGTAAGCATCTTCAGATGGAATAGCCTGACCAGAAGCAATCACATCACCAATACTACCATCAGCTTCTACTTTACGAACATTGATTTGAATAGGCAGACTGGTATCACCTGTAATTTCAAATACCGGGAAGTACACAGATGACAAAGCATAATCAGCTGTATGAGGTATATATGTACCAAAGCCTCGTACCCCCGATTCATTGCTATACAAGTCTTGCCACCAAGCACCATCTTCACCTGAGTTAGAAGGTAGATAGCTTAATGAAGATATATCATTTAAGTTATAGTTCATTGTTCCATAAAAGTCTGTGCCATCCATGAAATCTTCTGGGCATCCACCGGCCTGAAGGAAACCTTTCCCTTCTTGACCTTGAGCACTCCAAGGACCAAATTGATAGCTTGCTGATTTTCCTTCGAATGTCTGAGTAAGTGTCGGATAATAAGCCTGGCACAAAGGATATTCAACAACCAAATTTTTGTCAGAAGAATAAAGTGTCACAGGTTCATTATTTTCATATGTTTCATATTCCCATTCGCTTTCTGCAGGAACAATTGAAGTATTAGCAAATGTTGTCGGCTGGTAAGCACCTGTCAAAGAAGCATTAGGATAAGAACCACCAGTAGATACAGAAGGACCAAAATACAAGTTCATGTGAGCATAAGAAGCATCCGGAGTTACGGCACCAACAGTAACATTGTCAAGAGCCATATCCTGGCCAGCCTTACCAACATAACGGAATGCAAATTTCACTGACTTGCCAGCATACTCGTCAATATTTAAAACGAAGCATTTCCAAGGACAAACACTCAATGTATAGTCCAACTCTGCAGTTGTATAATTTACAAGGGCATCGTCATCAATAGCATTCCAAAGTTCTGTCCAGTTTGCACCATTATCAGTTGAAACCAATACCTCAAGATTAGTATTGCGTGCTGTAAATTCATAAACCGGAGGTTGTTGGAAAGCTTTATCGGAATTCACAAGACACCAACCCGGAGAATAACTCAACATAAAGTTCAACTTATCGCCAGCTTTCGGAGTTACAGCCGGAGAGATCAACCATTCATCCTGTTCCGGGAATGTGATCTGGAATGTTTCCATATCGAGCGTAAGTGCAGTTGAGATATGCATTTGCACCTTACCATCAAAAGGAGCGGAGTAATAGCTGGCTCCACTTGCCTCCCAAGTCCAGTTTCCGTCAGCACCGTTAGGGTCAGTCCCTACCTTTGATTCGTCTACCCAACCTGAAGGGATCCAATCTTCCGATGTTCCGTCCCAACCTTCAAAACCTTCAAAAAGTGTTGAATTTTCCGCTGCAACTACAACCGGTTTTACAAAACGAGAAGTATTAACTTTATTAGAAACTACGTTTGCCACACGCTTTAGGCTACCGTCTTTAGCACGCACAACAGACACAGCACCCTTTTGGGCAACAACATTTTGTTCTGCATCAAAAGCGACCGCCTTCATGTTTGCTTTTGATGCACTCGGCATCACATTCAATTGCTGAACAGGAAAGGCCGCTTTCTGATATACATTATCAGCATTCACCGACATCCCTGCAACCGCCAACATTGTGGCTGAAAAAAGTAATGTTCGTTTCATTTGATATAAATTTAAAAGATTAAGTTGCTTTTTTGATTACATACAACCTTACATTGCATATGGCAAAAGTAAAGAAGTTTTTTGAAATTTTCAAACATTTGGCTAAAAAATATTACCGAAACAAGCAATTTTATTACCATGTTTCAAAAATAAACGCCAAAACCGAATAAATCAAAAGGAAAAAGCCTGTTTGCAAAAGCGTATCAATATACATCCTTTACAAACAGGCTTAATATATGTCACCTAATATTAATTCAAGCTGACTACAACTGAATTGCCAGCAGCATCAGTCATTGTAATAGAAGTAACTGCCAACGGTGAATTACCTTCCAAAGTGAACTTGGTAGAAATCAACGAAACCATATTTCTAAATGATTCGAACTGACGATAGAATACCATAGCATTGCTTGCCTTGCTTGATGAAGAAGCTTCTGTAGCTTCCTGATTGAATGCAAGAGTTACGGCATTGTCGCCTTCAACAGTAGAATCAAGATAGTACTCACCTTCAAATTTGTTAGTCTTGAACGTAAACGCCATCTTGTTTTCTGTCGCATTCCATCCGTACTGCAAATACTGCAAGCTACCGTAACCAGCCTTCTGGCAATCAGACTGCATCTGGTTGAACAAAGTCTTATACTGGTCGCTCATCTGATTGCGGTCAAGACGCCATACCATTCCATCAGCCAAGAAATATTCAGCAACTGTACCGGCAGAAATAGTAGCATCCTGGCCTTCATCGGTACATTCGAGAATTCCAGCCTCATTCAACTTAAAGTTCTGTACCTTGAATTTATTGTTATCTCCAGTAAAAGGAGAAGAAAGACTTACAGTAGCATCAACCCCAATAACATAAGAGCAAGTGAAAGTATAGGATTCAGCTGAAACTTCAGTATTAACGATCGAAAGTACACCGCCTCCCATTCCTGTCACTTTATAGCTTTCTTCACCTGCAGTAAGGTACATAGCTTTAGCTTTTGACGGGAAAAGCTGATTTTTAACTGCATTGTAGGCAGTATAGTAATCCTCCCACTTTTCAATTGTCTTAGTTTCACCACCAACGGTATAAGTCGCACCTTTAGGGAACTTGATCATCTTCATACCAACTCCATGCTTTTTACCACGAAGATCAAAGGATCCATCAGTATTCTTGCCGTTGATCACAAATTCATAATCACCAAGATGTCCCTTACCATCCTGTTGTGGGTCAGAAAAGCAGTGGAGCAGCGGATTATAAGTATTAAAACTTAATACAGGTCCCATATCGCCAATCAATGTATAAGCAGTCGGTTCCTCATCTTCCACATAAACATTATTAGTTGCGACACTATTTTTTGCAGCCATGATAACTGCTGAATTCGGGCTGAACTTCATGAGAATCGGATAAGCCGGTTCGCTTTCATTAGCAAAATATTGCAGCACCCAGCCTTCAGTCTCCGCACATAAGTCATTCTTGTACTCAACCAGAGTCTTGTTCATTCGTTCAGCTGACGAATCTTCCCAAATATCCTCTTCAGTCATTCTACAAGAGCTTGCTCCCAAAAGAAGAGAAGAAGACAATATAATTGCAAATGTTTTTTTCATTTTCATAAAAATCAAAGGGTGAATTAATTTTGAGATTCAGTACCTACCGGTATATCGTAAACCTGTTTTCTTAACTCATCAAGAACTTCAAGGCTATAGGTATTCTGACGTTCCTGTACTTCTGCACGCAAAGCGTCAAGATCCATCTGCCAAGAATCACGGAACCACTGACGAGCTATTTCCACCTTCTGGAGAATAATAGACTTACCATCTACACCATCATTATCAGCTACCTCTACAAGAGACTGACCCTGCACTTCCCAACCTTTAGATGCGGTATCAAGAAGCTTGTCCCATTCCTCTTGAGTATCCGTAATATAGTGCGCAATTGTTTCTGCAAAGTCTTCACGATACTCGCTGCTGGCGTAAGTAGAAACAAAGCCCAAAGAAGCTGTCACATTGTGAATACGATCCTGCCAAGAAGTAGGGTCATAGTGTCCAGTTGACAACTGGTCAAAAGATACTGGATACGTTTTCGTCTGGTGAAGGATGTGAGCGAACTCGTGGTGCATTGTCAAGAAATAGAATTCATTCAAGCTTTCAAAACTTGACACATCCATTTGATTGACATAGAAAAGAGACACCTTCAAACCGCCTTCTGCCAAACCTAATACGATTGTTTCGTTTGCCGGATTCACAGCAGCAGAACCGATAAGGTGAAGAATACGCGGACCGTACTTCTTCATAAAATTAGGGTCGGAAGTCACAATCTTGTCATACACATCAAACCAAAGATATTTGGTCAGTACTGCCAAATCGACAGAATTTTCATACTTGGCAGGAATCAGGTTGTATTCCATGTCTGTTCCAACGTCCTGCAATTTATAGCGGAACTGAATGTTGTACTTCTTCAAATAATTGTCCTCACAAAACTTATCGAGCTGATAAGTAGGAGAAGTCGGATCCAATTCCTCCGTATCTGTAAAAATGCTCTGCGGATTCAAATCATCTTCAACACAAGAAGAAAAGACAAACATCGCACAGACGATAAACGATATTTTGAAAATTAAATTCTTCATCATAACAAATTCTTATTAAAAAACTACACTACCTGATTGGTTTTACCCAGCTTCCCATTTCGGAAGGATCCGGCAACTTTCCAGCTCTCACTGTCGGTTCCATACCTGATGACAACGCTTCGATCGGAACTTGGAAAGCTCTACGCAAATCATTGTACGGAAGAGTTTCGACACGAGTTTCACCAATTTTATGTGTAATTTCGATACCGAAACGTTTAACATCGAACCAACGCATACCGGTGAACACCTGTTCGATGCGACGGAAATGAAGCACGCACCACAAATATGGAAGATTTTGCGCTGTTACCTGTGCATTATCAACCGGATACAAGTCATCGATGTGCAAGTCCTGAAGGATGAACGGACGCGGGTCAAATTGTCCAGTAGTTGAATTTGCCTTGTTGTAGTAAGATTCAATCAATTGGGCAGTCAACACAGGCGCCTTACCACGATTTCCACCATATTGAGAGTTATCCCACATTGCCAAGTCACTTACTGCTCCCGGCAAGTTGTTTTGGAAGATACGAGCTTCAGCACGTATCAACAAACATTCTTCTCCAGTAAATTCAGCTATCATAGATCTGAAATAGCCGATACCAGCAACTTTGTCAGTGTACTGGAAGAACGGAGCCATCCAAAATGGAATTGAACCGTACTCATTGCTACCGTTAATGAAGGAATAATTAATGCCCGGACGTCCCTGAGACCAAGTCGGAGCACTACCTGTCATGGTTGCCACACGAGCATCACGGCTGATTGCGTAACGTGCACCACCGGCAAAGTGATTAAACACATTAGAAACAGCAGGAACCAACAATAGGTTGTTAGCTGAGGATGAAGAGAAATATGCAGCCGAACAAGCATCATAGTTGGTACCGAAGTCTGAACTCCAGAAATTAGTGCGGAGCATTTGTTCTGGGCTTGCACCCAATGCTTCTGTAGCATATTTCTCAGCATTCGCATAGTCTCTCTTATATAGATAGAAGCGAGCGGCAAATGCCTTAGCGGCTTGTGCATTGAAATGGAACTTCGGATTCTTGTGGAACTGATCATTAATATGTTTCAAACCTTCAAGCAAATCCTGTTCAATCTTGTCATATACAGCCTTCACCGATTCACGCTGATAGTCGACAAACACTTTATCTTCAGGTGTCAGACAGTAAGGAATACCTTGGTCATTGGCACTTGCTTCACCACGATATTGAGGAGCAAACAAGTTTACCAAAACAAAATGATAATATGCACGGATCAAAAGAGCCTCACCATAGACAGCATCCAAAAGTTCCGAATCACGACCATCTGTATAACGGCCTTCAGCACGAAACTCATCCACCTTTGCTAAAACATGGTTAGCAACTGCTACTGATTTATAATAGCTCGACCACAAATATGTCGGAGAGTCCTGCATGCTTTCTTTATTAACATCCTCCCAAGCAAATGCCTGATCGTCCATTTGGCTGAAAGCACCCAAGTTTGGATAACTAAGGCCCTTTTCATCCGGCGCATGGTTATCAATAGCGTTATCAGAGCTCAATTCACAAAGGAGTGCGTAGTTGGCCTCTGCATATCCGCCGGCCAACACCAAACGCAACTGCTCTGGTGAATTCGGGTCAATTCGGTTATCCGGCAATTTGTCAAGGAAGTCGTTACAAGAAGTCAACGACAACATTGCAGCAACGCCGATATATAAAAATTTATTCAGTTTCATATTTTTCAATTCATTAATGTTGTGAATGACTTTTACAAGCTAAATCTCAATGTGAATGTAAACTGTTTCGGGTTCGGAACAGCAACACCACCGGTGTTGAAGAATTCAGGATCCTGACCGTTCAACTTCTTGTCAGCATAAAGCAGACAAAGGTTCGTAGCCTGGAGCTTCAAAGAGGCAGATGTAAATTTGATTTTTTCCAAGAAACTCTTTGGAAGGTCATAAGTCAAAGAAACTTCCTTCAAACGAATAAAGCCACCGTCCGCAATACGTTCTGTAGAATAGTTATATGCATTGTATGCCATTGCCAAATAAGCATCTTGCTCATTTTGACGTTTGCTTGATATAGCAGGAATAGTTGTATACAATTCATCGCCCGGCATAGTCCAACGGTTCTTGAAGTCACGTGGAAGAGCCTGCATGTCATCATATTGATTTGAGAAGATCGGGTCCAGACGAATCTTGTTACCGAACGAATAAGTCATGAACACATTCAAACGGAAGTTTTTCCAAGTCAATGTATTACCGAAACCACCAGTGATTGTCGGATCTGTCGGTCCTTCATATACCAAATATGGGTTGTCGAATTCCTGGAAGTTTACATCTGTAGTTGTCACCTGACCCTTTTCGTTGATTACCTGAGGAAGACCGTCTTCAGTCAAACCAGCAAACTGATAAGAGAACAATGCACGTACTGGATAACCTTCCTTAGCATAACCTGCACCGCTAACAAGAGCCATTGACTGAGTTCTAGTATTCAACTCAGTAATCTCATTCTTAGTTTTTGAGAAAGTCAAGTCAGTTGTCCATTCGAAATCCTTATTAGTGATGTTGACAGTAGAAATCGTAAATTCCACACCACTTGACTTCATGGAAGCAACGTTGGCATATTTCATTGATTCACCACCGACACCCTGAGTATAAGTAAGACCAATCAAGTCAAAGTTGTTACGAGTATACACATCGACAACAGTATTGATACGGTTGTGCAAGAAACCGAGGTCCAAACCAACGTTGAACTCATGTTTCTTTTCATAAGTCAACTCTGAGTTACCAAGGCTTTCAAGAAGCAATGCCATTTCCTGGTCAGATGCACCCGGACGCCAGATAGTAGAAGGAACATAAATCGGAGTAGCGTTTGATACGCTTGACGGACCTGCATCGGCAGTCAAAGAGTAAGATACACGAGCTGTAGCGTGTGACAAGATCTTCGGATCTACTTTTTCCTTAAAGAATGCTTCTTCGTGGGCATTCCAACCAGCTGAAATGTTCCAAGTCGGCAACCAGCGAGATGTGCGGGCCATACCCAACTTGTTAGTACCTTCATAACGGATTGTACCGTTCAAAGTATAACGTCCTTCATAAGAATAAGTAGCATTAGCAAATGATGCGAAACTACGACGGAAAGAAGGATAAATACCATAATAAGTGTGACCTTCTTCTACTTGTTGTTTAAACAAGTTGTAGTCGATAAACGGAAGACCGCCGTTGTCGTAAACGAAGCCCCAGCCTTCCCAAGAAATCTGCTTACGGTCAGTTGAGCTGACTTCCAAACCGGCAAGGAAGTTAAAGATGTGAGTATTGTTCCAAACCTTGTTGAATGTACCAGTACCACGGAAGTCATATTGAGAAATAGTATATGTATCGTTATAGTAAATACCACCTTGCGGCAATACAGTTTCCGGCAATGCGTATGGATCATCCGGGTCACGGTACAAGAACTTATTCAAGTCACGGATAGTAGCATCTTCAGGATCAACACCGGCACGGTAAGCGTTAGCCTGGTTAGAGTGGTCCTTCACATAGTGCTGTTGAACAGAACTTTGATAACGATAAGCACCCAATGCATTGAATTCCAACTCTTGGATAGGTTTCCAGTTCAATTCAGCCTGGAATTTCAAATCAGTTACATTGATATCAATGTAGTTGTTGTCCAATTCGTGGAAGATATTGAAGTCAGTATAGTTACGAGTATAGAATTCATTCGGGTCAAGCGCACGAGACGCGTTGATAGCGTAGCTATACGGGTTGATATCGAAGTCACGTTGTACAGTACCGTTAACCGGGTCAACATTCTGGCTCAATGTCCCAGGAGCTTTTTGCTGACGATAAGAGTCAGAAGTCAAAACTGTGAAACGCAAAGTTTCAGAAAGATTATAGGAAGCATTGGCATTGAATGTATAACGGCGAACGTTGCTGGATGCTGTCCATCCCGGGTCGTTCATTACAGACAATGAAGTATAGAAGTTACCTTTGTCAGTACCACCGGCAATACTTACAGAGTGGTTCTGCATAACTGCATTGCTAAACAACAAGTCGAACCAGTCAGTATTGCGGTATTCTGCTTCACGAAGGTAAGCGTTCATCGCTGACTGAGTATGTTCCAAACCAAAACCAGTGGTTGGGTCATAAGAGTCAATCAACTGATACATTTTACCGTACACACCAGAAGTAGAAGCCTTGGCGATTGAAGCGAATTCCAACCATCCTTTTTCTTCCATTTCCTTATAGATACCCATCTGTTCCTGAGAGTTGCTGATGTTAAACTCACGGTAGCTTGGCTTCATACGAGTTGTCAACTCACCTGTATAGCTCACACGAGTTGAACCGGCTTTACCTTTCTTGGTAGTAACAACGATCACACCAGCCATTGCACGCGCACCGTAGATAGAAGTAGCGGCACCATCCTTCAAAATCTGGAAGCTCTCAATGTCGTCCGAGTTCAAACCTGCGATAGCAGAAGAAATCAATGTCACAGCATCACCCGATGACAAGTCGTCAGCGTCTACTTCAACAGCGTCTTCCATTACCACACCGTCAACAACCCAAAGCGGTTTTGATGCACCCATAATAGATGTTGCACCACGCACGCGGATTTTTGGAGCAGTACCGAAAGTACCGGAAACGTTTTGGACAGACACACCGGCAGACTTACCTTCCAATGAACGGCTGATATCAGCCACACCGTCCAATTTAGCATTCTTGGCATCAATCTGGTCAGTTGAACCCAAGAACAAACGCTTATCCATCTTACCCATACCGGTTACAACCACTTCATCAAGAACTTGCGAGTTAGAATCAAGCACAATTTCCATCTCAGAAGTTGAAACTTTTACCTCCTTCGTGTTCATACCCACATAGGAAACGACCAAATGCGAGTCGGTAGAAGGCACATTTAAAGTGAAGCGACCATCAATGTCAGTCGCAGTACCTACTGAAGTGTTGCCCTTCAATAAAACTGTTGCACCGATAATGGGCAGTCCATCGTCGGCAGACGTAACGACACCAGTTACCTTCACCTGTGCGAAAGCAGGCAATGAAAGCAACGCCATCGTTAGCAAAATGACAAATTTCTTAAGTCTCATAAATTTAAAAATTCAATTTATATATAAACACACAATTAAATTTCAAATTAGTTGCTTTGTTATAAATCGTAAGCACACCCACCCTTCAATTCTGTTAATTTCAACCAGTAAAATTAAGAATCAAAGGAAGATTTACACGCTCTTCAGATTTCAGGTTTTAACCATAAAGTAATTCCAGCAATCCAAATTGCAGTTTTTCCGCTTTTCTGATAGCACTTTGCTAAGTTACATCTATTTTTTTAAGATTGCAATATTTCTTTTACATTTTTTTGTTTACTTTCGGCAAGATAGGTTTAAAATCCTATGCCAAGTTACCACTATTTTTTCTCCACACGCAACGCATTAATTCACAAGATTTTACCAAATAATTACAATTTTCACGACCCGCAATCGTCAGTACGTCCAACATAAAAAGAATGAATTTTCACATTCATATCAATATCATTTTCAAAGCTAATCATGCCGGTTATCTTACAATTTAATTCGGCTTTAACACTTAAAAATATTGGATTCGAGTAAAATATTATCCTCTATCTTTTGATTTGTCACTTTTCTGCAGTGAAATTCCTTCATGACTACCAACTGTTAAAATTAACATATAACGATATATTTAGCATTGATACAAGCCTCAAATTATCCCTTTAAGCATAAATAGCTATTAACAAATTGATTAGGTTTTGTCACAAAGCAGTAACAAATCATAACCACTTTATTTAAAATAAAGCAAAAAAGCGGAAGCCGACAGATATTTCCGGCTTCCGCTAAATATTTTAGCTATGTTGTAATCTGTTATTCTGCCACTACAAGGTAGTAGTTCTTCTTTCCACGCTGCACAAGCAGATACTTTCCGTTCAACAAGTTGTCGGCTGTAATTTCCTTGTCAAAGGCTTCCAGTTTTTCCTTGTTGACAGAAACACCGCCACCTTGAACGAGCTTACGCATTTCGCCTTTTGATGCGAACACTTTGGCATGCTCAGCAAGCAAGTCAACAGCCTTCACACCTCCGGCAAGCAGATCGCGCGACACCTTGAATTGCGGCACACCTTCAAAAACAGAAAGGAATGTGTCTTCATCCAAACGGTGAAGCGTTTCGGCAGTTGCATTACCGAAAAGAATGTTGGATGCATCGACAGCAGCATTGTAGTCCTCTTCCGAGTGTACCATCACCGTCACTTCCTTAGCCAGACGCTTTTGAAGTACACGCAAATGCGGAGCTTCATTGTGTTCAGCAATCAATGCTTCGATTTCTTCACGAGAAAGAGAAGTGAAGATTTTGATATAGCGTTCAGCGTCGCTGTCGCTGACATTCATCCAGAACTGATAGAACTTGTAAGGAGAAGTGTAACGGGCATCCAGCCATACGTTACCGGATTCAGTCTTTCCGAACTTACCGCCGTCAGCCTTTGTAATCAACGGACAAGTCAAAGCAAACACATCACCGCCATTGGTACGACGAATCAGTTCGGCACCGGTAGTAATGTTACCCCATTGGTCAGAACCACCCATCTGCAACTTGCAGTTCTTCGTTTCATAGAGGTGCAGATAGTCATAGCCCTGAAGCAGCTGATAAGTAAATTCAGTGAAGGAAAGTCCGTCACGGGCTTCGCCGTTAAGACGTTTTTTTACGGATTCTTTCGCCATCATGTAATTGACTGTGATGTGCTTGCCTACCTCACGGGCAAAGTCGAGGAAGGTGAAATTCTTCATCCAGTCGTAGTTGTTCACCAATTCTGCGGCATTGGGAGCATCGGATTCAAAATCCAGGAATTTGGAAAGTTGCTTTTTGATACATTCCTGATTGTGGCGCAACACATCTTCCGTCAGCAAATTACGTTCGGCCGATTTGCCGGAAGGGTCGCCAATCATACCCGTTGCACCGCCAACCAGAGCGATAGGCTTGTGGCCGCAACGTTGGAAGTGACGAAGAATCATCACGCTCACCAAGTGTCCAATATGGAGAGAATCGGCCGTAGGGTCAATACCCACGTAAGCCGTAGTCATTTCTTTCTGAAGCTGTTCTTCGGTACCCGGCATCATATCGTGCACCATACCGCGCCATTTGAGTTCTTCTACAAAATTCATCGGTTATGTAAATTTTATTATTCTATTGCAAAGTTACGACAATAAATTGACATTACACAATTTACCACTTTTTCAAATAGTAGGTATAAGTTATACCCGTGTCCTCATCAACAAATTCAAGGATTTTTGTCTTGTGATTGTTTTCAATCACCCGAAAACGGAACTGTTCTTTTAAATATACATGAGGCGGCACAGCGCTTTCCTTCGTATTGAATACGACATCCACATAGTCGCCATTTTCTGTCCATGTTCCGTAATAAGTTCCCGAAGTATGCTCGTCCGGATAGGAAATACATACGGAAAACACAGACGCCTGAAAGCGGAAAAAGGCATTTCCGGCATAATCCGGGTCATCCTTACCGTCAATTGTCAGGCGTTCCACCTTCCACTGTCCGAACCACGGACCGATATTGCCATTGTTCTGTACACAGCCGGTCAGCACAAAAAGCAACGCCAGCGTACAGATTATCTTAGAATAAATCGCTTTCATTTTCCAAACACATTAAAAAGTCCGTTATAGCTCAACGAGAACATCACACCGAAATTATTGCCCAACAGATTACCACGGTCGACAGCCAACTGACCTTTCAGGTCAAGCCCCTTCACCTGAGGGAAACTGTAAGTTCCTTCCACCATGAAAGAAGTGTCGTGCAACGGTTCCAGAAGCGGAGCGCCATAAGTACCCAACGACTTGCGATAGGAAACCAACACCCGATATTTCAGCGGTGAGTAAATATAACCGCTCACACCGGCATGAAATCCACGGATACGGTTATGAACCACCGCCATATACCCGTCTGTATTGTAGATAATCGACGGGATAAATGGCGTTCCCTTCGACATTCCGTAATACATATAACTGTTGTAACGGAAATTATTATAATAGTTGTCACCACCGGTAGCGTGGTCGGTCATTTCCGTTCCCGGATGGTCATTTGGAGCCCAATGGGTTGGACCACTCTGGTGCATAAAATCGATGTATTCGACAACGGCGCCGGAAACAATTCCTTTTGGGTCTTTGTTCTGATATTCCAATCCCCAAATGCCATCGAATCCGTTCATTTTGCCGATACCAGTACCATCCTCATACGGCCACTGGAAATAAGCCTTCAATTCCGTCTTATCTTTCAGGCGGTAGCGGGCCACAAAATCCCATGAGCCAAGCGTATTTCCAAAAACATACTGCGAATCGCCGAAATTCGAACCGCCAGCGCCAGGGATAAACATATTCAAAAATTCATCGAAACCTACATCATACGGGTCTTCCTTTACCAACACACCGTTTTTGTAAGTCTTTGCATTTCCGCAATACTGCCCCATCACCTGCATACCGACAGTAACCGAAAACGGTTTCTCGGGTTTTGTCCGGAAATACATACGCTTGTAGTGTGCCCAGATTCCAGTATTGATAAAGTGCTGTTTATAATTATAATGCTCCTCCAACCAATTTCCATCAATGTATTTTCCATACATAATTTCACCTTGAATCTGTACCCAGCCGTTTGTAAACGGAATATCCTGGAAGTCGACAAACCCGGCACGAAGTTCCGGCATCGGACGGGCATTGTTTGACTGAATATAGTCACCGCTACCCAACTCTGTGTTCAAAAGCGGAGAATTCAGTTCCTTCATTCCAAATGACAGAAACACGCCACGATATTTCACAGCTCCATACAGCTGTTGCAACCACGCTGCTGACGGACGGCGTGCCACCGGCACCATTTCGCCCTTTCCGTCTTCTGTCGGGAAACAATGCATATAGTCCGTAGACGAAGCATATCCCGTAAGAGCATCCACCCCGAAGGAATAGCTGAAACGCTTGGAAAGGTCAAAATCCTTCCATGCCTTCGCCCTTACAGCGGCAGTTTTGCCCTGCGTCAGCACCCCTCCGTTGTTCGACATCATGTAGTAGGGAGCCAAATCCCCGGTCCCCACATTTCCGAACGCCTCAGCACGGAACTGCAGCGGCGTCTCGGCATGCAGCCCCATTGCCGTCAAGGCAACTGCTGCAAGAAAAAACCATTTTTTCATTATCACTATTTATTTCTGTTCCGCGCATATTCACGGATACGGTGAATCAAATCCTTACGATAGTCGATAAAACGCTCGTAGAACGTACGGATATGACGGATTTTCTTTTCTTCATAGATTTCAGCTATGGCAAAGAAGATACCCGTTTCTTCCACATCACCGAATTCATCATTGATGGCAGTACCCAACATCCTCATTTTCGGAGAAAGGTTCATGTAAGAGTTCACCAATGGAGGAATATTGAAACCGGCTGCACGCACCTGTGTGTTAAGAATCTTATAGTCCTCCTTGAAACTGCCGCCTACAAACAGTCGCTGCATACGCGCCACGTTGATGTTGGCATCCAACGGCTGAATCGGTTCTACCAGTTTTTCGTCGTCATGGAAATATTTGTCCAAGAAGTAGAGAATCATGTTACGGCACTCCATCGGATAGCTCGGATACATGGTCATTTTTCCAAACAGATACTTGATTTGGGGATATACCACTACCAGCGCGCCAAGTCCGTCCCACAGATTGTCCAAAGCATACAACGCTTTTGCCCCTGCCTTTGTTGACTGATACTCAACAGAAACAAACGAACGTCCCAATTCAATGGTATAGGGCAGAATTTCCTTGATGAACTTTGGAGAATATTTGAACATATGCGACATGGCAATATGAGGTACTCCGTTTTCATCCATCTTTATGTTTTCGCCCAGCAGGAAACGGTAGCCTCCGATAATTTCCTCAGCATCCGGATTCCACACAATAAGCTGTTGGCAAGGTTCGTCCATAAGGTCAAACTCGTCGATATCGGCACTTTTTCCCGTACCTCCGCCGGACGCACGGAAAGCGATTTCACGCAAACGGCCAATCTCCCACATCACGTTCGGTGAATTTTGGGAATCGACGATGTAAATTTCATTATGTCCCTTGTTGGTTGTACGCAAGAAGCGGGCTTCGGTAAGCTCCATCTTCAGCAAACTTTTATGTACCGGAGCAATGATGCTCTCAACTTTCATTCTATTCATTTCTTTTCCGCAAGACTATATACAACTGATTTAACGTATGCAGCCCATTCCTTTTTCGAACGGCTATTGTCGAATGTCGTGTAAGGGATAGGCTTCCCAAAATGGAAAGTGAACGATTTTCCCTTGGCATCTACCATCTCGGCCGGAAGGAAAATCAGTTCAATATTAAATTTAATGCCCAGGCGTTTTCTTATTCTTGCAAACCGATAGAAGAACTTTGAGTTCAAACCTTCAAAATACACAGGAATTACATCACGCTTGGTTTCAACACTCTTGGTTATAAATGATTTCTGCCATTCCAAGTCGCAAACTTCCCCTTTATCGTTCATTCGCGAACACAGACCGGCAGGGAACATCAATATCTGCTCGTCGCCCGCATAGGCTTCCTCCACACGCTTCATCGCCTCACGCGACTGCGAACCATATTTATTAATCGGAAGAAACACGCTGCGAAGCGGCTTGATAGCCATCAACACGTCGTTTACAATACATTTGACACGGTTGTCATAACGGTCGCACAGAAACGACAGCAATGCCATTCCGTCAAGTCCTCCCAGCGGATGGTTGGACGCAAAGACATAACGGCCTTCAGTTGGCAGGTTTTCAACACCTTTACAGGATAATTTAATATCCAACGACTCCATTACTCCGCGGGCAAAATCCGGTCCTTCTTTTCCGACATTCTCACCCGATATCCGATTCAGTTCGTCCTGGCGGATGATACGGGCCAATTTCCGGAAAACGAATTCCGGAATAAAGCGGGAAGCACGCGGCATCTTACTGACGATAACCTGCTTAACGTCTAATCGTAACGAATTTTCCACTCTAATCTACTTTTTCATCCTATATTTCAGTCTGCAAAAGTAATATTTTAGAATGAATAACACAATTTCAAGATATCATTTAACCGTTTTAGCCTCAATTCAATAAAAAATCACACGGTCTACTGGATTTATACCGCCGTCAAAAACAAGGGCAAACCTCTGCGGTCTGCCCTATCCAAAAGTTGTCAATAAGTTATCTGGCGTTCCACCAAGCCAATAGGAACGTTGTCCGACTTGATGACAAGCCGCGTCCAGTTCCCTTTTCCATCCATACTGTCATAGAAGTAAGTCAGTACCGCTCCTTCTTCAATAGACATTTTAACCAATCTTCCCTGTCCGTCGTAAACATACTTCCGCACTTCCACATATCCATCCATTTCATTGTTCATCGAAAACTCCACTATTTTCCCTTCCTTGTCCTTCTTTACATAATCACTTTCCGAATATCCGTACTCCACAGTGTTTCCCTCCGCATCGGTTTTGATTTTCGAATTGTCCACCGGATAAACATTTGTCGATTTCTCTCCTCCTATAAACATATCCTCTGATATTTCCGACAATTTTCCTGCCACATAACTATAACGCTTTACAGAGAACAGAGCTCCGTTGTCATAGCGTTTTTCCTCCGTAAGATTGTCGCCGGTATAGGCATATTCACACTTTGTCGTCACTCCGTCCATTTCCGTTTCCGAAGTCAGCAAGCGGCCATCCTTGTCAAATGTCTGCACCGCATCCTGCGGATACACGCCGACTTCACCCCAAGGATCAGGTTTTCCGGTTTTCACCACTTTACCGCCTTTCAATTCCGCCGTAAAAACAGAAGTCACCACTTTGGAAGCCCCACCCTGCAGTTTACCGGTATTAGGAGTCATATCCACCTGCATCTGTGCATTTGCACCGACCGAAACAAAAAGTGCGGCAAGCATTGCCATTAACTTTCTACATTTCATAGCTATCGTGTTTAAAGAATTGCCTTCTAAGGTATAAAAATCAAGTTCTACCACCAAACAGAATCTGTATTTTCTGCACCTTACGACCTGAAAACTACGGATTTCCGTAGAGAAAAGTCACCCCGACAAGCTACTGCCTGCCGGGGTGACTCCACCTGTCATAACAAATCGGGTATTCCCGTTATCTTTTCCATATGAATTTTGTTGCAGCAGCCGTATTGCCGTTGACCACTTTCACTACATAAACTCCTGAACCGAAACGACTGCAATCAATAGCGTACGCCGGAGCAAAAATACGGGCAATGTCCATCACTTGGCCGCCTGTCGACACTACATAGACAATCGCAGGTTCTTTCGGATTCCAGCCGCTGACAGTGACCGTTTCCGCACCGCGGTCGTAAGCGACGTTCAATCCCCAGCCGTCTTCGCTGTCGTAGTCGTCAATCTCGTCAACGCCGCTACCGGCATCCTCACAACGGATTGTCACCTCTGTATACACGCCGGAACCGTCGAGAGCCGTCGCACGTACCACAATATCGCCGTTACCAGTTCCGTTGGCTTTCAACAGACCGTTTTGATTGATTGTTGCCAATTCCGAACCGCTGACAATCGTCCATACCACATTTGTAAATGTAGCTGCCTGCGGCAATACTTCTACAAAGAGGTGAAGTTGCGGCTGCTCAGCTACCAGTTCCATTTCAGATTCCAGACTGCGGATATAGAGCGAAGAAACACCTACCGTCGGAAGGGCATTTGCTGTACTTACAACATTCGAGCGCAATTCACCGGCAACCGAACGTGTTTGCGGCTTCTCAACTGGCACAAACGAAACGGCATAGAAACTTTCGCCTTCCGGAGCCGACAAATCCGTATAGTTCAACTGGCTGCCCGCCACTTCCGCAATTTTTTCCATTGCATCGGCACTGCTTCCGCGCAAAATAGAGTATGTGTCAACTTCCAGTCCTTCATAAGCATTCCACATCAGGTTGTAGCCGCCACCCACTGCCATATTCAGCATCACATGCAACGGCTTGTGGGCTGCGCTCTCATAGCTTTCCTGTCCGTTTTTCGCCAACAGACGGACAACATAGCGTTCCGACTTAACTTTCGGTGTTGACGAAAGGTCAAGGTAACGACCTTCGGAAACAGGGACTGTGTCGAGCACCAGGTAATTGTTGACACGCGACGTTTCTTTGCCAACTACAACGCGGTCAACCAATTCTGACATTCCTCCTGCATTCCATTCTACCCGATAGACGCCCGTTTCTCCGTCCACGTTCACACGGGCGATTTCAGCCACCGGCATTTCTGCCACTACGGCAACGCTGCCGGTATATGTATTGCCCAGCAAGGCATCTTCGCAATACGATTCAACTTCGAACGAACCGACTTCCTTGAACAGGAATTCTGCAATGGAATCACCACGATTATAGCTGATTTCCACCTTGTCGCTTTCACTGCGGAAACCGCAATCCATTGTCAAATCAGAGAACACTGCAGGCACACGCACTTTCAGCGGAGCATTGGCAAACACTTCTGCCGGCACTTCAAACGCCACATCCGCAGCTTTGACAACAGTCACCGCCGAGCGGATTTGATTGGTTCCGGCTGTCAGCACAATCTGCTTAACGCCGTCAGTCGTCCACTTGGCAACAAATGTTCCGTTGCCCTTGTCAGTTACCAGCGTACCACCGTCAAGCTCTATCGAATAGCTGTCGGCTACCGTACCCACATACTTCAATTCCACGTCTTTTCCAACCACTACTTTTTCCGGTGCTTCCACATAGCCGTCAGCGGAAATGGTAACTTCTACCGGTGCCGTCATTGGGGAAACAGCATTCATCAGGTCAATGGCCTGCACCTGCACTTCATAAGTCACGCCGGCTTCCAGACAGCTGAGCGGCACAATCCGCTGAGGTGTCGTAGCATACAAATAAGAGGATATCACCGTAGCCTTGTCGTTCAGCGCATTCATCGGAGAGATGACAAAACTGCCCGGTCCGGTAGCACCTTTTTTCTTAACACTGAAATTGTAACGCATCTGTACGCCCGGAGTATGATCATCCACGGCATCATTCCAAGTTATCAGCAAGCCTTCTTTCGTCTGCTTTGCCATCACATTTTCCGGCTTTTCCGGTGCCTGATTGTCGCAATAGCCTACAATTAACTCACTATTATAACTATCGCCCACTTGCGGATAACGCCCGTCGGCAATCGGAAGGAACGGTTCCGTTTCCGAGGTCGGCAAATTAATGAAATCCACTTCGAAATTTGGATAGAACAACATTGCCAGATAATAGTCTGTACCCGAAATCACATTGTCGCCAGAAATCTGGAACATCACATCCTGAAATCCATTATTGTCCCAATCTCTCAGTCTCCAGGAAGAACGAAGAGAGAAATCATAGTCACCTTTCAACGGGATTTCAATGTATTCGGTTGCCGGCCATTGTTCCATCGGAACACCCGGAACAACTCTAAGCAAATGTTGCGCCCTATCCAACACTGCCAAGTCAACCAACCCGTCGTTATTCAAATCGGCAAATAAATGCTCACCTATTTCAATAAATTCTCCAAGTTCTCTCGGATATCTGAAAATAAGCTGCGGTTCCAAATAGTTGTGCATCGCAGTAGAATCCTTCACCAACACGTATGTATCATAATAAGAACCGTCTGAAGACCGATCAGGCTCAATCAGAAAATCCGGGAATCCGTCATGGTTGACATCAAAGAAGTTTTCCAGTTTGAACTTAGTAAGCTCAACATACGACACATTGTCACCCTTATTCAACATAAAGCAGCCGTTAACACCGAAATCCACACTTTCAGGATAACCATCGTTATTGCAGTCCATTCGAAAGTCTCCCAAATAAACTATATTAGACTTTTCACCGTCGATTGTTATATCCTTCAATTCATACTCGAAGTCTAAATCCGCATCACCGGTGTTATAGAATATATTTCCTTTTTTTGAGTCAATCATAAAATCCAGATAGCCGTCCTTGTTAAAGTCAAATATACCATACAGAGCTCCGGACAAATCCGAATTAAAAGTTTTGGGCACTAACGTAAAATTGCCCTGGCCGTCATTAGTATACATTTTGATTGAAAATGAATCAGCATAGCCGTCACCGTTGAAATCTGCACAGACTCCATAATGAACGGAATCGTCGGAAACATCTATTTCGTCATACGGCAACACTGATATTTCCTTATTTTCAGCCACCAACTGTTTTCCGCCATATTCCACTGTCAGCCCCAGCGTCTTATTACCGGCATTATTGAATACAACCTGTATGCGCGAACCTTCATCCTTAATAATTGTTCCGCCGCCTACGTTCCACACATATTTGGCTTCCGGTCGTGCCACCGTTTCCAGAAGCAGCGTGTCGGCAGTAGAAATACGGTTGCGGTTGGCAGTAAATACCACTTTATCAATTTCATGTTCGTAAACAAACTCTTCCGACCATGGGCCGCCCAATCCTCCGGCATCGATTGCCTGCACGGAAATATAATATATAGCACCCGGAGTCAACTGAACCGGATTGAACAATGTAGTCAAGTTTCTTCCCATATTACCTTCGCGCAATGTGCGACGACGGCCGTCGGCAAGCGATGCCGCATTGAGAATGTCGCCCTTGCCCGGAGCCGTGCCTATACGCAGTTCGTATGTCAAATCGCAGGCTGACGTTTCCGTATCTTCACCGGCAGTCCACTGGATACGCACACGTCCCGAACGGCTGTCGTAATAAGCCGTAGGCTTCGCCATTGCTTTTGGTGCCGTATTCTTATTCTCTTCAATCAGCGAACATGTAAAACCACTAGCCGGATAAATATAGTTCATATACCCATCGTTATCAAAATCGCCCACAATAAAACGATGCAATTCTTCATCAAAATCGGCATATGTTGGCAAAAATAACGAAGCAGAAGCTGTAAAGTCGTCCTGAATGTCAACACGATATATGCTATAATCGGCATTGACGGTTTCTCCCCAAATTTCATACAGTCCGTCACCGTCGATGTCCTGACAGCCGCCAAACCTCAACTCTTCTTGAAAAGCCACTTCCTTTTTCTTGAAAACGCCGTTACCGTCGTTTCGATAGAACATCAGGAAGCTGTAGCCGCTACTGGTAGTATAATCCATCGGCAAAAGGATGTCGATGTCTCCGTCACGGTCAAAATCGCGGCAATACACATTGGAAATCACACCGTTGGTAACCAACGTTTTCGATGTGTATTTTCCTTCACTGCCATACATCATCAAATAGACGGTTTCCTCCTTTTCATCGAACAGCACATAGTCGAGTACGCCGTTACCGTCCAAATCACACTGGAAAATCTGTCCGACTTCAGAACTGACATAATAATTGTTGTCGCTCAAATAATACATGACACCGTCATATCCCACCAGTTCCGGCATTCCGTCCCTAGTCAAGTCGGAAACCAGCGATATGGTATTGAACGATGGTGGTGTACCGTCAATCATCCAACCCTGATCCAACGACGGCAGACTGTTAATCCAGTTTCCGTCGCTTTCAGCCTGTACGGTATAGACGTCTTCCTTATTGTTTGTCAAATTGAAAATATTTTTCACAAATGTGCCGTCGGACAACTGACGATAGGCAACCGACTTATCATCGTGAGCCAGCAGGTCGATACGTCCGTCGTTGTCGTAGTCGGCAATCGTCAGGAATTTGGGAAAATCCATTTTCTCCATGCTGTAGTCGGCTCCCAGTCTGTAAGTATTCCACCAATCCAGAGCCACAACCATATTTCCGGTATTGTCAAGGTCTACCACTCTGTAACAAGGCTCAGTCCGCGACTGTGATACAGACTTCACTTCCTGCTGCTTTTTGCTATTTTCAAACAGATAATAGGTCTTGTCCCATGAACCGTCATAGGCAACAAATCCCATTTTCCCATCTCCATTGAAGTCATAGAACAAATCTGGAACAGAATAAAACGGCAGAGCATAGGAAACCGACTTCAAACCGGCACCTACCACTTTGTCAGGCCATACCTTTTTATCTTCGTGTTTGAACTCGGTAATATTATCCGGCAAATTCAACGTGCCTATCCATTTGGCATCTTTCGGATAGCCGCCTGTTGGCGAAGCATTCACCACTTTTATTTCAGCATTGTAGAATGCAGCTCCGAAAATGTCCTTATAGTAAACCTCATCCAATTTGCGTGTTGCAAAAACGCCTCCTACCAGACACTCAAAATCCTGACTCTCCATCTCAAGCGCACTGCTGAGAAATATATTCCGAGCTATGTATTTGACATTCTTAGTCAATCGGATATTAGCAATTCCATCGTGATAATTATCGCCGAATGTCACATACGGACAATCGATAGTCAAGTTTTCTATATCCAAAAAAGTAGACTTATCATCTTTATTGCTATATCCTTGATTCACAGTGACTCCACTACCCGAAATTGTCAGATTCTCAACTGTCATGTTCGAAAGTCTGACACTTATAAGAGAATATTTTGTATTGCTGAATTTCTGGAATTCAGCCGGAGTGAACGAAAACTCGCCACCCAGTTCAATGGTTTTCACCGCATTACAAGCATTCAAGCTGACATGGGTGTTATTCGAAGTAGTTTTCACACCCGTCACCTTGTCATTGTTTTTCAGCGAAATACCATTTACATAGTAGGCTTTGCCATTGTAGTAAATCGTATCGGGAACGACACAGAGACCCTCTCCGTTAAAAGCCGTTACAGTAGCATAATCTCTACCAAAAGTGTACTCAAAATCGCCTTGCACTATTGCCCAGGCCGGTAACGCGCCGACCAACAGCAGAAGGCTCAACAAAAAATGTGGAACAAATTTTTTCATACCGAATATGTGTTTTAATTATTATTTCAATAATGGGTTAGAAACGCACTGACGAAACGGTCGGAACAAATCAATCCAACCGCCATTACAAATATATGCCTTTACTTTCACAACCTTGGTAATCTTACTACGCAAAAATCACATAACTGCCTAAATTCTACGGATTTCCGTAGCATGAAACAATATTATACCAGCAACAGTCCGCGCTCAACGGCCTTCATCAGCAACTCTGCCATATTGGCGGCACCCAACCGCCGGAAAAGGCGTTTGCGATGGAATTCCACGGTATTCTCGGAAATGAACAGTTCTTCGGCAATATCTTTCGAGCTCCGTCCTTTTGCAAGGCCTTTCAAAATGCCCAGTTCTCTGTCCGAAGGCACCATTTCCTGCTCGCATGAACGGCAGAACGATTCGAACTGACGGCTGAAATAGCAGTCACCTTCGAGCACGGCCTCAACAGCCGAAATCAGTTCACGCACATTGTCGCTCTTCAGCACAATGCCGTCGGCACCGCTTTCCATCAGTTGCTTGACTACCCACATTTCATCGTGCATCGTGTGATAGATAAAAGCAGCATCGGGCTGTTTCTCCCGCAAAGCCTCCATCAGTTTTACACCCGACATGTCGGGCAGTTCCACATCCAGCACAAACACCTGAAACGTATGCGTCTGGGCCTTTTTCAATGCCTCCGCTCCGTTGTGGGCCTGTTCCGTTTTCACAGCCGGCATAGCAGCCGTCAACAATACACTCACACCATGCGATACAATCGGATGGTCGTCCACTACCAATATGCAAGGATTTTCATCCATCATGTCTAAACCAGATTTAAAGTAACTGTCAGTCGGGAACCGTTGTCGTCCAGACGCCATTGGCATTCTGCACCGATACTTCCGGCCCGGTCTTTTATTGTGCGGAGTCCGATTCCTTCTTTTCCGCTATTCTTTTCGTTCATGCCGTTGTCGCCGATTGTCAGCGACAGACTGCCGTTTTCTTTCTCCAGACGAACCGTGGCAAGCGTGGCATTGGAATGTTTCACGACATTCGACATCGCCTCCTGCGTTATCCGATAATACTCATACGCCACCTGCGAAGGAATTTGCGACCAATCCTCGCCCTTTGCTTCAAATTCCACCCGAAGGGTTTCCGGCACGGCAAGATGTTCCAGATAATCCTCCAGCATTTCCTCCAGGTCGACATTCGAAAACGATGGCGGCATCAGTTCGTGAGAAATGTTGCGGAGCGTGGTGCGCGCGTTCCGTATGCGGGCGGCTATCTGCTCCTTGTTGCTGTCGGGCAACGATATTTCCATTCCGATGGCCAGCAGGTCGTTGCATGCCCCGTCGTGCAGTTCTCTCGCCAGTCGGGCACGTTCGCTTTCCAGACCGTCGATATATTTTTTCGCCAACATGATTTCCATTTTCTGGCGGCGCAGTTTTCTGCGATAGAGCAACACCAGAACAGCTACGGCAAGCAGAGCGATAATCAAAGTCATGATTACCGTAATGCGCAGCATGGAAGCCTCGTTCTTCAGTTTTTCTTCTTTCAAACGGACTATCTCGAACTCTTTTTCTTTGGTTTCATAGCGGACGGTAAATTCCGAAAGTTCACGCTCCGCCTTTTGGCTGCGGATGCTGTCGGAGGCTTCCGTCGAACGGTTCAGCAAATCGAAAGCCGTGCGGTAATCCCCCATGCTTTTATGGCATAAGGCCATTTCTTTCAGCAACTTGTCGCGCGGCATCAGCTGATTGCCCCCCGGCGTGTCAAACCGTGTCAGCAATGCTAACGCTTCCTTATAATGTCCGGTCCTGACCAGATAGTCGGCCTTCATTTCATAAATACCCAGCACACCGGTATTTTCAAGCGGAAGCCCCTGTGAAACTACTTCCCCTTCCTTTATGAAATAGGCTACGGAATCAAGCTGTTCCAGATGCAGATACGAGCTGATAAGCATGTTCAGATACTTCAACCGAAGCGGCACACTGCCCGACTCGATAACCGCAGGATATTGGCATCGCACTTCGGAAACGGCCGCATCATAATCCTCTTTCAGCAACAGCATGGAGGCCTTGTTGGCAATTCCCGAAAGTTTTTCGACGGTTTCACCCGAACGTTCCGCACAGGCTATCGCTTTTTCAGCAAATGAAATCGATTCGTCAATGCGGTGTTTGTCGCCGTAAAGCACGGACAGATTGTTGTAAAGATAAGCCGTTGTCGCTTCGTCGCCAAAAGGCAACGCCAACTGCAATCCGTCATTATAGAGAACCATGGCCGAATCGTTCAGCCCCTGACGGCGGTAGGCTATCCCCACATTGCCGCACTGAATAATATAACTTGCCGTATCGTGGGTTTCCTTCAAAAGTTTTAAGGACTCTTTTCCATAATCCACCGCCTTTTTCATATTTCCTTCCGACAGCTCGGCAACCAGCAGTTCTCCATAGAGCTGGCCTCGCAGATTAGGCAATTTGGCAGCCACTTCAATTCCCTCGAGCGCATAGCGGCGGACAGAATCTGACTCCTGCATCATATTTGCAAACTGAGCACTGACGAGCAGCACTTTCCCATAGTTTTCGACATCGTCACTTTTCCGATAGTATTCCCGCGACTGTTTCAAATAATAGCCGATGCTGTCGCCCGTTCCACGTGACAGGTCGAAACAGGATTTTTGGTAATAGTATTCACCGATAACAGAATTGTCGTCACACGTTCTGACAAGTTCACCGGCCTGCTTCATGGCATCAGGCCAGACCGACGTAGTATCACCTGCATTATAGCAGTCATCACAAAGCTTCAACACTTGCCGAATATTCTCCGTTTTTTCAGAACAGCCGACTATTAACAACAATGATATTAGAGCAAACAAATATGATATTTTCATAGAGATTTCAATATATACCTCTGTAAAGGTAGAACTTAATTACAAAATTTTCCCAATCTTTTGACATATATATTTGTCTAAATCAGTGCAACTACGGATTTCCGTAGACAAATCAGAAGTTATAACAACCAAATTGTCAAAAAACGACCCTACACATGCCAATAGCGCAACTATTCTTATGTTCCTCACCGGCCTCATGACTCCTTGCTGCGGGTTATTTTCTGCCTGTTAGGTTATTCGGCAAAGTTTGTTTACCTTTGTCGGGTACACCAATTTGAATTTACGTTTATGAAATATTTCCTCATTGCCGGCGAGGCATCCGGCGACATCCATGCAGGAAGACTTGTCAGGGCGTTGCGCCAGCAGGACCCGAATGCGGAATTTGCCTATCTTGGAGGCGACTATATGCAGGAGGCTTCGGGCGTTCCCCCCGTTATCCACTATAAGAACATGGCATTTATGGCCTTCTCGGAAGTGCTCCGCCATCTGCCTGAAATTTTGGGCAACATGAAACGGGCGAAGGAAGCTGTCAGCCAGTTCCGTCCGGACGCACTGATTCTTATCGACTATCCTTCGTTCAATCTGAAAATTGCCAAATATGCCCATTCGCTCGGCATACCTGTCTACTACTATATTTCACCAAAAATATGGGCGTGGAAGGAATACCGCGTCAAGGATATCAAGAAATATGTGCGCAAGGTGTATTCCATCCTGCCGTTTGAAACGGCGTTCTATGCCCGTCACAACTATCAGGTGGACTACACGGGAAACCCGACGGTCAACGAAATTGCCGAAGCACGGCGTACGATGCCCGACAACGCCACCTTCCGCACAAACAACGGCATTGCCGACCCTCGTCCGCTGGTGGCATTGCTGCCGGGTTCGCGTCTGGGCGAGATTCGCAACAACCTGCCGCTGATGTATAAGGCGGTGAAACGCTGCCCGTCGCACTATCCGGTCATAGCCGGCGCGCCGAACATCGACAAGGAATTTTATGCCAAAACGTTGGCCGACAACGGCATTGCCGACCGCCCGCTGCTGATTTACGGCAACACGTTCGAACTGCTGGCTAATGCCGACGCGGCACTGGTCACTTCGGGAACGGCAACACTCGAGGCCGCCATCATCGGCACTCCGCAAGTGGTATGCTACCGTGCCAACGGCTCGAAGCTGTCCTACAAGCTGTTCGAACACATTCTGAAAGTGCCGTTCGTGTCGCTGCCGAACCTGATTGCCGACAAAAAAGTAGTAACCGAACTGCTGGTACACCTCTGCACGGAAGACAGCATCTACCGCGAACTGCAACCCCTGCTTTCCGACACGGCTGAACGCCGCACCATGAAAGAGGGCTACGAACTCATCCACCAACGTCTCGGCACCAACGACAGCGCGGAAACAACAGCCGCTTGCCTGATTGCCGACTTACAGCAACTCAAACGCAACTAAATGACACCCAACGAATTCTATACGTCCACCCTCGCGGAATGTGGCACTACGCTGAAAAGGCTCGGACGCCGCTCGCTGACGGTGGCCATGCTCCGTCTGGCAGTGTTTGCGGCAACGGTCGCAGCCATTGTCATGCTTTGGCATTCTACAGCCGCCGTGGCTGCCTGCTTCGTCGCAGGGCTGATAGTTTTTCTTTACCTGGCAAAATTCAGCAACCGTCTTGCGGCTGCCAAACAGATAGAGGAAGCAAAAATACTCTGGGCGCAGAACCACATCGACCGTCTGCAACTGAAACTCGACAAACTGCCAAAAGGCGAACAACACGCCGACGCGAACCACGACTACACGTTTGACATCGACGTGTTCGGCAGCAAAAGCCTGTTCTCGCTCCTCGACTCTACGGCTACGCCCTACGGCAGCGAGCAGCTCGCCGCATGGCTGAAAAATCCGAAAGAAACCGCAGCCGACACCGTACTGCGGCAGGAGGCCGTCAGGGAACTGGCCGCCAAAAATGCCTTCCGCCTGAAAATGGCATCGGCCGGTACGGTAGCGACCAACGAAATGGCGGAATGCAAGAAGGTGTCCGACGAAGTGCCCGACTTCTCGGTGAACGGCATTCAGAAAGCAGCCATTGCCGTTATTCCCTACATCTATGTGATATTGTTCACGCTAATGGCGTTCGACATCGTTCCGGGGCTGCTGATTTTCAACGTGTTCCTGCTTACGCTGATTTTGGGATCGCTTCAGGCAAAACGCGTGGGAAGGCTGCACGAATGGATTACGCGAAAAGTGGCTACCGTCACCTGTTGTGCCGACATTTTCAAGACCATCGAAGAGGAAGAATTTTCCTCCACCGTATTGCAACAGTTACAACGCAACATGGGCAGCGACCGGGGCAACGCTTCGGAACTGTCAAGACGGCTGGCTCGCTATATCAACAACCTCGACCAGCGCTACAACGTGTTCGGCTACGCCATCATGAACGGATTCCTGCTTTGGGACTGGCGGCAACTGAACAACATTGACCGCTGGATGAAAGCCAACGGCAAGCATCTGGACGACTGGAAAAACGCCATTGCCGAATACGACGCTTTCTGCGCTTTGGCCTCGTTTACGTTCAACAATCCCGGCTACACCTTCCCGACACTTGACATGACGGGCAAGGTGGTGATGGAAGCCAAACAGGCAGGACATCCACTGATTCCGTCCGACCGCTGCGTATGCAACGACATCCACTGTCTGTCGGAAGGGTCGTTCTTTGTCGTCACGGGAGCCAACATGGCCGGAAAGAGCACCTATCTGCGCACCGTAGCCGTCAACTATCTGCTGGCGCTCGTCGGCGCACCAGTTTTTGCTGCGGAAATGACCTTCTCTCCCGCAACTCTCTACACCGGTCTGCGCACGTCCGACTCGCTGAGCGACGGTGCCTCCTATTTCTTTGCCGAGCTGTCGCGCCTGCAAAAGATGGTAAAACGGGCGGAAGCAGGCGAACGGATGTTTGTGATTCTCGACGAAATCCTGCGCGGTACGAATTCGGTCGACAAGCAAAAAGGCTCGCTCGGACTGGTCAGCAAGCTCGTTCGACTCTCCGTCACCGGCATTATTGCCACCCACGACCTTGCGCTCGGCAGCCTGGCGGACTCCTTCCCCGGCAAAGTGAGCAACTACCGGTTCGAAGCCGAAATCGACGGCAGCCGCCTCACCTTCTCCTACCGTCTCCTCCCCGGCATCGCCCAAAACACCAACGCCTATTTCCTCATGCAAACCATGGGAATCATTTAATAAAAGATAACAGCATCTTATTTTTCAAAACTTTTTACAGCAAATTGCTTGCAATTTGAAATTATTTATTACTTTTGCATCACAAACATCAATTATGAAGAAACAAATGTTCGCATATCATCATCATTTGCACTTCCCTCCCGCGAGGTAAGCCAAATGTTGTATGCGCTAATTTGCAGAAATATTCAAAAGCCGGCTATCCTCGTTGAAAGCCGGCTTTTTTTGTTTTCATTCCTGAATAATCAAATCAAAAAATCATAACGCTATGCTTAGAATTGCTGTTCAATCGAAAGGCCGTCTGTACGACGAAACCATGGAGATGCTCTCGGAAGCGGGCATCAAACTTTCGGCAGTGAAACGCTCGCTGCTTGTACCCTCACGCAACTTTCCGGTGGAGATTCTCTACCTGCGCGACGACGATATTCCCGATGCCGTGGCTACGGGAACGGCCGATGTCGGCATTGTGGGCTACAATGAGGTTTTGGAAAAGCAGCGCGACGTAAAGGTATTGAAACGTCTGGGCTTCAGCCGCTGCCGTCTGTCACTGGCAGTGCCCAATAAGGAAAACTACACAGGTTTGGATTGGTTCAACGGGAAAAAGGTGGCAACATCCTACCCCGTCATCCTGCGACGCTTTTTTGAAGAAAAAGGCATCAATGCCGACCTGCACGAAATCAGCGGTTCGGTGGAAATTGCCCCGAACATCGGACTTGCCAACGCCATTTTCGACATCGTTTCGTCGGGGAGCACACTGGTGAGCAACAATCTGACGGAAGTGGAAAGGGTTATCGAGTCGGAAGCGGTGCTGATTGGCGGAAAGCCGCTGTCGACGGAAAAGCAGGAGGTGCTCGACGAACTGATTTTCCGCATTGAGGCCGTGAAAGCCGCCGCCGACAAGAAATACGTGCTGATGAACGTGCCGCGCCGACAGCTTGACGAAGTAATCGCCATCCTGCCGGGCATCAAGAGCCCGACGGTTCTGCCGTTGGCTGATTCGGAATGGTGCTCCGTACACACGGTAGTGGAAGAAAAGCGTTTTTGGGAAATCATCAACCGTCTGAAAGCCGCCGGAGCAGAAGGCATTCTGGTGCTGGACATCAAAAAAATGGTCATGTAGCTATGGAAGGAACACTCGACACGATACTTTATCCCGAACGGGAAGCATGGCCGCGGCTGATGCAACGGGGCATCACCGACACTTCGGCCGTACGCGAAACGGTGGCAGCCGTACTCGCCGACGTGCGCCGACGGGGCGACCAGGCGTTGCTGGAATATGAAGAACGCTTCGACGGCGTAACGCTCACGTCGCTGCGCGTCAGTGAGGCAGAAATGGCGGAAGCCGAAAGCCTTGTAGGCGAACCGCTGAAAGAAGCACTTGCCGTGGCAGCCGCAAACATCCGCCGCTTCCACGAGGCACAACGCATGCAACCGATTTCGGTAGTGACCACCGGGGGCGTTACCTGTAGCCAACGGGCAGTGCCTATTCAAAAAGTCGGGCTGTATGTGCCGGGCGGAACGGCTCCGCTGTTTTCCACGGTGCTGATGCTCGCCATTCCGGCAAAAATTGCAGGTTGCCGTCAGATTGTGCTCTGCACGCCTCCCGACCGGCAGGGAAAAATCCACCCCGCCATCCTATACGCCGCCCGAATGGCAGGCGTGACGGAAATCTATAAAATAGGAGGCTCGCAGGCTATAGCGGCCATGGCCTACGGCACGGAAACGGTGCCGCGTGTCTACAAGATTTTCGGTCCGGGCAACCGTTTTGTGATGGAAGCAAAGCAACAGGCAAGCGTGCAGAATGTGGCCATCGACATGCCTGCCGGACCATCGGAAGTAATGATTATTGCCGACGGGGAGGCCAACCCCACATTCGTGGCGGCCGACTTTCTGTCGCAGGCGGAACACGGAGCCGACAGCCAGTCGATTCTGCTGACCACCGACCGCACATTGGCCGAAAAAGTGGCCGACGAAACGGAACGCCTGCTCACCGCCCTGCCCCGACGTGACCTCATCCGCCGCTCGCTGTCGCACAGCCGCATCATCGTGCTTGCCAACGAGGACGAAATGATGGACTTCGCCAACGAATATGCACCGGAACACCTGATTATCAACCACAAGGAAGCCGACCGGCTGGCGAAGTGTGTGGAAAACGCGGGGAGCGTGTTCCTCGGAGCCTATGCCTGTGAAAGTGCGGGCGACTACGCTTCGGGCACGAACCACACACTACCCACGAGCGGCTACGCTCATGCCTACAGCGGCGTGAACCTCGACAGTTTCATGAAGAAAATCACGTTCCAGACACTGTCGGAGGAAGGCATCGCCAATCTCGGCCCCGTCATCGAAACGCTCGCCGAAAACGAAGAACTGCTGGCACACAAACTGGCAGCCACCGTACGTATCAACGCCATAAAGAAGAAAAAGCTATGAATCTGGAAAAATTAGTGCGAAAAAACATACTTTCACTGAAGCCTTACAGCTGCGCCCGCAATGAATTTTCGGGCACGGCAACCGTATGGCTCGACGCGAACGAAAATGCCTACAACAATCCCTACAACCGCTATCCCGATCCGTTGCAACGGCGGCTGAAGGAAAAAATATCGGAACTGCGCGGCGAGGCTGCCGACCGGATTTTTCTCGGCGTGGGCAGCGACGAGTGTATCGACCTCACCTACCGCATATTCTGCCGTCCGGGTGTCGACAATGTAGTGGCCATATCGCCGTCCTACGGCATGTATGAGGTGTGCGCGGACATCAACGATGTGGAATACCGCAAAGCACCGCTGACAGCGAACTTCGGACTGGACAAGGAAACCGTATTGCGGCTGACGGACGACAACACGAAAGTGGTGTGGATATGCTCGCCCAACAACCCGACGGGCAACGCATTCGACCGCGACGACATAGCCGACATCTGTACACGTTTCGGCGGCATAGTTGTTGTCGACGAGGCATATATCGACTTTTCGTCGAAAGGTTCGATGCTGGAAATGCTCAACCGTTTCCCGAATCTGATTGTGATGCAGACTTTCTCGAAAGCCTGGGGAAGTGCAGCAGCACGGCTGGGCATGGCATTCGCCTCAAAGGAAATCATCGACATTTTCAACAAAGTGAAATACCCCTACAACATCAACCAACTGACTCAGAACTACGCACTCGAACTGCTTGACCGCTACGGCGACATACGGGAATGGGTGCAGACACTCATTGCCGCGCGCGACAACCTTATCGGACGCCTGTCTGAACTCGACTGCGTGGAAAAAATCTACCCGACGGACGCTAACTTCGTACTTGTCAAGGTGACCGATGCCAACGCCATCTACCGCTACCTGTGCGACTGCGGAATCGTGGTGCGCAACCGCAATTCGGTGGAAATGTGCCTCAACTGCCTGCGTATCACTGCCGGCACAGAAGGTGAAAACGACCAACTCATCCAAACACTCGCCCAATATGGAAAATGACGGAAAGAAAAAACGCGTGCTGTTCATTGACCGCGACGGCACACTCGTAGTCGAACCGCCCGTCGACTATCAGCTCGACTCGCTCGAAAAACTGGAATTCATGCCGGGCGTGTTCCGCAACCTGAATTTCATCGCCCGCAACCTCGATTTCGAGCGCGTCATCGTCACGAACCAGGACGGACTGGGCACACCGTCGTTCCCGATGGAAACCTTTCTTCCGGCTCATGAAAAGATGCTCCGGGCATTCGAAAACGAAGGAATCACGTTCGACGACATCATCATCGACCGCACGTTTGAACACGAACACCAGCCGACCCGCAAGCCGGGAACTGCCCTTTTGGGCAAATACATGACCGGCGACTACGACCTGGAGAACTCGTTCGTCATCGGCGACCGCATCACCGACATGCTGCTGGCACGGAATCTCGGAACAAAGGGCATCCTGCTCCAGCCGTATGCTACTGGACAACAATGGGTGGACGATGCCGGACTGGGCGACACTTGCGTACTCATCACCGACAGTTGGGACCGCATCGCGGAATTTCTGCGTGCCGGAAGCCGGAAAGCCACCGTGGTACGCACCACCTCCGAAACCGACATCCGCATCACGCTTGACCTCGACGGAAACGGCCGTACGGACATTTCCACCGGACTGGGATTTTTCGACCACATGCTGGAGCAAATCAGCCGCCATTCGGGCATCGACTTGGAAATTCATGTGAAAGGCGACCTCAACGTCGACGAGCACCACACCATCGAGGACACGGCACTCGCTCTCGGAGAAGCGCTCCATAAGGCGTTGGGCGACAAACGCGGCATTGAACGCTACGGCTTTATGCTGCCGATGGACGACTGCAACTGCACCGTGGCGCTCGATTTCGGCGGACGACCGTGGCTCGTCTGGGAAGCGGAATTCCGGCGCGAACGCATCGGCGACATGCCTACGGAAATGTTTCTCCACTTTTTCAAAAGCCTCAGCGATGCCGCCCGCATGAATCTCTACATTAAGGCTGAGGGCCAGAACGAGCACCACAAGATTGAAGGCATATTCAAGGCACTCGCACGCGCCCTGAAAGCCGCCATTCGCCGCGACATCTTCCGCTTCACGCTGCCTTCCACAAAAGGAACTCTATGAATTAGGGGTTAGTGGTTATGGATGAGTGGTTAGGGAACAACCCGTAAACTGTAAACCGTAAACTGTAAACACTTACCCTTCCCTGCTTTAAGGAAGACAAATTTGAAAAACTGCATTTTTCTTTTGTCATTTCACTCGGCTTGCATTATCTTTGTGACAATTAAATAAATATAAGCCTTTTCACTAAAGAATAAACTATCATGTCTATTAATTGTATTGGAATTTTAACCTCCGGAGGTGATGCACCGGGCATGAATGCAGCGATTCGTGCGGTCACACGCTCTGCCATTTTCAACGGAATTCGCGTGAAAGGTATTTACCGTGGATACAAAGGATTGGTGACTGGTGAAATTCAGGAATTCCGCACACAAAACGTCTCTAACATTATCCAAATGGGCGGTACGATTCTAAAAACCGCCAGATGTATGGAGTTCAAAACTCCAGAAGGCCGCAAACAGGCTTACGAAAACATGCAGAAGGAAGGCATCGATGCCCTTGTAGTCATCGGCGGTGACGGTTCGCTCACGGGTGCCCGCATTTTTGCCACAGAATTCAATATTCCTATCGTAGGTCTTCCCGGAACTATCGACAACGACCTTTATGGAACAGATACGACTATCGGTTACGACACAGCCCTGAACACAATTATGGAATGTGTCGACAAAATCCGTGACACGGCAACATCACACGAACGCCTCTTCTTCATTGAAGTCATGGGCCGCGATGCAGGCTTCCTTGCCCTCAACGGTGCTATTGCCGCAGGTGCTGAAGCAGCCATCATCCCGGAAATATCAACCGAAGTCGACCAGTTGGAAGAACTTATCAACAACGGTTTCCGCAAGAGCAAGAACTCATCCATCGTGCTGGTAGCCGAAAGCCCGGTAACCGGTGGTGCAATGGCGCTTGCCGAACGTGTAAAGAACGAATATCCGCAATACGAAGTGCGTGTGTCTATCCTCGGCCACTTGCAGCGAGGCGGTTCGCCGACAGCTCACGACCGTATCCTTGCTTCCCGCATGGGTGCAGCCGCTATCGACGCCCTTCTCGAAGACCAGCGCAACGTAATGATTGGTGTTGCCAACGATGAAATCGTATACGTACCTTTCACCAAGGCAATCAAGAAAGACAAACCAATCAACCGAGACCTCCTCGACACACTCCGTCGTCTGTCTATCTAAAAAGATACGATACAAAAAAAATTTTACGCGAAGGTGAAACCATTCATCTTCGCGTATTTTTTTATATCATAAGAATTACAAGTCCGCTAACCTATAACCACTAACCCATAATATAACCCCATTTATTCAAACAAGGCGCTGAGAATTTCAGGCGAGCGGAGCGTGCCGAGCGTAGAACTGTGAAGGCGATAATAATCGAGCATCAGAGCCAGCAGTCGGCTTCGCTGCTGACGATTGAAACGGAACAGGTGCATATTGGCATAGTTCATGCGGGCAATCTTCACCAGCACTGCACTCTCCCCACTTTCCACAAAATGAGGGTGAAGTGGCTGTGAGGGACGGAAAACTCCGTCAAGCATGTCAAAGCAATAGCCTTCGCGATAGGTTTCCGTGTCAGGCTCGATACCAAAAAATACGCCCAAATTATAGAGAAAACAGATGTGAAAATTCGCAACACCGCGGTCCAGTTTGTCCAGCAACTGCACAGAACTGGAGATAAACGAGAACAGCGGCGCATTGCGTTCCTGCTCCACGATGACATGCGACAACAGTTCCGTTACGAACAGCGCAATGGCATTTTTCACCGGATCGGCATGCAGCGTTGTCAACGGTACCAGACAACGCGCCTCCTTGATACGAAAAATGTCGCGCGAAGGAAGGATATCTGACTCAATCTCCACCAGCGACAACGGCTGAAAAAGCGCGCGCCTCACCCTCGCCACCTTGCCATTGCTTTGCGGCAGCAGGAACGACAGCAACCCCTGCGTGTCAGTGTAGACACGCACCACTGAATTCTTGTCGTTATAGCTGACCGTGCGGAGCACCACACCTCTCAATCGTTCGTACATCGTAACAGCTTTTTATAGCTACAAACTTACGCAAATTTCACTAATCGTAAAAATCTTCCGCACAAACCACTCAACTGAAACACGCCATATTAATTACCACAATCTGCGCACAAAAAGCCTTTTTTCATTTTCATCGTTTTGATATTAACAAATAAAAACTAAATTATAATAAAAACAGTTGCAATTTTAAAAATAAAAATGTAAATTGCGCACAGTAACCCAAAATCTATATACAAAATATGAAAAAGATAGTGTTGTCACTCAGCCTTGCAATAACGCTGCCAGTATCATCTGCCTATTCCAATTTGACAAACAAAAGCAATAAATAATTGTGAAAATCCAACCCTAAATCACCACAATTATGAAACGACTGATTTATGTAATAGCTGCGTGCATCCTGTTTTCCATTATTGTGCACGCTAAAAGAACAATACCAAGAGCGCTTGAATTAGATCCCAATTATTTTGCAACTGCAACAATTTACGATGCAGACAGTGTCACTCTTAACGAATTTTATGGCGATGATTGGGAAAGGGGTTATGTTACATTACGTTCTCCTGCCATTGCAAAAGGAGATACCCTCTGGATTTCATTCGATTTACAATACTTTATAGATTGCACAAAACAGGACTTCACTACTGACATAAAATACAATTTCGGCTACAATGAATTGCCAGGAAAATCAGTCCTACTCGATTCAACGCAACAGGAAATGGCAGTAAAAGAACTCCGCCGTATCTTTTCAAAAGATGTCATATTCAAAAACACTACGTTTGATGAGGTTTATAAAATTTATGAACAATCTTACCAAAAACTCTATATGCCCGATTCTACACAAAGCAAGCAGTTAGCAATCGCGATTCTCTACCCCGTGTTTCTGATTCCACCTGCTGAAAAAGCCACAGAAGCACAAACAGAAGCGAAGCAATGACAGACAGGCTGACGGCCCACTGGCATTCTATACACAGAGTACCTGCATAGAAAAACAACCACAATACACAAAAAATAGCTCTTTTGCCCCACACTTGCATAAAGCGTTAAGCTCCAGCATTTTATAAATTATTCCATTTTTTTAGGAGGCTAATCAAATTCTTAAAATCTATTAAAAAGATGCTTTTTGACAGAAAAGATTTGCACAGTTAAAAAACTTCGTATAACTTTGCACTCGCTTTGAAACAGTAAGCACACAACATGATGGCCCATTCGTCTATCGGTTAGGACGCAAGATTTTCATTCTTGAAAGAGGAGT
>OLFT01000133.1_pt1 | contig 107589 bp, 91 predicted proteins | sample 1604921 | NCBI WGS metagenome assembly OLFT01 (sample SAMEA3888897, study PRJEB22519) | human gut metagenome | biome: human gut; feature: human-associated habitat; material: faeces | place: Denmark | collected 2013 | reverse complement strand
AGAACGATATGGACTCTGCTTCGAGCATTGAGCGGCGCATCGCTGCTATGAAGCAGGTATATGACGCAGGGATCCGTACAGTCTGTTTCGTATCTCCGGTATTCCCCGGCATCACGGATTTTGAAGCGATCTTTGAGCGGGTAAAGGATCAGTGCGATCTGTTCTGGCTCGAAAATCTCAATCTTCGAGGCGGTTTCAAAAAGACAATTATGGATTATATCGCCGGAAAATATCCTGATCTTGTACCGCTTTACGATGAGATCTATAACAAGCATAACCGCAGCTACTTTGAAGCGCTTGAAGTAAAAGCTGAGGAAATGGCTAAGAAGTATGATTGTCCCTTTGTGGATAATGAAATGCCTTATGGCAGAGTCCCGCAGGGACATCCGGTGATCGTAGATTATTTCTATCATGAGGAAATCCGTGGGACAGAGAATACCGGAAAAAGAAATCGCTGACTTCCGGTTTGCCGAACCGTGAAACCGCCCCCGGCGTGACCAGCTGGTCGCGCCGGGGGCGTTGCTGTTATCTGTTTCTGCTGCGTCATTTCAGACGCGCGCGCTGCGCCGCGCAGTAGGTGCGCACGTCGAACGGCTCCGGCACGCTGTCGCGCCGGAGGTAGAGCGGGTGGTGCGGATGCCCGGCCTTGGAGCGCGCGCCGAACGTCAGCCACTGCGCGTGATATTCCTCGCCGATGGCGAGCATCTGCTCGAGCGCGTCGAACAGGTACGGCCGCTTTTCGATCAGCGTGCCCCACGCTGCCCACACGGCCGGCCGGTTGCCGGGCGCGTACTGCCCGAGCACGTAGCGGAACGCCGCCATGTTCTGCTCATGCAGCGCGCGGTTGAAGGTCGTGTCCATGGCGTTCGGGTCGGTCGCACGCTGGGGGTAGACGTTGAACATCGTGAAGCTGTCATACCCGTTGCCGAGGGCGATGCGCTCGACGCTCTTGAGCGTGTTGTCGAGATCGCCCGGCTGCGCGGTCGACGGGTTGATGCCGATGCAGATGAGCGGGTTTTCGCCCCGCGTGCCGAGGATGTAACGGTATTCGGTGTAGTACGGCGGCACGTACAGCCAGCGCGCGGCGTCATAGTCGTCGTGCTGCGAGCAGTGCAGCGCGTCGTCAAAGGTCAGCAGCGCGCACGTCTGGCTCGCGCCCTTGGGAATGTGCATTGGGTGTCCCTCCGATCGGTCGGCTCAGTCCCCGGCGGGCGGGAACGGCTTGGAATAGGCGGCCTTGGCGCTCACGCCGGGCAGACGGCCGATGCGCCCCGCGAGCGCGGAGATCACATCCTGTGGCGCGTCGAGCACGACGCTGATGATGTTCACGCCCCTGGCGCGGTAGGGCAGCCCCATGCGCCCGATGATGTACTGCCCCGCGTCGTGCAGCAGGGCGTTGAGCTGCGCTGTGCTCTCGCTGTTTTCCACGATGATGCCGATCAGCGCCACGCGCGTTTCCATGCGCGCTCACCTCGCTTTCCTTTCGCCTATTGTACGCGAAAAAAGGCGGAAACGCAACGCGTTTCCGCCTTTGGCTGTCAAAAAGTATTACTTTTTGACAAAGGGGCTGCAGTCTGCTGCGCGCATAATTTGAGCGCCGGCGGCGCTCAAATTCCACACTTGCAGCCTGAGCGGTATTTTCTTCGCCGCACATGTCGCCGAAGAAAATGATCGGACTTTCTTTCGCCGCTGCGGCGGCGAAAGGCTACGAGGTCCTTTGACAAACTGTGGCGGAAACGCAACGCGTTTCCGCCTTTGGCTGTCAAAAAGGATTCCTTTTTTGACAGCGTGCGCCGCTTAGCGCTTATAAAATTCCTTGGAGTTATCGAGCACCTGACACTCGGCGGTGGGGTAGAGCACGACCTTTTTCGGCGTGCCGTCGTCGAGGATGCGCAGGGCATCGTCCCACGTGCGCACATATTCCGCGCCCGAGTGCTCGTCGATGTACCACGGGTCGCGCATGCCCTTGACGGTGTGCTCGGCAAACACGACGGCGTGCGCCATGTTCTTGCCCTTCGTGTAGCAGCCCGACCACATCATGCCGCCGGGTGCGGAGTGGCCCCACTTGTCATACAGGAAGTGCACGCACGGGCCGAACGGGGAGTTGGCCGCGAGCACGAACGAGCCGCCGTCCTTGAGCGAGGCGATGACCTCGGGCGTGTAGGCACAGTTGGCCTCGGCGGGCTTGAAGTAGTTGTTGGCGATGACGATGTCGCAATCCGGCACGAACTTCGCCGCGTAGTGCCCGGCGGCATAGGCGGCCGCCTGCCGCTCCTCGGCCTCGAAATCACCGGCGAAGAGGTTGCAGATCTCGGCGTGACCGTTGAGGATGGCGTCGACCTTGAAGTCCAGCCCCATCATGCGCGCGGCCTGCTCGGCGTCGCTGCGCATGAGCGTGTGGGGGTTGCCCATGTTGAACTCCGTCGTCGTCGTGAAGCTGTGGTTGCGCATGATCGTGCGCAGCGAGCTCACGCCCGGCAGAATGCACTTTGCGCCGCCGCTGAAGCCGTAGTAGCTGTGCGCCATGGTCGTGCCGATGGCGATCTTGTAGTCGGCGGACATGACGTCGGCATTGATCTCGACGGGCACGTTGTTGGTCGTGTTGCCGACAAAGACGTGGTTAAAGAACAGGTTGTGGTTGTGCACCTCGTAGTTCTCGACGAGCTCCTCGCCGAGCTTGCGCACGAACTCCGTGCGGTACATGACGCCGTGGGTGCCGAGCGCGATGATGAACCAGATGTTCTCATCCGGGACGCCGGCGGCGTGCAGCTCCGCGATGACGGCGCGGGCGATGGGCTCGCACGGCGTGGGGCGGGTGATGTCGTCGATGATGATGACGGCGCTCTTTTTCCCGGCGGCGCCCTCGCTGATGGGCTTGGTGCCGATGGCGGCGTGGAGCTTTTCGCGGATCTGCGCCTCGGTCAGCGCCGGGGTGTCATAGCCGTGGATCCTGGAGATGTGTACGTCCCAGTTATCCGGGAACGCGATCGGGATCGGCTGGTCGCCGTAGTTGCTGTTGGCGGGCAGTTGGAATGTTTTCATAGTTTCGCCTCCTGTGCGCGGCGCTTTTTCCCGTCCTCCTCATTCTGATCGATCAGGCACTCGCGGTATGCACCCGTCAGCGCCAGATGCTCATACACGGCGGCGGCCGCCGCGTCCTCGTCCCGGTCGCGCAGTGCCTGACAGATGGCCATGTGTCCGGCGCGGGTGAGGTCGTTTTCGTTGCGCCGCCATGTTGCCTCCAGCACGCGCTCGCGGTAGATGTCCATCAGGGACGCCAGCGTCGTGTAGATATATTTGATGAGGGCGTTGTGCGACATGCGCATGAGCGCGTTGTGAAACCGGGAGTCGAGCAGGGCCTGCTGTTTGATCGGCGGCTCATTATAATCGTAATCGGCCAGCGCGCACAGACGCGCGATCTCGTCGTCGCTCGCGGTGCGGATGATGTCGCGGCAGACGTCTGTCTCGAGCACGTTGCGCAGGTCGAGCACATTTTCGAGCGTGCCGTTGCTCAGCGCGAACAGCGCGCACAGCGGCCGGTTGATTGACTGCTCCGGCGTGTTCGTGATGTACGAGCCGCTGCCCTGAATGCTCTGCACGATGCCCATGGCCTCCAGACTCTTGATGGCCTCACGCACGCAGGTGCGGCTGACCTCGAATTTGGTCGCAAGGCACAGCTCCGTCGGCAGCTTGTCGCCCTTCTGCAGCTCTCCGCGGCTGATCTTCTCGAGCACGTCGTCCACGATCTTCTTGTAGTTGATGCTGGTTTCTGGTTTCATTACGACACCTCACTGAGCAATATCCACAAATTCTGCGTCGATTTTTTGAGAATTGTGTTCATTTACAAAGAAAAAAAGGAATGGTATGATTGAACCAATCGAATGTGTCAGACAAATTCAAGGGGGTCCTAACGGACCTTTCCTTATTCTCCAGAAATTTGTCTGACAATTAGTGGGTAACTTGTGATCTGTGTCTACCTTAGCACAATCTTTTTTTTGTGTCAAGGATTTGTCAGACAAATATCGATTCGGATACGGACTTCACACAGCCGCCTGCGGCAGAGCGAGCGAGGTGAGCGAACGAGAGAACTGGAGCAGCATTCCCCCAGCGACAGTAATGAGAACTGAGAATTTGGAATGAAACTGTATTAGAGGAGAGAAAGAAATATGTCCAACACGAGCAATGCATCGAAAAACGTCCGGCGCTTCCTGCTGCTGTTCGCGCTCGGAATCGCTTATGGCTTCATGTATGTCATGCCGTATATGAAGTCCAGCTTCTACGATCAGATGATCGCCGCCATGGGCTGCACGAATGCCCAGCTCGGCTCTCTGATGACCTATTACACAATCGCACTCACGATCTCCTACCTGCCCGGCGGCTGGATCGGAGATAAGTTCAACCCGAAGCCGGTTCTGCTGGCCTCCATCTTTGGCCAGGCGATCCTCAGCTTCCTGTTTATGTTTACCTATCAGAGCTACACGATGGCCGTCATCATCTGGCTGCTCATGGCGCTGACCGGCGGTTTTGCTTTCTGGCCGGCCATCATGAAGGGCATCCGCATGACGGGCACCGACGAAGAGCAGGGCCGTCTGTACGGCATCTTCGAGGCGCTCAACGGCTTTGCGTCCCTGCTGCTGAGCTTCATCATGATCGGCATCATGGCGATCGCCGGCAAGGGCGACCTTGTCACCGGCTTCAAGAGCGCGCTCGCCTGCATGGGCGGCCTGTCGATCGTCTCCGGTCTGCTGGTTCTGTTCCTGATGCCGAAGGAAGCCACTTACGGCACGAAGACGGAAGAGAACGCCGAATCCGGCAAGATCACCTTCAAAGATTACCTGAGCGCATTTAAGATTCCCGGCGTGTGGATCATGGCCATCCTGGTTTGGTGCTATGTGACCATCTCCGCCGTGGCCAGCTACCTGACCCCGTACAGCACGGATGTGCTCGGTATGTCCGCCGTCGTTGCCGCGAGCATCGGCACGATCCGTACCTATGGCTGCCGCCTGGTTGGCGGCCCGCTTGGCGGCGTTCTCGCCGACAAGACGTTCAAGTCCGTTTCCAAAGAGCAGGTTCTCGGCCAGACCGCCTGCATTGTTACTCTGGGCATTTTCCTGATCCTGCCGGTCGGCACGAACAGCACGGTGCTTGTGATCCTCCTGCTTCTGGTGGGTGTTGCGATGTTCCTGTGCAAGGGCACGTACTTCTCCGTACAGGCCGAGCTCGGCATCCCGACGAACGTCTCCGCGACGGCCGTCGCAATCGCGACCCTCATCGGCTACCTGCCGGATATGTTTGTGCACACCATGTTTGGCAACTGGATCGATCAGTCTGGCGCGGCAGGCTACAACAAGATCCTGCTTTACGGTGTCGGCACTGCGGTTCTCGGCATCGTTGCGGCGGTGCTGGCGGTCATCCAGTCCAAGAAGGTCGCAAAGCGCAAAGCAGCCGAGCAGGCTGCGTGATCCGCGCATATTACAAGGAGGCTTATCCACATGAGCAAGATCAAGATCAACACCGTCCGCTGCAAGGGCTGCGGCTACTGCGTGAATGACTGCCCGCGCAAGGCGCTGTCGTTCTCCGGACACATCAATGACAAGGGCTATGACACCGTTCAGGTCGACGACTCCCTGTGCGTCGCCTGCGGCACGTGCTACCGCGTGTGCCCCGACAGTGTCTTTGAGATTCTGGAATAAGAGGTACAAACATGAGCAAACAACTGATGAAGGGCAATGAGGCCCTGGCAGAAGCGGCGCTGCGCGCCGGCTGCCGGTTTTACAGCGGCTATCCCATCACCCCGCAGACCGAGATCCTCGAGTATCTGGCCAAGCGCATGGATGAGGTCGGCGGCACGTTCGTGCAGACCGAGTCCGAGCTCGCGGGCATCAACATGCTCCTCGGCGCGGCGGCTGCCGGCGCGCGCGCGCTGACCAGCTCCGCAGGCCCCGGCTTCTCGCTGAATCAGGAGGGCATCTCCTATCTGGTCGCGGCGGATCTTCCGGCGGTCATCATCAACGTCATGCGCATCGGCACCGGTCTCGGCGACATCGCGCAGGGGCAGGGCGACTACTGGCAGATGACCCGCGGCGGCGGCCACGGCGACTACCGCACGATCGTGCTGGCGCCGGCCTCCGTGCAGGAAAACTGCGACATGATGTCCACCGCCTTCGAGCTGGCGGAGAAGTACCGCCACCCCGTGCTGGTCGCGTCCGACGCCGCCATCGGCCAGATGGTCGAGGGCGTCGAGCTCAAGGACTTCGTCGAGCACGACATCGACCAGTTTGACTGGGCGATCCGCGGCTGCAAGGCGGGCGCCGCGCCCCGCAAGGTGCAGAACGTCTACTACACCAACCCGCAGTATCCCGAGTTCCTGCGCAGCAAGTATGCGCAGATGGAGCAGACCGAGCAGCGCTGGGAGTCCTACCAGGCGGAGGACGCCGACGTGGTGCTCGTGGCCTACGGCATCAGCTCCCGCATCTCGAAGGAAGCGGTGAACATGGCGCGCGCCGAGGGCTTCAAGCTCGGCCTGATCCGCCCGATCACGCTCTGGCCGTACCCGGTCAAGGCGTTTGAGACCTGCAAGAACGCCAAGGCGTTCATGACGGTCGAGATCAACATCCTCGGCCAGATGGTCGACGATGTCAAGCTGGCAGTGGAAAACAAATATCCGGTCGGCTTCTATGGCACGTTCTTTGGTCTGCCGGAACCGGAAGAGATCGTCGCGCAGGCCAAGGCCATGCTGGAAAAGGAGGAGAAATAAATGAAACTCAAAGCTCCCGAAACTGTCTTTTCCTCCGCCGGCTTCTGCCCCGGCTGCGGCCACGGCCTGGCCACGCGCCTGATCGGCGAGGTCTCCGAGGAACTCGGCATCCAGGAAAAAATGCTGGCAGTCGTGGACGTTGCCTGCTGCTCGTTCAACATTGACTACTGGCGCTACGATACGATCATGGCGGCGCACGGCCGCGACATTCCGACGGCCGTCGGCGTCAAGCACATCCGCCCCGCCAACCCGGTCTTTGCGTACCTGGGCGACGGCGCTGCCTACTCCATCGGCATGGCGGAGACGGTGCACGCCGCGCTGCGCAACGACAACATCTGCGTGTTCGTCGTCAACAACAGCGTCTTCGGCATGACCGGCGGCCAGATGGCCCCGACCACCCTGCCGCACCAGAAGACCGCCACCTCCCCGAAGGGCAAGGATCCCGCCCGCTACGGTACGCTCAACGTCGTCGACGTGCTCGGCAAGATGGACATTGCCTATCTGGCACGCGGTGAACTGGTTGGCCCCGCCGGCATGAACAACTGCAAAAAGCTTATCCGCAAGGCGTTTGAGCACCAGCTCAACGGCGACGGCTTCTGCCTCGTCGAGCTGCTCAGCCCCTGCCCGACCAACCTGAACATGCCGCCGGTGAAGGCCCGCGAGCATGTGCACACGGAGATGACAAAGTACTTCCCGGTCGGCGAATACATTGACAAGAAGGGTGGCGATCAGGCATGATGGTAGAGATGATTTGTGCAGGATTCGGCGGTCAGGGCGTTCTGACCACCGGTCTGATCCTGGCCGAGGCCGGCATGAAGCTCGGCATGAACGTGCTGTGGTATCCGTCCTACGGCTCAGAGATGCGCGGCGGCACGGCCAACTGCACCGTGAAGTTCTCCGACAAGGAGATCGCCAGCCCCTGCGCCAAGAAGATCGACATCCTCATGGGCATGAACGCGCCGGCGATCGACAAGTTTGAGAGCAGCCTCCGCCCCGGCGGACTGCTGCTAGTCAACAGCTCGCTCGTGCATGAGCGCGAATACCGCGACGACATCCGCGTCGTCAAGGTCCCGATGACCGAGATCGCGGCGGAGCACGAGAACCCGAAGGGCGCAAACATCGTCATGATGGGCGCCATGGCGGCCAATTCCGACCTCTTCACCGAGGACGATCTGGAGCGCCTGATCAATGAGTTCTTCGAAAAGAAGGGCAAGATCAACCCCAAAAACAGTCTCTGCTTCCGCGCCGGCACGCAGATCCACTAAAAAACCGGCGGTCTCCACGGGTTTCTGCTCATTATCATCCGTAATCAGCATCGGGGCGCTGCGGCGCAGCGCCCCGGAGATCCCGCTTTGGAGGTGTAAAGTTTTTGAACGTTTTAGACGTCGTCATCATTCTGGCATATTTTGTCGGCATGATCGCGCTCGGTCTGATCGCGAACAAAAAGCAGACCGGCGTGGACGATTATTATCTCGGCGGACGCGCCATGGGTGCGCTGAAGATCGGCGCGCTCTGGATGGCCGGCTGGATCGGCGGCTCATCCGTCATCGGCACGTCGTCCAACAGCTATTCCATGGGCATCACCGGCATCTGGTACGTCGGTGAGATCGCCATCGGCTGCGTGCTGTTCGCACTCGTCATGGCCGAGCCCGTCAAGCGCGTGAGCGAGGTGCTGCAGAACATCACCTTCCCGGAGATGATCCGCGCGCGCTACGACCAGAAAAACAGCACCATGGCCAGCGTCACGACCATCCTTGCGATGATCGGCTACACGGCGGCGCAGTTTGTTGCCGGCGCCTCGATCCTCAATGTCCTCACGGGCTGGGATCTCGGGCTGTGCTATGTCCTTGCGGCCGTGGTCATCGTGTTTTATGTCTCGACGGGCGGCCTGCTCGCCGTGACGTATACCGACATCGTGCAGATGGCGCTGCTGCTGCTCGGCGTGGTGTTTTTGGCGGTGCCGCTGGTCGGCAGCATGCTGCACAAAAACGGCATGAGCCTTGCCGCCGACCTGCCGGCGAGCTTCTTTGACCTCGGCGCGTGGGGCTGGCCGACGATCGCCGCACTGGGCCTGTCCACGGTCATGTCGTTTTTCACGAGCATGGACAGCTACACCCGCTGCATCGCGGCCAAGGACGCAAGGACCGCCCGCACCGGCACGATCTATGCGGCCGTGCTCGTGCTCATCATCGCCGGGGCGAGCACCTTCCTCGGTATGGCCGGAAAGCTCATCCTGCCCGATCTCGCGTCGTCGAACAATGTCATCGCGGCGCTCGTGGTCGAGCTCTTCCCGCACGGGCTCAAGGGCCTTGTGCTCATCGGTGTGCTCAGCGCCATCATGTCCACGGCGGACATCTCGGTGCTCACGGGCTCTGCCAGCCTGACGAAGGATATTTACCAGCGCTATTTCCATCCCGAGGCGTCGGAAAAGACCCTGATGCGCGTCGGCCTTGCCGCGTCGCTGTTTGTGGGTGTGCTTGGCGCGGTGTTCGGGTGGTTCACGCAGGATATCATGAACATCCTGCTCATCACGTTTACCATCAACTCGGCGGGGCTGTTCCTGCCGACGATCGGCGCGTTCTTCTGGAAGAAGTCGTGCTCTGCGGGCGCGTTCGCGTCCATGCTCTCAGCGACGATCATCGCCATCGTCTGGTTCATCGGCGGCAAGGTCAGCGCGCTGCCGCTGTTCTCGATCGATGCGCTCTGGCCGAGCTTCGGCGTTTCGGCCGTGCTGTATGTCGTCATCTGTCTGACGCACCGCCAGACCCCGGAGGAGCAGGAGCAGGCCGAGCGATTCTACGCTGCGCGCTGAGCAGCATGACCCCCATCCCAAGATAGGAGTTTACGTCACTATGGAGCAAAAGAAGAAGATGCCCCTCGAGGGGATTCGCGTTGTGGAGCTGGCGACGGTCGTCGCCGCCCCGACCGCGTCGCGCGTGCTGTGCGCGTTCGGCGCGGAAGTCATCAAAGTAGAAACCAGGATCGGCGACGAGATGCGCCGCGCCGGTGAGTTCGAGATGGTCGTGTGCGAGGACGATAAAAACCCGCTGTTCACCATCCAGAACAGCGGCAAGCGCCTGACGAGCATCGATCTGAAAAATCCGGACGGCAAGGCGGCCATGCTCAGGCTGCTCGAGACGGCCGACGTGTTCCTCACGAACGTCCGCCTGCTGTCGCTGGGCCGTCTGGGTCTCGATTACGAGACGCTGCACGCAGCCTACCCCGGCCTCGTGTACGCGCACTTCTCCGGCTTCGGTCCCAAGGGCCCCGATGCCGCCAAGCCCGGCTTTGACAGCACGGCGTTCTGGCTGCGCAGCGGCCCGATGGCCGACTGGCAGGCGCCCGGCTCGTTCCCGTTCACGCCCACCTACGCCTTCGGCGACATGGCCACGAGCTCGGCCTTCCTGTCGGGCATCCTCATGGCGCTCATCGGCCGCGAGAGCACCGGCATGGGCACGTTCGTGAGCACGTCGCTGTTCGCTAGCGGCATCTGGTGCAACGCCATCGGCGTCGTGTCGCACCAGCCGCAGTTCGGCGGCGACCGTCCGAACGACCCCCTGCGTCCGTCCGACCCGTTCTGCCACTTCTACGAGTGCAGCGACGGGAAGTGGATCGGCGTGTTTGACAACGAATACCGCCGCGAGCTGCCGAAGTTTGCAAACCTCTTCGGCATGCCGGAGCTGGTCGACGATCCCCGCGCCGCCAGTCTGGAGGCGCTGCACGAGACCGACTTTGTCGTCGAGGTCGTCACGCGGCTCAACGCCATTTTCAAGACGAAGCCCGTCGCCGAGTGGGAAGCCTTCCTCTCGGAAAACAACGTCTCCTGCGAGCGTATGCGCTCCATCCGCGATGTGAGCACCGACGAGCAGGCCATCGCCAACGGCTACGTGCGCAAGGTCGCCTTCAAGGATGACCTCGAGGTCATGATGCCGTGCCCGCCGATGCAGTTCTCGGAGTACGCCATGCGCCCCTACACGTCCGCCGGCCGCCTCGGCGCCGATACGGACAGCATCTTCCACGACCTCGGATATACCGACACGGAGATCGCCGCCATGAAGGACAGCGGCGCCATTCAGTAATGAAAAAGGAGAACTTATTATGAAAATCGTTCTGGCCGAAGTACCTTATACCAAAGACAGAGACATCAGCATCGAGCGTTCCTGCCTCCCCGAGGGTGCGGAGCTGGCGATCGCCGTGTTCGACGAGCACGCCGAGAACAACGATGCGTTTTACGCCGAGATCAAGGACGCCGACATCATCATCGACGGCTACGTCCACTTCGGCAAAAAGGAGATCGACGCCATGGATCACTGCAAGGTCATCTCCTTCCAGTCCACGGGCTACAACGAGGCCGATCTCGACTATGCGCGCGAGAAGGGCATCGCCGTCTGCTCCATCCTCGACTACTGCACGCAGGAGACCGCCGAGAGCGCCATGGCGCTCATGCTCAACCTCCAGCGCGGCATCCGTCAGTATGACCGCAGCGTCCAGCAGGACCACGTCTGGGACTATCAGGTCGTGCCGGGTCTCAAGCGCATCGCCGGTCAGGTCATGGGCATCGCCGGTCTCGGCCGCATCGGCCAGTCCGTCGCCCGCAAGGCGCTGGCGTTCGACATGGAGGTCATCGCCTACGACCCGTTCCTGCCGCCCGCCATTGCCGAGAACCTCGGTGTCAAGCTTGTCGATTTCGACACCCTGCTCGCCGAGTCCGACGTGCTGAGCCTGCACATGAACCTCACCGACGAGAACTACCACATGTTCAACAAGGAAGCGTTCATGAAGTGCAAAAAGCACCCCATCATCGTCAACGAGGGCCGCGGTCCGCTGATCTGCGACGAGGATCTCGTCTGGGCGCTCGATAACGGCTACATCCGCGGCGCCGCGCTCGACATGGTCGAGAGCGAGGACCCCGATCTGGATACCTGCCCGCTCGTCGGCCGCGACGACGTGCTGCTCACGCCGCACAGCGGTTATTACTCCGACACGTCCAACTACCTCGTGGCAAAGCTCTCGATGGACAACGCCCTGTACTACGTCAACGGCGAGTACGACAAGGTCAAGGCCATCCGCAACGGCGTCAACGCCTGATCCCCGCCTCCGTTTCCGCCGGGCTGCATTCTGAACTTACCTATCAATTACCAAGGCATGAATTTTCTGCCCTTCTTTCATTCTGTTTTTGCGATCTCAACCAATCTCCTCACTTACCGTCAGCCCGGAGGAACTGCATATCCCCGTGTCCGCGTCCGGCCGTCTCCGGCGCGGACACGGCTCTGCGCGAACACAGCGCCGGATGCCTGCGGGCGTCCGGCGCTTTTTGCGGTTGACAGCGTTCGGCAAGCACAGTAAAATCAAAGACGGCGGGTTAGTCCCGCCCGGGAATGAGAAAGAAATCAGACTGCGGAGGTGTTTCCTATGGAACCTGCAAAAGTATATTTTTCCGATCTGCGCACGGACGAGATCAGCACGCTCGAAAAGCTGCGCCGGCTCATGAAGGCCGCCGGCTTTGAGCAGATCGATTTCAAGGACAAGTACGTCGCCGTCAAGCTCCACTTCGGCGAGCCGGGCAACATGGCCTATCTGCGCCCGAACTGGGCGCGCGTCGTGTGCGACTATGTGCGCGCGCTCGGCGGCAAGCCGTTTCTCACCGACTGCAACACGCTCTATGTCGGCGGCCGCGCCAACGCGCTCGACCATCTCGACAGTGCCATGCTCAACGGCTATTCGCCCATGACCACCGGCGCCCAGTGCATCATCGCCGACGGGCTCAAGGGCGATGATTACGACCTCGTGCCCATCCGCGGCGGCAAGTATCTGCGCGCCGCGAAGATCGGCCGCGCCATCATGGACGCCGACATCTTCATCTCGCTCACGCATGCCAAGGGCCACCCGGCCGCCGGCTTCGGCGGCGCGCTCAAGAACATCGGCATGGGCTGCGGCTCGCGCGCCGGCAAGGAGGAGATGCACAGCTCCGGCAAGCCCGTTGTCGATCAGGACAAGTGCATCGGCTGCGGCAAATGCATCGAAAACTGCGCGCACAACGGCCCGCACATCGAAAACGGCAAGTGCACCATCCTGAAGTATAAGTGCACCGGCTGTGCCCGCTGCATCAGTGTCTGCCCGATGCACGCCATCCACCCGGACTTCGACATTGCCAACGAGGTGCTCAACTGCAAGATCGCCGAGTATGCCAAGGCCGTCGTCGACGGCCGGCCGTCGTTCCACATCGCGCTCGCGCTCGACGTGTCGCCCAGCTGCGACTGTGAGGCGTTCAACGACGTGGCCATGGTGCCGAACGTGGGTATGTTTGCGTCCTTCGACCCCGTGGCGCTCGATACCGCCTGCGCCGACAAGATCAACGCCCAGCCCGCGAACCCCGGCAGCGTCATCGCGCACGCGCATGACCACCCGCACGACCACTTCACCGCCGCACATCCGGACACCGACTGGCGCGCCGCCGTCGAGCACGGCGAGGCCATCGGTCTCGGCACGACGCACTATGAGCTCATCGAGGTCTGATCGCAAAGCAGAACGCAAAGGCTCCCCCGGAAACCCGGAGGAGCCTTTTTTGTCATATGTATTCTCTTTGGGTGATCCGTTTTATGATCGCCCGAGCCAGAAGTCCGGCGACGCCTGTCTTTTTTGCAGCATGCTTCTTGCCGTGCAGATAGAGTGCCTTGACCTCGATGCCCGCTATATCCTCCGCGGTGAGCGGATCATCGCCGAGAACGACGAAATCGGCAATCATACCGGGTGCAAGCGTGCCGCGTTTATTCTCCTCATGGCTCATATACGCGGGATTTGCCGTGATCATGCGCAGCGCGTCGAGACGCGATATGCGCTCGTCCGGATTGGGATGATTTACGGAGCACGCCATACCGTACAGGGGCTTTGGACGCGTGCACGGTCCGTCGGAGCCGTCGCCTACGACAAGTCCGAGGCGGTGCATCGTTCCCAGCGCGTTCAGTCTGTCAGTGCGCTCTCTGCCGAGCACCGAGCACAGATACGCGTCCGGCTCCTGCTTCCAATATATAAACGGCGACTGCGCGGCTATGCACAGCTTTATCTTTGCCGCGCGCTTTAGCTGCTCCTCGCTTGCAAGGCAGACATGGATCATCACATGGCGCGCATCGTCCCACGGCTTATCGGCATAAGCCGCCTCATATGCCGTTATGCACTGCTCCACCGCCGCATCACCTATGGCGTGCATGGTTATCTGCCAGCCTTCGCGGTTTGCGCCGATGGCGAACTCGTTCACGCGCTCCTGCGGATAATTCAAAACGCCGTAGTTGTTCGGATCGTTCGCGTACGGCTCCTTGAGCGCCGCGTCCTCTGAGCCGAAGCAGCCGTCGAGGGCAAGCTTGAAGCAGCCGCCGACGCGCTTGAAGCCGTGTTTCTTCACGGCCTTGAGGTCCATGGTCTGGAAGAATATGCGGAACGCCTGCGGCAGGCCGGGCGCGAGTATTTTTATCATGTCTATATCCAGATCGTTTGCAAAGCCCACGCCCTCAACGGTGTGCACGAGCCCGATGCCGACCGACGCAAGGTACTCCGCGCCTCCGGAGAGACCGCGTATAATATCCATCGTGGGGATATACGCCGTCGCCTCGTTCACGCCGTTATAAAACGCCGACTGGTACAGCCATCCGGTCTCGGTATTGCAGCCGGGATCGGATTTCACCTTATCCGACAGCAGTGCCAGCATTGCGCTGTTGCACACGGCAGCATGACCGTCGTACTTCATGACCATGAGCGGACGCTCCGTCCAGTCGTCAAGATCGCGCTTTTCGGGCAGCCGATGCTCGGCAACGGTGTTCGCGGTGCAGCCGTAGCCCATGAGCACCTTGTTTTTCCGGTGACTGTCGCCATAGCGCCTGACCGCCGCCTTTGCTTCGGCGAAATTTTTGACATCCATGAGATAGAATGTGTTCTCAAAAACGCACAGCGAGCCGAAATGCATATGCGTGTCGCCGAACGCGGGCGTTACCGTCGCGCCGCCGAGATCGACCCGTTTTGCCTTGCCGTAGCGCGGAGGGATGCTGCTTTCATCGCCGAGCCACACGATGTGACCGCCCTTTACCGCCATCGCGGTGTAAATGCGGTTTTCCTTTTCGCAGGAGATGAATCTGGCGTTCGTATAAAGCTCCATAACCTCATTCCTTTCACTTCTAAAATGGGCTCCATGCAGACATGGAGCATTCCCCTTTCCGATGCGCATGGCCGCAGCCGCGGCGGATGCTTTTGTCCACCTTAATCCTTTCGCGCGCCGATGTCAAGCTTGGGCGCTGCGCGGTCATTTTTTGCCGTCTACTTGCAACATTCTTGTTTCTGGTATACAATAACGGTATCTTCCATGACTTTTTCTGCAAATCCGGACAAGGAGTCAAACCGATGCTTCAACTTGCAGTGTGTGATGATGAGGGCGTCTGCCTGAGGCAGACCGTGGACATCCTGCGCGCGGCGCTGGGGGACACGCCGCATCAGCTCAAAACGTTTCAAAATGCGCCCGCCGTGCTGCATATGCTCGCCGAGGACGGTTACCGGCCGGACATCGCCGTGCTGGACATCTGTATGGGCGAGCTCGACGGCATCTCCCTCGCCAAGGAGATCAACCGTCTCGCGCCCGCCTGCCGCGTGATCTTCCTGTCGAGCTACGCGGGCTATCTCATGGACGCGTATGAGGCCGAGCACATCTACTACGTGCTCAAGTCGGACGAGGCGGCGCGCCTGCCGGTCGCGCTGCGCAAGGCGCTGGGCGCGCTCTCGACCGAGAAAACGCTCACGCTCCGGCGCGGCGGCAGCTATCAGCGCGTCGGGCTCGACACGGTGCTGTATCTCGAGCGCTCGCTGCACAAGATGCTCGTGCACACCACCGACGGCGATCTCGAGACGACGCAGAGCCCGCAGGCTCTGCTCGCGGGCGATGCGGCGGGCGAGTTCATCCGCTGCCACCAGAGCTTCTGGGTCAACAGCCGGGCGATCGCCGGCATGGAGCACGAGACCTTCTGCCTGAGCGACGGCACGCGCGTGCCCATCAGCCGCTCGTATCGCAAGAATGCGCGCGAGGCGTTTTTCCGGCTGCTGGCCGGGCGCACCGCGCGGCTGGATGTACCGGAGGGCGCGGCCGATGGCGTATAACGGTTTCTGGGCGGACTTTTTGTTCAACACCGGCGTCGTGGCGGCGTGGTGCATATTTTTGTGGCGCGTGCTCGACGGGCCGCGCTTTTCGTGGTGGGGCACGGCGCTGCTCACGCTCGTGATCGATGCTGCCTATCTGCTGCCGGTGCTGCTGCTGACGACAGCGGGCAGCGCGCTGCGCCTGCTGCTGTATCCGACGGGGGCGCTGGCGCTGGCGTTTCTGCTCTTTTACGGCAAGCCGGGGCGAAAGCTGCTCGCGGTCGCGGCGGAGCTGACTGCGTCGGTGCTGGTGGAGATGCTGTTTTCCGCCGCCACCATGCGCGCGGCGGATTTTCAGATGGACGCGCACTATTCCGTCTGGGCAGACCCGCACGCGGCGCTGTACGGCGGGGTGTTCCTGCTGTTTCTGGCGCTGGTGCTGCTGGTGGTCAGCCTGCCGTTTCTGCGCGCGCGGAATAACCTCTCCGGCCGGCAGCTGCTGGTTTTTTCCGTCTTTCCGGTCACGCAGATCCTCTACTCCGCCGCCATTCAGGCGCTCATCTTCTATCCGCCGCGGTATGAGTACACGTCGGTGCTGCTGGTCGTGACGGCGCTGTTTCTGGTGTCCGACTCGCTGCTCTTTCGCACCATGGTGCGCACCGAGCGGCGCGTGCAGCTCGAGGTGGAAAACGAGCTGCTGGAGTCGCAGCTCGATGCGCAGCTCGCGCACTACGGCGATCTTACCGCGCAGTACGAGCAGATCCGCGCCATGCGCCATGACATTTCGCACCATCTGAACACCATCAACGCGCTTTTGCAGGCGGGCAACCTGCAGGCCGCCTCGGCGTATTCCGAGCAGCTGCTGCCGGCGCAGACGTACAGCTCCCGCCTCGGCAGCTGCCGCAACCCGGTCGTGGACGCGTTTTTGTACACGCGCACGCAGGAGGCCGGGCTGCGCGGCGTCTCGGTGCGGGCGGACGTGTCGCTGCCGGTGGAGCTGCCGGTGTCGAACACCGACCTCATCGTCGCCTTCGGCAACCTGCTCGACAACGCCTTGGAAGCCTGCGCCGGCATTCCGGACGCGCAGATCACGCTGCGCGCGCATATGGACAAGGGCTATCTCGTCATTCAGGAGTCGAACCCCGTCCGCGCCCGGCAGCCGCAGGGTAAGAAGCCCCGGCGCATCCCGGAGCTGGAGCGCGGGGTGGGCTTTCGCGTGCTCAGCAGCCTCGCCGCGAAGTACGACGGCAGCTTCCGGCACACGTGCGAAAACGATACCTACACCGTCACGCTCTCGCTGCGCGCCGGATAAGGAGGGAACAACACTGTGACATATAACGGCTATGTCGCCGACCTGTTTTTCAACGCCTGCGCGATCGCGATGTGGGCGGCCTTTTTGTGGCGTGTGCTCGACGGGCCGCGCTTTCGCGTCTGGGTGACGGTGCTGCTCGCCGCGCTCATCGGCGCGGCGTACATGGCGGCGACGCTGCTGCTGACCACGGTGGGGCAGCTGCGCGCGCTGATGTTCCCGCTGTGCTCGCTGGCGATGGCGTTTTTGCTCTTTCGCGGCAAGCCGGGGCGAAAGCTGCTCGCGGTCGCGGCGGAGCTTGCGGGCTCGCTGCTCATGGAGATGATGTTCACGCCGCTGATGATCGACCTGCAGTCAAATGACGACATCTCCGTCTGGGCAGACCCGCGCGCGCTCATCTACGGCGTGACGTTTCTGCCGGTGTTGGGGCTCGGGCTGATGCTCATCAGCTTCATCTTCACGCGCTCGAAAAACAACCTCTCCGGCCGGCAGCTGCTGGTCTTTTCCGCGTTTCCGATCACGCAGATGGTCTGCGAGGCGTCGCTCGTGACGCTCATGTTCACACCGCCGCGGTATGAGTACATCCCCATGCAGCTGACCATGTCGGTGCTGTTTCTGGTGTCCGATATCCTGCTCTACCGCACCATGGTGCGCACCGAGCAGCGCGTGCAGCTCGAGGTGGAAAATGCGCTGCTGGAGTCGCAGCTTGACGCGCAGCTTGCGCACTACCGCGACCTCACCGCGCAGTACGAGCAGATCCGCGCCATGCGCCACGACATCGCCCACCATCTGAACACCATCCACGCGCTCTTGGAGGCGGGCAACCTGCAGGCCGCCTCGGAGTATTCCGAGCAGCTGCTGCCGGCGCAGACGTACAGCTCCCGCCTCGGCGCCTGCCGCAACCCGGTCGTGGACGCGTTTTTGTATACCCGGGTGCAGGATGCGCAGGCCAGGGGCGTCCCGGTGCGGGCGGATGTGTCGCTGCCGGTGGAGCTGCCGGTGTCGAACACTGACCTCATCGTCGCCTTCGGCAACCTGCTCGACAACGCCTTGGAAGCCTGTGCCGGCATTCCGGACGCGCAGATCACGCTGCGCGCGCACATGGACAAGGGCTATCTCGTCATTCAGGAGTCGAACCCCGTCCGTCCCCGGCAGCCGCAGGGCAAGAAGCCACGGCGCATCCCGGAGCTTGAGCGCGGGGTGGGCTTTCGCGTGCTCGGCAGCCTCGCCGCGAAGTACGACGGCAGTTTCCGGCACACGTGCGAGGACGGCGTCTACACCGTCACGCTCCTGCTCAGCGCGGGCGCTGTGCCTGTATCATGAAACATATGGGTCGCAAAGGACTCCGGCTTCGGCCGGAGCCTTTTGTTTTGGCGCGCAAAAATGTGTTATTTCTGCACGGAAATATGCCGATTGTGCAGAGCGCATGTAAATTCGCGGCCGAAATGCTATATTTCTCCCATGAAGGAACGGAGCGCGCGGCGCGCTGCTCCGCGTGAGGGAGAGAGATCACAAGTGGCCGAAGTATTGAACATATGTATCGTGGACCCCAGCACGATCTGGCGGCACACGGCGAGAGAGATCCTCTGCCGGGAGCTGGACGCCAATGGGGTGCGCGCGTGTGTGGATGAATTCTACGCGCCGGAGTCGATGACGTCCGACGGCGGGTGTGCGTACTACGACGTTGTGCTGGCGGATATTTCCGACCGGCAGACGCGGGAGCAGTATTTGCGCTTTTTCCGGGACCTGCGCCTCACGAGCCCGCAGACGAAGCTGATCCTCCTGTCGGCAGATCCGCTGGCAGCGCTGGACGTGTTCGAGTGTGACCCGGATTACTTTGTTTGCAAGCTCGAGATGGAGACGCGCCTGAGCGCCGCCCTGCGCTTTGTGCTGCGTCCGTGCGGCGGGGAGCTTGGGCCCTGCCTGATCGTGGGCTCGCGCGCGACGCGCCATGTGCTGTCCATGCGCGAGATCCTGTACTGCGAGCATGCGCAGCGCCAGACGAAGATCGTCATGACGACGCGCACCGTGACGTGCTCGGAAAAGCTCAACGAGATCTATGGGCGGCTCGATCCCGCGGAGTTTGTGCAGACGCACTGCAGCTTTCTGGTCAATCTCAGCTATGTCAAGGAGCTGCGGCGCACGTGTGTTGTGCTGCGCAGCGGCGTGACCGTCCCGCTCAGCCGCGCCAACTATGCCCGCGTCCGTCAGGCGCTGGCGCAGCACCTTTCGCACGCGCTCGGGGGCGAGCGGCCGCTTTTTACGCTGTCCGAGCGCTGACGCCGCCGCGGCGGATCTTGCCCGGAGATCTGTGCGGCCGCTCTTTTGCGAGGAGCGGCTTTGTGATAACCGACGAGACGTGGTAATGGTGGATATAGATCCGCTTGTACCAAAGGATCACCCGCTGAGGAAAATAGAAAATCTGAAAAAGTTAGCAACATGGAGCCGGAACAGCTCCGCCTTAATCTAAGGCTGTGTTCTTTGACAGACTGAAATGAGCGCAGGAATATTCCTGCGCTCATTTTATTGTAAAAGCAATCCGGGAACGGTATTGGCCTGCCGATCAAAGCCTTCCCGCAGCAGACAACCGTCGATTCGCCATCAGACGATGCGGAGATATTGCGCTGCAGAAGCAGAGGGCTTGCCGAGGCAAGCGCCAGATTCCAGGAAGCTACCCGATATCATACTTGCCGATATCGACGTCCTGAAAGCTCACGAGCGTATAGGATTCCGGCTTCGGCACGGGATACGTACAGTCGAAGCCCATCTTTGCCGCAAGGTTGTCCTTGACGACAGGGTTCAGCTCATGTCCGAACGCCCCGGGAATGATGATGATATCCTTCGCCGGATCGCAGCGCGTGACCATCGCACGCTCGACCTGTTAAGCTCAAATTTCAGCTGTCCTAGGTGCTACTGCAATGATTAAAAGAGTTAACATGGAATAGAGTTGTGTCAATTCTGCATTATAATATCATCTCTGATAAATTTTTATAACCCTTGCGTTTGGAAATGCGTCCTTAAAATCGCAGAGCTTAAATTATGCAAAACACTTAGCTGTAGCATGCCGCGCATCCGACCGGAAAACCATATTTTGAGGATTTGTCATCTCCTGCACTTGCACCCTTTGCTGTTGACATTGCTGCGGCTGTTTGCTAAACTGCTAAAGCGACTCGCTCGCAAAAACAGCAAAAGGAAAGAGAAGAAAGAAATGAAACTCGTCAAAGCCTACAACAGCGTCAGCCTCGTGCTGCGCATCGTCATCGGCATGGTCATCGGCACGGCGCTCGCCCTGCTGATCCCCAACGCCGCCGTGACTGCTCCCGGCATCGGTATCCTCGGCAAACTGTTCGTCGGCGCGCTCAAGGCGATCGCCCCGCTGCTCGTGTTTGTGCTCATCATCAGCGCGCTCGCCCAGTCCAAGGAGAAAATGGGCAAGCAGTTCGGCACCGTCATCGTGCTCTACCTCGTGTCCACGTTTCTCGCGGCCGTCATCGCCGTGGTGGCAAGCTACCTCTTCCCCGTGACCATCACGCTGACCGAGGCCGCTTCCGACAGCGCGCCCGAGAGCTTCGCGGAGATCTTTACGAACCTGCTGACCAACATCGTCTCCAACCCCATCGGCTCGATCGTCAGCGGCAACTTCCTCGGCATCCTGTTCTGGGCCATCGTGCTCGGCTTCGCGTTCAAGGGCGCTGCGGATTCGACCAAGCGCTTCCTCGCCGACGCCTCCGAGGCCGTCACAAAGGCGGTGCGCTTCGTGATCAATCTCGCCCCCTTCGGCATTCTCGGCCTCGTGTTCACGGCTGTGTCCACGAGCGGCCTGGCCATTTTCACCGAGTACGGCAAGCTGCTGCTCCTGCTCGTGGGCTGCATGCTGTTCTCGGCGCTCGTCGTCAACCCCGTCATGGCCTTTGTCGCCATGCGCAAGAACCCCTATCCGCTGGTGTTCAAATGCCTCAAGGAGAGTGGCGTGACCGCTTTCTTCACGCGCTCGTCCGCCGCGAACATCCCCGTGAACATGTCCCTGTGCGAGAGCCTCGGTCTGGATAAGGAGTTCTACTCCGTGTCCATCCCGCTCGGCGCGACCATCAACATGGCCGGCGCCGCCGTCACGATCACGATCATGGCGCTCGCCGCGGTGCACACGCTCGGCATCACCGTGCAGCTGCCCGTCGCGATCATCCTGTCGGTCATGGCGGCGCTCGGCGCGTGCGGCGCGTCCGGCGTTGCGGGCGGCTCGCTGCTGCTCATCCCCATGGCCTGCTCCCTGTTCGGCATCTCCAACGATGTTGCCATGCAGGTCGTCGGCGTCGGTTTCATCATCGGCGTCATTCAGGACTCGCTCGAAACTGCCATCAACTCCTCGTCCGATGCGCTGTTCACCGCCGTCGCGGAGTTCAAGCAGTGGCGCAAGGCCGGCAAGGAGATCAAGTTCTGAGCCGTCAGACCCATATGTCCCAAAGCCCGACCGGGAAACCGGCCGGGCTTTTTTGAGACTGTCAAAAAGTAATGCTTTTTGACAAAGCGGCTGCAGTCTGCTGCGCGTACAAGGCGGCGGAAAATGGCGCGTATGCACCCTTGCGCGGCACGGCCTGCATAGATTACCGGAATTTGCAGAAAATAGGGTTGCCGAAACGCAAAACAGAGCAAAGGAGTTTTCAGAATATGAAGGCAACCGGAATCGTGCGCCGGATCGACGACCTCGGCCGCGTGGTCATCCCCAAGGAGATCCGCCGCACCATGCGTATCCGCGAGGGCGACCCGCTGGAGATCTACACCGACACCGACGGGCAGGTCATTTTTAAAAAGTATTCCCCGATGGGCGAGTTGTCCGAGTTCGCCGTGCAGATCTGCGATGCGCTGCACAAGACCACCGGCGAGATCGCCGCCGTGTGCGACCGAGACACCGTCATTGCCGTGGCCGGCGGCGGCAAGCGGGAGCTGCTCGAGCGGCGCGTCAGCCGCGAGCTTGAGGAGCTCATGACCGCGCGCGGCCAATATGCGGCCGATACCTGCACGCTGCCGGTCACCGAGACCGACGAGCGCTACGCCGTGGCCGTGGCCGCGCCCATCCTCTCCGAGGGCGACGTGCTCGGCTGCGTGCTGTTTGCCGCCGCGCGCGGCGGCGCCCCCGCCGGAGAAACCGAGCGTAAGCTCGCGCAGGCGGTCGCCGGCTTTCTCGGCAAGCAGATGGAGAGCTGAAAGCCACCGAAAGCAGAAAAAGGCCTCCGGGTACGCCCGGAGGTCTTTCGCTATGCGTGCAGCCATTGCGCGCCCTGTACGCCGCGGGTGCGCCCTGATCCTGAGACGGGATGAACGTGCCGATTGCGGAGAACAATGGTAGATAACGCGGTAAATAGAGATCAGATAAAAGAGAAAAGAATTGATAAAAAAGAGATGGGTCAGATCGCAAATGGACAAAAACAGTGCGTACGCAGCCATCCCAACTGCACTATGGTAGTTGCAGTTTAGCCCAGCGTGGATGAAAAGTCAAGAGAAAATCGCCTGAAATCTGTAAAATCAGGGATTGACAGGAAATTCACGCGCATGGCAAAACTCTGGCAAAGGAAAACCGTTGAACTTCGCGGCGTTCTGATGTAAAATAAAAAAGTACGCAATCCTGCGATACCGCAAGCAAGAGGGAGGTACGGCGCATGACCGTATTGGTGACCGGCGGCATGGGCTACATCGGCAGCCACACGTGCGTGGAGCTGCTCGAGCAGGGCATGGATGTCGTCGTGGTGGACAATCTCGTCAACAGCAGCGCGGAGGCGGGCAGACGGGTCGAGCAGATCACGGGCAAGCCCCTGAAGTTCTATCAGATGGACGTGCGCGACCGCGCCGGACTCGACCGCATTTTTACCGAGCAGAAAATCGACTGCGTCATCCATTTTGCCGGCCTCAAGGCCGTGGGCGAGTCGGTACAGATGCCGCTGGAATATTACGACAACAACCTCGGCTCGACCGTCACGCTCTGCGAGGCAATGCGCGACCACGGGGTCAAGCAGATCATCTTCTCGTCGTCGGCGACGGTGTACTCCGGCGACAACGATATGCCGCTCTACGAGACGTCCCGCACCGGCAGCTGCACGAATCCCTACGGCTGGACGAAGTACGTCTGCGAGCAGATCCTGCGCGACTGTGTGGTGGCCGACCCCAGCTGGTCGGTCGTGCTGCTGCGCTACTTCAACCCCATCGGTGCGCACCCGAGCGGCCTCATCGGCGAGGATCCGCGCGGCGTGCCGAACAACCTCATGCCCTACATCTCGCAGACGGCCATCGGCCGGCTGGAATGCCTGAACGTGTTCGGCGACGACTATGACACGCCCGACGGCACCGGCGTGCGCGACTATATCCACGTCATGGATCTTGCGCGCGGCCACGTCTCGGCCATCGCCTACATGGCGGCGCACACGGGCGAGAGCGTCTTTAACCTCGGCACCGGCCGGGGCTACAGCGTGCTCGAAATGGTGCACGCCTTTGAAGCGGCCAACCACGTGCGTGTGCCCTACCGCATCGCGCCGCGCCGCGCGGGCGATCTGGCGACGGTGTACGCCTGCCCGGACAAGAGCGCGCGCATCCTCGGCTGGCGCGCGGACTACTCGCTCGAGGATATGTGCCGCGACAGCTGGCGCTGGCAGACCCAGAACCCAAACGGCTACGAAACTGCCTGACGGCAACGCTTTGCGGCTCGCTCCGGCGATCCGCAAAAGCCTTGCGCCGCCTGCGGGCGGCGCATTTTTGCGGCCTGAAGGGGCCGCGCTGTTCACATAATGTGCAACAAAAATCAAATTGGTTATTGACAGCCTGTACTAGATATTGTACGATATACCCGCTCTCAATACAAAATAAAGCGGTTTTCCGCACAAGATATTGTGTTTTCGATTACGAGGGGGAGAAATAGAAAATGAAGATCATCAAGCGAAACGGTGCAGAGGCGACCTTTGATATCTCGAAGATCATCATGGCCGTCACGAAGGCCAATGCCGCCGTCGAGGAGGGCGCGCGCATGACGCCGCGCCAGATCCAGCGCATCGCCGAGAGCGTGGAGCTCGCCTGTCAGGAGCTCGGCCGCAGCGCCGCCGTGGAAGAGATCCAGGACATGGTCGAAAAGCAGATCATGGCGCATGGCGCGTTCGAGGTCGCCAAGGCCTACATCACCTACCGCTATACCCGCAGTCTGGTGCGCCGCGCCAACACGACCGACGACCGCATCCTGAGCCTGATCGAGTGCAACAACGAGGAGGCCAAGCAGGAAAACTCCAACAAGAACCCGATCGTCAACAGCACGCAGCGTGACTACATGGCCGGCGAGGTCAGCCGCGACATCACCAACCGCATCCTGCTGCCCAAGGACATCGTCGAGGCGCACGAGGAGGGCATCATCCACTTCCACGACGCCGACTATTACGCGCAGCATATGCACAACTGCGACCTTGTGAATCTGGAGGACATGCTCGAAAACGGCACCGTCATCACCGGCACGCTCATCGAGCGGCCGCACAGCTTCTCGACCGCGTGCAACATCGCGACCCAGATCATCGCGCAGGTCGCCTCCAACCAGTACGGCGGGCAGTCGATCTCGCTGACGCATCTGGCGCCGTTCGTGCAGGTCAGCCGCGAGCGCATCCGCCGCGAGGTCGCGGCCGAGATGCAGGCCATCGACGCGCATCCGGGCGAGGAGAAGCTGGCCGAGCTCGTCGAAAACCGCGTCCGTGAGGAGATCCGCCGCGGCGTGCAGACGATCCAGTATCAGGTCGTCACGCTGCTGACCACGAACGGTCAGGCGCCGTTCGTGACGGTGTTCATGTACCTCGGCGAGGCGAAAAACGAGCAGGAGCGCCATGACCTCGCCATGATCATCGAGGAGACGCTGCGCCAGCGCTATCAGGGCGTGAAAAACGAGAAGGGCGTGTGGGTCACGCCGGCGTTCCCGAAGCTCATCTACGTGCTCGAGGAGGACAATATCCACGAGGATTCGCCCTACTGGTATCTCACGGAGCTGGCCGCCCGCTGCACCGCCAAGCGCATGGTGCCGGACTACATCTCCGAGAAGAAGATGCTCGAGCTCAAGGTGGACAAAAACGGCGAGGGCCACTGCTACACCTGCATGGGCTGCCGCAGCTTCCTGACGCCGTATGTCGACGAAAACGGCAAGCCGAAGTACTACGGCCGCTTCAATCAGGGCGTCGTGACCATCAACCTGCCGGACGTGGCGCTGTCCTCCGGCGGCAACATGGAGAAGTTCTGGAAGATCTTTGACGAGCGGCTGGAGCTGTGCCACCGCGCGCTCATGTGCCGCCACGAGCGGCTCAAGGGCACGCTCTCGGACGCCGCGCCCATCCTGTGGCAGTACGGTGCGCTTGCGCGCCTGAAAAAGGGTGAGCCGATCGACAAGCTCCTCTACGGCGGCTACTCGACCATCTCCCTCGGCTACGCGGGACTGTATGAGTGCGTCAAGTACATGACCGGCAAGTCCCACACCGACCCCTCGGCGACGCCGTTCGCGCTCGAGGTGATGCAGCACATGAACGATGCCTGCAAGCATTGGAAGCAGATGCACAACATCGACTTCAGCCTCTACGGCACGCCGCTGGAGTCCACGACCTACAAGTTCGCCAAGTGCCTGCAGAAGCGCTTCGGCATCATCCCCGGCGTCACGGACAAGGGCTACATCACCAACAGCTACCACATCCACGTGACGGAGAACATCGACGCGTTCAGCAAGCTCGCCTTCGAGTCGAAGTTCCAGGCGCTCTCCCCCGGCGGTGCGATCAGCTACGTCGAGGTGCCGAACATGCAGAACAACATCCCGGCGGTGCTCGAGGTGATGAAGTTCATCTACGACAACATCATGTACGCCGAGCTCAACACCAAGAGCGACTACTGTCAGGTCTGCGGCTTTGACGGCGAGATCGAGATCGTCGAGCACGACGGCAAGCTCATCTGGCGCTGCCCGAACTGCGGCAACACGGATCAGGACAAGATGAACGTCGCCCGCCGCACCTGCGGCTACATCGGCACGCAGTTCTGGAATCAGGGCCGCACGCAGGAGATCAAGGAGCGCGTGCTGCACCTGTAAGGCGGCGCGCGGAGAAAAAAATATCCGGCGGGCGTGTCTGAAGCGGCGCGCCCGCTGTTTGTGAGGAATTGCTATGAATTACGGTCAGATCAAGACCTGCGACATTGCCAACGGCGTCGGCGTGCGCGTGACGCTGTTCGTCTCCGGCTGCACGAATCACTGCTACAACTGCTTCCAGCCGCAGACGTGGGACTTTCATTACGGCCAGCCGTTTGACGCGGCGGCCGAGCAGATCATCTTCAACGAGCTGGAAAAGCCCTTCATCCGCGGCCTGACGCTGCTCGGCGGCGACCCGTTCGAGCCGGAAAACCAGCGTGCGCTCGTGCCGTTTCTGCACCGGGTGCGCGAGCGCTATCCGGATAAGGACATCTGGGCGTTTTCGGGCTTCGTGCTCGACAAGGAGCTCACTGTCGACGGCGCGCACCCGCGCTGCGAGGTCACGGACGAGATGCTCTCGCTCATCGACATCCTCGTCGACGGGCGCTATGTGGACGCGCAGCGCAACCTCAGCCTGCGTTTTCGCGGCTCGGAAAACCAGCGCATCATCGACATGAACCGCACCCGCGCGGCGGGGCACATCGTACTCTGGGAGGGCATGAACGGATGGAAGTGAAGATTCAGAAGCTGCGCTCCGGCGCCGTCACCCCGCGGCGCGGCAGCGCGGACGCGGCGGGCTATGATCTCTATGCCTGCCCGGCGGACGGGCAGAGCGTCACGATCGCGCCGCACACGACGGCCATGATCGGCACGGGGCTCGCCCTCGCCATCCCGGCGGGGTATTTCGGCGGCGTGTTCGCGCGCAGCGGCCTTGCGTCCAGGCAGGGGCTGCGCCCGGCAAACTGCGTCGGCGTGATCGACGCCGACTACCGCGGCGAGTGCACCGTCGCGCTGCACAATGACACGGACGCACCGCGCACCGTCGCCCCCGGCGACCGCATCGCCCAGCTCGTGATCCTGCCGTTTCTCGCGGCGGAGTTTTCGGACGCGGACACGCTCGACGAAACTGACCGCGGCGCGGGCGGCTTCGGCAGCACCGGCCGGTAAAGCAACAATAACGCAGCCCCCTTCGCTCGAAGGGGGCTGCGTTTTGCTTTATTCAGCGGCAGACTTGCTTTATTCAGCGGCAGTCTGCGAACACGGGCGAGAATTCGTCGAGCTTCTCGCACGTGTAGCGCCGGGTGTTGTCCTCGCACACGGGCAGCATCTGCTGCGTGAATGCGGCGCAGCGCGTCCATTCGTCGGTGACGGCCTGACTGTGCGCGATGTTCAGGTCGTAGTGCTGCGCGAGATAGTCGGCGAGGTAGGGCGTGAATTTCTCCGCGCCGAAAATGTTCAGATGCTCGGCATTGGCGAAATCATTGAGCGGGTCGAGGCCGATGGCGTCCATCTGCGTGTCGAAATTCACGAAGTCGTAGCCGTACTCCTGCACGACGGATTCAAGCTTTGCAAACACGGCGTCATAGTTTTCAATGACGGTGCGGTGCGGGAAGCGGGCAAAGAGCACGTTTTGAATGCCAAGCTTTTTTGCTGTCTCGCAGAACGTGCGCAGCGACTGCTCGTTGAAATCATCGAGCGATTGCTGACGCACGGGGATCTCATCCGTCTCCGTGAGGAACATGGAGATGGACAGAAACGGCTTGGTGTACGAATAACCCGCGCCGCGCGCCTGCTGCTGCAGTGACAGCGAATTGCGGATGAGGTCCCGCTTTCTCCAGTTGTCGTGGTATTTGAGCAGCGGTACATAGTACGACAGGCGCTTGCCCTGCACGCACTCGTTGATGGCCTGCACCTTGTTGTGTGAGAGCGGCAGCGTGTCGAGCCATTCGCGCGTTGCGGCCGTGCCGAGCTCCTTGCGCTCGTCCTCCGTGTAGAGAAAGCCGTTGACCTCGACCACGTAGACCGCGGGGCTCTGCCGCTTGGCGGCCTCACGCAGCATGGAGGGGTACATGGTCCCCTGCGCGGCCGATACGGCCAGCGGGTAACTTGTAAACCCGGCGTGCTGCCATGCCAGCGGTGCGCAGTAGTCCGTGAACGTCTCGCTCGCGCCGAGGATCATGACGTCGAGCGAGTTTTTCGGCTCCAGATAGAAGCTGCGGATGTACTGCTGCTCGGTGGCGTTGTTGACGGTCAGCAGCCGCGTGAGCGCGCCGTAGACCAGCGCCACGATGAGCAGAAACGCGATCACGCGCACGACGGTATTTCTTTTTGCGTGTTGTTTTGGATTCATTGATGTTCTCCACATGCTGTGTTAGCGCCACGCGGCAAATTGCGGCGAAAACTCGTTGAGATTCTGCTCCGTGTTCGCAGCGGCCAGCTCCTTGCACAGCGGCAGCGTCTGCGTCACGAAGGCGGCGCAGCGGTCCCACATGGCGGTGAGCTCGGCGCTGTACGTGCCCGTCAGGTCATAATGCGCGGTGAGATACTGCCCGAGCCATGCGGTGAAGATCTCCATGCCGGCGGTGTTGAGGTGGTCGGAGTCGATAAAATCCGCGCAGCGGTCAAGACCGATGGTGTCAAACGCGTCGTGCAGGTCGAGCAGGTCGTAGCCGTATTCGCCCACGACGGCGGCCACGTCGTCAAAGACGCCGGGGTCGGTCGTCTGCGTGCGGTGCGGCGTGCGCAGAAAGAGCGTCTGCACGCCGAGACTCTGCGCCTGCGCGCAGAACGCGCGCAGATACTGTTCGTTCGCCGCGCTGAGCGTCAGCGGCCGGACATCGGGCTCAAAATCCGCGGACAGGGACTTGCACACCGTCTCCACGCCCTTGGTCAGCGAGCAGCCGGTCTCGTCCATGATGTGCAGACGCCGCTGCACCGGCACCCATTTCCCCACCTGATACCAGTTGGTGTGGTACTTGGCGATGTTGAAGTAAAACGAGGTCTGCAGCTCTCGCGGCACACAGGTGCGGATGGTCTCGAGCCGGTTGCGCGACCAGGGGATGTTGTCGATCCACTTGCGGAGGTTGGCCTCCAGCGTTTCCGGGTTCTCGTCGTTGATGAAGCCGTCGATGTCCACGACGATCAGCTTCGGGTGCTGGCGGTTCACCGCTTCTGTGAGCAGGGAGCCGTAGAGCCGTGCCGGGATGTTCGAGACCGTCAGCGGATAGCTCGTGTAGCCGTACTGCTGCCACGCGAGCGGGGCGCTGTAGCCGGTGTAGAGCTGGCTCGCGCCGATGAGCACCACGTCGAGGCTGTCCTCCGGCTCGAGGAAGAAGCCGTGCACGTGGCGCTTGTCCCAGTCGTTATTCGCGACGAGCATCGGGGAGATAAGCCCGATGCCCAGCACGGCGATGAGCACGAAAACGATCGCGCATCGCTGTGCGGGATTTGAGATCGGTCGTTTTGTCATAGCTTAAAACTGCATATACACGAATTCGGATGCCTGCACGCCGGGGCCGTAAACGCCCATGAGCACGACGGCGAAGATGCCGGCAAGCAGCACGGCCCAGCGCAGGGCGAGACACTTCTCGTCGAGGATCTCACGGATGGTGCGCTGCGAGCGCTCCTGAATGACGGAGGCGGTGAAGATCACGACCGTGCCGAACAGCAGCACGGCCCAGTCATACCGCGTCAGCGGCAGCGCCTCGAGCACAGCGCCAGGCCGCAGCTGCGACAGGTGCAGGTCGGTCACGGATTTTAACATCATGCCCATCGCGGCGCGAAACCCGTCGGCGATGTCAAAGTAATAGCCGATGAGCACGACCACGAACGTGCGCAGCATGGAAAACACCTGATACCACGCGCTTTTTCGCTCGATGTGCAGCGCGGCGACGACCTTGTCCGACACCGGCTGCAGCAGCGTGGACACGAGGATGACCATGCCGTTCCAGAAGCCGAAGGCGACGTATTTCCAGCTCGCGCCGTGCCAGATGCCGATGATGAGAAACGTGATCAGCGAGGCCACGGCCGTCGGCAGTACCTTGCCGATGTGATTGCCGAGGTGCTGCTTGGCGTGGCGGCCCCAGTTGAGAAACGCCTTCGAGATCGACAGCGGGTAGAACAGGTAGTTGCGCAGCCAGTCGCCGAGCGAGATGTGCCAGCGGTGCCAGTACTCGGTGAGCGTGCGCGAGAAGTACGGGCGGCGGAAGTTTTCGCCCATGGTGATGCCGAACATCTGCGCCACGCCGCGCGAGATGTCGATGCCGCCGGAGAAGTCGGCATAGAGCTGCAGCGCGTACACGAGCGCCGCCAGCAGCACGTAGGTGCCGGCATAGTCGGTGTACGCCCCGGCGACGGTGTGGATCATGCCCACGGCGCGGTCTGCGATGACGAGCTTTTTGAAAAAGCCCCAGAGGATCAGCTGTGCGCCGAAGCGGATGTTGTCAAAGTGATACTTGTGCTCGTCATAGAGCTGGTGCGCCAGCTGGTCGTACACGCCGATCGGGCCCTGAATGATCTGCGGGAAGAAGGACACGAACAGCGCGAGTTTGCCGACGTTGCGCTCGGCGGGCACTTTTTCGCGGTAGACATCGAGCACGTAGCCCATGGACTGGAACGTGTAAAACGAGATGCCCAGCGGCAGCAGCAGCCCGATGTGGCCGAGCGAGACCGTCAGCCCCACGGACGCAAAGAGCGTCTCCATGGACTCGGCAAAGAAGTTATAGTATTTGAGCACGGCGAGGATGCCGAAGTTCAGCAGCAGGATGGCGATCATGAGCGCCTTGCGGCGGGACTTGCAGCGCTTTTTGTACGCCTTGCGCTCCTCGCGCTCCCAGTCCTGCTTGTGCGCGGCGACGGTCTGCTCCATGCGCGCGGTCATGGCGTCCATGCCGCGTGCGCCGAAGTAGGTCGTGAGCGTCGTCACGACGATAAAGCCCATGTAGCGCAGGCACACGAACGCGTAAAACGCGTAGCTGCCGATCAGCAGCACCACCCACTGGAACCGCTTCGGCACGAGGTAGTACAGCACCAGCAGCGCGAGCACCAGCAGGTAAAACGGCAGCGATGTCAGCGTCATGCTTCGTCCTCCGGCGTCCGGCAGGTGTTGAGCACGTCGGTCGCGAACCGGTCGCGCACGAGCGTGAAGTCCCCGCCGCGGCAGAGCGCCACGCGCGGCATGTCACGCGAGAGGAACACGGCCACGCCCTCCGTCACGGAGTAGGCGCCGCAGCGTCCGAAGGCGATCACGTCGCCCACGCGCAGGGGCGGCAGCTGCGCCTCGCGCACCAGCACGTCCGCGGTCGTGCACAGGCTGCCGCAGAGCATCCACGGCTCGGCGGCGTCCGCACTCTCGCGCAGTAGCGTCAGCGGCGGGGACTGCATGCCCATGAGCTGACCGTCATACTTCACCTGATGCATACCGCCGTCGCACACGGCATAGTTCACGCCGAGGTTGCACTTGGCGTCGGCCACGCCGGTGAGGAACGTGCCGCAGGGGGCGGCAAAAAAGCGTCCCATCTCGATCGTCAGCGGATACTTTTCGCCGAAGGCGCGGATGTGCTCCGCCGCCGCGTCGAGCAGCGCGCCGTCGCGCGCCTCGGCATCGTCGCGCAGGCACTCGGCGTTCAGCCCCGGACCGTATTCCACGTGCTGCGCCGTGAAGCCGTACTTGTCGTGCAGCATCGTAAGGTATTCGTCCAGATGCGCAAGCTCCTTTGCGATCACGGCGTCCTTGCGCTTTTGCGTGCCGGAAAAATAGTGGATGCCCGCGATCGTCACGTTCGGGAACTCCGCGCGGCGCGCAACGAGATCCTCCAGCGCGGCGGGATCCATGCCGAACTGGCTGCCGGCGGTCAGACGCGGCAGCACGCGCACGTGCTTTCCCTGCGCGGCCGCGGCGGCGCAGATGAGATCAAAGTGCAGCGTGCTCTCGGCCGTGAGCAGATCTGCGCCCAGCGCGACGGCGCGCGCAACATCGTCCGCGCCCTTGTTCACGCCGGAGTAGAGGATGCGCTCGGGCGCGATGCCGAGCTTTTCGCAGATCGTCAGCTCGCCCGGGGAGCAGACCTCCACCCAGCGGAACACGTCCGGCAGGCCGCGCAGCACGAAGGGGTTTGCCTTCATGGAGTAGCAAAGCTGCACGTGAGAGCCGAACGCGGCGCGCACTTTTTCAGCGCGCGCCGTGAAAGCATCCAGATCAAACAGATACAGCGGCGTGCCGTATTCGGCGGCCGCCGTTTTCAGAGCAGTCCTGTCCATCAGTCCTCGTCCTGCAGGCGCTGCACCATGGCCAGCAGACTCTTGGCGGAGTTGAAGTTCTCCGGCACGAGATCCTTTGCGCCGATCTCGATGTCGAACGCGTCGTTGAGCGCCGCGACGAGCGACACGATGTCGAACGATTCGAGAATGTGGTCGTCGATGAGCGCGGTCTCGGTCTCAAAATCCACGTCCGGGCGCAGATCGGTCAGAATGTCCATCAGTTCCTGTTCCATAATAAAATACCTCCTGAAATGTGAGTAATGTAAGCGATTATCGGTGGGCGTCGGCGATGCGCCCGGCCAGCGCGCGCATATCCGTCTTGCCGTTGTCGAGCCGGGGCATGGCGTCAAGCTGCTCGATCTTGCGCGGCACCATAAAGCCCGGCAGGTCGGCGCGCAGCGCCACGGCGATGTCGCGCTTGGTCACGTCTGCGCCGGTGTAAAACAGCCAGATCTGCTCGTGCTCCTGATCGTAGAGCGCGCAGGCCTCCTCCACGCCGGACACCTTCGCCGCGGCGAGGTCGATCTCGCCGAGCTCCACGCGGTGACCGAGGTGCTTGACCTGCCGGTCCTTGCGGCCGTGGAACATGAGGTTGCCGTCGGGCGCGAAGTGCCCGAGGTCGCCGGTCTTGTAGATGCGCTCGTCATACGCGCGGTTGAGCGGGTTTTGCAGGAAGCTCTCGGCGGTCTTTTCGCGGCTGTTGTAGTAGCCGAGCGCGAGGATGGGCCCCTTGACGCAGATCTCGCCGATCTCGCCGTCGGGCACGGCCTCGTTTTGCTCCGAGAGCAGAAACACCTCGTAGTGCGGGTACGGCTTGCCGATCGGCAGCACGTCGGTGTCCTCCACCAGACCGGGCACGACGTAATACGTGCACGAGGCGGTCGCCTCCGTCGGGCCGTACTGGTTGACGAAGCGCGCCTGCGGCAGCGCGAGCTGCCACTGGCGCAGGCAGCTGCACGGCATCACCGAGCCGGAGAAACACACCTTGCGCAGGTGCTGCGGCACGCTGCACTCGAACGCGCCCAGCGCGGCCGGCACCGTCAGCGCCGAGACGCTCCAGCCCACGGCCGTGACGCCCTTGTCGTTCATGTATTCGAACAGACGCTCCGGCGACATGAAAAGTTCCTTCGGGATGATGGCCGTCGTTGCGCCGAAGCGCAGCGGCAGATAAATGTCGCGCACAGCGGCGATGTAGTCCAGCGGCGACTGGTTGCCGAGCACGTCCTCGCGCACGATGCCCATCACGCCGGCGTAGTCCTCGATGTAGCACATGAGCGAGTGCTGCGCCGTGATGACGCCCTTGGGCGTACCGGTCGAGCCGGAGGTGAAGATGATGTACAGCGGGTCGAGCTCACGCGCGCGCGCGCGGCAGTCAGCCAGCAGCGCCGCGTCCTCGCAGCCCTCGAGCAGATCCTCCGCGATGAGGATCTCGCCGCCGAATTCCAGCGTCCTGGCCTTGTCGTAAAACGCGCGCTGCACGATCATCAGATCGGTGTCAAGCGTATTTAAAATAGAGTTGAGCCGGTGCACGGGCATCGTCCCGTCCATCGGTGCGTAGCAGCAGCCGGCGTATACCGCGCCGAGAAACACGGCCGGGGTGTGTGCGTTGCGCCCGCTCATCACGGCGATGGGCGCCTTGCGTCCGGCGCGCAGCCTTGCCGCCGCCGTGCCGATGATGCGCGCCTCGCGCCGCACGTCGGCAAAGGTCACCGCGCCGTCCTCGTCAAGAAAGGCGGGCTTGTCCGGACAGGCTGCGGCGGTGACTTCCAGCCAGTCGAGCACGTTTGTATCCATGCGTGCAGCTCCTTCCTGTTATCTATCCATAATCGGCAATTATCCTATCATGTTTCCCCGCTAAAAACAAGCAAAACCGCGACAGTTTTAAGAAAAGGTAAGATTCCCGCGCGCCCGCGCTCCGCACTTGACGCACCCGCAGCCAAAACGTACAATGGGTGTTGGATAACTGTACAGCTTTTTGGACAGCAAAAGGAAAAGCTGTTTGATTTTTACAAAAATATCGCTGGAAGTTTGTGTATAATACCCCTATCGGTGTGCAATAAAACGTGGTATCCTTTTGGTTAGTAAGCGTGACGGCTGAAGTGGGGCGGGAAACTCCGAAGCGTTCCCGCCCCGCCCCGCCGTGCGCGTTTCCGGTTCGGACAGGCTGCGCTTCGGAGGTCTGCCCTCCGGCCGGGATCAACAGGGGGGGATGCCCGCGAAGGGAAAGGAAGAACGAAGATGTCAAAACAGGTTCAGAAAGTGTGCAATGCCATCTCCACCGTTGCGGTGGTGCTGGTGGTCATTCTGGCGCTGCTTCTGGTGGGCGTGCGGCTGGTCGGTCTGCGGCCGATGTGCGTCCTGTCCGGCAGCATGGAGCCGACGTATCACACCGGCTCGCTGATCTATGTCAAGCCCTGTGCGCCCGAGGACGTGCAGGTCGGTGACGCGATCACGTTCGTACTCAATGAGGACTTGGATGTCGTCACACACCGCGTGATCTCCATCGATGCGGAAAACGAGCATTTCTACACGCAGGGAGACGCGAACGACGCGCCCGACGGCGCACCTGTCTATTTCAAGAACCTCATCGGCCGCCCGGTGTTCACCATCCCGTATCTGGGCTATGTTTCGCACTGGGTCTCGAACCCGCCGGGGATGTATCTGGCCATTGCGATCGCGATCGTGCTCATCGTTCTGGCGTTCCTGCCGGATATGCTGCGCAAGGCGGCTGAGGCCGATGCCCGCGATGCGGCGCGCCGAGCAGAGGCAGAAAACGTGGCAAAATGCACAGAAAATGGCGGCAAAAACCGTCAGATTTAAACATTTTCACGGGAGCATGAAATATTTTCAAATCTCCGTGCATTAACTCAATGAACGCTGACAGCGCACGTTGGACGCTGTTGGGACATGGTAAGTTCGGAACATGATGCTTTTGTAAGGGAGGATAACACGAAATGAAGAAGAAAACTTTGACGATCGCCATCGCGCTCGTGCTTGTCGTGGCGCTGGCGGTTGGCGCGACGTGGGCGTATCTGACGGCGCAGAGCGGCCCGGTTGTGAACACGTTCACGGTCGGCAAGCTGTTTGATCAGGGCGGCGCGTTGACGCTGAAAGAGCACAAGGCGGTTGCGCAGACTTCCGGCGAGTATTCTTACAAGGTCACCACTGAAGAGGCGACGGGCAATGAGTACAATCTGCTCCCCGGCACGAAGATCGAAAAAGACCCGTTTGTTAAGGTCACCGGCCTGAAAGCCGGCGCTTCCTGCTATCTTTATGTTGAGGTCGTGGCTTCGGACGCGAGTAGCGTTCTGAATTATAGTGTGGCCGATACGTGGGAGCAGCTTGCTGGTGTTACGGGCAAGAACGGCGGCGCGGTTTACGTTTACAAGACGAACGATGGCAACAGAGTGACTGCAGATGTCACTGCGACCAACATTCTGGCGAACAACCTTGTCGAGGTTAACGATTTTGACGTGAATTCGGATGCGACTGCCAGCCTGACGTTCTATGGCTATCTGTGCCAGTCCGCTGGTTTTGCGGATGCTGCGGCCGCGTTTGCCGGGTGCTTTTAAGTAACTCCCTCGCAGCTTTCCCTGAGCAGATCCCTTGAATACCTTGTACAGAGAGCTGTACATAAAAAAGAAAAGGAGAACGCTACTTATGAAGAAGAAATCCATTCTGATGGCTGCGATCGCAGTCATGCTCGTCGCGGTGCTGGTCGTCGGCGGCACGCTGGCGTACTTCACCGATACGAAGTCCGCGACCAATACGTTCACCATGGGCAATGTCAAGATTGCTCTGGATGAGCAGCAGAAGGGCGAAAACGGTCTTGAGGCCTTTGAACAGAACAAGACCCTTGTCCCCGGCAAGTCCAACGACGGCAATGCCGTTTCCAAGATCGTTACGGTTAAGAACACGGGCGCGAATGATGCTTGGGTTTGGGTTGAGCTGAAGATTCCCAAGTACCTTGTGAGCAAGGAATATCCCACCAACGAGAGCAAGAACGCACTGCACTGGAACAGCTACGGCTGCTTCAACGTGGAGTACAACTCCGGAAATTATTGGGGCCTCGCGACCAACGACGGCATCGTTGATGCAAACCACAAAGTTACCGACCCCAAAATGGTTGCTGTTGAAGATGGCCTCTGGAACGACTACAAGTATGTTGGCACTGAAACAATCGGTGGCATCGAGTATGTTGTAATCCGCACGACCATGGCAAAGACCCTGCCCGCTGGCAAGACCTCTCTGCCCTGCCTCGCTCAGGTCTACATGGATTGGCGCGTGACCACGAATGAAGATGGCACTCAGTACATCCTGCCCGCTGGCGATCCGATCTCTGCGGATGCTTCTTGGGAAGTCATCGTGACCGCTTACGCGATCCAGGCGGATGGTTTTAACACGGTGGATGAGGCTGTTGCTGCTTATAACAACAACGGCAAGTAATTCCCCAACATTTTGACCCCAAAGGGGCGGCGAAATCGCCGCCCCCATCGGGGACTCTGGCTCGGCTTCAATCCGGGCGCGGGCGGCGGTACTGCCGCTGTCCGCGCGCAGACTGAAAGAGAGAATCCCGCAGAAACAGTCCCGGCGCGCCTTCGGGCGCGGAAGAGAATCCCTGCGCACAGCGCAGAATAACCCCCGGCAAGGAGAAAGGTGGTTTGTGCATGAAGAAGAAGTGGACCATCGCGACGGTGCTCCTCCTGGCAGTGGCACTGCTGGCGGTCGGTACGTGGGCGTACTTTTCGGCCGTCGGCACGGCGGACAACGTCATCACGATGGGCTCGGTCAAGCTCGCGCTGCACGACGAGGACGGTAACGGCAATCCGTTCACGACCGTGCGCGTCATGCCCGGCAGCGTCGTGAACAAAGTGGTGTATGTGGAGAATGTCGGCACGGGTGCGTTTTACACCCGCGTGAAGATCACGCCCGAGATCCTCAACGCCGACAGCGAGCGCATGCCGCTCGACCCGAGCGAGCACCTGCTGGTGCTGGATCTGAACGATACCGACTGGATCGCCGGAGCGGACGGGTACTATTATTATAATGGTGCGGTCGATCCGAAGATGGCCACGACGCAGTTGTTCAGCCGCGTCACGTTCAGCACCAAAATGGGCAACGAATACCAGAATTCCACGGTGCACATCTATGTAACGGCGGAGGCCGTGCAGACGGCGAACCTTGAGCAGTACGCCGCCAATGATGTCAGAGATGTATGGAAGCACGTCGGAGCGGTCGAGGCGAGCACCTCGAGCACGCAGATCGACCCGATCCCGACGCCCTGAGAAAGGAGGACGAAACCATGAAAAAACGCATTCTCTCGCTCGTCCTCTGTGCAGCCCTGCTCCTGAGCTTGTGCCTGTTCATGGGCGCCGGCGTGGCAGCGGATGCGGCTGCGGATATGGCTGAGATCGCAGGAACGGTCGAGGACACGCAGTCGTCTCCGACGGTGGGGCCGATTCTTCCGCTCGTGGTGACGCGGCCGCAGACGTCTCCTTACCGCGCCGCGCGCGCGCCGTCGCTTGCCGATACCGGTGAGACGCAGGATGATGGTCTGAAGCTGACTAAGACGGTTACGCCGAAAGCCGACGGCGGCTATACGGTGCATCTGGAAGCGTACACGACCGGCACGGTCACGACGAGCACCACAACGAAACCCTGTGACATTGTCCTTGTGCTCGACCAGTCCGGCTCGATGGCGGACGATTTCAACGGGAATACGGCGAACAAGGAAACGGACACTCGCCAGTACGCAATGAAGCAGGCCGTCAATACTTTCATTGACAATGTGGCAACAAAAGCCAAGGATGAAGGCGTGGAACACCGGATCGCGATCGTTAAGTTTGCGGGAAAATCCACGAACACGGTCGGCGATGATACGTATAAGGAAGACGGAAATCGTTATAATTTTTCTCAGGTCGTGAAAGAACTGACTGCGGTCAATGATGCCAGCGGAGCAAATGCGACCACGCTGAAAACGGCGGTTAACCAGCTGCAGGCTAAGGGCGGCACGCAGACGCAAAACGGCTTGAACCATGCGCAGAGGCTTCTGTCGAGTGTCGATTCCGCGCGCGACAGCAGCAAGGTCGTGATCGTGTTCACGGATGGCATGCCGGGCGATTATGGCTTCGAAGAGAGTGTTGCGACCAGCGCTATTGCAAGCGCAAAGTCGATGAAGGATGCCGGTGTGACCGTGTACACGGTTGGCATTTTCACCGGGGCGAACGTTGACCAGCTGTATGGCAACACCGGGTTCTCAAAAAACTCGAACGGAAGCGTTGGGAGTTATTGGGCCAACAAGAACACAAGCAATGGTATCGATGTTCCGGCAGGGAACCGCTTTTTGAACTATGTGTCCAGCAACTTCAAGGCTGCCTCGGAGATAGGGTTAAAGGTTTATGAAGATGAACACTGGTTCTCCGCTAGTTATTACGGCTGGGAAGTGACGCAAAACTTCACCCGCGACAAAACCGGCTATTATATGACGGCGAGCAACTCGACGGCGTTGAATAACATCTTTACTTCCATCAGCCAGACGATCGGCAGCGCCAATATTGACCTTGGCAGCGAGACGGTCATCAAAGACATCGTGACGCCATACTTTACGGTGCCGCAAAATGCCGGTGCTATTCGTCTCTCCACTGCAGCCTATAACGGCAGCGCATTTGGGGCTCCGGTCGCAGCCAATCCTTCGGTGACGGCAGCGATCGATCCGGCAACGCGGGCGGTCAATGTGACCGGCTTCGATTTCAACCAGAACTATGTCTCCACAAACGCTAAGGCGGATGGCACGTTCGGAAAGAAACTGATCATCGAGTTTGACGTCTCTGTGGAAGCTGGCTTCCTCGGCGGCAATCAGGTGCCAACGAATGATGGGCAGTCCGGCATCTATGCGAAGGGAATCATGATCAAGGCGTTCGATGTGCCGACGCAGGACGTGGAAGTAAAAAGCATCACGCCGACGGCGGATGACAAGACGATCTACCTTGGCGATTCTGCCAATTTGCAGGAGCTTGTGCACCAGAATGCCACATTTGACGGCACAAATAACGCTTTTGTGAACGTGACCTACACGGTCAAGGATGAAAACGGCGGAACGGTCGGCACGTACACGGTTCCTGCCGGAAGCAGCAGCGGAATATGGGAGTGGAGCGATGCGGCAAGCGGCGGCACCGTCGCCCCGGAGCAGACCACGACCTACACGGTGACGTGCACGGTTTCGCCTACGCAAAGTGGAACGTATGAGAGCGTTTCTAAAGATGCTGCGTTCACCATCACGGTCAACACCTGCAGCCTGACGATCTCCAAGGCCGTCACCGGCGACGGCGCGAACCCGAACCAGACGTTCGTGTTCGATGTGAAGGACAGCGCCGGTAAGGTCGTGACCACCATCGTGCTCAAGGCTGGCGGCGAAAAGACCATCACCGGTCTGGCCGTCGGCACGTACACGGTCACTGAGGATACAAACTGGTCGTGGAGCTACAGCATCGTTGGCGACAACAACCAGACGGCTACGCTCAGCAGCACGATGCCCAGCGCCACGGTCGCTGTCACCAACCATTACAATTCGCACAACTGGCTCACGAGCATTGCCGACGTGATCAACACTTGGATCAGCGGCAGTGCCGCGCAGAAAAACTGAACAGGAGGGATGACATATGAAACGTATCTTTAACGGTTCAGGCGGGAGAAAGACCGCGCTCATCCTCTCCCTGTGCCTGATCTTCGCGCTGGCCGTCGGCACGACGTTCGCCCTGCTCAAGGCGAGCACCGCACCCGTGGAGAACACCTTCACGGCGGCCAAGTCCGACATCAAGATTGATGAGGACGTGACAGGCGGACAGAAAAAGAGCATCATCGTCAAAAATATCGGCACGGCCGTGTCCTATGTCCGCGTCAAGCTGGTCATGAACTGGGTCAGCGGAGATGGAAAGACTATCTCCGGCGAGCCCGTGAACATTGACGTCACATACGACACGACCAAGTGGTTCGAGCAGGACGGCATCTACTACTATAAGATGCCGGTCGCGGCGAACGGCGGTGAAACGACCAACCTGCTGCAAACGCCCATCACGCAGGGCACTGCACCCGAGGGTTATCACCTTGAGGTGACGGTGCTGGCCGAGAGCATTCAGGCCGCACCGAGCAAGGCTGTGGAGGGCGCGTGGACGGCGGTCAAGGTCGTGGACGGCAATCTGACTCCGGCAGTCCAGGTACCGGACGTGACACCATAAGGAGGGCAGCGGTATGAAACACAAAAAGTTTACCATGATCGTCGCCCTCGTGCTGGTGGTGGCGCTGGCCGCGGGGCTGGGCATCTGGGCGACGGGCGAGGAAAAGCTCCCCACCGTCACCTACTATGACGGCAACGACGGCAACAACGCGCGCTTTGTCTTTACCAACACCGGCAAGGGCTCGGCGACGGACCTGTTTGCCAACTTCTCCAACTGCATGCCCGGCGACAGCCTCACGCAGACCATCTGCGTCAAGGCCGACAGCGCCAACGGCGCGCAGGGCGCGAAGGTCTACCTCCGCGCCGAGATCGACGGCGACACCTCCGCCAAGGAGGGCACCGCCATCAAGTACGACGATGTGCTCAGCCACATCCACATGACCGTGTCGCAGGACGGCAAGGTGCTCGCGACCAACAAGAACGCGAGCCTCTTCGACCAGCTCGACGCGGCCGACGGACTCAAGAGCGACGTCCTCGTTGCCGAGGTCTTCCCGAAGGCAGACCCGATCAAGCTGGACGTGACCGTTGAGATCGACCCCGCGATGGGCAACGCCTTCCAGGAAGCGGCCGCGCACATCAAGTTCGTCTTCTCCGCAGAGGACAACGAGCTGCCGCCTCCGCCGCTGGAGCGCGATAACCACGACTCGTACATCGCCGGTTATCCGGACGGTACGGTCGCACCGGGCAGACCGATCACGCGTGCCGAGGTCGCCGCGATCTTCTACCGCATCCTGAGAGATGACGGCCGTGAGGAGATCTGGACCACCAAGTGCTCGTACTCGGATGTCCCGGCTCAGAGCTGGTACACCAGTCAGGTCGCCACGCTCACCAACGGCGGCATCCTCGCCGGCTACAAGGACGGCACATTCCGCCCGCAGCAGTACATCACCCGCGCAGAGTTCGCGACGATCGCGGCGCTGTTCTTCCATGCGCCGGAGGTCGAGGACGATGCCTTCACCGATATCTCCGACAGCTGGGCGCGCGACTACATCAACCGCGCGGCGAAGCTCGGTCTGGTCAGCGGCTATGAGGACGGCACGTTCCGCCCGCAGAACCAGATCACCCGCGCCGAGGTCATGGAGATCATCAACAACGTCCTCTTCCGTACCCCGGACAAGGATCATCTGCTGCCGGACATGATCGTCTGGCCGGACAACAGCAACAAGACGGCGTGGTACTACGCAGCCGTGCAGGAGGCCACCAACGGCCACGAGTACGAGCGCGTGGACAACACCTCGCCCGAGACGTGGACGGAGCTCAGACCGCCGCGCGACTGGGATGCGCTGGAGGCAGAGCTGTCGCAGAAGTATCCCGACCGGTAAGCGCGCTGCGCTGACGGTTGGAAAAACACCATAGCGGACACCCCCTGTGCTGCGGCACAGGGGGTGTTGCGTCTGTCAAAAAGGAATACTTTTTGACAAAAGGGTCTGCGGCCTGACTGCAGCGCACGCGCCGTCCGCCGGAGGCAAACGGCGCGCACGTTTGCAGGCCGAGAAGTATTTTCTTCGCCGCACATGTCGCCGAAGAAAATGATTGGACTTTCTTTGCGCCTGCGGGCGCAAGCTCTATGAGATTCTTTGACAAGCTGCCCCCTGTGCTGCGGCACAGGGGGTGTTTTATGCCGACAAAAATATTGCCCTTTTGCCATGAGAGCGGCCGGCTGCGCGCAATATTTGCGCGCGGAGGTAGAATTGTTCACAATTTCTGCGGTATAACTTGCATGCACGAAAAGAGTATTATCAGAATTTGCCGCGTCTCGCCTTGCGGCAGCGCGAAAAGCTGCAGAGCAGAAGGCGAATGAGGTTTTTGGCGGCAGAGGCAGTACAGAAGGAGCAACCATGTTAAAGTTGGGGAAAAAATCTTCGGTCGACCTGCTTTCCGGCGACGAAGGATGGGTGATTTTCAAGTTTTCCGTACCGATCATTCTCTCATATTTGCTGCAGCAGATCTATACGATCAGCGATGCTGCGATCTGCGGGCAGACGCTCGGCGTCGATGACATTGCGGGCGTGAACGATGTGTTTCCGATCCTGTTCATCTTCCTGCAGTTCGCGGTCGGCTGCACCGCCGGATTTTCGGTCATCACGTCCATCGCGGCGGGGCGCGGCGATCAGGCCAGAGTCCGCAGATCCTTTGCGGCGCAGCTTGTTCTCGGCGGTGTCCTGTCGCTCGCGCTGACCGGTGCCGCCGTGCTGACGCTCAAGCCCCTGCTCCGGTTCATCGGCCTGTCCGAGGCAAACCCCGGCGTCTGGAGGGCGGCATATCAGTACTCGCTGGTCATTTTCCTCGGGATCTTCGCGCAGCTCTACTACAATTTGATCTGCTCCGTTTTGCGCAGTCTGGGCGATTCGACCACGCCGCTCATCTTCCTGCTGTTTTCCACCGTGCTGAACATCGGGCTCGACCTGCTGTTCATCCTCGCGTTCCGGCTCGGGGTCATCGGCGCGGCGGCTGCCACCGTGCTGGCGCAGGCGGTGAGCGCGCTCTTGTGCCTGATCTACGCCTTCGGCAAATATCCGGAGCTCCACCTCTCCGGACAGGATTTTCGCGCGGAGCTCTCCGTGTATGCACAGCACCTGAGTCAGGGGCTGCCGATGGGACTTCAGTTTTCGGTGCTGGCGATCGGCATCATCGTGATGCAGCGCGCACTGGTCGGCTTTGACATCGGGCCGGACGGCATCATGGTGGCCGGAAACCCCGCCCAGAACGGATTCGGCGCCGCCAATAAGCTCAACAACTTCCTGATGTGCCCGATGAATGCGCTCAGCACCGCGATCGTCAGCTTCAACGCGCAGAATCTGGGCGCGGGCAGACACGACAGGATCCGGCGCGGAACGGTCAAGAGCCTGCTGATCGGGCTCGCCATGTATCTGATCCTCGGCGGCGCCGGCATGCTCCTGACGATCCGGGGCGCATACCAGTACCTGTTTATGAGCGCGGACAAGATCACGGCGGCCACGATCCGCTACGGGAACCTGTATCTGTACGTGGATCTGTCCATGTACTTTGCGCTGATGGTCCTGTTTGTCTTCCGCTCCGGCGTGCAGGGCGTGGGGCACGCGGAGTTTACGTTGGTCGCCGGCTGCGCCGAGCTGATCGCGCGCGTTTTGATCTGCGCCTTCCTGCCGAAGCTCGTCAACGGCGGGGCGATCGATTCCTCGGCCTCCGTGGGCGCATACATTGCGCTGTGCTTTGGCGATCCGGGCGCGTGGGTCCTGGCGGTCGTTTCGCTGATCTATCCGGTCACGCGGTATCTGTTCGGCGGCGCGCGCAAAAAGCAAAGCGAGCATGCCGCCTGAAAACCGGCGCAGCTGCGCAGGCCGGATGCACAGATGCCCGCAAGCGCCCGATCCCGTTGACAGGCGCTCCGCGGCTGCGTATAATACAAACGGTGCGTACCTGTCGGCAGTCAGGCAAAAAGCCTGACTGCCGTCTTTATACCGACAGGAACAGGATCGGAGGGACTCTGTGTGAATATTACGGTCTATCTCGGCGCAAACGAAGGCAATGATCCGGCGTTGCGGGAAGCGGTTCAGGAGCTTGGCACATGGATCGGCACAAGCGGAAATGCGCTGGTCTACGGCGGCTCCAGATCCGGGCTGATGGGCGCGATCGCGGACAGCGTTTTGCTCTCCGGCGGAGAAGTGACCGGCGTCGAGCCGCGGTGCTTCATCGAGAGCGAATTCCAGCACGACGGCCTGACCAGGCTGATCGTGACCGAGAACATGGCCGAGCGCAAGCGCAAAATGATCGAGCTCGGCGATGCCTTTATCGCCTTCCCCGGCGGCACGGGAACGCTCGAGGAGATCGCAGAGGTCATGTCCAAGGTGTCTCTGAAGCATCTGGACGCGCTGTGCATCCTCTACAACCTGAACGGTTACTACCGTGCGCTGCAGGCGCTTTTGGAGCAGATGATCGAAAAGGGACTCTCGTCCGAGGAGCGGCAGGAGGGCATTTACTTTGCCGACAACCTCGAAGAGATCCGGCGCATCCTGAGCCCCGCGTGATTTCCGGCCGGCCGTCTCCCGGATATGCAAAAATCCCCTCCGTATGCGGAAAAGCATACGGAGGGGATTTGTTGTTTAGCTCGATGCCGGCTGCCGCGCGCTGCCTCAGCCGAGATACTGCTTGTCGTAGTTATTCTGGATGCAGGAGATGACCTGCGTGATGACGGTGTTGAACGGGGTGGGCACGCCCAGCCGCGCACCGTAGCGCGCGATCGCGCCGTTGAGCACCGAGATCTCCGTCTGGCGCCGGTGCAGCACGGCGTCCTGCGCCATGGACGGGTAGTAGTTGCCGAGGTTTGCGACGATGTTCGGCTCCTCCTTTTCCATCAGCGGCCAGAGGTCGCCGATGCCGAGCGCCTGCGCGACGGCGCAGCCCTCTTTCCAGACGTGCATGACGATGTCGTGCCCGTAGGGGTCGGCGAACGTCTCCTTCACCTTCAGGCGCATGACGGCGCTCACGCCGTTGTAGCCGCTGTTGGCGATGACTTTTTTCCAGATGTACGGGCGCACGTCTTCGTCAAAGCTCGCGTTGCAGCCGCCCGCGCGGAAGCACGCCTCGAGCGCCTTGCCGGCGGCGTCGGCCTTCGGGTTGCTGCGCACCGCGCCGAAGTGCATCTGGATGCCCTTTTCCGGCTTGCTCACGCACACGCCGGGGCCGGCCAGCTCCGTGCCGATCAGGCCGCTGCCGTAGAGGATACGGTCGGCGTCCACAAACTGCGCGAGCACCTCGTCGTTGCCGAGGCCGTTTTGCAGCGACACGACCGCCGTCTCCGGTCCGATGCAGGGCATGGTGTCGGCCATGACGTCCTCCGTCTGCGTGGCCTTGACCATGAAGATGACCATATCCATCGTGCCGATGTCGTGCGCGGTCGCGCTCGTGTGAAAGCCTGTGAGCACCTCTTCGCCCTTCGGCGTGCGGAAGACCAGTCCGTCGGCTGCGATCTTATCCATGTGCGCCTTGTACTTGTCGACGAGCCAGAGCTCGGCGCCGCCCTTGCGCAGATAGGCGGCAAAGACGCTGCCGGCAGCGCCGGAGCCGATCATTGCGATTTTCATGCGGTTGCCTCCTTAGCAAACTGCCGGCCGGTTGTTGCCCGGCCGGCAGCGAAAAAACGGGGTGAACTTACTTCAGGTACTGCTTGTCGTAGTTGCCCTGGATGCAGCGCACGACCTGAGACAGGACCTTGCACACCGGGGTGTCGATGCCCAGCTGCTCGCCGTACTCGGCGATCTTGCCGTTGAGCACGTCGATCTCGGTCTGGCGGTGGTTGAAGAGCATATCCTGGCACATGGACGGATAGTAGTCGGCGATGTTGGTGACGATGTCCTGATGATCGTGGGCGATGAACTCGTCCGCGTCCATCGGCACGCCCTTGGCGGTCGCGACCGCGCAGGTCTCGCGGATGACGCTGTGGAACAGCCACTGGCCGAACGGATCCGCCTCGACCTCACCGATCTTCAGGCGCAGGACGGCGCACACGGTGTTGACGGTGGCGTTCACGCAGACCTTTTTCCAGATGAACTTGTAGATGTTGTTGTCGGTGCCCGGCTCGCCGTCGCGCCAGTAGGCGTCGCAGCCGCCGTCACGGTAGCACTTGAGCATCTCGGCGCAGGCCGCGTCGTTGAGCTCCGAGCAGACCGCACCGCCGAAGTTCATCTGCACGCCGCCGGCCGGGGTGGACACGCAGTGCGCGGGCTCGGGCAGCGCCGTGCCCAGCACGCCGGAGCCGATGATGCAGCGCTCTTTCGGGAAGACCTTGAAGAGGTTGTCATCGTTGCCGAGGCCGTTGATGAGGGAGACCGCGACGGTACTGTCGCCGACGACGGGCAGGGAGTCCTGAATGGCCTGCTCGAGCTGGGTCGCCTTGGTCATGTAGATGATGACATCGACCTTGCCCTCCGCTGCGGCCGCATCGGCAGCGGTGATGTAGGTGCGGAAGCCCTTGAGCTGGTAATCGTAATCCTTGTAGCCGCCGTCTTCCTCCTGATGGATGGTGAAGTGCATGCCTTCCTCGGCGACCTTCTTCATGTGTGCCTCATAGCGGTCGATGAGGATGATGTCCGCACCGCCCTTGCGCAGGTAAGAAGCGAAGACGCTGCCGGCAGCGCCGGAACCATACATAGCAAATTTCATAGTGATGTCTCCTTTTTCTGATTCTGTCTGTTTGCGATATCTTCGGCCGTCGCAGGCATTGCCTGACGGCGGATTACCGAACGGTGTTGGTGAGGGTGCCGATGCCCTCGATGCTGCAGGCGACCTCGTCGCCCGGGTGCAGCCATTTCGGCGGGTCAAAGCCCATGCCCACGCCGGCGGGCGTGCCCATGGAGATGATCGTGCCGGGGAGCAGGGTCATGCCGCGGCTGAGCTCGGCGATGACATACGCGACGTGAAAGATCATCAAATCCGTGGTGCTGTCCTGCCGCAGCTCGCCGTTGACGCGGCTCCGGATGCAGTGCGGCTCGCGCACGTCAAATTCCTCCGGTGTCACGATCCACGGGCCCATCGGCGTGAAGCCGTCGAGACTCTTGCCGCGGTACCACTGCTTGTGCTGGTTCTGGATCGTGCGCGCGCTCACATCATTTAAAATAGTGTAGCCGAATACGTACTCGAGTGCCTCCGCCTCGCTGACGTTGTACGCGCGTCTGCCGATCACGACGGCCAGCTCCGCCTCATAGTCGAGGTCGGCGACGATGTCGCTGTGGCTGTCGATGTCGCCGCCGGGGGCGACGGCCTCGTGCACGCGCTTGGAAAAATAGATCGGGAACGTGTCCGGCGCTTTCGCGCCCTTGCCGGTGACGCGCTCGCTCTCCTTGGCGTGGTCAAAATAATTGATGCCCAGGCAGATCACGTCCTGCTCCGGGCGGGGGATCGGGGCGAGCAGACGCACCTGCTCAAGCGGCAGCGCGGCGCTGCGCAGCACGGCGGCCGTGTCCAGCGCCGGCCAGAGGCCGATGAGCGCCTGCATGTCCGCGCAGCCGGGCACGGGGTGCACGGCGGTCGCGTCCGCGTTGAGCAGACCGACGGCGCTGCGGCCGTTGATTTCAAATGTCACGAGCTTCATAGGGCTGCGCTCCCTCCGTGTTTCGTACCTGGCAGTGAATGCGTACGCAGAAAATGATGGTTAAAAATTCATCAAGCGCGCCTTCCGGGGACAAAATCCTGTGTCAAGAAAACGCCAAAGCTGATTGTCAGCAAATAGACAAAAGACTTGACCTATCAGCATTGTTATGATAGCACGAAAGTGCAGATGCCGCAACTGTTTTCTTTCTGTCAAAGCGCTAAAATCACGCGAATTTTTACAAAAATGCCAGAATCAGAGTGCATAAAAATTCGTGCAAGAAATTGTGCACATCGACGATTTTCGGGAAATGTTGGGGATTGGAAGAGGCTGTTATTGACTTTTGCGCGTGAGAGAATTATAAATTTACTATCCCGAGTTGTTAATGACTTGTTCATAAATTAACACAAGGACGAGGATTTCAAAGCCCGCCGCGGTTGTAGGAGAGCGCGCGGCGGGTTTGAAATAGAGAGCAAAAGAGAAAAGCAAACAGAGAAAAGAAAGAGGTAAAAAATGGATAACAAAAAGCTCAAGAGCAGCTGGGCAGCCGCCTTCACCGTGGCGTCCGTCTGGTTCGGCACGCACGTGGGCGCCGGCTTCGCAACCGGCAACCAGGTCGTGAACTATTTCGTCCAGTATGGCTGGACTGCGGCCATCTTCCCGCTTCTGGCCATGGGCATTCTGGCGGTCGTCATGTACATCATGATGAAGTTTGCCAAGCTCAACGGTTTCGACAACTATAAGGACACCTACCGTGCCCTGTATCCGAAGCCGTGGATGGAAGTCTTCTTCGAGATCTTCTACATCATCATCATCCTCGCGGCGGTCGCGTCCTGCGTTGACGGCGCCGGCGGCATCGTCAAGAGCCTGGTCGACCTGCCCGACATCATCTGCAACCTCGTCATCATCGCCCTGCTGATCCTTCTGTCGATTTTCGGCGTTGACCTGATCATCAAGGCTTCCACCGTTCTTTCCACCGCGATCCTGATCGTCACCGCGATCCTGGTCATCATGGGCTTCGTCGTTCCGATCGACGCGGTCACTCAGGAGCTCGCCACTGAGAACGCGGCTTACGCGGCCATCCCGGCAATCGCTGACGTCACCTCCCAGAAGGGCATCGAGGGCGTCTGGCGCGGCGTGTTTGTGTACGCTGCTTTCCAGTGCGTGTCTGTCCCGGCCATGATCGCCGCTTCCACCGAGCTGACCCACAAGGGCGTCAAGCGCGCCAGTATCCTCGGCTGGCTCATGAACGGCGGCGCGCTCGCCGCTTCCGGCGCCATGCTGCTGCGCTGGTACCCGATCCTCTGCACCATCAAGAGCGTTGGCGTCGACACTGTCGCCAGCATTGCAGCCCGCCACATCGGCGATGTCATGAAGCTCCCCAACCAGAGCGTCGTCACCCTCATGGGCAGCGGCTACACCTGGCTGTTCGTCGTGTACACCATCCTGCTGTTCTGCGCGTTCGTGTCCACGTCCGTCACGCTGGTCTACTCCATGATCCAGCGCTTCGAGGGTCACTGCTTCCCGAAGGCCATCAAGAGCAAGGCTCTGCGTAGCGTGATCGTCGGCCTGGTCGTCATCGGCCTGTGCTATGCGGTTTCCCTGCTCGGCCTGTCGACCATCATCTCCAAGATCTATGGCTATGACGGCTACTATGCACTGATCGTTGTTGTGCTCCCGGCGTTCATCTGGGGCATCCCGAAGATCAAGAAGCTGTCTGCCGAGAAGAAGGCAGAGCTGTCTGAGTGATCTGACGAAGGCGCAGCTCTCCGGCGTCCCAATGAAGAAATACTGACCGCTGCGCTTGCAGCGTCATAGAGAGGCAACCCCGCAGGCTTCGGCCTGCGGGGTTGTCGCTGTCAAAAAGTATTACTTTTTGACAAAGGGGCTGCAGTCTGCTGCGCGCATAATTTGTGCGCCTGCGGCACGCAAATTCCACACTTGCAGCCTGAGAAGTATTTTCTCAGCCGCACATGTCGCCTGAGAAAATGATTTGACTTTCTTTCGCCGCTGCGGCGGCGAAACTCTGCGAGACTTTTGGACAAGCTGAGCCGACACTCCGTGGGCAAGAGCCTGCGGGGTTGTCGCTGTCAAAAAGTATTCCTTTTTTGACGGGGGATTTGCAGGCCGAGCGGTATTTTCTTCGCCGCGCATGTCGCCGGAGAAAATGATCGAGACTTTCTTTCGCCGCTGCGGCGGCGAAACTCTGCGAGGTTTTTGAACAAGCTGAGCCGTCACCCCGCGGGCAAGAGCCTGCGGGGTCGTTGCTGTCAAAAAGTATTCCTTTTTTGACGGGGGATAGCTGCCTGACGGCAGCGCCTCAGAGCCGCGGCATAAGAAAGCCCCCGCTGCGCAAGATGCGTCTTGCACAGCGGGGGTTCATCGTTATCCGAATGGGGCATCCGGGGTCTGCGCTCACTTCCAGCGCCACGTGAACGGCACGAACAGCAGTAGCAGCGGGAAGATCTCCAGACGGCCGAGCAGCATGCAGATCATGAGCACGATCTTGCTCAGCGGCGAGAAGATCGCAAAGCTTCCGGTCGGTCCGACAAGGGAGAGCCCCGGCCCGACGTTGGACAGGCACGAGAGTGCGGCGGTGAAATTCGTCGTGAAGTCCAGCCCGTCGAGCGACACGATCAGCCCGGCGATGAGCAGGATGATGATGTAGAACGTGAAGTACGTCAGGGCGTTGTAGACGGTCTGCCCGTCGACCGGCTTGCCGTCGAGGCGGACGTTTTCCACGCAGCGCGGGCGCAGCATCTTCTTGACCTCGATCGTGCAGGATTTGAACAGCAGCATCACGCGCGAGAGCTTCAGGCCGCCGGCGGTGCTGCCGGCGCAGCCGCCGACAAACATCAGCAGCACGAGCAGGAACTTGGAGTATTCCGGCCAGAGATTGAAGTCCGCGGTGGCAAAGCCGGTCGTAGAGATGATCGATGTGACCTGGAAGAACGAATAGCGCAGCGCATGGCCGACGCCGCCGTAGAGATTGCGGATGTCGAATGCGATCGTGATGACGGAAAAGGCGATCACACCGAGGAACCAGCGCAGCTCCTCGTTGCGCAGCGCGGTGCGGATGTTGCCGAGCAGAATGAGGTAATACAGGCTGAAGTTGACGCCGAAGAGTATCATGAACACGCCCACGACGATGTCGATATAGGCGCTGTTGTAGTAGCCGATGCTCAGCGCGCGCGTGGACAGGCCGCCGGTGCCGGCGGTGGCGAACGCGTGCAGCAGCGCATCGTAAAAGCTCATGCCGCCGGCGATGAGCAGAACCATCTCCACGAGCGTGAGCGCGATGTACAGCAGGTAGAGGATGGAGGCGGTCTTGCGGATGCGCGGCACGAGCTTGCCGACCGTCGGGCCGGGCACCTCGGCGCGCATGATGTGCATCGAGCGGTTGCCGCTCATGGGCAGCACGGCCAGCACGAACACGAGGATGCCCATGCCGCCGATCCAGTGCGTGAACAGCCGCCAGAACATACCGCCGCGCGTCATTTCCTCCGGTGCCGTGACGACGCTTGCGCCCGTCGTGGTCAGACCTGAGATCGTCTCAAACAGGGCGTCGATGTAGTTCGGGATGTCGCCCGTGAGTACGAACAGCAGCGCGCCGAACAGCGACATGGCGATCCACGACAGACCGACGATCAAAAAGCCGTCGCGCGCGGTCATGCCGCCGGATTTTGCGCGCACGCGCCACATGGCCAGCCCGATGCCGCCGGTGATGGCGATCGTGATCAGAAACGGCGCCGGCGTCTCGCCGTATGCCAAAGCCGCGACCATCGGCAGGAGCATCAGCGCGGCCTCGATGCACAGCACGCGGCCGATGACCTGCCCGATCATTCGAAAATTCATGGTGTTGTCCTCTTTATATCATGATGAATTGTTGCGTAATAAAATATTATACGCCATTTCATCCGATTTGTGAAGCCCGGACGCTCAGAACATCCCGAGGGATTTGAACAAAAAGACCCACAAAAACATCGTCGCCATGCTCACGGCCGAGGTCACGACAACGGTGTCGCCCGCAAGCTCCGCGTCGCCGCCCATCTGCTGCGCCATGGTGAAGGAATTGACGGCGGTCGGCGAGGCGAACACGCCCAGCAGCGACACGAACGCCGCATCCCGGAAGCCGAGCAGCGCGCCGAGCCCCAGAAACAGCCCCGGGAACACGATGAGCTTTGCCGCCACGATGGCCGTGAGCTCGCGCGCATAGCGCCGCAGACCGGAGAACTGGAAAAACGCGCCGAGCAAAAACAGCTGCAGGGGCGAGGCGATGCCGCTCACGCTCTGCACCGTCTTTTCCAGGATGTACGGCAGGCGGATGTTCGCCGCCAGCGCCAGCACGCCGAGCACGGAGGCGATGACAAGCGGGTTTTTTGCGATCTGGCCGAGGATGTGCAGCGGCTTCGGCTTCTGACCGCGGAATACCTCCAGCACAATGATGGACATCATGTTGAAGATCGGCACAATGATCGCAATCAGGATCGAGACCGTGCCGAGCTGATCCGCGCCGAGCAGCGCCGTCGCCACGGGGATGCCCATGATGACGTAGTTGCTGCGGAACATACCCTGGATCATCACGCCGCGGCGCTCCGGCAGCTTTTCCGTGAGCAGCGTGTAGCCGAGCGCCAGCGCGAACGACAGCAGCACGCCGCCGACGGCATAGGCGATCAGCAGCGGGTCGAACGAGCCGGACAGATCGGAGCAGTACACATTATAAAACAGCAGGCACGGCAGAAAGATGCGGAAGGCGATCTTGTTGATGTTCAAGATCTCCTCCCGGCGGATCCAGCCGAGACAGCGCGCGCCGTAGCCGAGCGCCATCACGAGGAACATCGGCAGGATCGCGTTGACAGAAATGATGAGATTCTCCATTCACATACCACCTTCGGGTAAAATTTAGAAAACCGGAGAAAACCGGCGAAAAAACGAGTATTTCATAGTTTACTCCCACCATAGGCAAATTGCAAGGGTGCAGGTTGCCGCGCGGCATGAAATGTGCTATAATTTTTCCGTTTGATTTTTTCACGCGGGAGGTACTGCGCAATGACCATAGAAGAGGCGCGGGCGCTGATCCAGGGCGTCGAGTGGCGCGGATCTCGTCCGGGGCTGTCGCGTGTGCGCGAGCTGCTGCACCGCATCGGCGACCCGCAGGACACGCTGCAATTCGTGCACATCGCGGGCACGAACGGCAAGGGCAGCACGGCGGCGATGCTCGCGGCCGTCTTGCAGGCGGCAGGCTATACGACGGGGCTGTTCACGTCCCCGTTTCTCGAGCAATTCGCCGAGCGTATGCAGGTAAACGGTCAGCCAATCCCGGATGCGGAGCTTGCTGCCGCGTGCGAGACGCTGCAGCCGTGCATTGCGGCCATGGACGACCAGCCGACGGAGTTTGAGCTTGTGACGGCGGCGGCCATGCTCTGGTTTCAGCGCCGCGGCTGCGATGTCGTGGTGTTAGAGGTCGGGCTCGGCGGGCGGCTGGACGCGACGAATGTCATCGGCGCGCCGGCGTGCGCCGTCATCACGAACATCGGTCTGGATCACACGGAGATCCTCGGCGACACGCTCGCGCAGATCGCGCGCGAGAAGGCGGGCATCCTCAAGCCCGGCACGTGCGCCGTCAGCTATCCGCAGACGGCGGAGGTGCGCGCGGTGCTGCACGAGACGTGCGCCCGGCTGGACATCCCGCTCACGGAGGTGGACGCGGACGCCATCGAGCCGCTGCGCGACAGCGTCGACGGGCAGACCTTTTCCTATCGCGGCGTGGTGTATGACCTGCCGCTGCTCGGCAGGCATCAGCTGCGCAATGCGGCCGTCGCGCTCGAGACGGTGGCGGCGCTGCGCACACGCGGCTGGCGCATCCCGGATGCGGCCGTGCACGCGGGGCTGGCGCAGGTGCGCTGGCCGGCGCGGTTTGAGGTGCTGCGGCGCGCGCCGTGGTTCGTGCTTGACGGCGGGCACAACCCGCAGTGCGCGCAGACGGTGGCGGATAATCTCGCGCGCTATTTCCCCGGCCGGCGCATCACGCTGCTCGTGGGCGTGCTCGCGGATAAGGACTACCCCAATCTGATCGCGCCGCTCGACCCGTATGCTGCGTCCTACATCGCGGCAACGCCGCTCTCGCCGCGCGCGCTGCCGGCGGCGGAGCTGGGGGCGTATTTGCAGCGCTTTGGAAAACCGGTGACGGTCTGCCCCGACCCCGCACAGGCTGCGGCGCGCGCACTCGCGCAGGCGGGGGAGGACGATGTCATCTGCGCGGTCGGCTCGCTGTACATGGCGGGCGCGATCCGAACCTATCTGCGGAGGGAACACGATGAGAATTCTGGGCATTGATTACGGCGACGCGCGCATCGGGCTCGCGCTCTCGGACGCCTCGGCCACGCTCTGCGGCCGGGCGTGGACGCTCACGGAGTGGAATCTGGAGCGTGCGGTTGCGGCGATCGCGGACGTGGTGCGCACCGAGGGCGTGGAGCGCATCGTGCTCGGGCTGCCGAAGAATATGGACGGCACGGAAGGTCCGCGCGCGGAAAAGAGCCGCGCCGTCGCGCACCTGCTCACGGAGGCGACAGGGCTGGAGGTCGTGCTCTGGGACGAGCGGCGCAGCTCCATCGAGGCGCACGGCATCCTGCACGCCAACGGCCGCAAGGAGAAAAAGCACCGCCGGACGGTCGACGCCGTCGCGGCGAGCCTGATCCTCGAGGGCTATCTCGGCATGCTGCGCTGAGAAAACGCCGCAAAACATCTTGAAGAACAACAAGGGGCGGACGCCATACGGCGCCCGCCCCCGATTGCTTGTCAAAAGCCTCGCAGAGTTTCGCCGCCGGAGCGGCGAAAGAAAGTGAGATCATTTTCTCCGGCGACATGCGCGGCGGAGAAAATACCGCTCGGCCTGCAAACGTGCGCGCCGTCCGTCAAAGGCGGACGGCGCGTGCGATGCAGTCAGGCCGCAAACTCCTTTGTCAAAAAGGAATACTTTTTGACAGTCACAGGGGCGGACGCCATGCGGCGTCCGCCCCTTGTTCGTTTTCGTTACATTTCCTCGACGGCCAGCATATCCGGCAGCGCGGTCAGGTCACTGCGCAGATCGCCCGGCCGCAGCAGGGTGCGGCTGTGGATGGGGATGAGCGCGCAGTAGTGGTGCGGCGCGTCGGGGGCGTCGCTGTCCGCAATGCGGCTGATCTCGAGATTGTCGACGCGGATGCTGCGCTCGCGCAGCAGGGCGAGCACGGACTCCATGCACACGGCGTGCGCGTACTCGATGTAGAGCGTGAGGTCGGTGCTCTTGCTCGTGAGCCGGAACTCCAGCCGCACGAGCACCACCTCGACCAGCAGCACGACGGCCGTGGCGAAGATGGCGCACTCGGCATAGCCCGCGCCGCAGACGAGACCGATGATGGCCGCGGCCCAGAGTCCGGCGGCGGTGGTCAGACCCTTGACGCGCTTGTCGCGCGTGACGATGATCGTGCCCGCGCCGACAAAGCCGATGCCGGAGATGACCTGCGCGCCGAGACGCGCAATGTCGTTAAACAGGTGCTGGAAGAGCAGGTACTGGCTCGTGAGCGTCGTGATGGCGGAGCCGAGGCAGATGAGAATGTGTGTGCGGAAACCCGCGGGACGGCGCTTGATCTCGCGCTCTGCGCCGATCAGACCGCCGCAGATGACGGCCAGCGTCAGGCGGGCGAGGATCGCCCAGAAGGTCATATCACGGATGGGATCAAAACAATGCAGCATGGTATCGCCTTCTTTCTCAGATCTCTTCGATGAGGATGACGCCCTCAAGCGCCGACAGCTCGGCCAGCAGCTCGGGGTGGTCGCGCCGCTCGGGCAGGATGGCGCTGAACTGGCACAGGAAGCTTGCCAGCGGGCCCGTGCCGTTGCGGTTGACTTCAAAGTCGAAAATGCGGACGTTTTCGTCGTGCAGATGCGTGACGATCGCACCGAGGTGTTCCATGCGCTCGATCTCGAGGCTGATGTTGATGTGGTGCGCCCGGCGGGTGAGCTGCTGCTCCAGCGGCGGCAGCAGGTACATGCAGGCCGCCATGTACGCGATGCAGATGAACGCGCAGGCATAAAACCCCGCGCCGATGGTAAGGCCGAGACACGCGCTCGCCCAGAGTCCGGCGGCGGTGGTCAGGCCCTTGACCTGCTGGCGGGCGGTGATGATGATCGTGCCCGCGCCGAGAAAGCCGATGCCCTTCGCGGCCTCGGCGCCGAAGCGCGACACGTCCTGCGTCGCGCCGATGCTCTCGGCGAGCTCGCGCCACGGTCCGTGGAGCATCTGGTCGAGCTGCAGGCTCAGCAGCACGGTGAGCGTTGCGCCGAGCGCTGTGAGCATATAGGTGCGAAAGCCGGCGGGGCGGTTTTTGCGCTCGCGCTCAAGCCCGATCAGCCCGCCGCAGAGCACGGCGAGGAGGATGCGCAGCATCATCGTGACGATATTCAGTTCACGCAGGTAGGAGAGTACGGACGCCATAGATGCGATTCCTTTCTGAGCTGGTTACAGGCCGCCGCTGCGCGGCTTGCCGGTGCTGCCGCGCACGATGAGCCGGCTGCGGTATTCCACGCGGTTGATCGGCTGATCCTCGCGGCTGTTGAGCCCGCCCTCGATGCGCTCGAGCAGCAGGTTGAAGGCGCTCTTGCCGTGGCTGAAGGTGTTGTTGTCCACGGTCGTGAGCTGGATGCGCTGATAGCCCGAGGTCGTGACGTTGTCAAACCCGCAGAGGCTGAAATCCTCCGGCACGCGGTAGCCCTCGCGCTGCAGCGCGTCGAGCACGCCGAAGGCCACCATGTCATTGATGGCGACGATGCCGGTGATCTTGTCGTTGCGCAGGCATTTGTAGGCCAGCTCCATTCCCGAGCGGTACTCGAGGTCGGGCGTGGTGATCTCCGCCTCGAGGGAGTTGACGTGCGAGCAGATGGTCACGCTGCCCTCCGGACACCAGAGGCGATAGGCCTCCTGCAGCCCTTCGCTGCGGCGCATACGGGAGACGTGGTGCTCGTTGAGCGCCGTGGACAGGTAGGCGATGCGCTTGTGGCCGAGGTCGCTGAGGTGCTTGGCCACGAGCTGCGCCGCGCCGAAGTTGTCCACGTCCACGGTGTCGATGCCGCAGTCCGTGACGCGGTCGCCGACGGCGACGATGGGCACGCGGCGGCTCAGCTCGCGCACCTTGGCCGTCTGGATCGGCGTCATGACGAAGATGATGCCGGCCACGCGCGAACAGTCGAGCGAGTCGAGCAGGTGGCTCTCCGTGCGGGGATTCCAATAGGTGTTGTAGATCGCGGTGTGATACCCGGCGGCGTGTGCTGCCGCGTCGATGCCGGCAATCATCTTGGTGTGGTAGGGGTTGGCGACCGACGGCGAGATGACGGCGATCTGTTTGCCGGAACAGCGGGCGGACGGCGTGCGGTAGCCGATGCGCTCGGCCTCGGCCAGGACACTCGCCACACGCTCGGACGAAAAACGCTCCAGCGATTTTCCGTTGAGGATCATGGAGACGCTCGCGGTGGAAACACCGGTCGCCTCCGCAATGTCGCGCAGGGTGGGTTTGCTGCTCATAGGCACCTCCGGTAGAGAACAGATGACAGCGCATATGTTGAAAAATTAAGCATTTTTCAACGAAAAATGCAGAAGCCGCCTTTGCAGTTTTACCAATTTCCAAGAGCAGTATATAGCCAAAACGGATAAAAATCAAGGAAAACTTGTAACGATATTGACGGCATTGAACATAAATGCTACCATTCAATGTAGAGAGCCGTTAAAATGACGGAGAAAAATTCAACGCTTTTTTAAGCAGAAAGGAACTACCTTGAAGAAATTTGTTGCGATGCTTCTTGCCGTGGTCATGGTGCTGGCACTGTGCGCCTGCGGCGGCGGCGATAAGGCCGGCGCGAACGATGATTACCACCTCACGCTCAAGCTCAGCCACGTCTTTGTGACGACCGAGCAGCTCACGATCGAGATGCAGCAGGTCGCCCAGCGCATCAAGGAGCGCACCAACGGCGCGATCGAGATCCAGTGCTACGACTCCAGCCAGCTCGCCGTCTATAAGGACAACATCGAGCAGGTCGTCAACGGCGCCGACTGGATCGCCTGCGAAGACCCCTCCTACCTCGCCGACTACGACATCGACTTTGAAGCACTCATCGGCCCCATGATGTACAACAGCATCGATGAGTACTCCTACGTCTGCCAGTCCGATCTGGTAAAGAATATGTGCCAGAAGCTCGAAGATAACTACGGCATCCACGTGCTCGCGCTCGACTTCAACGTCGGCATGCGCTGCATGCAGACCAACAAGGTCATCAAGACCCCCGCTGACCTCAAGGGCATGAAGATCCGCGTGCCCAACAGCTCCATGTACATCAACTGCCTCACCGCCATGGGCGCCACGCCCACCGGCATGCCGTTCGCTGAGACGATCTCCGCCGTGCAGCAGGGCGTCATTGACGGTCTGGAAGGCAACATGAATGCTTACTCCACCAACGGCAGCGCCGAGGTGTGCAAGAACATGTCCCTGACCAACCACCTCGTGGGCACCTGCGGCGCCTACATCAGCTCCAAGGTCTGGAACAGCATCCCGGAAGAGTACCGCACCATCATCCAGGAAGAGTTCACCAAGGGCGCTAAGGAACTGACCGACTTCACCAACGCTTCCTTCGAGGAGACGAAGGCCAAGCTCGAGAAGGAGCAGGGCTGCTCGTTCAACGAGGTCGATGTCGATGCGTTCCGCGCCGCCGTGCAGCCGGAGTTTGATCGCATGGTCAAGGAAGACGGCGTGACGCCCACCTTCTACGAGCAGGCGCAGGCCATCCTCGCCGAGTACCGCCAGGCCAATAAGTGAGCGCTGCGCGCTGACTGACGGCCGGAAGCCCCATACCGGCTTTTTATGCCGGGTGTCCCGCACACGCTGCCGGACACCCGGCATTGCTGAGCAAAGCCACAGAAAGCAGAGGAAAGCAAATTTGAAAAAAGTACTGAAAAATCTCGACGCGTATATCGCGGGCGCGATGATGATCGTGACGATCGTGCTTGTCGTCGTCAACGTGATCACGCGAAAACTGTTTAACTATATCATCATCTGGAGCGAGGAAGTTGCCACCTCCTGCTTCGTGTACTCGGTGTTCATCGGCGCGGCCTACGCCTACCGCAAGCACCAGCACGTCGGCGTTGACCTGCTCGTGGAGCGGCTGCCCGCCGGCGCGCGCAGAGCCGTGCACCTGATCACCAGCGCCCTGCTCGTGGTCATCAACGGCTACATCACGGTGCTCAGCGTGCAGTTTATCCAGTCGTCCTGGATCAAGCGCATGCCGATCACGAAGCTGCCGTCCAGCGTGGTCAACACGGCGCTGGTCATCGGCTTCGGCCTGATGACGATCTACTCGCTCGTCATTTTCATCAAAGACCTCAAGAGCGGCAACAAACTTGACGGGGAGGTGGACGCATGAGCACGTTCCTTTCGATCCTGCCGATCATCATCGCGCTCGTGCTGTATTTCACGGGCATCCCCATCGCCTACGCGCTCTTTGCCGCGGCACTGACCTATTTCGGCTTCATTGACACGACGACCGTGCCGTACCTGCTGATGCAGAAATTCATCACGTCCACGCAGTCGTTCCCGTTCCTTGCGATCCCGTTTTTCATCATGTGCGGCTCGATCATGAACTACGGCGGCATCAGCGCGCGGCTCATGGACTTTGCCGACGCGCTCACCGGTCACCTGCCCGGCGGCCTTGCGCAGATCAACGTCCTGCTGAGCATGCTCATGGGCGGCTGCTCCGGCTCGGCCAACGCCGACGCCGCCATGGAGTGCAAGCTGCTCGTGCCCGAGATGGAAAAGCGCGGCTACAGCAAGGGCTTTTCCGCCGCGATCACGGCGGCGTCCTCGTGCGTCACGCCCATCATCCCGCCTGGAATCAACCTCATCGTCTACGGCCTGATCGCCGGCGCATCCGTCGGTCAGCTCTTTGCTGCCGGCTACATCCCCGGCCTGCTTATGGCTGTGACGCTGATGATCGCCGTGGCGATCATCTCCAAAAAGCGCGGCTACGCGCCGTCCCGCCCCCGCCGTGCGACGCTCGGCGAGATCGGCCGGCAGGCGCTCAAGTCCTTCTGGGCGCTGTTTTTCCCACTGGGCATCATCATGGGCATGCGCTTCGGCATCTTCACGCCGACGGAAGCCGGCGGTGTGGGCGTGCTCTACTGCCTGATCGTGGGCAAGTTCGTCTACAAGGGTCTGCGCAAGGAGCACTTCATCCCCATCCTGCGCGAGACCATCTCCGGCACCGCCACCGTCATGCTCATCATCGTGTCGGCGACCGTGTTCGGCTACTACCTCAACTGGGAGAACATCCCGACCATGCTGCTCAACGCCGTGACGAGCTTTGCCAGCAACAAGTTCCTCGTGCTGCTGGTCATGAACATCGTGCTGCTCATCGTCGGCATGTTCCTCGAGGGCGGCGCGGCGCTCATCATCCTCGCTCCGCTCATGGTGCCGATCGTGAAGGCCGCCGGGATCGATCTGGTGCACTTCGGCATCGTCTGCAACGTCAACATCATGATCGGCGGTCTGACCCCGCCGTTCGGCTCGATGATGTTCACCTGCGTGTCCATCACGGACTGCAAGATGCAGGAGTTTATCAAAGAGTGCGTGCCGTTTATCATCGCGCTGCTCATTGCGCTGCTGCTGCTGACGTACATTCCGGGTATCACGATGCTGATACCGAATCTCATTTATTAAGGGAGACAATTGCATGAAAGTTATGGCACACCGCGGCTACAGCGGTGCTTATCCGGAAAACACGATGCTCTCGTTCCGCGAGGCGGTCAAGGTTGGCTGCGACGCGATCGAGATGGACGTGCATGAGACGCGCGACGGCCGTCTCGTCGTCATCCACGACGAGCGGCTCGACCGCACGACCGACGGCACCGGCCGCATCTGCGAGCATACGTTCGACGAGCTGCGGCAGGTCAACGCCGCCGCGCGCTACGCGGGCAAATACGCCCCCGAGCGCATCCCGTCGTTCGACGAATACTGCGAGTGGGCGTCCGGCGAAACCGTCGGGCACAACATCGAGATCAAGACCGACAAGATCTACTATCACGACATCGAGCGCAAGATCTGGGCCACCATCGAGCGCTACGGTCTGGAGCACAAGGTCATGTTCTCGTCGTTCAACCACTTCTCGCTGCGCCGCATCCTCGAGATCAGCGGCAACGCGGTCGAGGTCGGCGCGCTCGTGCTCGAGGACAGCATCGGCGGCTTCCCCGGCTACTACTGCGAGCAGGCGGGCTTCGCCTGCTACCACCCGCCGATCGAGCTGCTCACGGATGAGAACGTGCGCGACTGCAAGGAGCACGGCGTGAAGATGAACGTCTGGACCGTCAACGACATGGCGGGTCTGGAGCAGCTCCACCGCTGGGGCTGCGAGGGCATCATCACGAATTACCCCGGCGTGGCGAGCGGCTGGCTGCGCGCGCAGGGCGAGTGAGCCGGACGCGGCAAAGAAACAGATAAGAGTGACGCCCCCGAGAGCCTTCGGCTTTCGGGGGCGATTTCTGTGTCAAAAGGAATGCTTCCTGACAGCGAAAAAACTCCCTCCGGATTTCCGGAGGGAGTTTCGCGTTTGCAGAGATGGGATCAGATCTTCATGCAGACGTCCCAAGCACGCCAGATGACGGTGCGGAGGTTGCCGATGGCAACGCAGTCGCCCACGCGGAAGACCTGCTTGTTGTCCTTACCGCCGACCGGAGTCGGGACAAAGCCGATGCCGTTGACGACGTCGTCGCACTCGACGAAGAAGGTCTCGCCGGTCTTGACGTTCTTGACGGTGACGCCGTTGTCCTTGATCTCGGTCACGGTGGACTCGAGGTAGGTCGGGACCTTGTGGTACTCCATCGCGTCACGCAGGAAGGAGGTGTTGGCAAGGCAGGTGGCCTGTGCCGCGATCAGGTCGTTCGCGTACTCGACGATGATGGGGTGCTTGCCCTGCAGCACGAGGTCGTAAGCCGCCTCGCAGGAGGACTGGCCGCCGCCGATGAACAGGACCTTGTCGCCGACTTCCTTCTTGTCCTTGAGAAGCTCGGTGAACGTGAGGGTCTTCTCGAAGCCCGGGATGGAGGGCATGGTGCGCGGGATGGAGCCGCTGGCGACGATGATGTCGTCGAAGCCGCCGAGCGTGTTGACGTCGGTCACCTCGGTGTTGAAGCGGACGTCGATGCCTTCCTTGGCGACCTCGTTGAGGTACCAGCGGATGAGCTCCTTATCATTCTCCTTGAAGCTCATCGCGGAAGCGGTGAGGAACAGACCGCCGAGCTCGTTGGTCTTCTCGAAGATGACGGGGGTGTGGCCGCGCTGCTTGAGCACGAGCGCGCACTCCATGCCGCCGATGCCGCCGCCGATGATGGCGACCTTCTTCGGGTTGCGGGTCGGGACGATCTTGTACTTGTTGTGCTGCATGGTGGTCGGGTTCAGCGCGCAGCGAGCCAGGTGCAGGGAGTCATCCATGCTCTGGAGGTTCGCGGTGCCCTTGAACTTGGCCATGTTGAAGCAGCCGTTGTGGCAGCGGATGCAGGGCTTGATCTCGTCCTCGTGGCCGCTGAGGATCTTGTGGATCCACTCGTGGTCAACGAGGTTCTGACGCGCGATGGCGACAGCGTCGAGACGGCCGGCGGCGATCTCTTCGGCAGCCTTCACGGGGTCCATACGGCCGGCGCAGACGACCGGGCAGTTGGTGAACTTCTTGATGTGCTCGACGTACTCGAGGTTGCAGTTGTCGGGCATGTACTGAGGCGGATGTGCCCAGTACCACGCATCGTAGGTGCCGTTGTCGCAGTTGAACATGTCGTAGCCGGCTTCCTCGAGGTACTTGACAGCCTTCTCGGACTCGGCCATGTCGCGGCCGAACTCCTCAAAGTCGGTCTCGTACGGCATTGCACCCTTGCCCCAGGCCTTGGTCTTGGAGACGACGGAGTAACGCAGGGACACCGGGAAGTCGGCGCCGGCCTGACGCTTGATCTCCTGCACGATCTCGACCGGGAAGCGGAAACGGTTCTCGAACGAGCCGCCGTACTGGTCGGTGCGGTGGTTCCAGTTGGCCATGGTGAACTGGTCAAGCAGGTAGCCCTCGTGGACAGCGTGGATCTCGACGCCGTCGACGCCGGCAGCGCGCAGCTTCTTGGCGGTCTTGCCGAAGGCGTGCACCATGTCCTGGATCTCCTTGACGGTCAGCGGGCGGGACATGACGTCTTCCTTCCAGCGGTTCGGGACCTCGGAAGCGGAGGCGCAGATGTACTGCACGTCGACGATGGGGCTGACGATCTTGTTGAGGAAGTTGTTCTTGGCCAGCATCGTCATCCAGCCGTTGATCGCCATGGAGCGGCCCATGCCGGCGGCGAGCTGGATGAACAGCTTGGCACCGGTCTTGTGGAACTCGACCATGTACTCCTTGAGCTGCTTGAACATCTGGTCGTTCTGGTACAGCCACTTACGGCCGGGGATGCCCAGCGGATCGCGGATGCACTGCATGCCGGGCAGGATCAGGCCCACGCCGTCCTGTGCGCGGTTGAGCAGGAAGTAAGCTGCTTCCTTGTCAAAGTGGTTCGGCTCCATCCAGCCGAACAGGGACGTGCCGCCCATGGAGCACTGGACAATGCGGTTTTTCATCTCGACATTGCCGATCTTCCAGGGGGTGAACAATGCGTTGTACTTTTCGTTCATTGAATACGCTCCTTCTATTTTTTAGGTCTCCACAGACCCGGGTTTACGTTCTTCCGGGACATGGATCTCCCGGATGGTAAAGTCCTTGCCGGACAGCACCGTTTTGTTGAAGCTGTTGCAGTTCGGACAATAACCGTTGCACTCGATGACATTGAAGATCTCGTCGCAGTCCTCGCACTCGGCCATGCCGGGCACGATGTTGACGATGAGCTTCGTGTTTTCCAGCGGCGTGCCCTTCACGACGGGGGGATAGAGCTCCTCCACGTACTCCGGAATGACGAGCGAGAGCTCGCCGCAGTCGGCCACGATCTCGGAGATCTCCGAGATCTGGTTTGCGGCCGCGTAGTCGGTGACGGTTTTGACCATGGCGCGCACCACACCAATCTCATGCATGGTGCTGCTCCTTATCTGCCGCGCGTCTTGCGCACGAGGCGGCCGATGGCGGCGGGGGTGTTGCCGGCCACGGTCAGCAGGGTGCGGAAGTATTCACGGCCGTGCGTGTCGTTGACCTTCTCGAGGCGGATGGCGTCGAACTTGCACTTGGTGGTGCAGATGCCGCAGCCGATGCACTGGTCCTCGTTGAGGACGACCGCGCCGCAGCCGAGGCAGCGCTCGGTCTCCTTCTTCATCTGCTCCTCGGTGAACACACCGCGCAGATCGTGGAAGGTCTTCTTCGCCTCTTCGGCGGAGCCGTCGTGCGCGTGCTGGCGCGGGGTGTTGTCAAAGCTCTCGATCGGCACGGCCACGGTCGCGGGATCGAGCGACTTGTAGTCGCGGTGGTCACGGCCGATGAGCTGGCTCTGGCCGGGGTGCACGAAGCGGTGGATGGACACGGCAGCCTCTTTGCCGGCGGCGATGGCGTCGATGGCAAACTTCGGGCCGGTCACAAGATCGCCGCCCGCGAACACGTCGGGCTCGTCGGTCTGATACGTTGCGGGGTCAACAAGCACGGTGCCGCGCTTGCCGAGTTGGAGCTTCGAGCCGGCGTCGATGCCGCACAGGTCGATCTGCTGGCCGATGGCCGAGATGACGGCGGAGACTGCAAGCGTCTCGAACTCGCCCGTGCCGACGGGCTTGCGGCGGCCCTTCTCGTCGGGCTCGCCGAGGGTCATGGTCTCGACCTTGATGGCCGTGGCCTTGCCCTTTTCGCCCAGGATCTCGACCGGGTCGCACAGGAAGCGGAACTTGACGCCCTCGGCCTCGGCCTCGGCGACTTCTTCGTCCGCTGCGGGCATCTCCTCGCGGCTGCGGCGGTAGAGCAGCGTCACGTCCGCACCGCGGCGCACGGCGGCGCGCGCGACGTCGATGGCGACATTGCCGCCGCCGATGACGGCGACTTTTTTGCCGATGGTCGGGCGCTTGCCGAGGTTCACGGCGCGCAGGAACTCGACACCGGTGAACACACCCTTCAGATCGTCGCCCGGGCAGCCGGCCGGCGTGCCCTTGGAGGCGCCGACGGCGAGGTAGATCGCCTTGTAGCCGTCCGCGCGCAGCGCGTCGAGCGTCATGTTCTTGCCGACCTCAACGCCGAAGCGGAACTCCACGCCGAGCTCCTTGAGCACGTCGATCTCCGCGTTGACAACGTTCTTCTCGAGGCGGAAGCTCGGGATGCCGAGCGTGAGCATGCCGCCGGGCACGGACTCCTTCTCGAACACGGTCACGGGGTAGCCCTTGACGGCGAGGTAGTACGCGCAGCTCAGACCGGCAGGGCCGGCGCCGATGACGGCGATCTTCTCCGGGTACGGACGGCCGATCTGGTTGAGCATCTTCGGCACGAAGCGGGTGCCGGCCTCGAGATCCTTCTCGGCGATGAACTTCTTGATGTCGTCGATGGCGATCGGATCGTCGATGCTGCCGCGGGTGCAGGCGTCCTCACAACGCTTGTTGCAGATGCGGCCGCAGACGGCCGGGAACGGGTTCTCTTTCTTGATGAGCTCCAGCGCCTCGGTGTAGCGGCCGAGGGACGCGAGCTTGATGTAGCCCTGAACCGGGATGTGCGCCGGGCACTCGGCCTTGCAGGGGGCGGTGCCGCTGGGCATGACGTCGGAGCGGTTCGTGCGGTACTCGGGGTTGTAGCTCGAGCGGTGGAACGGCACGCTGGCGTCGGTATCGTAGGTATCGGAGATGTGCGGATCGGTCGCGCAGCGCTTCTGGCCGAGCTTGAGCGCGTTGGTCTGGCAGTTTTCAACGCACTGACCGCAGGCGACGCACTTTTCCTTATCCACGCGGGCGATGTAGTTCGAGCGGATGGCGCGCGGCGTGCGGAACAGCTCCGCGATGCGCAGCGCGAAGCACGAGCAGCCGCAGCAGTTGCAGATGGCGTTCGTGTCCTCGAAGCCGGGGGTCTGGTTGATCTCGTGCACGAGACCGTTGTCCTCGGCGCGCTGGAGGATCTCATATGCCTCTTCCTTGGTCACGAGGCGGTGATACCCCTGCTCGGAGAAGCAGCGGGCGTTGTCGTTGAGGTACATGCACATATCCTCTTCGAGGTGGCCGCAGCCCTCGCCCATGAGACGGCGGGCACGGCGGCAGGAGCACGGACCGACGCTGATGGCGGTCGCGTTCTCGATGAGGGTGCGCACCTCGTCATAGGAGGCGGCGTGCGAGTCGTTCTCGATGGCGCTCATGACGGGCATGACGCGCATGAAGAACATGCCGGTCTTGCCGGAGTCGAGCATCGGCGCGAGCATTTCCGGACGGCGGCGGGTGTATGCCTCAAAGCTCTCGCCGAGCACGGGATACTTGTCGCACTGCTCACGGTTGGCAAGGATGCCCTCCATGATGCCCGGGACCCAGATCGGGTAGAAGTAGCAGCGCTTGCCGTCCACATAGCGGTAGCGGACTGCGCCGGTCTTGCACAGCTTGTCGAGCTGCTCCTGCGTGAATTCCACGCTCTTTCTTGCGCGCTTGGCCACTTCCTCAACCGTGCGGTTGGTCTCCAGTCGCACGTGCATCATGATCGCACACATGTCATCGTCGATGATCGGCTCGAGGATCTTATACTCGGGATCGTCATACGTGATGCCCATGTACGTCATGCTCTCAAGGCTGATCTTCGTGGCCAGCTTGAGAATATTCGGTCTTTTTGCCATGCCGTTTCCTCCTTCAATGTAGGGTGGTATTTAAAAGGTGTTCCCTGTCCCCTTATTGCTTGGGCGGCGCCGCGAATGCGCGCGTGAACTGCTCGCACAGCGCGTCGATGCGCGCGTGCCCGTCCAGCTCGTGCACGCTCGGCACGCCGACGGACATCCGCTGGATGACGCCGAGGATCGAATCGTACGTATTATAATAGAGTGTTTTCACATCGGCCTCGGGATCGACCGTCCCGTCGGCGAGCCCGCGGCGGATGGCCGCGGCGATCGGCCCGGGGGCGACCTCAAAGCGCTCCGGCGGGCGGTTGATGACCGCATGCTGCCGGCCGGCGTTGCACAGCGCGACCTCCGCATCCAGCGAGAAGCGGATGCCGGCGGGGTCGGTGAAGATCAGCCCCGCATAGCTGCGCAGCAGCACGCGGATCTCCTCGATACCGGTCATGCCCCTGCGCCGCTGCTTTGCCAGCGACTGCGCGGCCAGCTCCTTGGCCCTGTCCCAGTAGAGGTAGGCCGCCGCGATGACGAGCTCATCCTTGCCCGCAAAGTACCGGTAGACCGAGCGCTCGGTCAGGCCGGCGTGCTGCGCGATGTCGCGGATGGTCGTCTTTTCAATGCCGTTTTTAACAAAACACGCCAGTGCCGTCTGTGTTACGAGTGCGATATTCTGTTCCCGCACCTCTTGCATCGACATGGGCGTGCCTCCTGTCTGCTATGTTTGTCAGATTGACTGACATTGTTATTATACCTGTTTTTTGCCGGTATTTCAACTGAAAGTTGCTCGATTTTTAACGAGTTTGTCATACAAAAAACACCGGTATGGTCAAAAAACCACACCGGTGTACAGCTTGTTAACAACCTCGTAGAGTTTCGCCGCCGCAGCGGCGAAAGAAAGTCCAATTATTTTCTCCGGCGACATGTGCGGCGGAGAAAATACTTCTCAGGCTGCAAGTGTGGAATTTGCGTGCCGTAGGCGCACAAATTATGCGCGCAGCAGACTGCAGCCCCTTTGTCAAAAAAGGAATCCTTTTTTGACAGTCTCAACACCGGTATGGTCAAAAAACCACACCGGTGTATAGCTTGTCAAAAACAATGCCGGGGTATTGGGCGCACCGCGCGTGTCACACGGGGTAATCGCCGGAGAGCTTCTCGTCGGCATTCGTGCCGGTGTCCGTGTTGCGGAAGAAGAGGAAATACGCAGCCACGCACAGCGCCACGAGCGCGTAGGCAAAGACGATGACGGCGGTGTTGCCGGCCGCAATCTCGCTCTGCAGGCCGCCGATCTCGACGATGAGGATGAGCGCCGGCGTCACGAAGCGGATCATGACGGCGTAGACCTTCTTGAGCCAGCCGGCCATGGGTGTGCCTCCGGCCTCGATCTCGGCCACGGCGCGCTTGGGCGTGATGAACCAGCCGACGACGATGCAGGAAAACAGCGCGCACACGGGCATGAGCACGGTGTTGGTCACTTCATCGAAGAACGTCAGCCAGTCGAGCCCGAACAGCGCGGGGCTGGCTTCTTCGAGGATGGCGACGTGGCCGAGCGAGATGCCGATCGGGATCGACACGAGAAAGCAGACGCCCGCGACGATGAGCGCGGCGCGCTTGCGGTGGGCGTGGAATTTCTGGATGACGAACTGCGTCACGACCTCGATCAGCGACACGACGGACGTGATGGCGGCGATATCGACCATGACGAAAAAGGCGAACGACACGACCTGACCCACGCCGCCCATGGACTCGAACACCTGCGGCAGGATGATGAACATGAGCGCGACGCCCTTGCTGCTGCCGAGCAGCGCGGGGTCAAAGTGCGCCACCGACGGGAAGATCGCCAGACCCGCGATGAGCGCCACGAGCGTGTCGAAGATGCAGATCATGGCGGTGGAGCGCACGAGGTTGACCTCCTTGCCGGTGTACGAGCCGTAGGTGATCATGATGCCCATGCCGAGCGACAGGGAGTAAAACGCCTGACCCATGGCCACGAGCACGGACTTGAACGTGATGCCGGAGAAATCGGGCTTGAGGTAGAAGCTCAGACCCTCACGCACGCCGCTGCCGAGCGTCAGCGCGTAGACGGCGATGGCGACGAGGATCAGAAACAGCACCGGCATGAGCACCTTGGACGCCTTCTCGATGCCGTCCTTGACGCCGCCCATGATGATCACCATGCTCAGCACGAGGAAGATCGCGGTGTAGAGGATGACCTCGCCCGTGTTGACGGAGAACGTGCCGACGATGCCGGCGTTGCCGCTGAAGGAGTTGAGCGCGTACTTCGTCGTCCAGCCGCCGAGCACGGAGTAGTAGCAGATGATGAACGCGGGGATCACGATCGCCACGAGCCCGCACCAGCCGAGGTTCTTGTGGATCATCTTGTAGGCGGTCATGGGGTTTGCCTGCGCGCGGCGGCCGAGATAGATCTCGCTGAGCATCGTCACGAAGCCGATGAGCAGCACGCACGCGACGTAGATGAGCACGAAGGCCGCGCCGCCGTTTTGCGACGTCTTGTACGGGAAGCCCCAGAGGTTTCCGAGGCCCACGGCACTGCCGGCGGCGGCGAGGATGAAGCCGATGCCGCTGGCGAATCCAACTTTTTTCTTTTCCATAACAGATTTCCTTTCTGTCCGTTTTTCTATACAACAAAAAATCGGCCCCGACCAAAACGGTCGGGGCCGACTCCTGGTATACCAAGTCGTGCTTATCCCGCGAATACCGGTTTGGTTCGTTCTGCTGGCGGTGCGATGCCCAGAATGCTGAGTATAGCAAAAATCGACACTGCAAGCACAGTGTCGATGGTAAGCAGAAGGATGCTGTTGTTGTCGGTATTCGCCGCAGAGCATGCCGAGCCAACCGCGCACTTGGCCGCGGCATTGCAGGGACGGGCAAAGGACGTGTGACGCATGGCTTGCAGCTCCTCTCGGAAGAAATTTGACGCCATTGTACGCGCCGGGACGACCGTTGTCAACGCTGCGGACGATTCATAATTTTCATAACGTTGTTTCAAATTTTTGAATCATCCGCAGCGTGCTTCGCAGTCTGTCACGCGCCTGCCTCGAGCTTGTGCAGCGCCTTGCGAAACTGCGTCGCAAACAGGATGGCGGTGCACGTGACGGCGATCACGTCCGCGACGGGCTCGGCCAGATACACGGCGGTCGTCTGATCGGACAGCAGCGCCGGCAGCAGATAGATCAGCGGCAGCAGCAGCACAAATTTGCGCAGCACGGCCACGATGATCGAGCACAGCGCACTGCCGATGGACACGAACGTCATCTGGCAGGCGATCTGGATGCCGAACAAAAACAGCCCCGCACAATAGATGCGCAGCACGCGCGTCGTAAAGGCGATGAGCGCCGCGTCCGGCGTGAAGATGCGCGCAAACAGACCGGGGGCGAGCTCGATGAACGCCCAGAGCGACACCGAGTAGATCAGACACACCTTGAGCAGCAGGCGAAACGTCTCGCGCACGCGCGCGGTATTTTTCGCGCCGAAGTTGTAGCTCGTGATCGGCTGCGCGCCCTGTCCGATGCCCTGCAGCGGCAGCATGGCAAACTGCATCACGCTCGTGAGGATCGTCATCGCGCCGACGGCGATGTCGCCGCCGTACCTGAGCAGGGAGGCGTTGAAGCACACGGAGATGACGCTCTCGCTCGCCTGCATCGTGAACGTCGCCAGACCAAGCGCCACGCACGGCAGGATGAGCTTAGGCGAGACGAAGAGGTTCCGGCGCCGGAGGTGCAAAAACGCCTTCTTCCCGCACAGGAACGACAGCACCCACGCGCACGAGAGCCCCTGCGAGAGCACGGTCGCCAGCGCCGCGCCGCGCACGCCCATGCCCAGCGCGAAGATGAAGACCGGGTCGAGAATGATGTTCGCCGCCGCGCCGATGAGCACCGTGTACATACCTACCTTGGCAAAGCCCTGCGCCGTGATGAAGGCATTCATGCCGAGCGTGAGCTCGACAAAGAGCGTGCCGAACGCATAAATATGCAGATAGTCGGCGGCGTAGCCGATGGTGTTCTCACTCGCGCCGAAGGCCAGCAGCGCGTCGCGCCCCCAGAGCAGCAGCGCCGCCGTGAGCACGACGGAGATGCCGATCTGCATCGTGAAGCAGCCGCCGAGCGTCTTTTCGGCGCTGTCCATATCGTCGCGCCCCATGTAGATCGACGCGCGCGGCGCGCCGCCGGAGGCCGTGAAGCACGCGAAGGCCGACACGATCAGGATGATCGGCAGGCACACGCCAACGCCGGTCAGCGCGGCGCTGCCGACCTCGGGAATGTGGCCGATGTAGATGCGGTCGACGATGTTGTAGAGCATATTGACCAGCTGCGCGATCACCGTCGGGATCGCGAGCCGGCGCAGAAGCTGTCCGACCGGCTCCGTGCCGAGAAATGTTTTGTCCTGCTGCATTCAGAGCGCCTCCCCATGTGCAATGTGGTCCAGATTTTGTGCGAACGCCGTCAGGCAGCGCTGGAACGTCTCGAGCGCGTCGGGCGCGACGCCCGCGGACATCTGCGCGCTGAACTGCTCCTGCAGGGCCTGCCCGCGCGCGATGATGGGCGCGGCCTTGTCCGTGCACACGAGGCGGCGCCGCCGCCGGTCGCCGGGGTCGCGTGCGCGCAGCAGATATCCCTCGCGCACGAGCTTGTCGACGTGAAACGACACGATGCCCGGCTTGAGCCGGCGGTATGTGCAGATATCGCGCGCGGTGTCCAGCCCCGGATTGTTGGCCAGAAACAGCAGAATGTCCACGGCGTTGGGTGCCATGTCCAGCTCCGCGCTCAGCGGCTGCATGACGACGGTGTAGGCGTCGAGGATGCGGCGCGTGTACGTATAGACCTGCGATGCGGTAAGCACGGCGGTCACCTCCTGAAAATAGTTCAATTTTGAACGATTTTGTATTATACCAGCTTCCGCCCGGAAAGCAAGCGGAAATTTGTGAACAATTCTATTGACAAGAAAAGCAGCGCGTGTATAATTGTATACAATAATACAAAGCAACGGAAAGGAGTCCCACTGCTATGCTTGAAATATCCGGAAAGACGAATTTGCTGGAGCAGAATGCGTATAAATATTCGCTTCAGGATGTAGCGGAACCCAACCTCCATCGCGACATTTACACCCAGGGCATGGTGCCGAAGGTGCCGTTCAACCACCGGCGCGTGCCGATGAATATGCCCGAGGAGATCTGGATCACGGACACGTCCCTGCGCGACGGGCAGCAGTCCGTGGAGCCGTACACGGTCGACCAGATCGTCAATATCTATAAGTATCTCTCCCGGCTCGGCGGGCCGTACGGCATCATCCGGCAGACGGAGTTTTTCATCTACAGCAAGAAAGACCGCGAGGCACTCGAAAAGTGCATGGAGCTGGGGCTGAAGTTCCCGGAGATCACGACGTGGATCCGCGCGACGAAGGAGGATTTCCGCCTCGTGCGCGACCTCGGCATCCGCGAGACGGGCATCCTCGTCAGCTGCAGCGACTACCACATCTTCAAGAAGATGAAGATGACGCGCCGTCAGGCCATGGACTATTATCTTGCGACCGTGGCGGATGCGTTCGCGGCGGGCGTCGTGCCGCGCTGCCACCTGGAGGATATCACGCGCGCCGATTTTTACGGCTTTGTCGTGCCGTTTGTCAACGAGCTGCAAAAGCTCTCGCGGCAGGCGGGCATCCCGGTCAAGATCCGCGCGTGCGACACCATGGGCTACGGCATTCCCTACACGGAGGCGGCGCTGCCGCGCAGCGTGGCTGGCATCATCTACGGCCTGCAGCAGTATTCCGATGTGCCGAGCGAGTGCCTTGAGTGGCACGGGCACAACGACTTTTACAAGGCGGTCGTCAACGCCTCGACCGCGTGGCTCTACGGTGCGTGCGCGGTCAACTGCTCCCTGCTCGGCATCGGCGAGCGCACGGGCAACATCCCGCTCGAGGCGATGGTGTTCGAGTACGCGTCGCTGCGCGGCTCGCTCGACGGCATGGACCCGACCGTCATCACCGAGATCGCGGACTATTTCCAGCACGAGATCGGCTATGATATCCCGCCGATGACGCCGTTCGTCGGGCGCGACTTCAACGCCACGCGCGCCGGCATCCACGCCGACGGGCTGCTCAAGGATGCGGAGATCTACACGATCTTCGACACCGAAAAGCTGCTCAACCGCCCGGCGTCCGTGCAGGTCGCCAAGACCTCCGGCCTCGCGGGCATCGCCTACTGGATCAACCAGAACTACCGCCTGACCGGGGACGCGCAGATCGACAAGCGCGACCCGCTCGTGCTCGCGCTCAAGGGCTGGGTGGACGCGGAATACGAGGACGGCCGCCAGACCGTCATCTCGGCCAAGGAGCTCAACGCCAAGATCGCGGAGCTGGCGCCCGGCCGCTTCGCGCAGGTCTGACAGGAGGTGCAGCATGAAAGATTTCCGTACCGTTACGCTGGCCGATCAGGTGTTTGAGCGGCTGGAATCCGACATCATACAGGGCGTTTACCCGCGCGGCGAGGTGCTCACGGAGCTGCGGCTCGTCGAGCAGCTCAACGTCAGCCGCACGCCCATCCGCGAGGCGCTGCGCCGGCTCGAGCAGGAGCACCTCATCGCCGATACCGGCAAGGGCACGGTCGTGCTCGGCATCACGGCGGAGGATCTGGTGGACATCATGGACATCCGCTGCAAGATCGAGGGGCTCGCGTCGTACTACGCGGCGAAAAACGCCACTCCCGACGGCCTTGCGCGCCTGCAGCACATTCTGGATCTGCAGGAGTTTTACTTTGAAAAGCGCGACGCCGAGCACCTGCGCGAGATGGACGACCAGTTTCACGACATCATCTGCGACATGAGCGGCCACGCCGTCATCAGCGACACGCTTGTGCCGCTGCACCGCAAGACCCGCCGCTACCGCAAGGCGTCCATTGCCGACGCCAAGCGCACGGCACAGGTGGTCAAAGAGCACCGCGCCATTTATGAGGCCATCGCCGCGGGCGATGCCGATGCGGCCGCCGCGCTCACGACCGAACACACGATCCACGCAAAGAAAAGTATGATCGAAAGGATGGATCTCCATGGGTGAGACACTGGCTCAAAAAATCATCCGCGCACATCTGCTGCACGGCGACATGACCCCCGGCAGCGAGATCGCCCTGCGCATTGACCAGACGCTCACGCAGGACGCGACCGGCACGATGGCCTATCTCGAGTTCGAGACGATGGGCATCGCGCGCGTAAAGACCGAGCTGAGCGTGGCCTATGTCGACCACAACACGCTGCAGTCCGGCTTTGAAAACGCGGACGACCACCGTTACCTCCAGACCGTGGCCGCAAAGCACGGCGTCCGGTTCTCGCGCCCCGGCAACGGCATCTGCCATCAGGTGCACCTTGAGCGCTTCGGCAAGCCGGGCAAGACGCTCATCGGCTCGGACAGCCACACGCCCACCGGCGGCGGCATCGGTATGCTGGCCTTCGGCGCGGGCGGCATGGACGTCGCGGTCGCCATGGGCGGCGGCGCGTACTATATCACCATGCCGAAAATGTTTAAGGTCAACCTCACCGGCACGCTGCGCCCGTTCGTCACCGCCAAGGACATCAGCCTCGAGCTGCTGCGCATCCTGTCGGTCAAGGGCGGCGTCGGTGCGATCATCGAGTGGGGCGGCCCCGGCATCGCGGCGCTGTCCGTGCCCGAGCGCGCGACGATCACGAACATGGGCACGGAGCTCGGCGCGACGACGTCCATCTTCCCGTCGGACGACGTGACGCGCGCGTTTCTCGCGGCCGAGGGGCGCGCGGCGGACTTCACCCCGCTGCAGAGCGACCCGGATGCGCACTATGACCGCGTCATCGACATCGACCTCGACAAGCTCCAGCCCATGATCGCCTGCCCGCACAGCCCGGACAATGTCGTCCCCGTTGCATCGCTCGCCGGAACGAAGGTCGATCAGGTCTGCATCGGCTCGTGCACGAATTCGTCCCTGTTCGATATGCTCAAGGTCGCGGCGCTGCTGCGCGGCAAGACCGTCGCCCCAGGCGTGAGCCTGTCCATCTCGCCGGGGTCGAAGCAGGTGCTGACCATGCTCTCTGACTGCGGCGCGCTCACGGACATCCTCGCCAGCGGCGCGCGCCTGCTCGAGTGCGCGTGCGGCCCGTGCATCGGCATGGGCTTCTCACCCAACTCCGGCGGCGTGAGCCTGCGCACGTTCAACCGCAACTTCCTCGGCCGCAGCGGCACGAAGGACGCGCAGGTCTACCTCGTCTCTCCGGAGACGGCCGCCGCCGCGCTCACCGGTTTCATCACCGATCCGCAGACCCTCGGCGAAATGCCCGCCGTCACGCTGCCGGACAGCTTTCGCATCGACGACCGCGCCGTGCTGCCGCCCGTCCCGGCGGCGGAGGCGGACACGGTGGAGGTCCTGCGCGGGCCGAACATCCGCCCTTTCCCGCGCAGCAAGCCCTTTGCCGACTCGCTCGCGGCGGAGCTCGTGCTCAAGGTGGGCGACAACATCACGACCGACCACATCATGCCCGCGGGCTCGAAGATCCTGCCGTATCGCTCGAACATCCCGAAGCTGTCGGAATTTTGCTTCACGGTCTGCGATCCGACCTTCCCGGCGCGCGCCAAGGCCGCCGGGGACGGCATCATCGTCGGCGGCAGCAACTACGGGCAGGGCTCGTCGCGTGAGCACGCGGCGCTCGTGCCGATGTATCTGGGCATCCGCTGCGTCGTGGCCAAGAGCTTCGCGCGCATCCATGTGGCCAACCTCATCAACGCCGGCATCCTGCCACTGACGTTTGCCGACCCTGCCGACTATGACGCGCTGGCGCAGGGCGCACACCTGCGCATCGACAACATCCGCGCCGGTATGGCGGCGGGAGCGCTCACCCTCACGGACACGGCCACGGGCAAGGCTTACCCCGTCGTGTGCAGCCTCACCGAGCGGCAGCAGGCCATTCTGCTCGCCGGCGGACTGCTCAACTATACAAAGGAGCATGCGCTATGAACGATATCGACCGCGCCTGTGCGGCGTTTCGCACCCTGCTCACCGAGCAGCAGGCCCGCGTCGCGGGCATGACTGCCGAGCAGGTGGATTATACGAACAAGGCGACCGTGACCATTGGCCTTGTGGACGGCGACGGCATCGGCCCCATCATCATGGAGCAGGCGGTGCGCGCGCTCGAGGCGCTGCTCGCCGACGAGATCGCGCGCGGCAGCATCGCGCTGCGGCGCATCCGCGGCCTCACGCTCGAAAACCGCATGGCCTGCAATCAGGCCGTGCCGGACGACGTGCTCGCGGAGATCCTGCCCTGCGACGTGCTGCTCAAGGGCCCGACCACGACGCCCATGGGCGGCGGGCTCGAGAGCGCGAACGTGAAGCTGCGCCGCGCGCTCGACCTCTACGCGAACGTCCGCCCCGTGACCATTCCCGACGAGGGCATCGACTGGACGTTCTTCCGCGAGAACACGGAGGGCGAATATGCCCTCGGCAGCCGCGGCGTGGAGCTGCCCGGCATGGCCGTGGACTTCAAGGTCACGACCGACCCCGGCACGCGCCGCATCGCCCGCGCGGCGTTTGACTACGCCCGGCGCAACGGCAAAACGCGCGTGACCGTCGTCACGAAGGCGAACATCCTCAAAAAGACCGACGGCAAGTTCACCGCCATCTGCCACGAGGTGGCCGCCGACTATCCGGAGATCACCGTCGATGACTACTATATCGACATCATGGCGGCGAACCTCGTCAACGAGCGCGTGCGCGGTGGCTTTCAGGTGCTGCTGCTGCCGAACCTCTACGGCGATATCATCACCGACGAGGCTGCGCAGCTGCAGGGCGGCGTCGGCACGGCGGGCAGCGCCAACATCGGCGACCGCCACGCCATGTTTGAGGCCATCCACGGCTCGGCGCCGCGCATGATCGAGCGCGGCATGGGCGACTATGCAAACCCCCAGAGCATCCTGCGCGCGGAGGTCATGCTGCTGCGGCACATCGGCCGCGCTGCTGCGGCCGACCGGCTCGAGGCGGCGCTCAACGCCTGCCCGGTCGTCATCACCGGACAGCCGGACGGCGCGACCTGCGCCGAATACGGCGACGGGATCCTGAAACTGCTCTGAAGCACACGGCGGCGCGCCCTGACGGGCGCGCCGCCGAGTCTGTTTGCAGCCGGTTTTCCGGCGCTGCATTGTGCGCTGGTTTGCGTGTCAACACGGGACGGAAAATGACGGAATTTTTCGTGCAAAAAGACGGCGCGCAAAGCCGCCGGATTTGTTGACAGACCGGGCGTTTTTGTGATATTATATCAAAAATTTGCGATTCGGCAGAAATGAGGCGAGGAAAAATGGTTGCGGCCGCAGAGAATGTGCAGGCATTTGGGTGGGATCTTTTTTCCGGCAACCGTGATTCTGTTTTTCTTGGCAGCGGCAGCATTGCCGGTGACGAACTTGATATTTCTTCTTTCGTGGTATTACCTGGTTTCGTAGATGTGCATGTACATCTCCGTGAGCCGGGTTTTTCTTATAAGGAGACCATTTCGTCCGGCACGCTTGCTGCGGCGCACGGCGGATACAGCCGCGTGTGCGCCATGCCCAATCTGGATCCGGCGCCGGACAGTTTGCAGACGCTTGCCCCCCAGCTGGAGCGCATCCGCACGGATGCGGTCATTGACGTGACGCCCTACGGTGCGATCACCGCGCACCGCGGCGGCAGGGAGCTTGCAGACATGGAGCAGCTCGCGCCCTATGTCGCCGGCTTTTCCGACGACGGCAGCGGCGTGCAGGATGCGGACGTGATGCGCGCCGCGATGCGCAAGGCGGCAAGCCTCGGCAAGATCATTGCCGCGCACTGCGAGGACAACACCCTCCTGCACGGCGGCTATATCCACGACGGTGCGTATGCCCGCGCCCACGGGCACAAGGGCATCAGCAGCGAGAGCGAGTGGCGGCAGCTGGAGCGCGATCTCGAGCTGGTGCGCGAGACAGGCTGCGCCTATCATATGTGCCACGTGTCCACCAAGGAGAGCGTGGCGCTTATCCGCCGGGCGAAGGCGCAGGGGCTGGACGTCACCTGTGAGACTGCACCGCACTACCTCGTGCTGACCGAGGACGACCTGCGCGAGGACGGCAGCTTCAAGATGAACCCGCCCCTGCGCACGCAGGCAGACCGGCAGGCGCTCATCGAGGGCATCCTCGACGGCACGGTGGACATGATCGCGACCGACCACGCGCCGCACAGCGCGCAGGAAAAGGCCAGGGGCCTTGCCGGGAGCGCCATGGGCATCGTCGGTCTCGAGACGGCGTTCCCCATTCTCTACACCCACCTTGTGCGCACCGGCGTGCTGACGCTCGACAAGCTTGTGGAGCTCATGGCGGTCAACCCCCGAAAGCGCTTCGGCTTCCCGCTGCGCGCGGACGATTATGCCGTCTGGGATCTGAACACGGAATACCGCATCGACCCGGCGCAGTTTTGCTCCATGGGAAAGAGCACGCCCTTCGCCGGACAGACGGTCTACGGGCGGTGCGTGCGCAATGTCTGCGGCGGCGCCGTCGTCTGGCAGGACGCACAGGCCTGAGCGCCTTACACCTACATACAAAATACATCACATCATACAGAACTTTTTACGTACTGAGGAGGAAATCACATGCCCAAAAGAACGGATCTGAAGAAAATTATGATCATCGGCTCCGGCCCGATCGTCATCGGCCAGGCTGCCGAGTTTGACTATGCCGGCACGCAGGCGTGCCTGTCGCTCAAGGAGGAGGGGTACGAGGTCATCCTCGTCAACTCCAACCCCGCCACGATCATGACGGATACCTCCGTCGCGGACAAGGTGTACATGGAGCCGCTGACGCTGGAGTATGTGGCGCGTATCCTGCGCAAGGAGCGTCCGGATGCGATCGTCCCGGGCATCGGCGGCCAGACCGGTCTGAATCTGGCGATGCAGCTCGAGCAGAAGGGCGTGCTCAAGGAGTGTCAGGTCGAGCTTCTCGGCACGGACAGCGACAGCATCCGCCGCGCCGAGGACCGCGAGCAGTTCAAGGAGCTCTGCCAGAGCATCGGCGAGCCGGTCATCCCGTCGCAGATCACCTACAACCTCGAGGAGGCCAAGGCCGCGGCCGCGGCCATCGGCTATCCGGTCGTGCTGCGCCCGGCGTTTACGCTCGGCGGCACGGGCGGCGGCTTTGCCGACGATGAGGCGCAGCTCGTCGAGCTGGGTATGCAGGCGTTCAAGCTCTCGCCCATCCATCAGGTGCTGATCGAAAAGAGCGTCAAGGGCTATAAGGAGATCGAGTTTGAGGTCATGCGCGACGCGTCCGACCGCGCCATCACCATCTGCGGCATGGAGAACATCGACCCCGTGGGCGTGCACACCGGCGACTCCGCCGTCGTCGCGCCGATCATGACGCTCAGCGACCATGACATGAAGATGCTCAACGACAGCGCGATCAAGATCATCCGCACGCTGAAGATCCAGGGCGGCTGCAACGTGCAGTTCGCGCTCAACCCCAAGACCTCGGAGTACTTCCTCATTGAGATCAACCCCCGCGTCTCCCGCTCGTCGGCGCTGGCAAGCAAGGCCAGCGGCTATCCCATCGCGCGCGTCACGGCCAAGGTCGCCGTCGGCATGAACCTCGACGAGATCGCCGTCGCCAACACGACGGCCGCGTTCGAGCCGTCGCTGGACTACGTGGTTGCAAAGCTGCCGCGTTTCCCGTTTGACAAGTTCTCGACCGCCGCCAACACGCTCGGCACGCAGATGAAGGCCACGGGCGAGGTCATGGGCATCGGCAGCACGCTCGAGGAGTGCCTGCTCAAGTCCGTCCGCTCGCTGGAGATCGGCGCGCAGCACCTCTGGCTGCCGAAGTTCCAGAACATGACCAAGGCGGAGCTGACCGAGTACCTGCACCAGTTCCGCGATGACGGGCTCTTTGCCGTCGCGCAGCTGCTGCGTCTGGGCGCGAGCGTGGACGAGGTCGCTGCGCTGACGATGATCACGCCGTTCTTCCTCGAGACCATCCGCGGCATCGTGGACATGGAGCAGACGCTCTGCACGCACAAGGGCGACGGAGAGACGCTCAAGCAGGCCAAGCAGATGGGCTTCTGTGACCCCTACATCGCGCGGCTCTGGGGCGTGCGCGAGGAGGATGTGTATGCCCAGCGCGTGCAGCTGGGGCTCTACCCCGCCTACAAGATGGTGGACACCAGCCACACCGGCGCTTACATCCCCTATTTCTACTCCACCTATGCCCCCGGCGCAAAGAGCGAGGCGCGCCGCTCGGACAAGAAGAAGGTCGTCGTGCTCGGCGCGGGTCCGATCCGCATCGGTCAGGGCGTGGAGTTTGACTACTCCACCGTCCACGCGGTGCAGACCATCCGGCGCGCGGGCTACGAGGCCATCATCATCAACAACAACCCCGAGACGGTCTCCACCGATTACACGACCGCCGATAAGCTGTATTTCGAGCCCCTCACGCCTGAGGACGTCATGAACATCCTGCACGAGGAGCAGGCCGATCAGGTGATCGCCAGTCTCGGCGGCCAGACGGCCATCAATCTGGCGCAGCCGCTCATGACGCGCGGCGTGCAGATCATCGGCACGGACTGCGCCGCGATCGAGCGCGCGGAAAACCGCGACTGCTTTGAAAAGCTGCTGCTCGAGCTGAACATCCCGCAGCCGATGGGCGCGGCGGTGACGAATCTGGACGACGGCCTCAAGGCTGCGCACACGGTGGGCTATCCGGTGCTGGTGCGTCCGTCGTTCGTGCTGGGCGGCCGCGCCATGGAGATCGTGGCCGACGACGAGATGCTGCGCCACTATCTGCAGAATGCCGTGCGCACCGGCGAGGGCAAGCCCGTGCTGGTCGACAAGTACATCTCCGGCCGCGAGGTCGAGGTCGACGCCATCTGCGACGGCAGAGACGTGTTCGTGCCCGGCATCATGGAGCTGGTCGAGCGCACCGGTGTCCACTCCGGCGACTCCATCAGCGTCTACCCGCCGTTTTCCATCTCCGACAAGGTCAAGGGCACGATCCTGACCTATGCCAAGAAGCTCGGTCTGGGCATCGGCATCGTCGGCCTGTATAACATCCAGTTCATCGTCGATAAGAGCGACCATGTCTACATCATCGAGGTCAACCCCCGCTCGTCGCGCACGGTGCCGTTTTTGTCGAAGGCCACGGGCTATCAGCTCGCGGACATCGCCACCAACGTCATCCTCGGCACGAGCCTCAAGGAGCAGGGCATCTTCGACCTGTATCCGCCGGAGAAAGAGCGCTGCTATGTCAAGGCGCCGGTGTTCTCCTTCGCCAAGCTCCACGGGCTGGACGCCTACCTCTCCCCGGAGATGAAGTCCACGGGCGAGGCCATCGGCTATGACAAGAAGCTCTCGCGCGCCATGTACAAGGCGCTGCAGGCCTCCGGCATGAACGTGCAGAACTACGGCACCGTGTTCGTGACGCTGGCCGATGAGGACAAGCCGGAGGGCCTGCCGCTCGTGCGCCGGTTCTATGAGATGGGCTTTAACATCGAGGCGACCGCAGGCACGGCTGCCTACCTCAAGTCTTTCGGCATCCGCACGCGCGTGCGCGGCAAGATCAGCGACGGCAGCCATGAGATCCTCGATTCCATCCGCAGCGGCTACGTCAGCTACATCATCAACACCCGCTCCATCCATTCGAGTGTCCACGCGCAGGACGGCGCCGCGATCCGGCGCTGCGCGGTGGAAAACGGCGTGACCGTCTTTACCTCGCTCGATACGGTGCGCGTGCTGCTCGACGTGCTCGAGGAGACGACGCTGGCCGTGTCCACGATCCACGCGGAGTAAGCCGTGCAGCAGAGAGTTTTCACCATTGCGGAAAACGCGCCCGTCGCCCGCGGGACGTATCGTCTGCGTCTCATGGGGGACACCGCCGCGATCACCGCGCCGGGGCAGTTTGTGGACATCCGGCTTGCCGGACGCTTTCTGCGCCGCCCCGTGTCGGTGTGCAGCTGGAGTGACGGCGCGCTGACGCTGTATTACAAAGTGGCGGGCGCAGGCACGGCGCAGCTGAGCACGCTGACGCCGGGCACGGAGCTGGACCTGCTGGTCGGTCTCGGCAACGGCTTTGACACCGCACCCGCCGGTGCGCGGCCGCTGCTGGTCGGCGGCGGCGTGGGCGCGTCCCCGCTGTACGGTCTGGCGCAGCAGCTCGTGGCCGAGGGGCGCAGCCCGCTGGCTGTGCTCGGCTTTCGCACGGCGGCAGAGGTGCTGCTTGCCGATGCGTTTTGTGCGCTCGGCATCCCCGTCACGGTCGTGACCGAGGACGGCACCATGGGCGCGCGCGGCTTCGTGACCGAGGCGCTGCCCGAGGACGGCACCTATGTGTATGCCTGCGGGCCGATGCCCATGCTGCAGGCGCTGTGCAGCGCGACGCCGCTCGACGGTCAGCTGAGCCTTGAGGCGCGCATGGGCTGCGGCTTCGGCGCGTGCATGGGCTGCACCTGCGAAACGACGCATGGCAGCAAGCGCGTCTGCAAGGACGGGCCCGTGTTCACAAAGGAGGAGATCGTATGGCCGCAACAGCCGTAACGCTCTGCGGGATCGAGCTCGAAAACCCCATCATCCCGGCCAGCGGCACGTTTGGCTACGGGCAGGAGTTTGCGCAGCTGTATGACATCAATATGCTCGGCACGTTCTCCTTCAAGGGGACGACGCGCGCGCCGCGCTTCGGCAACCCCACGCCGCGCATCGCCGAGTATGCCGGCGGAATGCTCAACGCGGTGGGGCTGCAGAACCCCGGCGTGGACGCGGTCATCGCGCACGAGCTGCCGGAGCTGAAAAAGGTGTTTCACAAGCCGGTCATGGCGAATGTGAGCGGCTTCAGCGTGGAAGAATATGCCGAGGTCTGCGCCAGGCTTGACGCGCAGCCGCAAGTCGGCTGGCTGGAGGTCAACATCTCCTGTCCGAACGTCCACGGCGGCGGCGCTGCCTTCGGCGCGGAGCCGTCGGCCGCGGCAGAGGTGACGCGCGCGGTGCGCGCCGTGACGAAAAAGCCGATCATTCTCAAGCTCTCGCCGACGGCGGCAGACATCGCCGCCGTTGCCAGGGCCTGCGAGGACGCGGGTGCGGACGGCGTGAGCCTCATCAACACCCTGCCGGGTATGCGCATCGACCTTGCGCGCCGCCGTCCGCTGCTGGCCAACCGGACCGGCGGTATGTCCGGTCCCGGTATGTTCCCGCTGGCCGTGCGCATGGTCTATCAGGTGTATGAGGCGGTGCGCATCCCCATCGTGGGCATGGGCGGCGTGACGAACGCGCAGGACGTTCTGGAGCTGATGCTCGCGGGCGCGACGGCGGTCGGCGTGGGCGCGGCGAACCTGGTCGAGCCGTATGCCTGCAAGCACATCATTGAAACTCTGCCGGACGCGATGGCGCGCTTCGGCATCGACGATCTCAGGGACATCATAGGAGGAGCACATCATGGGTAAGGACGTTATCATTGCGCTGGATTTTGACAGCCGGGAAAAGACGCTTGCGTTTCTCGACCGCTTTCAGGACGAGAAGCCGTTTGTGAAGGTCGGCATGGAGCTGTTTTATGCCGAAGGGCCGGACATCGTGCGCCAGATCCGCGCGCGCGGCCACAGGATCTTTCTCGACCTCAAGCTGCACGACATCCCGAACACGGTCAAAAAGGCGATGGCCGCGCTCTCGGCGCTGGATGTGGATATCATCAACCTCCACGCTGCCGGCACGAAGGCCATGATGAGTGCCGCGCTCGAGGGGCTGACCCGCCCGGACGGCACGCGCCCGCTGCTCATCGCCGTGACGCAGCTGACCTCCACGGATCAGGAGCGTATGGAGCAGGAACTGCTCATCCACGCGCCCATCGACGAGGTCGTGCTGCACTATGCGCGCAATGCGCGCGATGCCGGACTTGACGGCGTGGTCTGCTCCCCGCTGGAGGCGGGCAGCATCCATGCGCGCTGCGGCGCGGACTTTCTGACCGTGACGCCCGGCGTGCGCTTTGCCGACGGGGAGACCGGCGACCAGAAGCGCGTCACGACGCCGGAGCGCGCCCGGGAGATCGGCTCGGACTACATCGTCGTCGGCCGCCCGATCACGCAGGCGGACGATCCCGTCGCCGCCTATCGCCGGTGCGTGGCCGCGTTCGTCGGCTGAGCGCCGGGTAAGAGACATTTCAACAGGAGGAACTGCTATGGATATCAAACACGAAGTTGCGCGCAGCCTGCTCTCGATCGAGGCGGTGTTTCTGCGCCCGCAGGAGCCGTTCACGTGGGCCAGCGGCATCAAGAGCCCCATCTACTGCGACAACCGCCTCATCCTGACTGCGCCCGAGGCGCGTGATCTGGTCGAGCGCGCCATCGCCGAGACGGTCAGGCGCGAGTATCCGCAGGCGCAGGTGCTCATGGGCACGGCCACGGCCGGTATCGCCCACGCCGCCATCGCCGCGCATCTGCTCGGTCTGCCGATGGGCTATGTCCGTTCGAGCAGCAAGGATCACGGCCGCCAGAACCGCATCGAGGGCAAGCTTGTCCCGGGGCAGAAGGTCGTGGTCGTCGAGGACCTGATCTCCACCGGCGGCAGCGTGCTCGACGCGGTGGACGCGCTGCGTGAAGCCGGCGCGGAGGTGCTCGGCGTCGTGAGCATCTTCACCTACGGCATGAAAAAGGGCGTGGAGCGGCTCGCCGCCGCGCAGGTCAGAAACGTGAGCCTCACGGATCTGGACACCGTCGCCAGCACGGGTGCACAGGAGGGCTACATCACCGAGGCCGACGTCGCGCGGCTGCTGGCCTTCCGCGAAAACCCCTCCGACGAGAGCTGGATCCGGGCAGAAAGTCAGGTGTGATATGAAGCATCTGATCGACATTATGCAGTTGACCCAGCAGGAGATCATGGAGCTCATCGACACCGCCTGCGCGATCATGGAGCACCCCGAGCAATATGCCCACAAGTGCGACGGGAAGATCCTCGCAACGCTGTTTTTCGAGCCGTCCACGCGCACGCGCCTGAGCTTTGAGAGCGCGATGCTCTCGCTCGGCGGCAAGGTGCTCGGCGTCGCCTCGGCGGAGAGCTCGTCCGCCTCCAAGGGCGAGACCGTCGCGGACACCGTGCGCGTCGTCAGCTGCTACAGCGACATCATCGCCATGCGCCATCCCAAGGAGGGCGCGCCGCTGGTCGCGTCCATGTACGCGCAGGTCCCGGTCATCAACGCGGGCGACGGCGGCCACAATCACCCCACGCAGACGCTGGCCGACCTCATGACCATCTACCGCGAAAAGGGGCGGCTGGACGATCTGACGATCGGTCTGTGCGGCGACCTGAAGTTCGGCCGCACGGTGCACTCGCTCGTCGCCGCTATGAGCCGCTGCACGGGCATCCGCTTCGTGCTCATCTCCCCGGAGGAGCTCAAGCTCCCGCACTACGTGAAGGATGAGTACCTCAAAAAGCCCGGCGTCCCCTACACGCAGTCCACGTCGCTCGAGGCCGTGATGCCGGAGCTGGACGTGCTGTATATGACCCGCGTGCAGCGCGAGCGCTTTTTCAACGAGGAGGACTACCTGCGCCTGCGCGACAGCTATATCCTCACGCCGGATAAGCTCGAGACCGCCAAGCCCGACATGAGCATCCTGCACCCGCTGCCGCGCGTCAACGAGATCGCCGCCGCCGTGGACAACGATCCGCGCGCCTGCTACTTCAAGCAGGTGAAAAACGGCCGCTATATCCGCATGGCGCTCATGCTCAAGCTGCTGGGCATCGACTGACGGGAGGAGAAACGTTATGCTTATTGATTCGATTCAAAACGGGATCGTCATCGACCACATCACGGCTGGCAAGGCCATGGAGCTCTACCAGATCCTCGGTCTGGACAAGCTCGCCTGCACCGTTGCCATCCTCAAAAATGTCACCAGCGGCAAGCTCGGCCGCAAGGACATCATCAAGATCGACGGCGAGATGGAGCTCGACTGGGATCTGATCGGCTACGTCGATCCGAGCATCACGGTCAACATCATTCGCGGCGGCGAGCTGCAGGAAAAGCGCACGCTCAAGCTGCCCGAGCGCATCCGCGGCGTGCTGCGGTGCAAGAATCCGCGCTGCATCACCTCGACCGAGCGCGAGCTGCCGCAGGAGTTTGTGCTCACGGATCGGGAGCGGCGCGTCTACCGCTGCCTGTACTGCGAGACCGAGGCGGGAAAATGATCTCCCCGCAAATTTGAAAAATCAAGCGGCGCGTCCGAAACCGGACGCGCCGCTTGTGCTTTTTTCAAAAAGGAGACCTTTTTCTTTTGCTGCTCCGGTGGAAACGCTGCGAGGCTTTCCGGCGCACGGAAGTTTGCGCCGCTTGTGCTTGCCGTCAGGCAAGCAGCCGGATGCCTTTGGTCATCAGGCTCAGCCCGAGGGCGACGATGAGGATCGTGCTGGCCTTGAGCAGATATTTGTTATAACGCTTCGGGATGAATGCGCCCAGTAGACCGAACAGCAGCATGAAGACGCACGTGCCCGCGCCGAAGGCGAGCATGCTCACCGCGCCGCTTGCCCACGACCCGGACGAGGCGGCGAAGATCCACATCGACGACAGCGCGCCGCATGGCATCAGACCGGTCAGCAGCCCGACGGCGAACGCCTTGCCCCGGAAGCGGCAGGGCTTGGTCAGTTCGGGGCTGATCCGGCGCAGAAACGGTACGCCCCACATCCTGAGCCCGATGAGCACCACGAGCAGCCCGCTGACGGTCAGGAGCATGCTCCGGACCTGCAGATCGTAGCTGATGTATTTTCCGAGCGCGCCGAAAACGGCACCCATCAGCGTGTAGCTCAGCAGGCGGCCGCCGTTATAGAGCAGCGCATTGCCCTGCGCGAGCAGGATGCCGCCGCACATGCCGATGCAGTGCACGCCCGTGAGCAGGCCGATAACAAAGAGCGCACCGAAGCCGACGCCGCGCTCCGCGCTCGGTGTGCGGACGAGCCCGGTCAAGGCGGGGACGGCAAAATACAGGCACGCAACGAGCACGAGCGCGATCGCATCGGCGCACCGCCCGCTGCGGCCGTCGCCGACGGGGTAGCCGGTCCCGGCGAGGATGCGCCCGATGTCGTCCGCGGAGAGGATGTCCGGGTCAAAGTCCGCCGTGACGGTGCTCTTGCGGTAGCTGGCCGTGCAGGAGAGAATGCCGCGCGTGTGCAGCAGCCTGTGCGCGATCTCGTCCTCGCATTGCGGGCAGATCATACCGTCGACCTTGCGGTCAAATACTTCATGGCTCATATTTTTTCAACCTCAATGCGTTCAGCAATACACCGTTGGAGCTCAGCGCCATCGCGGCCGCGGCAATGGATGGGTTGATGATGCCGGATGCCGCGAGCGGGATGCAGATGACGTTGTAGACGGCCGCCCAGATCAGGTTCTGGCGCACGTTTTTCATGGTCGCGGCGGAGATGTCGAACACCGTCTGCACGCTTTGCATGCTGCTGCTGACGATCATCACGTCTGCCGTCGAAATGGCGATGTCCGCGCCGCAGCCGAGCGCGACGCCGATGTCCGCGCACGCCAGCGCCGGGGAATCGTTGATGCCGTCACCGATGAAGCACACGTGCTTTCCGCGCGCCTGCAGCGCCTTGACCGCGTCCGATTTGTCGGCGGGCCTGACCTCACAGAGCACGTTTCCGATGCCCAGCATCCCGGCGATCCGCTCGGCCTTCTCCCGCTTGTCGCCGCTGATCATCCACAGCTCCATGCCGCGGTCCCTGAGCGCGCGGACGGCCTCGGCCGCGCCCGGTCGGAGCTGCTCGGCGCTGTCGGTGAGGCCAAGCGTCAGTGTGCCGGTCTTGTCGAACACGACGGTGTCGGTCTTATAGGCGGTCTCCAGCTGCTCACCGCCGCGAAACAGTACGCCGAGCTCCGCCGCGCGGCCGGAGCCGGTCATGATCGAGGTCGGCGTGGCCAGCCCCAGCGCGCAGGGACAGGCGATCACGAGTGTGGAGCAGACGCAGTTGAGCGCCGAGCGCAGGTTTCCGGCGTCGAGCACGAAGCAGCGCAGGCAGAAGATGCCGGCCGCGACCAGAATGACCACGGGCACGAACACGGTCGCGATCTTGTCGGCCAGCCGCGCGACGGGGGCTTTTTCCGACTGCGCGGCGCTGACGATGGCGATGATCTGCGCAAGCACGGTCTGCTCGCAAACGGCTGCGCATGAGAGCGTCACATCGCCCTCCCGGCAGAGCGTGCCGCAGTACATACGCGCGCCCGCACATTTCGGGATCAGCTCGCTCTCTCCCGTGAGCATGGATTCGTCGACCATGCACGTTCCGCTCAGCACGGCGCCGTCGATCGGCACGCGCTCACCGCTGCGGACCTGCACGATATCGTCGGGCGTCAGCGTGCGGATATCGACGGTCTGCACCGTGCCGCCGCGCAGCACGTTCGCCGTCTCCGGCTGAAGGCGGATCAGCTTTCGGATCGCTTCCGAGGCTTCATAGCGCGAGGTGCACTCCATATACTTGCCGAACAGGATCAGCGACAGCAGCACACCCTCGGAGAGGAAGTACAGCTTCACGTCGTGGTGCACGGTCAGTGCGATGCAGGCGCTGTGCAGATAAATCACGGTCGTCGACACGGCGACCAGAAAGTCCATGCCGAGCACGCCCTGCCGCAGCGCCTTGTACGCGCCCTTGTAGAAGTATGCGCCCGGCCAGAACTGGAGCACGGACGCGATCGCAAGCTGAGCCAGCGGGTGCAGATTCCAAAACAGGGGCATCGTCAGAAGGACGCTGATGCAGAGCGTCCTTAATAGCCGCAGCCGGCCGCCGATCTCGCTCTCGGCGTCGCCGCAGGCGGGACACGAGACGGAGACGTCACTTGGCTGCATCGTGTTTCAGTTTCAGATACTGCCGGAAGCACACCCACGAGCACGGCAGGCAGCACACCGGGATATGAAACAGCAGCACCCAGCTCAGCCAGTCCACGCCCTGATAGAACACGCCGTTGTACGTGACACCTTTGATCAGCGCAAAATACGAGTAGTTCCACACGCCCCAGTTGCCCGTGAACGAGCCGCAGAGGTGCAGGATGAGAAATGACGCCGTCGTGAACACACCGGCGACCGCGCCCACCAGCGTCGCGGACGGGCGGCCGCTCCTGGCCAGAAACAGCGTCACGACCGGCAGCACGTATACCGTGAGATTCAGCACCCAGAGCGAGAGCGGGATGGAGTAGCCCCAGTTGCGTGCCTGACGGATGTGATCCCCGTCGTGGATCAGTACGGCGACGATCATGACGATCGCGCAGGTGGTGACGGTCTTGATGACGGCTGCGTCGAGCTTGCTGTCGAGCAGCTTCACCGTTTTTTCTTGAGCTTCCGACATAGTGATCCTCCTAAGCAAAAATTACCGCGAGGCCAATATTGACCAGTTGGTAATTCTAAAGTAGCACGGAGAAAATGGAATGTCAAGGTTTTATCTACCGCTTGGTAAGAAAAACGCACAGACGACCCGCCGGCGGAAATCGCCCGGCAGCGGCCCTGCGCTGATCGTTCATAGCGTTCCTCCGTCAGACGGTGCGGTTCCAGATACTCGGGAACACAAACTCGACCGCCACCGTGTCCCCCTCACCGTGTGAGAAGCGGACGGCATTGGAACGCTCCACGAGGTCATAGAAGCGGTGCTTTTGCGTTCGGATCACAATGTCTGGACATTCTAACTTAACGCTGACTTCCATACTTTCATCATGAACGCTTGCTTCAAATGTGACCCCGTCAAATTCCCGTGCCAACACGTCTATGGCATCGCAATATTGGTGCAGGATGGCCTTTGCCTCCTTGTTCTCGCAAAAGAACGGCGCGAATTGTGCGCTCGCCTCGTCCGTCACCATTTGCACAACATCAAAACATTTTACAAAAGACATAAATTCCTTCTTATTCGATTGGCCGTGTAAGGCCATGGAAAGGGAACGTCATACAGACAGTGCCGTCCGTTTTGGGATACACCACAGACTTTGATGCAAGCTCCGCCGAGCGGACAAACCACACCACCTTTTTCATGTCAATGTTTTTACCCGTTACGCTGACACTTCCCGTACTCTGAGATTGCTCATGCAGTTGATGCGTAACTTTCGCAGACGTTCCGCGTACAAGCCGTTTCATCGCCTTCGCTGTATAACCGCAAAGGTGGTCTGTCGCCCACTGTATATAATCGCAAAGGGGGCCTGTGATGGGGCGTCTGCGCGCGGCTGATATTGGCCGCCGGTTTGATTTCGCGCAAAAAGAAACGCCAGCAGTCGGAAAACCGACTGCTGGCGTGATCGTGGCGGATAGGGTGGGATTCGAACCCACGAGCCGCTTGCGCGACTACCTGATTTCGAGTCTTGTTCGCACTTGGCATTTCCGTGTCTGCTGTGGTCGGTGACGGCAGCTTTGGAAACGGCGAAAGCCCTTGTGCTGCAACGGATTTTGGACGCGCCGACCGGTATTGACCAGCTCCATATCAGAAAAAACCTGAGTTCAAATTGAAATGAGAAATGCCCCAAAACGACCAGCTTTTTGCACGCTGGCAAGAAAATACGCAAGAAGAAAGCCCTTGTCCGGTATGGCTTTGCGAGCGGCCTCCCGGATAAATGCAAGAAAAACCGGCTCAAAACAAATCACACGAAGCACCCTTTCGGACCGAAACACAGAAAGGAGTCTTCGTTATGAAATACGACGCCAAGGAATTCAAAAGATACCCAGAGATTATGAGCAAGGAGCAGATGCGGATCGCCTGTCACATCAGCAAACGGACGGCTCTCTATCTTCTCCAATTCAACCTGATTCCCCACACCTTCACCGGCAAGAAAACCCGCTGCTACGCCATCAAAAAGAGCGATGTGATCGCTTTTATGAACGACCGTGAGGTCAACCCGGAAAAATACATAGCGCCGAAGAACTGGTACAAATACGGAGGCGAAATAGTTCGGCCCTATAAAATTCGCATCCAACCGCCGTGCGCCAAGGACGAGAAGAAGCTCCGGCGCTACTATGAGAGCAAGCTGGCTGCGCTGCCGGATGTGATGGATGTGGCCGCCGCCGTGGACTTCACAGGCTATAACCGACGCACCGTCTGCCAATGGATTCGCGTGGGGAAGCTGAAGGCGCTGTCGCTGCTGCAGAAGTACATGATCCCCAAATGCTATCTCATCGACTGGCTCTGCTCAGACGATTACAACAACACAAACCGAAAATCCCGCCGGCATATCGATATGCTTTGGGAGGCGCAGAAATGGAGAGATTGATGCGGACATTTTCCCTTGTTTTCTCAAAAAGAGGCACAGGGGCATCATTCCCTTGGCGTCTGTTGAAAAAACGCCGATTCTGTGATACTATAATAACAATAAGCCGAGCGTTTGCTGAAGCCACCGAAAAGCCGGGAGGGAACAAAAATGAGCAGTAATTTCCTCAACGATGAAAACAAGGGCGATATCATCATTTACCAGTCTGAAAGCGGCGAGACAAAAATTGATGTCCGGTTTCAGGATGAAACTGTCTGGCTGACACAGGCACAGATGGAGGAGCTTTTCCAATCTTCCCATGCAAATGTGGTTGAGCACATCAAAAACATCTATTCCGAAGGTGAGCTGGACGAAAGTTCAACCTGTCGGAAATTCCGACAAGTTCGCCGCGAGGGAAATCGCAATGTGGAGCGCGAAAGACTATATTATAACCTGGACATGATCATCTCTCTGGGCTATCGCATCAGGTCCTCCATTGCAACGCAGTTCCGCCGCTGGGCTACCGAGCGCTTGAAGGAGTACATGATCAAGGGCTTCGCCATGGATGATGAGCGCCTGAAGAATCTCGGCGGCGGCAGCTATTGGAAGGAGCTTCTTGACCGCATCCGGGACATCCGTTCCTCCGAAAAGGTGATGTACCGTCAGGTCCTCGACCTCTACGCTACTAGCGTGGACTATGACCCCAAAAGCGCCGAGTCGGTGGCTTTTTTCAAAATGGTGCAGAACAAGCTGCACTATGCCGCCCATGGCCATACCGCCGCAGAGGTGATTTTTGAGCGAGCCGATGCCGAAAAGCCATTTATGGGGCTTACCGCATTTTCCGGGGATTTTCCCACGGCGAAGGATATTGCTGTTGCAAAGAACTATCTCTCTGCGGACGAACTGAAGATACTGAACAATCTCGTTTCCGGATATTTTGACTTTGCGGAAATTCAGGCGATGCGCCGCCGGCCCATGTGCATGAGCGATTATGTAGAGAACCTGGACCGCATCCTTGCCTCCACCGGAGAAGCCCTGCTTACCGACGGGGGAACCGTAAGCCACACGCAGGCGATGGAGCAGGCAAAGGCGGAATACAGGAAATATCAGGTGCAGAATCTTTCTCCCGTGGAGGAGGAATATTTGCAGACCATTCGCAGCATCGAGAAGGCGGCAAAAGAGGGCGAAAAACGCTGACTCTGAAATGCCTTCACAGGGAAGTGATCCTCTTTGGGCCGGTATACTGCGGGTATGGATAGGGGCTGTCGTAAAATTATTTTGCAAATCAACTGAATGCCATGGCGGGAGAAGGCGCGGATTTCTGCGATTTCTCCCGCTGTTTTCAGCGATTAAAGCTCCAATACGCACGACTTTACGGCCCAAATAAGAACAGAACAAAGTTTCAGAAGCTTTCCGGTACAAGCGCCAGTTTGTTGATTGATTCGTGTGCCCGCACCAGCGCATCGCGCACCTTTGGCCGGGCGAAAAAGAATAATCTTCGGAACAATATCAAAAATCTACGGAATAATGTCATGGCATTGTCGGAACTATGTCAATGCGGAATCGGAATGATGTTATAAAACCGGGCCATAAGGATTTTACTCGTGTGTCACAGTCCTCTTTGGGAACAACCCAACGGCGATGCCTATAAGCCTGGGGATTGACAATGCTATCTTGTTGCGCTATAATAAATAAACAAATTTATTTATTTAGAAAGGAGGAGTGACCTTGATTGAACCTTCTGATTTTGGCTTGTTTTTGAAAGAAAAGCGAAAAAACGCTCAGCTAACACAAGATGAGTTGGCCTCTGCAATCAATAAGTCAGGACAATATATCAGTAACATCGAAAAAGGAAAGAACAACGCTCCTCCCAACCCCTCGGATATAGAAGCTCTCATAAGAAGACTTGGGCTTCCCAATGACGAAGCAAACCTTTTCAAAGAAAAAGCTTCCGCAGATCGAGGACGCTTGCCGATTGAGCAAATGGATTATTTGATGAAGCATAGAAAGTTAATTGATCTCATCAATTTTGGATTGGAAAACAACATAAACGACAAATGCTGGGCAGAAATATTAGCAACAATTTCGGGAGGAAAATAAAATGACTTTGAATGAAGTGTTAAAAAATACAAATTATGATGTTTCACTCTTTTCTGAGGAAGCACGTAAATATGTTGAAGATGCTATCGTTGTCAAAACTATCAGAGGCAAGGAATCTCTCTTTATCAAATGTCTGAAACGTGATAAAGAAATCGCGCTTAAACCTGAAGAAGCAGTGCGTCAACTCTACCTCTACAAGCTTATCCACGAGTACGGTTATCCTACAAGCCGTATTGAAGTTGAATTTCCGATTCATTTTGGTCGCGAAGTTAAGCGCGCTGATATTGCCATTATGGATAAGGATCGTCTGATGGTTCCCTACATCATTGTTGAGCTCAAAAAGCCCAAACTGACAGATGGCAAGGAACAACTGAAGTCTTACTGCAACGCCACTGGCGCACCCATCGGTGTATGGACGAATGGTGAGCAGATTTCCTATTACAACAGGAAAGACCCTAACTATTTTGAGCCGATTACAAATATCCCAAAAGTTTCCGAAAAGCTCGCTGATATTATCAACGAGAAGTTTACTTATGAAGATCTGAAAAAGATTGATAGAATCAGCCAGCAAAAGCGTTCTCTTCGCTCTCTTATTCAGGAAATGGAAGATGAAGTCCTTGCCAGCGCCGGAGTTGATTCTTTTGAGGAAATTTTCAAACTGATTTTTGCTAAACTATATGACGAGTTGATTTGCGAACGTGACTCCAGCGCATACTTGAAGTTTCGCAATTCAGGTGAAACAGATTTCGAATTGAAAGAGAAAATTCAGAGTCTCTTTGACGATGCAAAGAAAAAATGGGAGGGTATCTTTACTGACGAGAGCAAGATTCTTCTCTCTCCTTCTCATCTTGCCGTCTGCGTAGCTACACTTCAGGATATAAAGCTGTTTAACAATAATCTTGATGTTGTAGACGATGCATTTGAATACCTGATGAGTAAGGCTCAGAAAGGTGAAAAGGGCCAGTATTTCACTCCGCGTTATGTCATTGATATGTGCGTAAAAATGATGAACCCATCCGTCAATGACAAAATAATCGATACCGCTTGTGGTAGTTCGGGCTTTACTGTCCATAGTATTTTCAAAGTATGGAAAGATATCCGTCGCGAAAAAGGACTTCCAGAAGGCGAGGGCTTTACCGCTGCGCAACGTATTCCGGAAGAAACAAATTTTGTACGTGACAATGTGTTTGCAATCGACTTTGACGAAAAAACCGTTCGTGTTGCACGTACGCTCAATCTGATTGCCGGTGATGGGCAGACAAATGTTTTGCATCTGAACACGCTGGATTATTCCCGTTGGAATGAAATCACAAAACAGGAAGATTGGAACGACACCTATAACGAAGGCTTCAAAAAATTGAAAAAGCTCCAGCCGAAAGGAAGTAATGACTACAGCCAGTTCCAGTTTGACCTTGTTATGGCGAATCCTCCGTTTGCCGGAGACATTAAAGAGAATACAATTATTTCACGATATGAGCTGGGTAAAAATTCTGCGGGGAAATGGCAGAATAAGGTCGGCAGAGATATTCTATTTATTGAGCGCAATTTGAACTTTCTGAAACCTGGCGGTCGCATGGCTATTGTTCTTCCGCAAGGTCGCTTTAACAACAGCAGTGATAAGGCTATCCGTGAATATATTGCGGAGCGTTGTCGCATTCTTGCAGTTGTTGGACTGCATGGCAACGTTTTCAAACCGCATACTGGAACAAAAACTTCAGTTCTGTTTGTCCAGAAATGGGACGATGAGTTGTGCCCAAAGAAGGAAGATTATCCGATCTTTTTTGCCACTATGCAAAAGCCCAGCAAGGATAATTCCGGTGACAAGAAATATCTGGTAGATCCTGAAACCGGACTGCCAGCATTGGATAAACACAACCACTTGATTGTGGATCATGATCTGTTCCAACTTTCCTACATGAAGCAGGATGGAACAGAAGCTTTTCTCGAGCCCGGCATAGCGGAAGCCTTTGAAGAATTTGCGAAAAAGGAAGGTTTAAGTTTTTTTCGATAAGCCCATCCGTTGAACCTTTCGATGAAGCCAGATACAAGGCTTTGATGGATGGGCTGGAATGCAGCGAGATACTTTTCTCGCAAATAGATTTAGGGGATAGGTTCGATTCCGACTACTATACAAAAAACTATTTGCATATTTCCGATCAAATGTCAAAAGTGCCAACAGAAAAGCTTGGGAAACTGGCGACCACAGTTGCAAGCGCATTTTATCCTGCAGCAACACAACTTTATTCAGAAGGTGACACTGCATTTGCTCGTTGTGTGGACTGTGTTTCTTATCCAGTTATTACAAAGGATCAAGATTCCAAATTTGAGAAAATACCATATGCATTTGGCAAAGAAAACAAAGGAATCTCTTTCATAAAGGCGGAGGATATAATTATAACAAAGGTCGGAACACCTTGCTACGCAAGTATTTTAACTGACTATAGCGAAATAGCACTGTCTCGAACGGTAATGGGATTGACAGGTATCCATAGCGTTGATCCATATTACCTAATGGTTTTTTTGCGTTGTAAGTATGGATTTGACCAATTATTCAGACAGCGAGAACTCACAATCCAATATCAACTCACATTACCAAGAGTCAAAGCCGTTGATGTGTATTTGGCCAATGATATGCTTCAGATTAAAGTAATGAAACTGTGCAAGGAATCAAAAGAGTTTCAACAGAAATCGAATGAAGCGTACCAAATAGCAGAGCAAATATTGAGAGATATTGTAGATTACCCTGATGATACAGCGTTAGGCACTTATTCAATCAAGAAAATAAATGAAAGTTTTGCAATCTCTGGCCGTCTTGATGCAGAATACTATCAGCCCAAGTATGATATTCTTTTTGATGAGCTAAAAAAGTTTTCGTGCAAGAGGCTCGGCGGTCCCAATGGTATTGTCAATATTAAAAAATCCATTGAACCGGGTAGTGAAGCATACACAGAGGATGGTATTCCTTTTGTCCGTGTTAGCGATATAAGTAAGTTCGGTATTTCAGAACCAGATATTAAACTTCGAAGCGATATTATACCGAATCCGGAGGTGCTTTTCCCTCCAAAAGACACGATTTTACTTTCAAAAGACGGAAGCGTAGGTATTGCTTATAAAGTCGAAGCTACTATGCCTATTATTACTTCTGGAGCATTGCTTCATTTGAAAGTCCGTGATAAAACGGAAGTACTTCCCGATTACTTGACTCTGGTGTTGAATTCTCCCGTTGTCCAACTTCAGGCAGAAAGAGATTCAAACGGTGCAATCATTCAGCATTGGAAACCATCGGAAATCGAGAATGTCATTATCCCCATTTTGGATATGGATACTCAAAAAGAAATTGCAGCCAAAGTGCAGGAAGCCTTTACACTTCGCAAGCAATCCAAACAACTGCTTGAATATGCAAAGCAGGCTGTCGAAATGGCTATTGAGCAAGGCGAAGATGTGGCATTGGCATGGCTGAAAGACAAAATTCCAGTGGAGGTGTAAATATGCCTCAGGAGAAGATATACAAAAACTGGAAATCAGTAACCGAAGCTGATTTTGTATCACTGTTTATTAAGACATGGTTTGCCTATATTTCTACTCTTAGAACTATGTTTCCAGAGGCAGCAAACAGAAGAGGTGACGGCAAGTATCTGAATGCATATAAAGATTACTACAGAACAAGCGGGAGCAAGAAACTTATCGTTGATGATCAGATAATGGCGTCTATGGAACAAGTCTACCGCGAAGGTCGTAAAGTCATAATGGAGCAATATCCTGAATACTACCTTTGGGACTTTTATCATGTAAACGAGGACTTTGAATATACTTTCAAAGACATTCCGCCGGATAAAAGCGATTGCCTTATCATCGGCCTAAAAATAAGCCGAAATCGCGGCACAAAGTGGCAATTTGTTATATCGGGATTTGCGCGGTTCTTCGGTAAATACTATGAGGAGTATAATGGAAATGTTCAATTTCAGTGCAATATCTCAGGGATTCTTGAATCGTCAACAGAACATGTCAAAGAGAATCCGACTGAGAGTGAGCAGGACTATCTTTCATGGTTGTTACGCGAAATAAATGTCGCGCTAGCGCATAGTATTGTGGAAGCGTTTAAACTGCATTATGAAAACAACGCCTATGGAAAACGCCTTCTGGTTAAAATTGGTGACCTTGAGAAACGCATTATCTCTCTTGTATGGCAGATTTTTGCTCTCAACGCGAAAGATGAAACATTTAAAACTCTTGAGGAAATGGGACGCTCTCGAAATACATATGAATTGATTCAACAACGTCCGTTAAACTATTTTCAATATCATTTCGATGTGGATTGGCTACCCCAGCGCGATTTATCTGCATCGGAAAAGGAGTGGTTTCGCAAACTGCATGAATCTCGTAGGCAAAACAGCGTCCTTTGGTTCCTCGACTTTGTATATCGTCTTCGTAACGCACTATTCCACGAAATCATTGATCCATTGGATGAAGAATGGCAAGTCATTTTCAAAAATGCATACTTAGTGCTTAAAGAGATTGTTGACCTGAATATAGCTGCTATTGAAACAAGGTAAAATACGCTTGGCTAAGCTTCCGTGCATAGTAAGTGGCGGCGAGGAGCATTCCTCACCGCCACTATAATTTGTTGCGCGCAAATCAGGATATTGTTGCGAATTTCTCTGTGAGTGCTACCATTTCTTCAGCCGCAAGGCGTAGATAGAATATCGAGCCGCCGCAAGCGATGGCTCATATCAAACCACCACTTCCCATTTTCCGTATCTCTTGCCGCTTTCTCTGCGGATATAGCTTTTATCTTGCAGCGACTTCATAATTCGCTTTACAGTGCTGAGAGATCTCCCCGTTGCTGCAACCAGCTCTTGCTGTTTGATGGCCGGATTTTTTGCAATTAACTCCAAGATGGCCAGTTCTTCCAACGAACATTCCAAAGTGTCAAATTGAGACTTTGGAACTTTGGAATTGACACTTTGAGAATTGCTTTCCTCCACATAATCAATGTGCATATAGCGGTTCTTCAGCTCGTAATCCGTGCCCAAAAGGAGATTGCCGAAGAACATCTCCAAGAATTTTGTGGTGGAGTGAACGCCCTTTTGCAGATTCGTATAGTTCGCTCGAACCAATGCGTTGCGGAAGTACCACGAATTCTTTTCAAAGGCGTCGTTGTTCACACGAAAGCCGAAGGTTTTCATATACTTGATCATAAAAACGGCGGTGGCACGGGTGTTTCCTTCACCGAAGGGATGGATCTGCCAAATATCCGAGGCGAATTTCGCCAGATGCTTCACCGCCGCATCTATGGACAAACCCTCATAGGAGAACTGTTTTTCAGTGGCAAAATCGTAATCCAGCGTATCCTTGATACTATTCCAGTCCGCATAGATTACGGTGTTGCCGTTCAACACCCACTCTTTCTTGGTGATGTTGTACTGACGAATCTGCCCGGCGTGACTGAACACGCCTTCAAACAGTCTGCGGTGGATGGAGAGCCACTCGGCAGGCGAGAATTGGAAGGCTTTTTCGCCCAACAACTTTGCGATCCTTGCAGAGACAATGTCCGCTTCTTTGGTTTCGTTCTCTATTTCGGTGCGGGTGGTGCGCTGCTCATAATAGCTATGAATGCGCTGCTGGGCTTCATCGATAGTGATTTTACCCTCGATGTGATCTTTGGCCGTATCCAGCAGATAGGCAGAGGTATTCAGCCCATCCACCGCCTGCAAGCCGATGGCGGTCTGCCACGCCTCGCTTTTTTCGGTTCGGTCGGGTTCACCCTGCTTGATATATTCTTCAAGTTCAAATTGCCAATTCTGATCCGGCATATCTGCACCTCATTCCTTGCTCAAATCTTCCGCCTTGAAGGTCGTGCACCCCTCGTAATAATAGCTTTGGTCGATGCCCTTCCTATGCCATAGTGCACCTCCAAAATAATTACTTATCCGCCGCCACGCCGGACTTCATCCAGGCGTCTACTTCGCTGACCTTGAATTTCCAAAGGCGGCCTATTTTCGCAGCGGGCATATTTCTTTTCTCTATCCAGGCGAGTACCGTATCACGGCTGACGCCGAGGTATTCGCAAATCTCTTTCATTGAGTACCAGCGTTCGATGGTCGGTTCCATTAAAATGTCCTCACTTTCAGGCAGTTTCCGATAGCTATAACTATACAATTTAAGTATATCACAACAAGGCGGATTTATCAAAGATTATTGCGGATTTACGAGGAAAGCAGAGGATAATCCCATGCTTTCAAGAATGAACTTCTTGCTTTTTTATCACAAGGTCTTATCAGATGGGGGAAATATTCGCTGAAAATTCGCTCCATTCACCCGCTCGGAGTGAATGGAGCGAATTTGGCTTGCAAACAGAATTGTAAAATGGTCAAATCTGCAAATCTGTTTTTCACACATTGGGCTTTTCCTTCGGGTTGCGCTATTATGTGGATGATGATAAAACCCATACGGCGGGCGTGAAGGAGGAAGAGTATGTACAACAGATTCGCAGAAAAGCGCAGGCGGTATCTGCGCGAGCACAGGGATGGCATCTACACGGGGATGCTGCTGACCGGCAAGCTGGACGACCATCTCAAGGAAATCGGTGACACGGCACAGGAGATGTTCGATCGGCTGGTCGCGCAGATGAAGGACACTGAGGGTGTCACTGAGCGGCTGAAGGCTGAGAATCAAATGGAATGGGTGGGACGGATGAACAGCATCCGCAGCCGCGCGGAGGAAGTTGTCCTTTCTGAGCTGGTTTATTGCTGAGGTGTGGTGATGTTCAAGTATAGAAGAAATCGAGTGTTAACACTCTGCGCCGGCGAGCGGCGGCTGCTGGTAAAGGCCCTGCTGTCCTTTCGGAACAAACTGGTAGCAAGCGGCAAGCCCACCGAGGATATCAATGAGCTGCTGATCCGGCTGCTACGGTAAAAACTGAATACGAGAAATGAGCGTCTGCTTCCGAAAAGAGGCAGGCGCTTATTTTTATGGCATCAATTTTGCTGCCACACCGATGAACTCCGCAATGGACATGGCATCAATTTTGATGCCATAGACGAAAAATGGCTCCATTTCGGAGCCACGAGCAGTCCTGCATAGGAAAATGGCTCCAATTTGGAGCCAAAACAAAAGAATTTTTCAAGGGGGTTAATTTTTTGGCCTTCTCGCTGCCTACCAAGTGAGGGGAACTTTGAAAAAGCTCTGCACAATGGGGCGGTGACTTAGGAAAACATTGAAGCAAGGAACGGTGTAGCTTAACGGCTATGCCGTTCTTTGCTCTTTTTTACTTGTGTTGCGGGCATTTTCGATTGCCCGTGTGAAGTCAAATGCACCGATGAAGTTATAGACGATGGTGATTTCCCGTGTTCTGGATTTCTTGTCAACATGAGAAACTTCGATCCTGTCAATGAAAGCACGGAGAACAGCCGCGTCAAGCTCCTGCAAATCCGTGTACTTCTTCACGGCAGCGATAAACGCCTTAACATTGGTTTTCTGCTGCTCCTGCTGCTTCAGATCCTTGCGCAGGACTTCTGCCATTGATTTCAGGTTGCTTTGTTCCAGCTCGTAGTCATGGGACATTTTGATAAACCGTTCGTCTGACAGTTTTCCAATCACGTTGTCCTCATACAGTCGGGAGATAATGCGGTCAAGCTCTGCAATCCGCGTGTCCGCCTTTGCCAGCGTTTCGCGCTTTCGAACAAACTCGGCATCCCTGTCCCGCATATCGCTCTCGGCTGCGTCCTGAATGAACTCCGCTTCATGCTCTGAAACATAGGAGATTGCTTCCCGCAGATTTCGCAGAACAATTTCATGCAGCACGACGTTCTTGATAGAATGGGTCGTGCAGAGATCCTTGCCCTTGCGGTAGGTGGAGCAGATGAAGTATTTCTGGTTCTCTGCAAAGTTGGTAGCGCGGCATTGATACATTTTGCCGCCGCACTCTGCGCAATACAGCAGCCCGGAGAACATACCCATTTCACCCATCTTGGTAGGGCGGCGACGCGCCTTGCGAATGTTCTGAACAATCAGGAACACGCTTTCCTCGATGATTGGCGGCTGGGTGTTCTCAAAAATCACCCAATTCTCAGGGTCATTCCAGATTTTCTTCTTGCTCTTGTAGGACTGCTTTGTAGTCTTGAAGTTTACGGTATGCCCCAGATAGTCTACGCGCTCCAAAATGCGGGAAACCGTTTCATTTGTCCATTTGTACGGGTCTGCTGTCGGCTTGTTGCTGGTCGGCAGACCTTTCGCATGGCAATAGGCGGTTGGGTTCAAGATTTGCTGCTGTTTGAGCCATTTAGCAATCTGCGTGGGTCCCTTGCCGGACGCGCACAGGGAGAATATCTTCTGTACGACGGCTGCGGCTTCTTCATCGACGATCCATTTCTTTTTGTCCTCTGGACTTTTCATATACCCATAGGGCGGAATGGTCGTCAAATGCTCGCCGGACTTGCCTTTACTCTGCCATGTAGCGCGAATCTTCTTAGAGGTATCGCGGGCATACATTTCGTTGAACACATTGCGGATCGCGGTAAACTCACTTTCGCCGCGTGTGCTGTCCACGCCGTCATTGACGGCAATGAAATGAACGCCAAACTCTGGGAAAACAACATCGGTATACATTCCCACTTGGAGATAATCGCGCCCGAAGCGGCTCATGTCCTTTACGATGACGCGCTTGATCCGTCCTGCCTTGATGTCGGCAAGCATACGCTGGAAGCCCGGACGGTTGAAGTTTGTGCCGGAATAACCGTCATCCTCGTCATAATGGCGGTAGGCGGTAATCCCGTGATCCTTGCAGTAGCGTTCCAGAATCTTCTTCTGGTTCGCTATGGAGTTACTTTCACCATCCAGCTTATCTTCCTGCGAAAGGCGCTCATACAGAGCGGTCAGACCTTCTTCCTCTGCTTCCGCAGATAGCCCCTTGGCGTAGAACTGCAAGACATTATCGCGGATCACGCTGCGAAGCTCATTGCTTAAACTGTCCTGCGGCTTCAAGCTCTGAAAGGTAAATCCCGTCATCTGCACTCACCGCCTTTCTCGGAAGAACTGCGGTAGGCGTTGACAATGCCGTGATACAGTTCTCGGCAAAGGGGCAGATCGCCGTCCGTAATGGAGCAAATCGCAATACCGCGCTGCTCCATATCATCAAGAAACTGCACCGCTGCAAAATAGCTGCGGTAAAGTCGGTCAAGCGATACAACAACGATTTTCTGCACGCGGTTCTCATGGATTGCTGCAAGCAGATTTTGAAATGCTGGACGCTCTGCGGTCAGACCGCTGTACCCATTGTCCACGAAGAACATATAGGTGTCCGATTCGTTTTCCAGCGCATGGCTCAAAAGTCGGTGCATTTGATTGTCAAGGTTCAGGTCTGTTTGTTTGTTCGCCGCACGGTAGTAATATGCGGTAATTTTGTCGGGCTGCTTTTTCATGTTACCTCCTATTCCGGCAGCCGGACAAACAGGTTATTTATATTATACCAGGGATCTCGCTCGCCGTCATTAGGCGGGTTCAAAATTATTTGTAATTTTTTTACCCCGCAAGTCATTCTGAATCAGGCGGCGTACCTTTGTCACGGCGTCCTCTTTCGCGCCGTCTTTGACGACGGCCTTGACGATATACGTTATATCCCCGATCTTGTACTCGCGTACAATCGGGGACGTTGTTTTCTTCATCGTTGTTTCCATAGAAACAAATCCCCCTTTCATGGGAAACGAAATAACTACAAAAGGGAAAATAACAAAACGGACGGCTGCTGGCGCAGCTCCAAGGGAGTTTCACCCCCGCACGGTTCTCGTGCAGCCCTACCCATCGCCTGCGACGCTTTGAACGCTCGGACTGTGGCTGTAAGGTCGTATCATTATGTGTTTTGCGCGTCATCGCCTGCAAGTTGCCACACTTGCGTTACGGCTCGGTATTTGTCGCTCGGCATATCCTCTCGGATATACGTCATGGCGTACCAGCCGCCCAGCTCGACGCAAAAGGAACGTACCCGTTTTGCCTATGATGCGCCGCCGTTCTCTTGCGGGCATATTTGTCAAGGAGCATGGGACAGAAACGAGGAAAGGGGGAACACGTTTCTGTCAGGCGTCAGTTATCTCACGCGGAATGTGAGCAGCTTGGTAATGAGTTTCGTTTCCAGCCTACGCCGCAGTTCTTCATCCACGCAGAGATGGGGATTTCCGTACTCGTCGTAAAGCTCACGCATCGACAGACGGGCTATGTACCCTGCATAGTGTTTCAGAACGGCGTTGATCGCTTCCACGTCACCGCCAGCAGCCGCTTCAATGACGGTCAGCGGCAACAGACGGTTATCCTTCGATTGACTTGTCATCTGTTTTTTCCTCCCATCAGGTTTTTCAGCAGCTTTAGGGTGCTTGTCCTGCGATAGGCAACGGAACGGCGCACCATATTCAGCACATTTGCAATTTCAGCGTCGGACATATCGAGGAAGTAGGACAGCAGGATAATATCTCTGCGGTCAACAGGCAAAGCTGAGATTGCTTCTGCCAGCGTTTCATCGTCGATACAAACCGAATGGCCGATGACTTCAAATGTGCGGCTATCCGTGAAATAGGTGTCACGGACAGCGAACTGTTCCAGCACTTCGACGGGCAACTCAGAAAAATAGACCTCTCGGTTCCTTTTCCGTGCCAGCGCGTCCTGATAGTCCCGCGCTTCGTTCCGCAGTACCTTTTTGCAGAACGCATCAAAGGAGTGCTGGATATGTTCTTCGTGCGAATGAGGCTTCATGTATTCACCTCCCTTCGCGTCCGCAAAGGCGGGTGATACGGTTTTCTTCCCCTTTCGCCACTACTACGGTCTGCACCATGCGTTTTGGCAAACACGCAGAAAATTTTTTGGAAAAATTCTTTAGGAAGAATCCATGCGCTGCACCTCCTGTTTCATCGTTGCTCTGTGAGGGATAGAAGCAGGAGGGGATCTGCAGCCGACACAGAACCCAAGAAAACGACAAAAAGCGCCTGTCTGCAAAACGCAGACAGACGCAGAAGAATTATAAAATCTATTTACATGATTCCTGTGTTCATACCAATGCCCGGAATACCCCGATGGCGGGTACGAGCTTTTTTTGACTGGTGCAGATCACAGGAGAAATAGAATAGTAAAGTAGACACGACAAAATAACCTCCCATCGGTTGCCGTGTCCCTGCAAGTCGTCATTGGTTTGTGTAAATGCAAAGAAACGGCGGCTCTGAAATCAAAGCCGCCGTTTCAAATGGGCGTGTCAAATGGCTGCTGTACGACGGCTTTTTTTCTTTTGCCGTCGTGCGGCAGCTTGTTCCTTTTGCGCTTATCTTAACAAGCAATCCTCACAGAAATGTCACCGACACACGCTGTTTCGACAGAATAATGGGCTGAAATCTCACGAACCTGTGAGATTTGAAAAACCGGGAGAATAATCTCCCGGTTTTCATCGCAAATATTTAATTCTGCCGCAGTCTCTCTACAACGCTTTGCTTAACATTTTGCATGAAAGTTATGACGGGGGTTGCCAAGCAGACCAGCAAAACAATAGCTGCGACAACCAACAGAGAAATTACAGGATAGTGAAAAGCTGCATAAGGAACCATTCTTCTAAAGGCTGAGTATATTGGAATATATATCGCTGTTCCCAGTGTGGCAAGCAGTAGGAAAGAAATACTCCAATAATACCCGCCTTCCCAAAGCAATACATTTCTAATTTGCTTTTTCGTCATTCCTATACTTTCAAGTGTTGCAAATTCATGTTTCCGAGTATTTACACTAACAACCATTGTGTTAATGAAATTCATAATTCCTATCAGCAAAAATACAGCGGACAACCCTGCGGCTATAATCCTTGAGGTCAGCAAATATCCGGCCATTTCTTGCTGCTTTTCATATCGTGACAGAATCGTAATGCCCGGTGACGAAGCAGTAATGGATTGAAGCTGCTCCATAATCCCTTTGTCATAACTGCTATCAATAGTATCAAAAGCAATCCGAAAGATTTTGGTTTCTCCAGACAACTTCTCTAATGCCTGCTCACTGATATACAAATCAGGGGCAGTACCTCTCTCATTTCCTCGACCACTCTGAAAATCAGCGTCCAGAAAGCCAGTTGCCACGGTAAAGACCTGTTCCCCGGACTCACCGACAACGGTGATTGCTTGCCCTGGCTGAATCAATGGGTTTCCCTCATCATCCGTCATAGCGGACAAAACCACCAACTCTCCCTTTTCAAAGGCGGTTAAGTCAATAGGCTTATCAAGCGTTTTATTAAGTTCTTCGATATATCTGGAATCTATTCCGTAAACGCCGCTCCAAAAATTATCTGTATAGTTTTTTCGTGTTTCCGCATTTGAAAAATCAAGACCTGATACGCCATCCAAGGAATCAATATATTTCCCGAATACATTTTCGTCGTAAATGACATCCATAGTGGGCCACGGTGAATCGGAATAAGTGACGCGCAGATTTTCAATTCCCTGCATTGTTGCAATTTGCTGCAACATTTCATCAGAGAGCAGGTTTCCTTCTTCGGAAATGCTGTAAGTCAATGCGAAATCACTTTCTCCCCATTGATTTACAAAATTGTTGGGACTTAGGCTTGATAGTAGACCAGCAGAAACCAAAAACAATATTAAGCCTAAAAATAAGGACGCAAAAGTAAGGAAAGCGCTTTTAGGGTTTCTAAAAATATTATCTCGTGCCATCCGGGATAATTTTGTTCTATGGCTCTTATGATCTCGGTAACTCCTTGTATTTGCCTCTGTATAGCGTGAAGCCGCAACAGGAGAAATACTTGCAGCTATTTTCGCTGGTTTCATGCTGCCGATGATTGCAGTAAAAAATGTGAAGATTGCGGCACCCGCAAAAATAATGGGGGAAAAGGACACTATCTCCCCAAGGTCTGTATCGCCTGAGTACATCATATTCATGGCAAACGGAACAAATCCAAGCGAAACAATACCACCGACAATCAGGCCGCTGGGAATACCGATCACCGCCGTTCTGAATATTTGAGAACGCACGATCCGCTTGATTTGTCTTTTTGTCGTGCCTATCGTTTTAAGCTGTCCATAGAATTGTGTATCTCTTGTAATTGAGATATACAGAATGTTATAAATCAGCAAATAGCCGCTGATAATGATAAAGACGATAATAGCAGCCAGTGGAAGAACAATGGTGGTGGAATTGCTCTGAGCAATAGGTACAATTTCAAAGGACTGACTTTCTGTAAACGAAATCTTCCGTTTTAGTTTTTCACAGGATCGCAGGGCATTACTGTCATCAGAAAAAGAAATCATTGCGGTAGACACACTATCAAAGGGAAGCCCTGTTTGTGTTGCAAAAAGCTTCGAAACATAAGCGGCACCACGGTTGCCTGCACGCGAAGCCGAATAATCTGTGTAATAGCCCGACAAAACAAATTCATCGGAGATATATTGATAATCTGTTCCGAGTTGATAGGAAAGGGAAATATTCATCCCTATCTGTGGATCATCAATCCCCATTGCACGCAAAGCCCATGTAGAGAGCATAATTTCGTTTTTTGCTTGCGGATAATCTCCGTGTATATCCGAAATTGTTGGTACACGGTGTTCTTGCCATTCTGTTTCGTCTATCCAAGTAATACTCAGCAGGGCATCGTCCATTCCAGATGTATCAATGCTGCCCAATCTCTGACTGACACCAACTACGGATACCAAGCTGGATCGGCTCAATTCTTCATATTGTTCTTCTGAGAGACTTGTAATTGCCACATCCGCAGTCGTGCCCATCGCACGAATTTGCTGCATTTGATAGGTTTCAAAATAACTGCACCCCAAACTAAATACAGATGTAATCATAAAGGCGGTCAAGAATAATGCGATGGTAACGAAAACATTTCTCTGCTTATTAGCGCGGTAGCTTCTTTTGGCAAGACGATTGATTGTTGCCTGATTATTGTTCCCAAATAAAATATCATCCATCAATGTCACCCCCTGTCACTGTGCGATTTTTCCGTCCTCAATACGGATAATTCGGTCGGCAAGCTGGGCAATTTCATTGTTATGGGTAATCATTACAAGCGTTTGATGGAACTTCTGACTTGTAACTTTCAGCAAACCAAGAACATCACTACTTGTCCGGCTATCCAAATTGCCTGTCGGTTCATCTGCAAGTATAATAGCTGGTTTGGAAACAAGGGCGCGGGCAATCGCTACACGCTGCTGCTGGCCGCCGGACAGATTGTTAGGCATACTGTTCAGCTTCCCATCGAGAGCCAACATTTTCACTACTTCATCCATAAACCGCTTGTCCACGGTATCACCATCCAGCTCCACCGGCAGGACAATATTTTCATAGACATTCAGCACAGGAACAAGATTGTAATTCTGAAAGATAAACCCGATGTTACGTCTGCGGAAGATGGTAAGCTGTTCATCCTTGAGTTTCGATAATTCTTTCCCTTTTACTTTAATACTGCCGGAAGTTGGCGTATCTAACCCGCCCATCATGTTCAGCAAAGTAGACTTACCGCTGCCGGAAGTACCAACAATGGCAACAAATTCACCTTCCTCAATGGATAGGGTCACGCCATCCAATGCTTTTGTAATGTTCGGTTCGGTGCCGTAATATTTCTTCAAATCTGTCGTTTGTAATATGTTCATATAGAACACCACCCTTTCTTTTTGATGGCTCTATCATAAAAGGTAAACCTCACAGAAATGTCACGGGAAACTTTGTTTTTTAGCGTACTTATTTTATTGTCGAGGCAGAAAGACGGAAAAAGTTGAACCCCTCCCAACCTCGGATGTTACCCGGATATAA
>OLFT01000128.1_pt1 | contig 108348 bp, 92 predicted proteins | sample 1604921 | NCBI WGS metagenome assembly OLFT01 (sample SAMEA3888897, study PRJEB22519) | human gut metagenome | biome: human gut; feature: human-associated habitat; material: faeces | place: Denmark | collected 2013 | reverse complement strand
TGCATGTGTTAGGCACGCCGCCAGCGTTCATCCTGAGCCAGGATCAAACTCTCTATAAATCATATCATAACCGCCGAAGCGGATATAATCTTTTAGATCGCTTTCTAGCTCTCAAAAGAATTGTTTTACATCATCTCTGATGTTAAGAACCCTTTTCTGGTGCTTATTTTGCATAAGCTACAAAACTTATCAAGTTTTGTGTTCTTACATTGTTTAATTTACAAGGTACACGCCGCTGTGCCTCTCGGCGACAGCTTGTTTATCTTACCACACGTGGTTCGCTTTGTCAAGAACTTTTTTCAACTTTTTTCGGAAGTTTCTTTCGTTCTTGCCGCTCCCCGCGAGCGCTTTGCTAATATACCACCGGAAACGACCGATGTCAACAACTTTTTTCACATTTTCGCAATAATTTTTCGACTTTTCCCGTGCCCACTAAATATTGTGGTTTTTGCCGGGTATACTACGCAATATGCAAACGAACTGCTTTCATTGCGGCCGGGACGATGCGCCGCATCCGCGCCCGCAGCCGAAATTTGACGTGCCGATCACGGCGGCCGAAGTGAAAAAAATATTTTCCGACTGCGACGACTTTGAAATGCGCACCGTGCGCATCGGGCTCGAGAGCCGGCTCACGGTGTGCGTCTGCTGGCTCGACGGCGTGGTCGCGGCGGGCGACGTGTCGGCGGACATCCTCCGCCCGCTCACCGAGGGCGGGCGGCTGGCCGACGTCACAGGCTCGCGCGAGGCGGTGCGCCGCATCGAGCAGGGCGCGGTGTACAGCTGCGCGACGCGCACGCGCACACAAACGGACGCGCTCGTCGCCGATCTCACCAAGGGCTCGGCCGCGCTCATCTTCGACGCGCAGCGCAAGGCCGTGACATTCGAAGCACGCACGACGAATGTGCGCGCGGTGTCCGAGCCGACGATCGAGAAATCCGTCAGCGGTGCGAAGGACGCCTTCGTCGAGACGCTGCGCATCAACACCTCGCTCGTGCGGCGGCGGCTGCACACGCCGGCGCTGAAGCTGCGCCAGACGGTCGTCGGGCGGCAGTCGGAGACCACCGTCGCGGTCGTATATCTCGACGGCATCGCAGACCCTGCGCGCGTGCAGCGCATCCTTGACCGGCTCGACACGATCGACGAGCAGGCGCTGCTCGGGCGCGGCGACCTTGAGCCGTATCTGACGCGGCGGCCGCGGGCGCTGCTGCCGCAGCTCGGCCAGACGGAGCGCCCGGACAAGTTTGCCGGGGCGCTGCTCGACGGCTGCGTGGGGCTGCTGGTGGACGGGCTGCCGATGGGCTACCTGCTGCCGACGACGTTCCGGCTGCTGATGCACACGCCGGAGGACGAGGCGCACAATTACCTGCTGGCCTCGGCGCTGATCGTGCTGCGCTACTTTGCCTTGGCGCTGTCGCTGACGTTTCCGGCGCTGTACGTGGCCGTGGCGATGTACCACCAGGAGATGATCCCGGCGAAGCTGCTGCTGTCGGTCATCCAGGCAAAGCAGCAGGTGCCGTTTTCCGTGCCGGCGATCATTCTGTTCATGCTCATCGCCTTCGAGCTGCTGCAGGAGGCCGGGCTGCGGCTGCCGAACTCCATCGGTCAGACGGTGTCGATCATCGGGGCGCTGCTCGTGGGGCAGTCGGCGGTGGACGCGAAGATCGTGAGCCCCGTGGCGATCATCGTCGTGGCGCTCGCGGGCATCGCGGGCTACACGCTGCCGAATCAGGAGCTGAGCAACGCCGTGCGTCTGCTGCGGCTGGCGCTGGTGCTGGCGGCGGCGCTTGCCGGACTGTTCGGCATTCTGGCAATGCTGGGGCTCGTGATCTGGTACCTGTGCACGATCGACAGCGACGGCGTGGCGTATATGGCCCCGTTTGTGGACAGCGAGCGCCCGGCGCTCTGGCGCACGCTGCTGCGCCGGCCGCAGCCGGACAACAAGTTCCGTCCGCCGGAATACGGCAGCGAAAACCGGCGGCGGCAGAGATGAGGCACACTATAATATAAGGAGGGCTGCGTATGCACCGCGCACAAACGCTTGCGCTGCTGCTGGCGGTGCTGCTGCTGTGCAGCGGGTGCGCCAGCGGCGCGACCTCGAGCAATTACCGGCCGGTCGAGGACCTGATGCTCGTTCAGACGATCGGCGTGGATCGTGCGCCCGAGGGCGTGTGCCTGAGCGCGTCGACCGGCAGGGCGGTCGAAAACGAACCGCCTCAGCGCATGACACAGACCGGCGAGACCGTGCTCGCCGCGCTCGACCGGCTGCAGGACCGCACACCGAATGCGGAGCTGTTTTACGCGCAGACGAGCTACCTGCTCCTCGGTGAGGAGGCGGCCGCCGCGGGCGAGCTGCCGCCGCTGCTGGATTTCATCGCGCGCGACCCGGATATGCGTCTGAGCGCGCCGCTGTTTCTCGTGCGCGGGGCGACGGCGCAGCAGGCGGTCATGGACACGGGCGACGACAAGACCGACGTGACCGAGGCACTGTCCGCGCTGCAAAAGGACACCGCGCTCAGCGGTGCAAGCCATGCATTTTCCTGCGCGGACATCGCCCGCGCGCTCGCGGGCAGCGGCTGTGCCGCCGTGGGCGCCGTGGCGTGCGTGCGCACCCCGGAGAGCGAGGGCGGCAAGCTCGCGCTCGCCCCGGCGGGGTATGCGATCTTTCGCGGCGGGGACTATCTCGGCTGCATCGCGCCCGAGACGGCACGTGGGGCAAGTATGCTCCTCGGCGTGGTCCACAACGGCGACATCGCGGTGCGCGACGGCGACGGCAGCACCGTCATGCTCGCGCTCGACACGTGCAGGGCGGCCATCCGCCCGGTCTGGGACGGCGGCACGCTCGCGCGCGTGGACGTGACGCTGCGGCTGCGCGCGGGCATCTCCGAGCTGCGCACACCGCGCCGGATCACCGAGTGCGCGTACCAGCAGGCGCTCAATGCGGCGCTCGCGGCGCGCGTGGGCGGCTGGGTGCGCGATGCGCTCGCGGCGTCGCAGGCGCTTGAGGCGGACTTTCTCGGCGTGGGGCAGGCCGTCGCCGTGCGCAGCGGGCACAGATGGGCGGCCATCCGCGACGGCTGGGCGGAGCTCTGGCCGGACGTGCCGGTGCGCGTGACGGTCGATGCCGACGTCGGGCGCACGTACGACCTGCGCGACGGCATCGACACCACAGGAGGCGGAAGATGATGCACCTTTCCCTGACGCGGCGGCAGTATTACGCGCTGTGCACGATGGTGCTGCTCTCGCCGCTGCTGCACCTCGTGCCGCGCAAGACGGCGGCGGAGGCCGGCTGCGGCGGGTGGCTGAGCGGCGCGGCGGCGCTCGTGCCGCTGCTGCTGTTTGCGGCGCTGCTCGAGGGCATTTTGCGCCGCGGCCGACCGGGTGAGGGCATCGGCGAGATCACGCTGCGCGCGCTCGGGCCGGTCGCGGGGCGGGCGGCATTGTGCCTGTACGCCCTGTGGTTTCTGCTCTACGGCGCGTTCGCACTGCGCATCGGGGCAGAGCGCTTCATCGAGGCGGTGTTCCCGCTGAGCCAGCCGTGGCCGTTCGTGGTGACGATCCTCGCCATGGCGGTCTGCGGCGCGCTCGGCGCGCCGAAGGCGCTCTTTCGCGCCGCGGAGATCTTCTGGCCGCTGCTCGCGGGCGTGCTGACGCTGGTGCTGGTGTTCGCCCTGCCGGGGCTGGACGTGAAAAACCTGCTGCCCGTGACGGCGGCGGACGCGCCCGGCGTCGCGCGCAGCGCGCTGACGGTGTTCGGCGCGGGAGCGGCGGTGCTGTTTTTTGCGGCCTTCACCGGCGGCGCCACGCCGGAAACGCCGGGGCGGGCGCGCTGCGCCATGCGCTGGTGCGTGCGCACGTGCGTGCTCGTGACGCTGCTGAGCGTGTTCACGATCGGAAACCTCGGCGCGGGGCTGACAGCGCAGCTCAACCACCCGTTTTTCACCCTGCTGCGCAACATCAGCCTCTTTCACGCGGTCGAGCGCTTCGGCGCGCTCGTGATCGGGCTGTGGGTGCTGCCGGACTTTGTGCTCGTGGCGATGCTGCTGACGCTGGCAGTCAACTGTCTGCGCGCGGCGTGCACGCGCAATGCACAGCTCTTCGCGCGCAAAAACCCGCCCGCGCTCGTGCTTCTGTGCGCGGCGGCAGTCGGCGCGGGTGCGCTGCTGCTGGCGCAAAACGCCTTCGACACGGACGCGCTGCAGACAAACGTCGTGCCGCGGCTCAATCTCGCGCTGCTCGGTCTCGGCACGGTCGGGACATATCTGACCGGCCGTGCGCGCAAAACGATCTGAGCGCAAAAACGCCCTGCCGGGAACTGTCCGGCAGGGCTTTGCTGCATTATTATATAGTGTGTTACGGCGCAATGCGGTCGCGCCAGCGGGCGGTGAGCCGCTCGAGCTCCTCGGCAAAGGCGTTGAGCCCCTTGTTCGGGCAGCCTTCACAGCGGCGCACGAGCGCCGTGAGCTCGCCGAGCGCACGCTTGAGCCGCTCGAAGGCCGCGCTCTCGCGGTACTTTCCGGCAGCGGCAGCCTGCCGCTGCTCGTCGTGCCGGATGGGGCGCGGCGGCGCAACGACCGTATACACACCGGCGGCAAGGTCAAACGCGCTGCCGCTGTAGGGTGCGTCGGCCTCGTAGCCGTATTCCTCGCGCAGGCAGGTGGAAAACGCCGTGCACGCATCGTCGTCGCCGTGGTTGACGAACACGTGCGCGGGCTTTTGCTCCATGGCGTTGAGCCAGCGCAGCAGCCCGGCCTTGTCCGCGTGGCCGCTCACGCCGGGCAGCACGGTGATCTCGGCGTGCACGGCGATCTCGTCGCCGAAGATCTTCACGGTCTTTTCCCCGTCGTTGAGCTTGCGCCCGAGCGTGCCCACCGCCTGATAGCCCACGAAGAGCACGGTGCACTCCGGCCGCCAGAGGTTATACTTCAGGTGGTGGCGGATGCGTCCGGCGTCGCACATGCCGCTCGAGGAGAGGATGACCTTGGGCGTCCGGTCGTTGTTGAGCGCCATGGAGTCCTCTTTGGAGACGGCGGTGTGCAGGTCGTCAAAATACAGCGGGTTCACGCCGCCGCGGATGAGCGCGCGCGCCTCGTCGTCGAGAAAGCTCGTGTCGGTCTGCAAAAAGACGCGCGTGGCCTCGTTTGCGAGCGGGCTGTCGACGTAGACCGGAAAGTGCGGATGCCCGTGCACCATGCCGGCGTCCTTGATCTGGCGGATAAAATACAGCAGCTCCTGCGTGCGGCCAACAGCGAACGACGGGATGACGACGTTGCCGCCGCGGTCGAGCGTGCGCTGGATGCAGTCGGCGAGCGCGCCGAGATAATCCGGCCGTTCGCCGTGGCTGCGGTCGCCATAGGTCGACTCGATGAGCACGTAGTCCGCGCCCGAGACGGTCTGCGGGTCGCGCAGAAGCGGCTGATCGACATTGCCGATGTCGCCGGAAAAGACGATCTTCTTTTCCACATCGCCCTCGGTGAGCCACGTCTCGATGCACGCGCTGCCGAGCAGGTGGCCGACGTCCGTGAAGCGGATGATGATGTTCTCCCCGACCTGCACGCGCTGCCCATAGGTGCACGGGCGCAGCAGCGTGAGCACGCCCTCGGCGTCCTCGAGCGTATAGAGCGGCTCGGGCGCGGCGCGGCCGGCGCGGGCGGCCTTGCGCCCCCGCCACTCGGCCTCGGACATCTGGATGTGCGCCGAGTCGCGCAGCATGATGCCGCACAGGTCGCACGTCGCCTCCGTTGCGTAGACCGTGCCGCGAAAGCCCTGCTTATACAGCAGCGGCAGGTGGCCGGTGTGGTCCATGTGCGCGTGCGTGACGAGCACGAACTCGATCTGCGCCGCCGGGACGGGGATGTCGATGTTCTCAAACTGGTCGCGCCCCTGCTGCATGCCGCAGTCGATCAGGCCGTAATGCCCGCCGATCTCGAGCAGGGTGCAGCTGCCGGTCACCTCGTGGTCGGCGCGGATAAATGTCAGCTTCATGGGCTCGCTCCCTTTCGGTATTGTTACCTGATTTTAGCACGTCTGCACGCCGCACGCAACCGCGGCGCGAAAAAAACGATTGCCCCGGCGGGACATTTTGTCCCGCCGGGGCAGCCGGTTTGTCAAAGAACCTCGTAGCCTTTGCGCCCGCAGGCGCAAAGAAAGTCCGATCATTTTCTTCGGTGACATGTGCGGCGAAGAAAATACTTCTCGGCCTGCAAACGTGCGCGCCGTCCGCCCAAGGCGGACGGCGCGTGCGCTGCAGTCAGGCCGCAACCCCCTTGTCAAAAAGTAATACTTTTTGACAGCCTTTTTGTCCCGCCGGGGCAGCGGCCGGTCATGCGCTCTGCAGCTGCTCGAGCGCCTCGCGGTAGCGCAGCGTGACCCGGTCGCTCCATGCGCTCCAGCAGGCGATCGCCTCGGGCACGCATCCGTCCGTCAGTCCGTCAAGCACCGCGCGGTAGACCCTGCACAGCTCCTGCATATCGAGCGTGTAGGCCACCATGTAGTACGCCACGTGTGCAAGCTCGCGCGTCGAGCGCAGCATGACGCGAAAGATCATGTTGTCCGACTCGCGGAACATGCACACCAGAAACGCATTGAGCAGTTCCAGAAACGCCGCCTTGTCGCCGTCTGGCACGTAGGCGATGGCGTCCATCTGCGCGAGCAGACCGTACAGCTTTTGCATCTGCGCCGCGTTCGGGCGGCGCCCTACCCAGCAGAACCAGCCGAGCGCGACCATTTCGCGCAGCTCCATAAACGCGTCCACCAGCTCCGGATGCGGCGTGACGCCGTGCGTCATGATGACCGCCAGCGTCTCCAGATTTGCCCGCTCCCAGTAGGGTGCGACATACGTCGCGTGGCGCGGCACGATCTCCAGAAAGCCGAGCCGCTCCAGCTCTTTCAGGGCAAGGTGTACGTTCGTCTTGCGCAGGTCGTACTGCGCGGCCAGTTCGCTCTCCGTGGGCAGCCGGTCGCCCGGATTGCGCTGCCCGCCGAGGATCTCCTTGAGCATGCGGTCGATGAACCGCTCCTGCTCTGTCCTGCTGTCCCTTTCATTTGCTTTCATAATGCTCTCTTCCCCCTTGAGACCATTGGTAATGCTACAGATTGTATTGCTTTTTCCGACAAATGTAAAGCGGTTCTAACAGTTTTTTAAATTATTTTCCACGACTGTACAAAAAACGGGACACTCACGACCGGAGCGCCCCGTTTTTTTCGACGATTTGCGCCGGCTCAGAATGCAAAGCCCATGGCCAGCAGCACCTGCGCAAGGATGTACGTGCCCATGACGGCAAAGTTCTGCTTGGTCGGCTCGGCCTTCTTGGCGAAGAGCATGTCGCACAGCACGCCGTCGGACGCGAGGAAGGACGACGCGCCGAGAAACGCCGCGAGCTTGCCCCACGTGAACGCCGTCACCAGCGGCAGGAACACGCTGATGCTCAGCGTGCAGAGCATGACCATGTACGCCAGCGCCAGCGGACGCAGGGCGCGCGGGATGTTCCTGCGGCTGCCCTTATAGACGACCACGATGCCCGCGGCATAGGCCGCGCACACGAGCACGATCCAGAACCAGCGCACATGCACGGCATAGGTCGTGTAGATGTGCACAAGGTAGCACACGTGGCCGAGGAAGAATGACGCCGTGCCGAGAGCGAAGAAATGCTTCTGCAGCGGCCGCAGCAGAAACAGATCGCCCAGACAGCCGAACAGCAGGCCGGCGACCACCCAAAGCGACGGCGTGTTGGCAAAGGCGAGGTACGTCAGCGCGACGACCGGCATCAGCGCGACCTTCGTCGGCTTGCGCAGATCGTCATCGCCGCGCCAGCAGCTGATGAGGTGCACGACGGCGAGCGCCGCCAAAAACACCGGGAATAACCATTTCAATACGATCATCTCATTATCCATCCTATCTCTGATCGAAAAATTTCGAGATCCGCGCAAGTTTACACCCCGTTCATTGACACGGTCCCGTACAGTAATTATAATGGATGTGATACCCAGTCGTCAATGACTATTGACAGGATTTCGTCACATCCCGTGTGGAAAGGTGTCCGGCCATGCTCTATTATCTGATGCTTATTCCCGCCGTGCTCAGCACTGCGGTGATTTATTTTTTGTCTCCCGCGCTCAGCTACTGGTGGCTGCTGCCCGTGCTGCTCGGCTGCTTCGTGGCGGCGAACCTTGTGTACGTGCTGCTGATGTTCGTGTGCTCGCTCTTTGCCGGGCCGAACAGGATGTATGACCGCATCAGCCCGTTTTACCTTGCGCTGACGCTGGCGCTCGACGGCTGGATCCTCGCGCTCTGCCGCATCAAGATCCACGTCGAGGGGCTCGAAAAGGTCCCAACGGATTCGGAATTCCTCTTCGTGAGCAACCACCGCTCGAACTTTGACCCCATGGTGCAGTGGTGGGTGCTGCGGCGCTGGCCGCTGGCGTTCGTGTCCAAGCCGTCGAACATGCGCAAGTTCGTCATCGGCCCGTTCGTGCGCCGGTGCTGCTTTCTGCCGATCGACCGCGAAAACGCGCGCAACGCCCTGACCACCATCAACGCCGCCGCCAATCTCATCCGTGCGCACGTGTGCTCGTTCGCCATCTACCCCGAGGGCACGCGCAGCAAAAGCGGCAAGCTGCTGCCGTGGCACGCGGGCTCGCTCAAGATCGCGCAGAAGGCAAACGTCCCCATCGTGGTCGGCACGGTCGAGGGCACGGAGCGCATCGCGCGCAACGTCCCCTGGCGGCGCTCGCACGTGTATGTGCGCATCCGCGAGGTCATCCCCGCCGAGACGGTCAAGGCCACCACGACCAACGCGCTCACGGAGGACATCTGCGGCAAAATGCGCGCCGCACTGGGAAAATAAAAAACGTCGCACCGAACACTCGTCCGCGAAATGCGGGCGGGTGTTTTTTCATTTCATTGGGCGCACAATTCAAGAAATGCCCATGAAATTTTTACACATGTTAAGCTTTTTGATACATTTTTGCCAAAGGCCTTGAAAATGCCGGAAATGCACCGTATAATGCAGCTGTGCCCGGGCTCCCACCCCGGGCACGACCCCACAGAAATACCGGAATAGGAGGTTCATTTGCAATGATATCCCGCAAACACGCAACCAGGATCCTTGCCCTGCTGCTGGCCGTGCTGCTGTTCGGCCAACTCGCCGCATTCCAGCTGCCGGTCTCCGCCGCGAGTGCGGTGCCGGCCGGCCACGACGGCGCGGCCTACATCCCCGCCGGAGCAGACGTCAACGACCTGCTCAGCCAGACCCTGCTGAGCAATTATGACGAGGTCGGCAGCCAGCAATGGGAGTACCGCGCGACCAGCACCCTGTCGGACTACGCCGTCAAGTGGACGCCGGTCAACGGCTTTGACACCACCGGAAGCTTCTTCCGCGACCGCCTCAACGCGAGCTATCCCGCGCTCAACAGTGAATCGACCGCGCAGAGCTACACCGTGCGCATGGAGGGGACGAGCACGGTCTACACGTTCACAAAGCTGGCTTCTCCCGCGGCGGACGCCGCAGCCCCGTCCGTGACGCCGGACGCCGCGCCGAGTGCTGATCCCACCGTGACGCCGGACACCGACACCGACACCGTGCCGGATGCCGCGCTGAGCACCGCGGCCGGCACGACCGAGGACGACAACGGCACCTGCACGCTCAACATGACCTATACCGCCGACGGCGAGATCGACTTTGACGCGCTGCGCGCCGCCATCGTCGCCGCCGTCCTGCCCGGCACGGACGTCAGCGATGTGACCGTGACCTATGAGTCGAAGGCAAAGCTCTGGCCGTACGAACCGCGCTATGTCGTGCTGGAAGGCGGCTGGGACAGCAACCCCATACTGCGTGAATTCCCGGCCATCGCCGTCGGCACGTACAACGTCAAGCTCACCGCAAACGGTCAGGACACCATCGTCTCCGTGACGCTGGTCGACGCGCGCACGCAGGCGAAGATCGTGCTCAAGGAGGGCGTCTCCCTCAGCTACACGAAGGACGCCGCCGCCATGCGCACGCAGATCCTCAACAAGCTCATCGACTGGTCGCAGACCACCGTGAGCAAGGAAGCCGCTGCCCAGAGCATGGTCATCGAGTACTACGGCACCGGCAGCAGCAAGCTCCTGACGCACGATGACTGGTATCCGGTCGAGGGCGGCACGGTGAAATTCGGCATCGACTACACCGCGCCGAGCATCGGCGCCGGCGAAAACCAGCAGATCCGCGCGAGCTTCCCGACCACGGCCGACTATCTCGGCTGCGACGCGGTCGAGGGTACGCTCACGGTGAACAAGGCGTTCGTGCGCGTGCACGTCAAGTCCGCCGCGATCTTCTATGACGAGAAGCCGACCACGCAGCAGTATGTCACCACGAAGCCGGCGGGCGAATTCACCATCTTCAAGGTCTACAGCGGCGTGACCAGCAACGTCAAGGGCGCGATCTACCTGCAGCTGCCGGAGAGCATCCTCTCCCCGGAGGCACTGGAAAAGATCGACCCGGTCGTCAAGCTCCTCTGCGGCAAGACGCTCACGGACATCTTCAACGACGGCATGACCCTCGGCGAGCTGCGCGCGCTGCTGCAGCAGCTCGAAAAGCCGACGGATGACCTCGCCAAGTTCCTGAAGATCTTCAACATCGACATCTCCTCGTTCACGGAGCTGCTCAAGGTGGTCAACAAGATCCCCGGCGTGTTTGACAGCACGCGCGTGGCCATCGGCTCGCCGAACCGCGCGGGCATGTACCTCGTGACGGCGATCACGTCCAACCCGAACTACAAGACCGGCGTCGGCACGGGCACGCTCGTCGTGAAGATGCGCGCCACCGGTGCAAGCCTGACCTGGAATAACGACCGGACGACCTACACCACCGGTGAGCTGGAAAGCAGCCCGCTTGGCGCCACGCTCATGCGCGGTGACACCCCCGCCCACAATCAGGACGGCGTGCACTACCGCTACATCGGCACGACGGACACGCACAGGCTGTACATCAGCAGCAAGGCGCCCACCGAGCCCGGCACGTACCGCCAGACCGCTTACATTCTCGGCGGCAACGACATGGCTAAGTCCATCTCCCGCAGCATCACGATCACGGCAAACTAAAGCACCCCAAAACACCAAAACGCCCGGAGCAGCTGCTCCGGGCGTTTTTTCTCGCTATGGGCTCAGTGGCTGTCGGCCATGCGGTAGCCGACACCGACCTCGGTGAAGATATACTGCGGCTCGACCGGGTTCGGCTCGATCTTGCGGCGGATGTTGGCCATGTGCACGCGCAGGAGCTTGTTGTCCCCGCCGACGCCGGGACCCCAGAGCTCTTTCATTATGGATTTATACGTGAGCACCTGCCCGGCGTGGCGGCCGAGCAAGGCGACGATCTTATACTCGTTCGGCGTCAGGTGCGTGTCCTCTCCGGCGAGATAGACGCGGTGCTTGTTGTAGTCCACGCACAGGTCGCCCACGCGGTACTCCCCCGTCATGGCCAGCGCGTCGCTCGTGCCGTCGGTGCGCGTGTGGCGCAGCGCCGTGCGGATGCGCGCCAGCAGCTCCACCGTGCCGAAGGGCTTGGTGAGGTAGTCGTCCGCCCCCATGTCGAGCGCGGCGGCCTTATCGAGCTCCGCGCTGCGCGCCGAGATGACGATGATCGGCATGCGGCTCCACGAACGGACGGAGCGGATGATCTCGCTGCCGTCCATATCCGGCAGGCCGAGATCCAGCAGCAGCAGATCCGGACAGTGCGAGGCGATCATCTCCAGCGCCGTCTTGCCGTCGGTCGCGAGCATGGGCTCGTAATCGTGGCCGCGCAGCGCCGCCTGCAGATATTTGCTGATGCCGGGATCGTCCTCGACGATGATGATTTTGTTGCGGATCATGTGTGTCCCTCCTCCGCCGGCAGCCAGAAGCGGAATTCCGCGCCGCCGCCGACTCGATTTCTTGCATAGATCTCCCCGCCGTGCGCGCGTACGATCGCGCGGCAGACGCTCAGGCCGATGCCCATGTGCCGGCTGCGGTCGGACGCTTCCACCGCGCCGAGCGGCAGATAGCCGTCAAAGAGCACGCCGAGCAGCTGCGGCGGGATGCCGTCGCCGTTGTCCGCCACGGTCAGCCAGACGCGGCTGCCCTCGTCGCGGATCTCGATGAAGATCTCCGTCGCCGACGGGCTGTGCCGGGCGACGTTTTCCAGCAGGTTCAGCAGCACCTGCTCGATGAGCGTGGCGTCCATCGGCACGAGCAGGATCTCCTCCGGCTTTGTGACCGCGATGGGGATGTCCGTGGCACAGTTTTTGCGAAAGCGCCGGATGGCGCTGCCGACGATCTCCTCGACGACCTCGTCCGACTTCTCGATGACGACGCCCTCCTCGCTGAAGCGCGTGACGGACAGGATGTTCTCCGACAGGTGCAGCAGCCACTGCGCGTTCTGGCGGATCTCCTCGACCATGCCGCGCCCCTCGTCCGAGAGCGTTTCGCCCTCCTCGACCGTTGCACTCAGGCCCATGATCGCCGCGAGCGGCGTGCGGATATCGTGCGAGACGCTGCGCAGGAGGTTGGCGCGCATGCGGTCCTTTTCCGCCTCGTAGCGCAGCTGCTCCTGCCGCTTGATCTGCGTGGTGAGGGTGCTCACGAGCACGCTCACGACCAGCATGACCGCAAACGTCAGCGGTAGCCGTCGATGGAGAGATTGAACTCATGAAACGGGTAGGTAAACAGATAGTTCACGCCCACCACGCCGACCGCCGCCGCCAGCACGCCGGGCAGATAGCCGTTGGTAAAGCGCGAGATGAGCACCACCGCCAGAATGAACACCGACGTGGCAAACGGATTGTTGTCGTCATAGCACGCCGACAGCAGCATACAGATGCCGACCGCGCCGCCCATGACAAGAATGAAAACACCCAGATCGCGCAGCCACTGCGGCGCGCGTTTGCTCGCTCTTTGCATAAGCACCCCTCTTTGTCCCTCTCGTTGTTTGGTCTCCGCTCCCACGTTCAGCATAGCACAATGTGCGCCCGCGCGCGACTGTCTTTGCAGCGCAGCGCCGATTTCTTTCCGCCTTCTTAACGACTGCGTGCCGTTTTTGCCGCGTCTTTCCGGAAACTTAGCGCGGGTTCATCTTATAATGAAGTAACTTCAAGGTAAGTCACTTTGTTGCCCCGGCCGGACACCGGCCGGAGCTTTCGGGGGAAAGGAGGCAGACACATGATCTTTGCAGCAGTCGGCGGTGGTATGATCCTTGCCTGCGGTGGATTTGTGTGGTACATCCTCAAGCGCTGACACACATCGCGTCGAGAGAGACCATGAGAGAGCACAGTGACCGCACAGTCACAAAAAAGCCAGCCGGAACGGTTTCCGGCTGGCTTTTTTTCGTTTTCAGCGGACGATCGCCTTTGTGCACAGCCAGTCGCACCAGTCCAGATCGTACTTTGCGTAGACATGGGTGCTGTCGCCGCTGGCATCGGCGCGCAGGTTGCCGTTTTCGTCGTCGAACACCTCGTTGATGTCGATGTAGAAGATGTCCTTCCCGTCGGCCAGCGCGGCAAGCTTCTCATTGAGGCGGTTGATGCGGGGGTTATTGAACGTCGCGTCCGTGCTCGAGCGCGACGGGCCGACGTGCAGGTTCGCCTCGACGTAGACGATGGCGTTCGGCTGCGCGGCGCGCACGGTGTCGATCAGCGACGAGAACTTCGCCGTGATGTCATCCAGATCGTTGCCGAGCTCGTTGATGCCGAGCATGATGTAGACCTTGCCGAAGGTCTTCTGGCTCAAAAGCTGCGGCAGCGTGACCGTGCCGACGTTTTTCACGGCGACGGCCTTCGTCTGTGCGACATAGACATTGAGGCCGACGTCAGCAAAATAGGTCGCGTTTTTCAGGTTGCCATATTCGGCGATGCCGACAGTGCGCGAGTCGCCGATGAAGAGCGCGTCGTCAAAATACGACGCGTCCACGGTCGTAAACTGCAGCGGGGTCGGCTCGGGCGTGGGCGTGGGCTCGGCCGTGGTCTCCGGCGTGGGGGTGACGGCGGCGGTCGGCTCCTTGCCGGAGTCGCTGCGGTCGATCAGGCCGCGGATGAGAAACGGCGCCGCCGCGAGCGCGGCCACCAGCAGCAGGATGAGAAAATGTTGCGGTTTGATGCGTTTCATGTGTCTACGCTCCTTAGAATCGGAAGTACATAAAGGGGTCGTTCATGCCCTTGCTCAGGCAGTACAGGCACAGCCAGAACAGCACGGCCAGAATGACCGCGCCGACCCACGTGCTCTTGAACCGCCGGTACAGATACGCCGGCAGCGACGTCGAGCACAGCAGACCGAGGATGAGAAACACGCCGTAGGTCTTGCCGTACTTGAGAAAATCGAGCGGGTAGGCCGCCGCCGTGCGCGAAAACAGCGGGAACAGGCGGCCGAAATACGCACCCAGCTGCCCGAAGTCCGACACGGAGAACACCGCCCACGACACCGGGATGAGCACGATCATGTACAGGTGCCCGAGTATCGGCCAGCGGTCGAGATACTTCTTGAGCCAGAGCTTTTCCACGACCAGCACCGCGAACAGCCCCAGGCCCCAGAGCAGGAAGTTCAGGTGCGCGCCGTGCCAGAGGCCGGTCGCAAGCCAGACGACGAGGAGGTTGAAGATCATGCGCTTGCGGCTGCAGTGGCTGCCGCCGAGCGGGATATACAGATACTCGCGGAACCACGTGCCGAGCGTGATGTGCCAGCGGCGCCAGAACTCCGTCATGCTCAGCGCCAGATACGGGCAGCGGAAGTTCTCCGGGATGTGGAAGCCCAGCATCCGGCCGATGCCGATGGCCATGAGCGAGTAGCCCCAGAAGTCAAAATAGAGCTGGAACGAATACGCGAACGCGGCCATCCACGCAAGCGGCGTCGAGAGGCTCTCAAAGCCGATGGTGGTCACATCTCTCCAGAGGCCGCCGAGCTGGTTGGCAAGCAAAACCTTGAGCGCCATGCCGAACACGAACAGCTTGAGCCCGTCGACCGCCTGACGCAGCGACACATTGCGCGCGCCAAACTCCGGCTGCAGCTCCGTATAGCTCGCGATCGGGCCGGAGACCAGCTTCGGGAACATGGTCAGGTACGTGCCGAACGTGAGCAGTGAGCGCTCCGGTGCGACCGTGCCGCGGTAGACATCCATGAGATAGCCCACCGCCGAGAACGTGTAGAAGCTGATGCCGACCGGCAGCGCCCAGCGCAGCAGCGGGATCGCCGCCTTGCCGCCGGACACGAGCCCGAGCGCACCGTTGACGCCGGTGAGCACGAAGTTGAGATATTTAAATAGGAACAGCCACAGGAAGTTGTAGCAGATGCCGAGGATGAGCCACAGCTTCGCGCGCGGCTTGTCGCGCACGATGGCCAGACCCAGCCCGTAGTTGACCAGCACCGATGCGGCCAGCAGCGCAAAATACGCCCACTGACCGTCCAGCCCGATGATATAAAACACACTGCTCCCCACCAGCAGCACGGCATTGCGCGCGCCGGCCGGCCGCGACGGTGTCAGATAGTACACCAGCAAAAACGCCGGGAAGAAGCAAAACAAAAACGACAGGCTGCTGAAAACCACGGACCTTTCTCCTCCTGAACCTCAAAAAACAAAACGGCAAATTTACATAACAAATTCGCATGGAAAGGGTACCATACTTTTCGGGGTTTGTGTGTGTTTTCCGGCAAAAAAACTGCACAAACTTTTCGGTCGAATTTTGGTAGTTTTCGTGGTAGTTGCCGCGCGGACGGAAATTCTGTCCGGCGGAAGAAAAAATCTCCGGCGCTGGTACGCGACCGGCGCCGGAGCGGCAGAATATTCGGATGTTTTTGCGTGCAGGCGCACGCATCAGCTCAGCAGCACCTCGTCGGATTCGACCTGCATGCCCGCGACCTCGGCGAACTTGTCGAGCAGGTCGCGCTTGGTCAGGTGCTGCTTTTCCTCGCCCTCGATGTCGAGGATGATGCGCCCCTCGTTCATCATGATGAGGCGGTTGCCGTGCACGATGGCGTCTTTCATGTTGTGGGTGATCATCATGGCGGTCAGCTCGTTTTCGCGCACGATGCGGTCCGACAGCTCGAGCACCTTGGCCGCCGTCGCGGGGTCGAGCGCCGCGGTGTGCTCGTCGAGCAGCAGCAGCTTCGGCTTTTGCAGGGAGGCCATGAGCAGCGTCAGCGCCTGACGCTGGCCGCCGGAGAGCAGGCCGACCTTCGCCGTCATGCGATCCTCAAGCCCGAGGCCGAGGGTCTTGAGCCGCTCGTGATATTCCTCGCGCTCGGCCTTCGTGACGCCCCAGCGCAGGGTGCGCTTTTTGCCTCGGCGCGCGGCGAGGGCGAGGTTCTCCTCGATCTGCATATTTGCGGCCGTGCCCATCATGGGGTCCTGGAACACGCGGCCGATGTACTGTGCGCGGCGAAACTCCGGCATGGCGGTCACGTCCACGCCGTCGAGGATGATGCGCCCGTCATCCACCGGCCAGACGCCCGCGACGGCGTTGAGCATGGTGGATTTTCCGGCGCCGTTGCCGCCGATGACGGTCACGAAATCGCCCGGCTTCAGGTGCAGCGACAGCCCGTCGAGCGCCCGCTTTTCGTTGATCGTGCCGGGGTTGAAGGTCTTGGAGATATGGTCTAATGTCAACATATCACTTGCCTCCCTTCTTCAGACGGTGAAACGAGCTCTTGGCCTGCCCCTTGAGATACGGCACGGCCAGAAACGCCGCCACGATCACGGCCGTGAAGAGCTTGAGATCGTTCGGGTCGAGCTTGAGCCAGAGGATGAGCACCATGACGAGGTAATACACGATGCCGCCGAGCACGACGAAGCCCAGACGCACCGAGAAATTGCAGCCCTTGCGGAAAAAGGCGTCGCACAGCACCTCGCCGATGATGACGGCGGCGAGGCCGATGACGATCGCGCCGCGGCCCATGTTGATGTCGGCAAAGCCCTGATACTGCGCCATCAGGCCGCCGGAGAGCGCGACCATGCCGTTGGAGAGCGACAGGCCGAGCACCTTCATGGCGTCGATGTTGATGCCCTGCGCGCGGCTCATGGCGGGGTTGGCGCCGGTGGAGCGGATGGCGCTGCCCTGCTCGGTGCCGAAGTACCAGTACAGCAGCGCGATGAGCACCGCCGCGAGCAGCAGTCCCTTCCAGATCGCGCCGGGCACGCTGCGCAGCGTCAGAAACAGGTCGTACTTATCCGGGTTGACGGGGGTGTTGGCCTTCATGCTCATGATGCGCAGGTTGATCGAGTAGAGCGCAAACTGCGTCAGGATGCCGGCGAGGATGGCCGGGATGCCGAGCTTTGTGTGCAGCAGGCCGGTCACAAGGCCCGCGAGCAGGCCCGCGACCACGGCGGCCAGCAGCGCCGCCCACGCCGGCCAACCGGCGATGATGAGCATGACTGTCACGGCGCCGCCCGTGGTGAATGACCCGTCGACCGTCAGATCGGCGACGTCAAGCAGGCGGAACGTGATGTACACGCCCAGCGCCATGATGCCCCAGATGATGCCCTGCGCAACGCCGCCGGGCAGACGCGAAACCAGATTCGGCAGGCTCAGGGACGCAAGAACCAGTGAATTCATATCATTACCTCATAGTGTGGAGTATCCCTGCCGCAGAAACTGCGGCAGGGAGCCGGGAATCGTGTTGAAAATCAGCCGATGGCCGCGTAGTCGCTCGGGATGGTGAGGTTGTAGAGGCTGGCCATCTCGGGGTTGTACTTCTTGACCGGGTTCGGGTAGTACTCGATGGCCATGGTGGAGATGTCGGCCTCGCCCTTGAGGATCTTCACGGCCATCTCGCCGGTGGTGCGGCCGAGCTCGTAGTAGTCGATGGACAGCGTCGCAACGCCGCAGCCCTTGCAGATGCCCTCCTCGCCGGCGACGATGGGCTTCGTGGCAGCGCCCTTGATGGCCTCGGCGCAGGAGGCGGCGGTGTTGTCGGTCGGGACGTAGAGGACGTCGTTGGCGTCGCTCGCCGTGCCGGTGACGGAGACGACGTCGTTCGTATCGGCGAAGGTGTAGATGGTGACGGTGCAGCCGGCCTTTTCAAGCGCGGCCTTGACGACGTCCGCCTGGTAGACGGAGTTCGGCTCGCCGGAGCAGTAGATGATGCCGACGTTCTTGGCATCCGGGAACAGCTCCGTGATCATGGCCGCCTGCTGATCGAGCGGCGCAAGGTCGGACGTGCCGGAGATGTTGCCGCCGACCGTGCCGGAGAAGTTGTCGATGCCGAGCGCAACGCCGTACTCCGTGACGGCCGTGCCGAGGATCGGGATGTCCTTCGTGGCGGCGGCCGCAGCCTGCAGCGCGCCGGTCGCGTTGGCAAGGATCAGATCCACGCCGCTGGACACGAAGCCGTTGCAGATGGTAGCGCAGGTAGCGCTGTCACCGGCGGCGTTCTGCTCATCGAAGGTGACGTTGTCGGCGCCGAGCGCGTCGGTGATCGCATCGCGGAAGCCCTTGGTGGCCGCGTCGAGCGCGTCGTGCTGCACGAGCTGGCAGATGCCGACGGTGTAGTGCTTATTCTCGGCCTTGTCGCCGCTGCCGCCGCAGGCGGCCAGCGACAGCACCATGACCACGGCGCAGAGCAGAGCAGTAAGTTTCTTGATGTTCATGTGTTTTCTCCTCCTGAATGTAAGTTCCGGCAAAGAAAAAAGCCACACAGTCGTCTGTGCAGCCTTGTCAAAACCGGACCGGGAAGTCTCAGATGGTTCTGGTATGATCGCAGCACAAACGACTATTACCCTCGATAAAGTAATAGTAGGAATATGCGCTTGCAAATCGGACCAGACGCATGATTGCGGCCTCCTGTAGTGAAGATGTGCCTACTTTAGCGCTTTTAGCTGCTGAAGTCAACCCCGTTCGGCAAAAAACTTCACTTTTAGCGTTTTGCATAATTTCATACCGTGCCGCCGCTCCGTTTTCGGCGTTTTGTTTCTCCCGGGCGCAGCATTGACGCTCTCCGGCCGGTGTGCTATATTAAGAACAGAATTTTCACCCGGAAGGAGGCGCGCCATGAAAACACCGCAGGAGCTGCTGCATCAGGCGCTGGAGGTGGGCGAATGCCTGCTGCCGGACGCACCGCCCGGCGGACGCGGCGCGCACCCGACCGTGTTCGTGCACGGGCTGCTGGGCTGGGGCGCGCAGGATGCGCTCTACCGCGCCGTGCCCTACTGGGGACTCGCGGCGGGCGACGTGCTGGGCTATCTCAACCGCTGCGGATACGACTGCCGCGCGGCCTCGGTCGGCATCATCTCGAGCGCGTGGGACCGCGCGTGTGAGCTCTACGCCGCGCTCACCGGCGGCAGGGCCGACTACGGCATCGCGCACGCGCAGCGCTTCGGTCACGCGCGCTTCGGCACGGCATATCCCGCGCCGCTTGTGCCCGGCTGGGGCGCGGACAAGCCCGTCGATCTCGTCGGGCACAGCTTCGGCGGCGCAACGGCGCGGCTGCTCATGCAGCTGCTCGCGCACGGCTGCCCCGAGGAGGTGCAGGCGGCCGAGGCCGCGGGTGAGACGCCCTCGCCGCTGTTCACCGGCGGCAAGACCGGCTGGGTGCACGCACTGGTGGCCATCGCCGCACCGCACGACGGTTCGACATTTCTCGACGTGCAGCCGGATGCTGCGAATGCGCTCTCGACGCTGTTTCTCGGCGCGGCGCGCGCGCTCGGCATCTCGGCATTCAAGGACGTATATGACTTCCGGCTCGATCAGTTCGGCATCCGCCGCGACCCGGACGAGCCGATCACGACGGCCGCGCTGCGGATGCTGGCACAAAACCCGCTCCCGGCGGGCGACAACGCCTTTGACGACCTGCGCTGCGCCGGTGCGCGCGCGCTCAATGCGCGCATCGACACACTGCCGGACGCCTGGTATTTCTCCATCCCCTGCTGCCGGACGCTGCCGCGTCTGCTCACGCACGACCAGAAGCCCGACACGGCCATGACGCCGCTGCTCTGGCCGTTTTCGACCGCGATGGGGCGCGCGGGCGGCGCCGTGCCGTCCGACTGGCTGCCGAACGACGGGCTCGTCAACACCGTCTCCGCCCGCTATCCCGGCGGCGCACCGCACACGGACTTCGCGCCCGGTCAGACGCCGCAGCGCGGCGTGTGGCAGGTGCTGCCGGTCGAGGAGCTGGACCATCTGGCCGCGATCGGCGGCGTGATGAACACCGGCGTCGTGCGCACACGGATGTTTTACCGCCGGGTCATGGCGCTGCTCGACGCGGCCGCCGCGGCCGGCGCCAACTCGTGATCCCCGCCCGGGACCGGGCATACGATACCGCAAAGTGCACAAGATAAGATAAGGAGTGTATGGATTATGGATTCTATTGAAAGCTATCTGCGCAAGCTGATCGTCGCCTCCGTGGGCGCGGCCGACCTCGGCTGCGAAAAGCTCGGCAAGCTGCTCGACGAGTGCGTCGCACGCGGCGAAGTGACCGTGGAGAAGGGGCGCGTGCTCAACGAGGAGCTCAAGCGCACCTGCAAGCAGGCCGCCGCCAAGGACGCGGACGAAAAGCCCGCCGTGGACGTGGATGCCATGAGCGCCGACGAGCGCGAGGCGCTGCTGCAAAAGCTGCTGGCCAAGAAGGAAGCAGACTGATGGCCGGCCCCGCCGCGCAGCTCGACGAGGCCAAGCGCTTCGCCGAGATCGTCGCCATACTGCAAAAGCATCACCTCGTTCAGGGGCTGACGCCGGAGAAGGTGCGCGATATTTTCGTGGACCTCGGACCAACGTTTGTAAAATTCGGACAAATTCTGTCCATGCGTTCGGACATTCTGCCCAAAGAATACTGCCTCGCGCTCGAGACGCTGCGCACGGACGTGACGCCCATGCCGCTGACCGAGGTGGAGCGCATCCTCACGCAGGCCTACGCCCGCCCGTGGCAGGAAGTCTTTTCCGACATCGGCATCCGGCCGCTCGGCTCGGCCTCGATCGCGCAGGTACACGCAGCGACCCTGACCGACGGCCAGCGCGTCGTCGTGAAGGTGCAGCGCCCCGACCTGTATGAGATCATGAGCCGCGACGTGCGCCTGCTCAAGCGCGCCGCCGTGCTGCTCAAGTACACGCCGCTTGCAAGCGCGCTGGACTTTCACGCCGTACTTGATGAGATCTGGCGCACCGTGCAGGAGGAGCTCGACTTCACGATCGAGGCGGACAACATCGCCGAATTCAAGCGTCTCAACGACGGCATCGTCTATGCCGACTGCCCGGCCACCTACCCGATGTGGTGCACGAAGAACGTGCTCGTCATGGAGTATGTCGGCGGTCACCAGATCGACGACGCCGCCGGTCTGCGCGCCGACGGCTACGACCTCAACGAGATCGCCGTCAAGCTCGTGCACAACTATATCCGCCAGATCACGGTCTACCGCTTCTTCCACGCCGATCCGCACCCCGGCAACATCCGCGTGCAGGACGGGAAGATCGTCTGGCTCGACCTCGGCATGATGGGACGCATCAGCCCGCGCGAGGCGGAGCTGTACATGGGCATCATCCGCACGATCTACGAGCAGGACGTGCCCGCGCTCACGGACACGCTGCTCTCACTCGGCCAATATACGCGTATGCCCGACCGGCAGGCGCTCGCCGAGCGCATCGGCATCTTCCTGCACAAGTACGAGGCCATGCCGATGGCCGACATGGACATGGGCGTGCTGGTGGACGAGTTCGTGCAGATCCTCAATGAATACGGCGTGTCCGTGCCCGGCTCGCTGACGATGCTCGGGCGCAGCCTGCTCGTCATTCAGGGGATGCTCACGAGCGTGTCGCCGGACGCAAACGTCATCGAGATCGTGGCGGAGTATGTCAAAAACACCGCCCTGAGCCGCGAGCACATTGAAAAGAAGGTCAAAACGCTCGCGCAGCAGCTCGTCCGCTCCGGCGAGAAGCTCACGGTGCTGCCGGCGCAGCTGTCGGAGTTCTTCGGCAAGGCCAACGCCGGACAGCTGACCGTGAACGTGAAAAAGTCGTGGTCGGATGCGGCGCGCGCCGCGCACTCGAAGCTGCTGGGCCGGCTCATCTTCGCGCTGCTGGACTGCTCGCTGCTGTTTTGCGCGGCCATCACGTGCCTCGCCCCGCTGCCGCGGGTGCTGGGGCTGCCGTGGCCGGCGCTGGTGTTTTTCGCCGCCGCCATCGCCATGACGCTCGCGCTCTTTGATCGCCGCCGCTGGGCGGTGTAAGGCACAAATACAGAAAAAAGACCGCCCGGCCGGGCGGTCTTTTTGCGTTTACAGGTCTCCGCTGCGGCGCAGATGCTCCAGAAACGCCGTGCAGCCGCGCACGATGTCGGCATACGCCGCGCCGAAATCATCGGTGTACCACGGGTCGGCGATGCCGCGCTGCTCCCCCGCGAACGACAGCAGCGGGCGGATCTTGCCGTCCGGGTCGTGCGGGAGGATGCGGCGGAGGTTGCGCGCGTTGTTTTCGTCCATCGTCAGCAGCCAGTCATAGGCGTCGTAGTCGCGCGGCGTGACCTGCACGGCGGCGCGGTGACCGACGGGGACGCCGTGCGCGCGCAGCTCGGCGCGGGCGGGCGGGTAGACGTCGTTGCCGATCTCCTCGCGGCTGGTCGCCGCCGAGGCGATGTAAAACCGCTCCGCCAGCCCCTGCCGCTGCACCATGTCGCGGAAGATATACTCCGCCATCGGGCTGCGGCAGATGTTTCCATGGCAGATAAAAAGCACGTTGATTATCAAAACATTCGTTCCTTTCCGTCCGGATGCGCCATGATAGCACGGCGCGGGGCAAATGTCCAGTCCCCTGCAAAAAGCGGCTTGACTTTCCGGGGCACGATGCTATAATGAGCTCGGTTTCAGACCGAATACACCGCAAGTGAGGTGAGAACATGGACAGCTGCAGTCAGGGTCACAGTAGGGGCAGAGTGCTCCGGTGCACAGGCGATCATCAGGCGCTGTTCGTGTTCTGACAGGGCCTCGCTGCGCGACCGGACCCGCTGTCCTTCCCGAGCTGCATACCCAAGGGGTAAAGAGGGAATGAGACGGCGGTTTTTTCATGCCCGTTTTCCTCTGACCCCGGAAGCTTTTGCACAAAGGAGGAAGACGATATGTCCGAAAAGAACAACACCCCGCCGGAGATCACCCCCGGCGACCGCCACCCGGACTACAAGGGCGAGATCGCGGCGCTGCTGCGCGGCAACCTTGCGCCCGGGCAGCTGAGAAACAGGCTCGAGGATTACCACGAGCGCGACATCGCCGAGGCGCTCGAGCTGCTGCGCCGGGACGAGCGCTGCCGGCTCTATGCCCTGCTCGACGCGCCGACGCTGGCCGGCGTGCTCGAATACACCGAGGACGATATGCCCACCTATCTCGAGGAGCTGGGCATCCGCAAAAAGCTCGAGATCCTGCCGCTGCTCGACCCGTCGACCGCGGCGGACTACCTCAAGGGGCTCGAACGCGCGCAGCGCAGCGCGCTCATCGACCTCATGGAGGACGATGTCCGGCGCGACCTGTCGTTTCTGAGCTCGTTCGACGAGGACGAGATCGGCAGCCGCATGACCACGGACTTTGTCAGCATCCGCGCCGACATGACCGTGCGCCAGGCGATGAAGGAGCTGATCCGTCAGGCCGCCGACACCGACAACATCTCCACGCTCTACGCCGTCGACGCAAACGGCGTGCTCGTGGGCGCGATCGACCTCAAGGAGCTGATCATCGCGCGCGAAACCACCGCACTCGACGACATTCTCATGACGTCCTATCCCTATGTCTACGCGGACGAGCTGATCGAGGACTGCGTCGAGCGCATCCGCGCCTATTCCGAGGACTCCATCCCCGTGCTCAACGCCGACAACCGCCTGTGCGGTGCGCTCACCGCGCCGGTCGTGGCGGAACTTGTGGCCGACGAGCTCGGCGAGGACTATGCAAAGCTCGGCGGTCTGACCGCCGGAGAAGATCTCGAGGAGCCGCTGCGCCGCAGCGTGGCCAAGCGTCTGCCGTGGCTGGTGATCCTGCTGGGGCTGGGGCTTGTGGTCTCGAGCGTGGTGGGGCTGTTTGAGCGCGTCGTCACGCACCTGACCGTCATCATCTGCTTCCAGTCGCTCGTGCTGGACATGGCCGGCAACGTCGGCACGCAGTCGCTGGCCGTGACCATCCGCGTGCTGATGGACGAGGACGTCAGCCCCCGGCAAAAGCTCGCGCTGGTGGGCAAGGAGGCGCGCGTCGGCTTGATGAACGGCCTGCTGCTGGGGCTGCTGTCCTTCGGCGCGATCGGGCTGTATCTGATGGCGGCGAAGGGCGCGGCCGCGGCCTTTGCCTTCTCGGTGTCGTTTTGCACCGGCACGGCGCTGCTGGTGTCCATGCTGCTCTCGAGCATCATCGGCACGACCGTGCCCATCCTCTTCAAGCGCCTCGGCGTCGACCCCGCCGTGGCCTCCGGCCCGCTGATCACGACGGTCAACGACCTCGTCGCCGTGACCGCGTACTACGGGCTGGCGTGGCTGCTGCTGATCGAGATCCTGCACTTTTAAAACTGTCAAAAAGTATTACTTTTTGACAAAGAGGTTTGCAGTCTGCTGCGCGCATAATTTGCGCGCCAACGGCGCGCAAATTCCACACTTGCAGCCTGAGCAGTATTTTCTCCGCCGCACATGACGCCGGAGAAAATGATTCCACGCGCTTTGCCGCCTGCGGGCGGCAAACTCTGCGAGGCTTTTTGACAGGCTGAAAAACAGCGGAGCACACACGTGCTTCGCTGTTTTTGTTGACGTTAAATGCTGTTTTTTGTCGGCGTTACATTTTGTGCTCCTGCTTTGCGCTCTGCGCGCCGTGCGCCTTCGGCGGGTAGAGCTGCCGGCGCAGGTCGCGCGGCAGCACCCAGCGGTCAAACAGGGCGAGCACACCCGGCAGAAACAGCAGGATGAGCAAAATGGCCGCAAACGCGCCGATGGAGATCGTGCGGCAGATCTGCTCGACGGCGAGGTTGCCGAAAAAGCGCCCGTCGACCGCCGTGACCAGCACGAGGATCGAGCCGGAGGTCAGCACCGTGTGGATGCTGCCGCGGTAGGCCGCGACGAGTGCATCGCGCACGGGCATACTCGCGCGCATCTCCCGGTAATAGCTCGTATAGAGGATGCCGTAGTCGATCGTCGCACCCATGAGGATACATTCGACGATCAGCAGCGCGAGGTAATAGATCTCCAGCCCCTGCAGGCCGACAACCATGACCGTGATGTACACGCCGCACTGCACCAGCAGCACCAGCAGCGCCGGAATGATCAGCGAGCGGAACGTGAACACGACGACGAGGAAGATCGACACCGCCGTCAGGATCGTGATGAGCAGCAGCTCACTGTGGAAGCTGTTTTCCATCTCGTAGCCCATGGCGCTGTTGCCGATGAGGTAATGGTCCCCGGTCGTGTCGGCGTCAAGCTCGCGCATGAGCCCGGAAATGAACGCGCTCGTCTCGGTCGATTCGACCGGCAGCGTCGTCGTGAGCACGAGCCGGGAGTAATTGCTGCCGCGCAGCTGCGCGACCGCATCGGTGAGCATCGTCTGCGCGCCGGTGATCTGTGCGCGCATATCGTCGGTCAGGAAGGAGGCAAAGCGCGCGTCGGTCAGGAACTGATCATGCAGGTAGTCAAACAGCTCCTGCATGGACATCGTCCAGTCGGCCTCGCCGCGGTTGACGCTCGCATAGTAGAGAAACAGCAGCTCCATCGTGCCGCGGTTCATCTGGCTCGAGAGACCGCCGAAGAGGTTTGCCAGCCCCGCCGCCGTGTACGCCTGCCCGGAGGCGACGGCGTTGATGACCGTGCGCGCCGACTGCAGCTGCGCGGTGTCCACGCCGCTGAGCTGGGCGGCAAAGCGCGCATCCGGCAGAACCTCCTGGCAGAGGAAGTTCACAAACTGCTGCACCGACAGCGTCCAGCCGCTCGTATCGCCGTGGCGGCTGTTGTAGAGCATATACAGCTGCTGCATCTGCGCGGCGTCCATGCCGAGGACGCTCGCAAGCTGCGGCGCCGTGTACTGCGTGCCGTAAACGGAGCCGTTGATGATCCAGCTCAGCTGCGTGATCTGCTGCTCCTGCGCCTCATCGAGCAGGCCGCCGCATTCGACGAGGAAGTTTGCTATGTTCTGCATCGACACCTCCCACTGGCCGCCCGAGAACAGGTCGCCCCGGGACGCGTGGTAGGCAATGAAGAGCGTTTTGACCGTCTGCTCGTCCATGCCGAGCAGCGCGGCGATACCGGCGGTGTCGCGCGGCGTGGTCATGGCGGTGACATCCGTGAACGTCTGCAGCTGAGATGCCTGTGCGCGCGCCGCATCATCCATCATGCCCGCCATGGTCGGGTCGGTGAGCACCTCGTTATTGAGGAAGTTCGAGAAGGCGGGGATCGTCATCGTGCCGCTGCCGTCCGCGCCGCCGTGCTGCATATAGTAGTAGAGCAGCAGCTGCTTTGCGTCCGACGCGCTCATGCCGAGAAATTCGGCCAGCGACTCCGCCGTGCGCTGCTGCGTGAGCGCCGCGGGATCGGAGAATTTCAGCAGCGTCTGGAGGTTTGCCGTCAGGCTCTCGTCGATGTACGGCGCGAAGGTGGCGTTGTTGGCGACGTTTTGCGACAGGAAGCGCAGAAACTGCGCCGCCGTCATGGTCACGCTCTGCCCGCCGCCGTGCACGTCGTAGTAGATCATGCCGAGCATATCGGCGCTGACCGGGATGCCGGCCTCGAGCGCGCCGATGGCGTTGGCCATCTGCTCGGCGGTGCACTGGCGGCCAAGCGTGGTGGAATAGGACATGGCGCTCTTGACGTTCGGGTCGTCCTCGAGCCGGTCGGCCAGCGCGGCGACGGCCGCCTCGTCCTGATTGTTATACAGCACCACGAGCGGGTTGTCCGGCGGGAACACCTCGGCCACGGGGTCGGGGTCGGTGAGCGTGTAGGAGATCTGCGTCGACAGCTGCAGGATGTATGCCCCGGCAAACAGCAGCACGAATGCCGCCGCGATCACACCGCGGCAGCGGTAGCTGAAGCGGCCGAGCCCCGCGAGCACGCTTTTGCGCTCGCGCTTGGGTGCGCGCGGCTTTTTCATCGTCTTGCGGACGACCTTATCCGCCCACAGGATCAGCCCCGGCAGCACCGTGAACACGCACAGCAGACTAAACAGCACGCCCTTGGCCAGCACGATGCCGAGATCCATGCCGATCTTAAAGCGCATGAACACCAGCATCAGCAGACCGACGATCGTCGTGACCGAGCTGCCGGTGATCGAGCCGAAGGCCGCCGTGAGCGCGCGCGTCATGGCGCTCTCGCGGTCGTCGCCCTTGGCCAGCTCCTGCCGGTAGCGGTTCATGAGGATGATGGAGTAGTCCATCGAGAGCGCGAGCTGCAAAATGGCCGAGATGCTCGCCGTGACGTCCGACGTCTCGCCGAGGAAGATATTCGTGCCCTGGTTGAGCAGCACCGCCACGCCGATCGTCAGCAAAAACAGCACCGGCTCAAAGTATGACGGACAGGCGATGAGCAGGATCGTCGTCACAAGCACGATCGAGAGGATGAACACGATCGGCGGAATGCTCGGCGCCGAGGTATCGTCGCTGCGCACGGCCACATCATAGCCGGCAAAGTGCTCGGCCACGTCGCGCTCGATCTGCGCCTCCTCGTCGGAATTGTAGTCATAGAGCGTCGAGAGCTTGTAGAGCGTGGCATCATCGCGGTTATAATCGCTGCTGTCCGGCTCGTAGGCGACGCTCTGCACGTTCGGGATCTCGGCAAGCTGCTCGCGGATGGCAAGCTTTTCGCGCGCATCCAGCCCGCGGAACATGACGCGGATGGTATACGTCTGCACCGCATCCGGGAACGCCTCGTTCATGTGATCCATGCCGATCTTCATCTGCGAGCTGTCCGGCAGATACTTGGTCATATCCGTGTTGACGCCGACGAACGGCATCAGCGCCGCACACACAACGGCCAAGATGAGCATAACGGCAAGCAGGAGCTTGCGTTTTTTGACGATGAAAGCTGCGATCTTCTGCATGGCCTGAGAAACTCCTTTCGCGCGCCGGCAGGTAGTCAAAAGCAAAAAACCAATGGTTAGAGTCAATTGAATATTATAGCACATCGCCGCCAGATATGGTATACGATTTGTAACAAATTTCGCACGGACGGCATCGTACGCAAATGGTGTTTTGACAGGGCCCGTCCCAGGCGCACACGCCGCCGTAGAAAAACGCATCGGCCGGTTTTCTGTTTAAACCGGCCGGTGCGTTTCTATATATTCCGGGGCGCCGCGCCGTCACGATGCGGCCGCGCTCTTTTCCAGCGCCGTGAGCGAGTGCCAACCTTCAAGCGTCAGCTTTTCCCCGCCGGCCACCAGATAATCTCCGACAGAGAATCCATTCACGTAGATATACGCATAGCCGGGAACGTCCGGCAGATAGACATCCGCATCGACCGGCTCGCCGGATGCACGAAACAAGCGGATATCCTCCAGCGCCTCCGGCGGGAACTTCTCGCAATAAATATAGAAGTCCTGCGTGCCCCTGGCCTGATATACCTCTGCCCGCAGAAATGAACTAGACGTGATCGGCGTGCGCACGATCCCCTGCTTCGTCCAACGGGTCGAGAGCAGATAGCCCGCGGCTGTTTTCGGCAGGATGCAGTCGCTGTCCGCGCCATTTTCGTTCTTATACAGCACGAAGCAGGAGTCCTCACCATAGAGAATGTGCTCAATTTTCCCCATGTGCTGATATGCAAACGCGCGCTCCGGCGTCCGGAAGTGCAAGAAGAGATTTTCAACCGGGAGCACAGCGGAAAGCGAAGCGAGCAGCAAGAAGAAAAGCACGCACAACGCGCAGCAGAGCCGCTTTCGCCTGCAGGCCGATGCGCGGATCCCGTGCACGCCCACCGCCGACGGGAGCAGCCACAGGATAAGGCGCGTGATATGAAAGATCATGTGGGCGCTCCTTTCTGCCAAACCGGCCGAAAAACCGGAGATTTGCCAACAGTATACCACACGCGCGCGATTTGTGATATACTGTCCGTAACAAATCCGAACGGAGGTCATCTCATGAAAAACGATTTTCTGACCCTGATCCGTACCCGGCGCAGCATCCGCGCCTACAAGCCGGACGCCGTGCCTGCGGACGTGCTCGCGCGTGTGCTCGAGGCCGGAACGTATGCCCCGTCCGCCATGGGCGCGCAGTCGGCGATGATCGTCGCCGCGGTCTCTGCCGAGGCGCGTGCGCGGCTGACGGAGCTCAACGCCGCCGTGATCGGCAAGGACACCGACCCCTACTATGGTGCGCCGGTGATCGTGGTCGTGCTCGGCGACGGCGGGAAGGCAAACTACATGGCCGACGGCAGCTGCGTGCTCGAAAATCTCATGCTGGCCGCGCACGCTGAGGGGCTCGGCTCCGTGTGGGTCAACCGCGAGCGCGAGATCTTCGACAGTCCGGACGGCAAGGCGCTGCTGCGTGCCTGGGGTCTGCCGGAGACGCTGCGCGGCGTCGGCGCGATCGCGCTCGGCTACGCCGCCGGTCCCGCGCCCGAGGCCGCCCCGCGCAAGGAAAACTACATCGTGCACGTCTGAAAAGGCGTGAAAAAACGCCGGCCTTTCCCCTTGTGGGAAAGACCGGCTTTTGCGCTTTTATCGCCTTTTACGGCACGATGCGCGTGCCGCTCTCGCCGCGCATGGCGGCCGGTGCCTGCGCGAGCGAGGCGATGACGGCGCGCCGCCGCCAGCCGCTGCGCACGAACTGCACGGCAGCGGCGACCTTCGGCTGCATCGAGCCCGCGCCAAACTGCCCCTCGCGCAGGTAGCGCTCCGCGTCGCCGGCGTGCAGCACGTCAAGCGCGCGCTGCTCCGGCGTGCCGAAATTCAGGCAGACGTGGTCGACCGCCGTGAGGATGAACAGATAGTCCGCGCCCACGGCCTCGGCCAGACAGGCACTGGCAAAGTCCTTGTCGATGACGGCATCGACCCCGAAATAGTCCCCGTGTGCGTCGCGCGCGACCGGCACACCGCCGCCGCCGCAGGCGATGACGATATACTCATTGTCGAGCAGGTTCAGGATCGAGCGCCGCTCGACGATGTCCACCGGCTTCGGCGAGGCGACGACACGCCGCCAGCCGCGCCCGGAATCCTCGCGCATATGCAGGGTCGGGTCGCTGTGCTGCATCCGCTGCGCCGCGGCCGCGTCGTAAAACGCGCCGATGGGCTTTGCCGGCGCGCCAAACGCGGGATCGTCCGGGTCGACGACGACCTGCGTGACGACTGTCGCCACCTGCCACGGCATACCCTGCGCACGCAGCGCACGGCGCAGCCCCTGCTGCAGATGATAGCCGATATAGCCCTGACTCATGGCCGTGCACTCCGGCAGCGGCATGGGCGCGACGGCGGGGTTCGTTTTCGCGGCGGCGTCGAACGCCGTCTGGATCATGCCGACCTGCGGACCGTTGCCGTGGCTGACGATGATCTCGTGTCCCTGATGGATGAGCCCGACGAGCGCCGGGCAGGCGGCGGCCACACGCGCGCGCTGCTCGGCGGGCGTATTGCCGAGCGCGTTGCCGCCGAGTGCGATGACGATCCTTGCCATGGCGTCACCTGCGCTGCGGCGCGGGCTGCTGCTGCGTGATGCAGTGGATGTTCCCGCCGCCGAAGGCGACCTCGCGCGTCTGCACGCCGACCACGCGCCGCTCGGGGAACATGGCCTGCACCTGCTGCACGGCAAGCGCATCGTTTTCATCGCCGTACTGCGGCAGGATGATGCCGCCGTTGACGATGAGGAAGTTCATATACGACGCGATGGCGACCTCGCCGTCCGCGCGCGGGAGCGTGCCCTCCACGGCGTCGATCGTCGCCGCGCCCTCAAGCAGGCACGGCCGCTGCGTCAGGCAGAGCTTGTGCACCTTCAGCCTGCGCCCTCTGGCATCCGTCGCCTGCGAGAGCGTGTCGTAGGCATCGTGCGCCGGCTGGTAAAACGGGTTTTGCGGGTCGTCCGTCCAGATGCACGCGACCTCGCCCGGGCGGATGAAGCAGGCCACGTCGTCGATGTGGCCGTTGGTCTCGTCGGGGTCGATGCCGTCGCGCAGCCAGAGGACCTTTTCGCAGCCGAGATAGTCGCAGAGCATATGCTCGATCGCACCGCGGTCCATGGAGGGGTTGCGCCCCTCGGACAGCAGACACATCTCGGTCGTGAGCACCGTGCCCTCGCCGTCGACATGGATCGACCCGCCCTCGAGCACGAAGCCCTCAGTGCGGTAGGAATCGACACGCTCCAGCTCGCAGACCTTCTGCGCGACCTGATCGTCGAGATCCCACGGGAAATAGAGCCCGTCGACCAGACCGCCCCAGGCGTTGAACGTCCAGTCCACAGCGCGCAGACCGCCGCGGTCGTTGACGAGAAACGTCGGACCGCAGTCGCGGATCCACGCGTCGTTGCTCGCCATCTCGACGACGCGCACGGCGCGCGGCAGACGCTCGCGCGCGTTCTGGTACTGCGCCGCGCTGACGCAGACCGTCACGGGTTCAAACTGTAAGATGGCCTCCGCCACGTCCAGAAACGCCCGCTGTGCGGGCTTGGCGCCGTCGCGCCAGTTGTCGTTGCGCTCCGGCCAGAGCATCCACACGCCGGACTGCGGCTCGAATTCCGCGGGCATCCGGTAGCCGTCACGTCTGGGCGTCGAGCCGATGATTCGTTTTGCCATAGTATCCCCTCCTAAGGACGGCGGCGCGCACGCGCCGCGATGAGCACCTCGCCGATGGCGATGCTGATGAGCGAGCCGACCGTGATCGGCAGGTAGTGCGAGAGCGTTTCGCTGTCCGTGGACAGCGGCACGGCCGTGAAAAAGATCGAGACGAGGATCAGCGCCATGGGCACATAGGCCAGCACGCACAGCAGCCCGCGCCCGCCCGGCACGCGAAACGGCCGCTCGGCATCCGGGTCACGCGCACGCAGGCGCAAAAACGCCGGAAACACCGGCACATAGCTCAGCAGCAGCATGACGAGGTTGAGCGCGAAAAAGCTCCAGAACAGCGACGACGCAGGAGACAGCAGCTCGATGATGACGCCGAGGATGCACACCGCGCTCGCAACGACGCCGCTCGTGAGCGCCGCGCCGACGGGCATATCGTTTTTCGCCCAGCGGCGGGAAAAGACCGCGGGCATATCGCCGCGCGCGGCGGCGTAGGCGGCGGTGGCGTTGACGCCCATCGACCACGAGATCATGTTGCCGAAGAGCGTGATGAGAAACAGCAGCGCCACCGCGCCGACGAACCAGCCGCTCGTGCGCCCGGTCATGAGCGCGACCGCATCGATGAGCCCCGAGTCCTCGCTGATCTCCTGCGTGGGGATGGCGGCGCCGATGCCGAAGGCCGAAAACAGGTAGATGAGCGCGATGACGATGCCGCCGCTCACGATGGCCTGCGGGATCTGGCGCTTGGGATCGCGCATATTGTCGGCGTAGGTGCACACGACCTCGAAGCCGAGGAAGTTGAAGATGATGACCGAGATATACGACAGGCTGTGCAGGTCAAAGCCCGGCAGGAACGTGCGCGGCGCCATGTCGTTGACAAAGCCGCTGCGCGCGACGTAGACGATGCCGAGCACGCCCACCGTCAGCGCGAGGAGCATCTTGATGGCGGCGCTGATGTTGAGGATGAGGATGCTGTCGCACACGGGGTAGCAGGCGATCCACGTGATGACCCAGATGAAGGTGAGCTCGATGAGCAGCTTCGCGCCCCAGCCGAAGCGCAGCCCCGTGAGCACGCCCAGCAGCTCCGGACACACGACCGCGAGCGAGGCCATCCACAGCGGGAAGTTGATCCAGTAATACCACGAGGCGCGTGCGCCCCACTTCGTCTCCGGGAACGCCTTGTGGATCCAGTCGTAGAGCCCGCCGTCGCCGGGATACGCCGTGCCGAGCTCGGACGAGATCATGCCGTAGGGCAGCAGGAAGGCGACCATCATGAACAGCCACCAGAAATACTGGCTGTTGCCGATGGAGGCGACGGGCGCGGCGGCCTCGGCCACGAACACGACGCAGATGACCGAGAGGATGACGTCCGCGAGGCGGAACTTTTTGCGTTCGTCCATTCGTCCGCTCCTTTATCCGCCGGTCAGCAGCCGCCGAGCCGCGCGGCCAGAAACGTGTCGAGCTCCTCGCGCGCCGCGGCCAGCGCCAGCTCCGACGGGCTGCGGCGGCAGCGCGTGAAGTATACGAGCAGCCCGCGCATCGCCGTCAGGCGGTTTCCGGCCTGCTCCCAGCAGAGCGAGGCGGCGGAATCGGCGACCTCGTCGGTCACGTCCTCGCCGCGCGTGGCAGGCAGGCAGTGCAGGAACTTGCAGCCGAGCGCGCCGAGCTGCATGAGCTCGCGGTTGACCTGAAAATCCGCAAAGACGCGCACGCGCTCGTCCTTGGGCATCTCGTTTTCATACAGCCCGTACCAGACGTCGGTGTAGATGAAGTCCGCGCCGCGCACGGCGTCGCGCTCGTCCGTGACCGCCCATGTGCCGCCGGAGAGCTTGCAGTTGGCCTCCAGAATCTGCTTGTGCCCGGCGCCCAGCTGATGCCCCTCCGGACCGTAGTGCACGAAGTGCATGCCGAGCTTCGTCGTGATGAAGCCGAGCGATGCGCACACCTGCGTACCGTCGCCGACAAAGACGACCTTGCAGTCTTCGAGCCGCTTGCCCGCCGGCAGGTGCTCGCAGATCGTGCACAGGTCGCCGATCTCCTGCGTGGGGTGGTTATAGTCGCTCATGCCGTTGATGACCGGGATCGTGCACGCCTCGGCAAGCTCGACGACCGTGCGGTGCTCGATGACGCGCGCCATGACCACATCGACCAGCCGCGAGAGCACTCTGCCCGTGTCGCCGATGGTCTCGTGACCGCCGAGCTGGATCATGCCCGGACCGAGGTACTGCGCGTGACCGCCGAGCTGGCTCATGGCCGTCTCGAACGACACGCGCGTGCGGGTGCTCGACTGCTGGAAGATCATGCCGAGGTTTTGGTTTTTCATCAGCGGGGGATAATACCCCTGCGCGATGGCGCGCTTGATGGCCAGCGACAGCTCGATGATGTCCAGCAGCTCCTGCCGGGAGAAGTCGTTGGTGTCGATAAAGTCCTTTTTGTACATATCCATTCCTCCAAAGGCGCAAGTTCGGGATTTGCTTCCCGGTTATTGTCGGCGAAACCGCGCGCGGATATGCGCTGCGGTGCGAAAATTTTTGCGCCGCAAAGCGCGCAGCCGCTGGACTTCTGCCGGCAGATCCTCTTCTGCTCCTTTTGGCAGCTGCTTTGGCGGCCGGCCCTTGCTGCCTTGCCGTCTCACTGTAGCTCAGCTTTTCCTTCTACATGGTTTCCACGACCATCTTTTTGAATTCCGGCGTGTATCGTTTATCTGGTACGCCCTTTGGCATGGAAAAGCACCCCATTTTTTAGCGCTAAGTATCTTACCATACTTGTCTAACAAATGGGGTGCCGTTCATTTTGATTTGCTCCTTTATTAGTGTCGCGCCCCGCAAGGGGCGCGTGGATTGAAATTTGTAAGGGTTGGTGCTCTCCGGCTGCTCCCAATCGTCGCGCCCCGCAAGGGGCGCGGCGAAAGAAAGTCCCATCCTTTTCTCCGCCGCCACGTGCGTCGAAGAAAATATTTCTCGGCCTGCAACCGTGCGCGCGGCAGGCCGACAGGTTTTCCGACAAAATCACACCGGGGCGGTCACAGACCGCCCCGGTGCGTTGTATTCCCGGGGGCGTGTCCCCCGCTGTGCGCGTCAGATCTGCTCCTCGACGTCCTTGGCGTCGTGGTATGCGATGAGCGCGTTGTAGATCTTTTCGATGAGCTCCATGTCCGCGTTGGTCATGTATGCCAGAAACAGCAGACCAAAGAGCGCGGCGAGCACGATGAGCACGATCCAATACCAAGCCATGTTTGTTCCTCCTTACCAGCTGAGTGCGTCTTCGTAATCCAACAGAGTGGGGTCAAGCGGCTTCTCGTTGAGCACCGTGACCATGTACTGGCTGAACGCCTCGCGCATCTCGCGGCGCGAGACCGTGCGCGGGTCCATGACGTCGTGCGGGATCCAGATGAGGTGGATGCCGCGCTCGCGCGCCTGGTCCTCGAACAGGCCGTGCAAACCGCCGACGTTCTTGCACGACACGTGGTCGTACATGATGACGATGTTCGTGTGGAACTTCTCGCACATCTTCCAGCACTCGTCGAGCAGGTTGACATAGCCGCCGTTGGTGTGCGAGCGCATCATCATCTTCTCGTAGCAGCGCACGAGATCGGCCAGCGCCTGCTCCTTGTCGCCGATGGTGATGGGCAGGTAGCTGAGCATGGCCTCCATGTCGTTGACGCAGGTGACGCCCCAGCAGTGCTGCGTCCAGTAGGTGAAGTTGGTGTAGTAGTGCGCGGGGCACGCCCAGACGAGGCAGCGGTATTTCGGCTGGGGCGCGTTGGCCGCCTTGTCCTGCTCGTAGCCCTTGAGCATCATCTTCGTGACGCGCAGGTCCGTCTTGTGCATGAACTTGTCCATGCACGCCGCCGCCTGGAACTCATATTCGCGCTGCAGCGCCAGCGCCGCGCCGCAGACCTGCGGGTGCTCGGTGCAGTTGACGTCCCACTTTTCGACCATGCAGCGCGAGGTGTCGTTGTACATCTCGGCGTTTTTCCAGAAGGCATCCCAGTCCCACTTGACGCCGAACTGCTGCTCGAGAAATTCGATGCCCTTCTTGAGGTTCTTGACCGCGTAGGTCTGCACCTCCGGCTCGTTGACACGCTGCGGCGGCGTGATCTGGAACGAGGGCAGGTCCTTGAAGTGCCGCGTGAGGATGTTCGTCTGCGAGATCGCACCGTCGCACGGCATCGTGCCGGTGAAGTAGCACTTGCCGACGCGCGGATAGTCGTCCACCACGGCGACGCCGCACTCGGCGGCGGGCTCGGGGCAGACGTCCGCCGGCAGACCGAGGTGCTCCATGGCGTCAATATAGAACATACTGGCGTTCTGATCGACCTCCGACGGCAGACCGACGGCGAACATGGCGATGTCGATCCACTTCACGGTGGGGAAGCCCATCATGATCAGGTGCGGGGTCATCTCGTCGAACATGACGGTGTTCTCGCGCAGCTTTGCCGCGCGCTTGCTGTTGGGGCGCAGGTTCTGGTCGCGCACGATGATGTCGCGCACGCCGAGGACGGAGTTGTGCAGCACGGAGAAAAACTGGTTGTGTGCATAGCGCAGCTCCTTGCCGCGCAGGCCCATGGTGTGGCGGTCGACCATGTGCGACGCGGTGAGGTAGGACACCATCCAGCGGTAGCGCAGCATGGCCTTGACCATCAGGATCGGGTGGCAGCCGAGCTTTGCGGCCATGAAGCCGTAGAGATAGAGCCAGCGGAAGAAATCATAAAACGTGTCCCGGAAGCCGCGCCATTCGCGGGCGCGGAAGGCGCGGTGCTCGGCGGAATAAAAGCGGCCGAGGCCCTTGCCGGTTTTGGGGTTATAGGCCATGTCAGTTGTCCTCCTTTTGCGCTGCACGCAGCTGCTTCATTTCCAGACTCTCCACGAAGGCCTGCACGCGCGTGCGCAGCTGACCGCTCTGCCCCGCGATGTAGGGGCGGTCGATGGAGAGGATGTGGATGCCGTAATCACGCGGCATGACCTGGTTTGCGATCACGCGCTCATACGACCAGTAGGTGCAGAACTTCATCTGCTCGTAGATCGCGCCGTCGGCTTTGAAGTCGTGCACGAGCTGGGCGACGTGGTCGTTGCGGTACTGGACGCGGTGCAGCGCGCTCTGGCGCGGGCACTCGGTGTGCTGCAGATACCAGCGGCACACCTGCGTGAGCGCATCCTCGCCGTCCGTGAGCACGATCTCCTGACGGCCGGGGAAGCTGCCGTAGCAGTAGCGGTCGGCGACTACCAGCGCGCCGCAGCTCTCGATGAGCTTGATCAGATCCGGGTCGTCGATCTCAGAGCCGACGACGGCGACGCGCACACGGTAGTTTTTCTGCGCATCGACCTCGCGCGTCTTTACCTCGGCGAGCGTCTCGCGCAGCAGCGGCAGGATCAGCCGCTTCGGGCAGACGTAGCTCACGAGCACCAGCACGGCGTATTCATAGCCCGTGATGGGCGGGTTGTCGAGCTTGCGCGTCTCGCCGATCTCGGTGAGGATGCGGCAGACCTCGTTGTGCTCGCTGACCGCGGCGCGGATGGCGGCGTCCGAGGTGTCGACGCCGTAGTTTTCGCGCATCGGCTTGAGGATCTTGCGCGAGACCTGCTCGCAGATGTGCTCGACGCAGTCTTCATCATCGGAATACGGGATGTCGAGGTTGCAGTAGAAGAATTTGTCCTTGTCCGCACCCTGCGCGTGCATGATCTCCATGTTCTCGATGGCGCGGTTGTTGGCCTCGCACACGTCGACGCCCGCCATGGCGTGCAGGAAGCTGTAGTTGCCCTCGAGCGCGCGCTCGAGGATGGCGCGGGAAAATTCGCAGCTGTTGTTGGCCATGTAGTAGGTGGCCAGCTCCATGGACGTGGTGTGCGGCGCGCGCAGACGCACCGAGAAGCAGCTGCCCAGATTCAGCAGCACCTCCGGCGCGTGAAAGCAGGTATAGCCGATCGCCAGATCCCCTTCCGCTTCGGCCTGACGGACGAGCTCGTTGTGTGCATCGTCCAGCAGGCGCTCAAAATACATCAAATGCTTCAGTTCCTTCATTGCGGCCCTTCTTTCTTTTGATATCGGTCTTCCTTCTCCACTTGTGTCAGCCAAACTGACATAAGTGGGTATACACAAATCCCGATGGCTCGGGATCTGTTGTGTATGTGGTTATTTGCCGCTGAGCGCGCGCACGAACATCCGGCTCAGGTGGCGCATCCGGCTGTCGTAATCGAGTGCGCTCGCGCTCGGCGAGCCGCCGATGGACAGGCGCTGCATGATGCCGAGGATCGCGTCGTAGGAGTTGTAGTAGATCTCCCGCACGTCGACCTCCGGGCTGATCGAGCCGTCGGCGAGCCCCTTGCGGATCGCCTTGGCCATCGGGCCGCCGGAGGTCTCAAACGGTTCGGGCGGCTGGTTTTTGATCTCGTGGAGCCTGCCCGCGGTGTGCAGCGTCAGCTCCGCGTCGAGCGTGAAGCGCATCCCGTTCGGGTCGAGGTGATAGAGCTGAGAATAGCAGATGAGGACGTTTTCCGCGTCCTGCAGGCCGGTCGTGCCGCCGCCGGACGCCGCGTGGGACATCCGGTCGATGCGCTCGAGGATGCGGTTCCAGTAGAGCAGGGACGCGGCCAGGACCAGATCGGCCTTGGTCTCAAAATAGCGAAAGACCGACCGCTCGGTGAGTCCGGAGCGCAGCGCGATGTCTGCGACCTTGGTCTTTTCGATCCCGTTGGCCAGAAAACAGTCCAGCGCGACCTCCGTGACCAGACGGATATTCTTTTCTCTCTGCTCCTCGTGCGGCAAGTGCGTTCGCCTCCTCTGCAATTGTCAGTTACACTGACAGATGCAGTGTACTGCGAAAAACGGAGAATGTCAAGCCCTTAACAGAGCGGGCGGGAAATAAAAATTGTGCCGCCCAGAGCTCTGAGCGGCACATTGCAGCGCGACCAAAACCTCGTAGAGTTTCGCCGCCGCAGCGGCGAAAGAAAGTCCGATCATTTTCTTCGGCGACATGTGCGGCGAAGAAAATACTTCTCGGCCTGCAAACGTGCGCGCCGTCCGCCAAAAGCGGATGGCGCGTGCGCTGCAGTCAGGCAGCCCACCCCTTTGTCAAAAAGTAATACTTTTTGACAGCTTTTTGACAGTCTTGCGTTATGCTTTGCTTTTGGAAAAGAGGTCCTTGCCGTCGGCCGCGGTCAGAATGCCGCAGACGATGACGATGAGCGCGCAGATGATCGTTGTCGGCGTGAGCACACTCGTGTCGCCGAGGAACACCGCCGTGAAGAAGATCGCCCAGGCGGCATAGGTGACGTTGAGCGCCATGGACTTCGACGCGCCGATCGCGGCGATCGCGCGGTAGTAGCACAGGTAGGACAGCGTGGCAAAGAACGCCGCGATCGCAATGACGGGCAGCAGCCAGCCGGTGCCGGAGGTGAACAGGCTCACCGTGAAGCCCCAGCCGTGCAGCAGGGGCAGCAGCACGATGCCGTAGACCAGTGCGGAGGTGGTCTGGCGGATCTGCAGGGCATACTCGTCCTTCACGTCGGGGTCCTGCATGCACTTGGCGAGGATGACCGCCTCGATGCCCCAGCCGAAGGCGCACATCATCGCGCCGGCGATGCCGAGCCAGAAGTCGGTGATGTTCAGCTCCGGCGAGTAGCTCAGGCCGTAGACGCCCAGCAGCGTCGCCAGCAGGAAGATCCAGCGGTACCACTGCATCTTTTCCTTGAGGAAGAAATAGGCGAGGATCGCGCCGATCGCGGGAAAGACCGCGCTGGCGACCGCGCCGATGGACGCGCCCATGTAGTTGATGGCGAGCACGTAGCCCGTCATGCCGATCGGTCCGCCGATGACGGCGGCGAGCATGACGAACTTGCCGCTCTTGGTCTTGAAGGCGGCCTTGTAGACATTCTTGAGGTTGCCGCGCACGCCGTTATACAGTGCCGCCCAGAGCGCGGAAAACGCGTCGTGGATGAAGGTGCTCACAAACGGCGCGAGGAAGATGGCCTGCTCGGTCGAGACAAACGGCGCCATCGACAGCGCGATGCCGAGGATGATGGTCTCCACCGCCCAGGTCGCGCCCGCTGCAATACCATAAAACATAGCTTTTGCTCCTTTCTGCGCTTGCTGCGCTCAGGCCTCGGCAAAGAGGCGGAGGTTGTCCTTCAGGCGGGCATAGCGCTCCACCGCCCAGTCTTCCATGGGCTGGCCGTCATACGGCACGCGGGTCTTTGCCCAGAGCGTCCAGAGGTAGTCGACGTAGATCTTGTTGGCAAGGAAATGCTTGTATTCGTTCTGGTCGGGCTTGCTGCCGAGATATTCGGTGAGCAGCAGCTCGTCGTTTTCCGGCGTGAACACGCCCTCGATCGAGACGTCGGCGAGATCCCAGATGCCGTCGTTCATGCCGGCGTATTCCCAGTCGATGAGATAGAGCCGGTCGTCGTCGGCCGAGAGCACCCAGTTTTCGCACAGGGGGTCGTTGTGGCAGGGGACGTTTTGGATGTCGCAGACGCTGTCGATCTGCGCCTTGACGGCCATGACCGCCGCCTTGACCTGCGCATAGTCGCCGAACATGGGCACGCTGTTTTCCTCGATGATCTTCTCATAGCCCGCGGCCATGTCGAACACCTCGAAGGGGACGCCGGTGTCGACGCCGCTGCCGTGCAGCGTCTTGAGCAGCTGCGCCGCCTGACGGATGCGCTTGTCGCCGCGCATCGTCTCGGCCGACATGGTGACGGCGTTCGGCACGAACTGCGACACCTTTTCGCCGTCGTCACCGAAGAAGTAGAGCTTAGCGTCGATGCCGAGGCGGCAGGCGAGCTCCGTGCTCACCTTCTCGTCGGCGCGGTCGATGAGCTCCTCCGTGCCTTCTCCGGGGATGCGCACCATGATGCGGCTGCCGTCGGCAAACGACACGCAGTAGGTGCGATTGGTGAGGCCGCCCATTCTCTGCACGTCGCTGTAATCGGAGCGCCCGAGCACCTCGTCGAGCAGCGCCCGGATCCGGCCGAGATCCGCCTGCACAATTTCTTTAGCCATTGATCTTCTCCATTTCTTTATTTTTATAGTCGTACTGATACGTCTCGTTCTGATAACGGAAGGTGAAGCCGACCGCCTGCGTGCTGCCGCACGCCTTGCGCGCGTGAAAGTCGGTGAGCGCTGCCTCGCCGCAGCCAAGGCGCGCCGCGAGCTGCCGGATGATCTGCGAGCGGGTGTCGTCGATGTAGCTGGCGTCAAAGCCGCGCAGCTCGTCGAGGCTGTCAAACTCGAAGATGTCACTCTGATCATAGCGGCGGATGCGCAGCTTCAGCTCGTCGAGATGCGCAGCGTAGACCGCCTCCCAGAGCTTGTCGCGGATCTCCGGCGTGTCATATTCCCGCTCGAGGATCTCGACAAACTTCCGGCTGAAGGGCTCTGACCAGAATACGTGCCCCATCATGTACCACGCATTCTCGCCGCCGACGCTGACGCGGTCGATATAGCCGTCGTCCCCCTCATAGACACACCACTCGGGCGTGGGACCGTCGGCATAGAGCGCGGCATAATAGGCATCGTCCACGCAGGACTCGAAGGGATTGCGTGAGAAGTAGTTGTCCGACGAGCAGATGTAGGAGTTGCCGAGCAGGTGGCGCGCGGCATAGATGCTCGAGTGATTGTTGCGGCAGGTGTATTCGGGGTTGTCGATAATGGTGACGCCGAACTTCTCCCGCAGGTACGCAAAGCGCTCCTTCATATACCCGCCCACGAGCACGACGCTGTCGATGCCGGCGTCTTTGATCTGGCGGATCTGCCGCTCGATAAGCACCTCGCCGCGCACGGTCAGCAGGCTCTTGTGCGTCTCATACGACAGCGGCGCGAAGCGGCTGGATGTGCCGGCGGCCATAATGACCGCATTGTCTACTTTGTACAAGTTGTTCCCTCCGTTCAGCGGTCGGCAGTCAGCACGGCTTTGTTCGCGACCGAATGCCAGGCGTTCTTGTTCCAGATGTCGCCGTTGACGGTGTACCAGTCACCGGCAATAAACTGCGTGCCGCAGTTGACGTTGACGTCCCATTCGAACGAGTAGAGCAGCAGCTGCTCCTGCTTCGGCTTCGAGACCTCGTCGATGCGCCGCCCCGAAAACGGGTTGACGGGATTTGCGACCACGTCCTTCACTGCCAGCAGCGGGACATCGGCGGAGAGCATGAACTCGTCCGACGTCGTAAAGCCCTTACTGTTGAAGTCCTTGACCATGAGCAGCGAGGCAAAGCTCTCGGCATCCATGCCGTCGTCCGCGAGCAGCTCGGGAAACTGTCCCATCGTGCCGCCGTGGTCGGACATGACGATGATGCGCGTGTTGTCGTAAACGCCGTTTTCGCGCAGATAGTCAAACCATTTGCCGAGCTGGAGCAGCGCGGCGACGTTGCACTGATAGTACGCATAGTCATTGCGCTGTTCCACGGTCATCGTTCTGCCGTTCACCGTGAAGCGGTCGGCGTGCTCGCGCTCATACTGCGTGTTGTCGACCTCCGGCGCCGGGACGTATTCCGGCTCCTGCAGCAGCACCGGATCGTGGGTCGTGTCGTTGGTCAGGACCATGTAGGTGTTTGTGTCGTCCTTGCTGATCTGGGTGATGTTCGGGAGATTTGCGAGGACGTTGTAGGAATTCATGAATCCTGCGCTGATGCCGCTCGCCGTGAGCGCGCCGTCGGTCGATTGACCGGCGTAGCCCTCGTCGGACACGAAGTTGCCCTGATTGTAGGTGCCGTAGTCGTAGAGATTTGCCTGAATGCACAGCGGCGCCGCCTTCATGAGCGCGTAGCAGAAGAAGTTGCGCTTGTTGCTGCGGATGGCCTGCGCCTGCAGCTTCGGGTCGGAGAAGTAGCCGCGGACGTTGAAGCGCCGGATATCCGGATAGTCCTGAAAGATCGAGAGATCCGGCACCCAGCCGTAACCGGCGTAAACAGGCTCGAGCACGGTGACGTCAAAGCCATTTTGATCGAACATGACCGGCAGCACCTTGAGCGCCTCGTTCTGCTTATCGACAAGCAGCTCCTGATCGCGCGCGTTCAGCTCGGCCGGCGTGTATTCATAGCCGCCGAACAGGGACGGCGTGCTGATGTTCGTCTTGATGCCGAGCGAGGCGGTGTTGCTGTAGTAGGTGAAGCCGTCAAACTGCGCCTCCAGCTCCGGCTTTTCGTTGAAGATATACGGAATGTACGGCCCCATGGCGCGGTCGAGCATGAGCACGACCACGTTTTTGCCCGTCTTGCTCAGGGAGAAGGACGGGGTCCCGCCGTCGGACTGTGCGCCGGCCTTGATCTCGTTGATCGAGCGGCAGATGCCCACGGTGTTCACCACAGACATGCACACGACGGCAATGATGCCCACGGTGAGGATGCCGGGGATGCGCTGCCGCCACTTGGACGCAGCGAAGGTGAACACGGCGAAAACGGCCAGCACGACGGCGAGGTTCACGAGCATCTGCCCCGTTGTAAACTGCAGCCCGTTGTCAAACACGAGCCCCGCCGAGAGATTGCCGAGGCCGCGGCCGAAGAACATATAGTCCACCAGCGCGATGCCGCACAGCGCCCAGACGCACCGATCCAGAAGGACCTTCACCGAGGGCTTGGCAAGACTGTAAAAAATGCCGAACCAGATGACGAACGTGCCCACAGCAAAGCAGAAGGCGCTGACGATGTACCACGCCGGGTGCAGGAAGGTGGTCATGTTCACAAACTCCTGCGGCGAGGCGTGGATGACCGCCGAGGGGATCAGCAGCCCCGTGAGCACGGCGAGGAAGACGCAGCCGGAGACGAAGAGCTTCTTGCTCGGCTGCGCGCCGCGCAGCTTTTCCGGCAGCCGGACCTTGCCCTTGCACAGCACGGCCAGCAGCGGGAGCTGCAGCACGAGGGCCGCCGCGATGAAAAACACCAGACGGCGCGGCGTCGGCTGCCCGTAGAAAAACAGGCCGTACACGGCGGCGGCGATGCCCGCGAGCGAGAAGAGCACGCCGAGGATAATGTGCGCGTGCCTGAGCTTATAGAAGATCGTCTTGAGCAGCGAGAAGAGGTTATTGAGCGTCCAGTAGAACACGAGCCCCGCCGGAGACGTGTAGAGAAACACGAGGAAAAACAGCGCCATGGTATACAGCTGCACCTTTGTTTTCGGCAGGCTGCCCTTGGTGAAGATGACGCAGGAGACGAGGTTGATCGCCGTCATGAGAAACGGCAGGATGTTGACCGTCACGCCCGCCACGGTGAGCAGGCCGTCGGGCGCGCCGAGGTCACGGATGGGCCCGAAGGACACGCCGTGCAGCAGCTCCAAATTCGAGAGGAAGGCGTAGGCCGCGATGAAAAACGGGATCTCAAGAAACAGCGACGTCGCGCCCTTGAGCACATAGGTCGGCTTGTAATTGTTCTGCCGGTAGTAGGTCTGCAGCATCATCATGCGCTCGTCGCCGCGGAAGGTCTTTTTGATGTGCGCCACGCCCTTGTGCAGGCGCAGCTCCGTCTCGCGCTCCTCCTCCTGCATGGCGTCGGCGCGCCGGTAGAGCGGCAGCACGAGGAAGTTCATCGCAAGGCTCAGCGCGATGATGGCAAGGCCGGGGTCGCCGACGACCCGGTTGGCCATGACGAACACCACCTCAAACAGCAGTTGGAGCGGCTTGATGAGCAGCGTGCCCAGAATGTCCCAGAATGACATGTTATTGTTCTCCTATCTCGGTGTCGGAGGCCGTCTTTGCGGACAGCTCCGTGAGCTTGCGCTCCAGGTAATCGGCCGTGTTGCGCGCGCCCTGCCCGATGTGCTCCCAGGTCTGCGCCCGCGCCTCGTCGCGCCCCGCCTGATAGCGGGGGTCGCGCAGGCAGGCGTCGATGAGCTCGCGCAGGCGCGGCATATTCTCCTCGGTCAGCTTCTGGCCGATGCGCGGCAGCACGTCGAACGTCCAGTAGGGCGTGTCGAGCCACCACGCGTCGTAGGGCGCGTCGTCAAAGTCCGTGTCGGTGTAGATGACGGGCTTGTCGTATACGAGCGAGAAATCGAAGATCACGCCCGAGAAGTCGGAGATGAGGATGTCCGAGCGGCGCAGCACGTCGTAGTTGTCCGCGTCGCGGTTCCACTCAAGCTGCGGCGAGTCGGGATAGGCGCGCATGAGCTTTGCCATCATGTCCTGCTCGGAGCGGAACGACTGCGGGTGCGGGCGGATGATGATGTGATACCCCGTCGCAAGCAGGGTGTCGATGATCCGGCCGCCGTATTTTTTGAGGATGGCGCTCTCGCCCCAGGACGGTGCGAGCAGCACCGTGCGCTCGTGCTCCGGCAGCGGCGGGTCTGCGTGCAGCCGCGCGAGCATATCATCCATGTACGGGATGCCGACCTTGACGATCTCCTTGGCGGGCAGCGCGCGCAGCTTTTCGAGCGCGCGCACCTGCTCGACCTGATACTGACCCGAGAGCAGGATGGCGTCATAGTAGTCGATGCCGAACATCCGGTAGCCGCTGATGTCGCTGGCCGCGTGCGGCAGGTGGACGTAATAGTCGACCTGCTTCGAGCGCTTCCACTGGTAGACATCCAGCCCCGGCGTCGTGGCCAGCACGATGGAGGCGTTGAGGAAGTTGAGCTTGGCGAAGGCCTTGTTGCCCTCCTCGATGAACTGCGCATGGATGTGCGGGAAATCGTTTTCGAGCGCGGGGTCATCCGGCGAGGCGGTCATGTAGACCGTGTCGATGCCCTTTTTGTCGAGCTCGCGGCACACGGGGCGGAACACGCTCCAATACCGCTTGTCATCCGAAAAAATGACCAGCGGGATCTTCTTTGCGCCGGTATCGACCTTTTTGCCGCCGCTGAGCACGAAGCGCAGCTTCAAAATCCACGACTTGAGCATATACGTGACGGCGCCGATGATCCCGATGAGGATCGCAAAGAGCATGCTGCCCGTGCCGGGGTCAATGTAAAATCTCATCCTGGGTCTGTTCTCCTTCGATTGTTTCTGTTGCGTTCAAAATTCAGGCTGCATCCCTGAGCAGCCGCAGCGCGCACAGCGTGCACAGCGCCGACGCCGCCAGATAGGCCGCGGTCTGAGGCGCGGCGGATACCGCGCCGCTGCCCGTGAGGTTGATGAGCGCGTGGGCGAGCAGCGGCAGCGCGATGCTGCCGGTTCTTGCGCGCACCGCTGTCAGCAGCAGCCCCGCGCCGAAGGCGCACAGCGCCTGCACCGCGGCGGCGGAAACGCTCCCGCCAACGGCGCTGCCCAGATGCAAAAGCGCAAAGAGCGCCGCCGATGCCGCGGCCGCCCTGGCCGCGCCGAGCTTTTCGCCCCAGACGGCCGGCAGCACGCCGCGAAACAGCACCTCCTCGCCGAACACGGCAAAGAGCAGATACACCGCCTCCGCCGCTCCCGGCCACGCGCCGCCGAAGGCAATGTTCAGCGCGGCGAACAGCAGCACCGGCAGCGACAGCAGCGCATCGCGCGCCGTCAGTCCCTTGCCGCGGCACAGGCCGCAGCTGCGCAGCCGGCCGCGCGTGTGCAGGCCTCGCAGCAGCACCGCCCAATACACCGCCAGCAGCGCCGGCGTGAGCAGCGGCGCCGCGGCCGGCATGAGCGCGCGGGGCACGGCGAACAGCAGCCCGTATAAAAGCAACCAGAGCCAGAACATACGCGCCGCCCTTTCTCACAATGCAGTCAACGGGAAAATTATATGCCAATTTAATCCCATATGCAAATAGTTTTTACCCGCATTTGACCGGAGCCGACATTCTGCGCGCCGGGCGCCCGCAGCGCGGGCTGCGGCGCGCGGCAAACAAACAGGCGGAGCGCCGGATGTTTGTTAACAAACATTAGTTACACATATTGACATGATTCGGACAAAGTCCTATAATAAACGTGCGCTAACGTTCCGCGCTTGTGCAAAATGTCGAATTTTCAAAGGTGGCGCGAGAACCGTGCAATGAAGGAGGGAATGCGCGAATGAGAGACCTGAAGCATCTGATCTATTTCGAGAACCTGCTGCAGCAGGCAAACAACGACCTGGTTCAGGCCGCCTGTGGGGACGGGCGGCTGGCGCTGGCATGGAACTGTTCGTACATACCGGAGGTTTTGCTGGATACGGACAAGTGCTTTGGCGTGCGTCTGCGCGCGCCGAACTGCACCAACCCCGACATGGCCACCTATTACATGACCAACCGCTCGTGTCCATACTCCAAGAGCATCCTCGAGCGCGCGTTCGAGGGCGGCTACAACTTTATCTCCGCGCTCATCGGGCAGGAGTGCTGCACGACGATGAACCGCATGGAGCAGTATTTTGAATACTGCGAGCTGATCCCGAACGAGAAATTCTTCTGCACGTATCTCGACATGCCGCTGCGCAAGACCGAGTGGCACGCGGGCTACTACCGCCGCCAGATCGAGCAGAAGATCCTTCAGCCGCTCGAAAAGGTCTACGGCGTGGACTTCTCGGAGGCAAACCTGCGCAAGGCTGTTGAGCAGTTCAACGAGGTCTGCCGCATCATGACGGAGATCAACGCCATGCGCGAGGCGGAAAACCCCGTCATCACGGGCTATGAATTCCACGTCATCCAGCTGTGCACGCAGACGTGCCCGAAGGATCTCATCCTGCCCTACCTGCGCGAGACGCTGCAGGAGCTGCGCACGCGCGAGCCCGACCCGAAACCGGGCTACCGGGCGCGTGTGCTCATCGCGGGCAGCGAGATCGACGATCCGGAGTTTACGAAAATGTGCGAGATGGCCGGCGGTCTCGTCGTGGCCGACCGCTACTGCTTCGGCTCGATGCCCGGCCGCGAGGAGATCCCGCTCGAGGAGGGCAAGGACGTTCTGCAGTCCATCGCCGACTACTATATGTGGCGCAACCAGTGCCCGCGCGCCATGGGACCCGAGAACATCATCGCGCGCAAGCGCTACATCTTCGATCTCGCGGAGAAATACCACGCCGACGGCATCATCGTCGAGAACATGAAGTTCTGCGAATACTGGGGCTACGAGCGCGCGCAGGACGGCATGTGGTTCTACGAGGGCTACGAGCTGCCGCGCAGCATTCCGGTGTGCCAGATCGAGAAGGATTACACGAGCGCCGCCTCCGGTCAGCTGCGTACCCGGTTCCAGGCGTTCATCGAGTCGCTGGAGATCAAAAAGATCCAGGCGCAGCAGTAAGGGAGGGGCTCAACTATGTGGAAACGCAAACGCACGCTCAAAGAAGAATACGGCACGCTCGGCCACTTCCTGCGGGGTGACAACGACTGCCACTATCTCGGCGACCTGTACATCGAGGGCACGAACTTCTACCGCCACCGCGAATGGCGCGGCGTGCGGGACACGGCCTATGCCTTCGCCCGCTGGCTGCAGACGTGGGTCAAGATGGCCGGGCTCATCGGCCGCGACCCGGTGCGCATGGTGCGCGCCTTCTGGAAATACCGCTGGCTGAGCGCCTACCTCGCCACGCCCATGATGGTCGACAAATGGATCGAGGGCGACCGCGGCATGGTGCTGCGCGCCGACCTGACGGCCATCGACTGCATGGTGTCCGACTCGATCACGACGATGTGGCGCGAGATCCGCGCCGACCGCCGCTTCGGCGAGAACAAGTGGACCGAGCGCACGATCGCCTTTGACTACACGCTGCCCAAGCACATCATCTACGGCTTCCCCGGCTACTTCGGCATCAACATCCAGCAGCACGCGGCGTTCATGGTGCCGATCCTGAACAAGAACCTCGGCTCGTACTACGTCGATCAGGCCGTCAGCTGCGGCATCCCGGGCGACATGTGCACGCTGCCGCTCGTGGAGACCGGCGTCGCCGTCGAGGGCGAATATCCCGACATCGGCAACTGCTGGCTCACGACCAACAACCCCTGCGACGCGAACATGATGGACAACGTCGCCATGTACCGCGCGCTCTCGAGCGACGGCAAAAAGGCCGTGCATCCGTTCACGACCCCGCTCATGTACGACGACCCGACCTGCAAGGAGCTCGGCGTGCACGAGGTGTACGAGGCCATCCACTTCCTCGAGGATCAGTTCCAGCAGCCGTTCAACTGGGACACGTTCATCCAGCACATTGAAAACACAAACCAGTTCAACCGCGAGGAGACCGAGCGCTGGGACATCTACGCCAAGACGAACAACGGCGCGCTCAACCCCGTCTGTCAGGGTCTGTTCCGCATCTACTTCTATCAGCAGGGCGGCAACGAGTACTTCCTCAAGGCCTCGCGCAAGATCACGCGCATCTTTGACAAATGTGTGCGCAAAAACATCGACACCTTCCCGCACACGCGCCACCGCGCCATTGCCTGGAGCTGCGGCTCGACGTACTACGCGCACGGCGTGCAGTGGCTGTATAACTGCTGGGGCATCCTGTGCCTGATCAACATGGACTCGCTCACCGGCCACAACATCGTCGACACCGAGGACCGCGACATCATGATGAGCGACGTGGCCGACTGGCACGCCCGCACCCCGATGCGCACGCACACCGTCGGCGGCAACCGCCACATCATGCAGATGTGGGAGACGGCGGAGAAGTTCAACTGCGACATGATCCTCATGTACGACGACATCGGCTGCAAGGGCATGGCCGGCGCACAGGGTCTGATCGAGGAGGAGATCCGCAAGCACAATGACCGCTTCCACGTTGTGTGGATGCCGCACTCGCTGATGGATCACCGCATCGTCTCGCCGCGCGAGGCGCGCAGCGCCGTCAACGAATACATGACCAGCGTCCTGCACGAGGAGCCGGTCGATCCGTCGCTGGTCGATTTTGACGACAGCATGGGCTGGTAAAGGAGGAGAGCCACTATGAAATGCAGATTTGCAAAGTTCCTGTTCAAGGCCTTCGGCATCACCGGCGGCGCGCTGGCCGTGCTGTTCGTGATCTACTACTATAATCTCGACATGAAGCTCATGCGCTCGGTCGTCGTGCCGTTTCTGAACAAGCACTACGACAGCGTCAAGCGCGAGCACCAGATCTGACAGGGGAGGAGCAAACGATGGCAGTCAATCAAAACGTCAATCCCCGGCCGCTGACCGCCGAGGAAAAGGAAAAACGCGCCCGCGGCATCTATGACAGCTTTGCGACCTACGTGGTCTTTTGCGGGCACTGCCGCTATGTGCGCAAGACGAATATGTACATCATGCGCGCCGAGGCCTTCATCGACGAGCTCGACGCCCGCGGCGAGGTCTGCCCCCGCTGCGGCAAGCGCGCGTGGACGCTCGGCTACCCGATGGGCACGACGACCGGCTTCGTCAAGTTCTGACACGCACACAAAAAGGCTCCCGCACAATGGCGGGAGCCTTTTTTACGGCACAGTGCGGGGCAAAACGCCCCACTTCGGCACAAGAAACAAAAATATGGTTCCCAAGACGCACCTGATATGTTATAGTGATGACAATCTCGCGCAAAAAAGAAGGAGGAGACACAATGGCACAACTCAGACCGAAGATCGTGAAGCTGGCGAAGATCATTGGGGGCGTTACCGGCATCACGACCAAGATCGACGAAAACGCGCCCGAATACTACTGCATGGCGGGCATCCTCTCGGATGACGAGGCGGACGTCGCCATCGCCGCCGGTCTGCGCAAGGAGCGCACCGCGGGCTACCTTGCCAAGAAGGTCGGCAAGACCGTGGAGGAGGTGCAGCCGCTGCTCGACAACCTCGTCTACTACGGCATCTTCCGCCGCTCGATGGACAAGGCGCTCGGCGAGGACGTGTATTACATGCAGATCTTCGCGCCCGGCATCCTTGAGATGATGGTCAACCAGAAGGAGCTGCTGGAAACGCATCCGGAGGTCGGCCGCGCGTTCGATGAGTACACCCGCAACCTCGCCGCGAGCATGGGCGCCATGATCCCCGACGGCTACGGTCTCATGCGCGTCATCCCGGTCGAGAGCGCGCTCGAGGGCATCGAGGGCGTGAGCGACTATGAGCGCATCTCGCACTATCTGGATAAGTACGACCGCTTTTCCGTGTCCCCGTGCTCGTGCCGCGCGTCGCGCTCGAGCCTTGGCGACGGCTGCGGACATCTCGAGGAGGACATGTGCGTGCAGATGGGCAGAGGCGCCGAGCACTACATCCGCACCGGCCGCGCCAGGGAGATCACGCGCGAGCAGGCGCTGGAGATCATTCAGCGCGCGGAGGAAAACGGCCTCATGCACGACATGGTCAACATCGAAGAGCCGGGCGAGAGCGCGGCCATCTGCAACTGCTGCGCCTGCGCCTGCTTCGGTCTGCGCGTGGGTCTGATGTTCGGCGCGCGCGATGCGATCCGCTCCAACTACGTCGCCGAGGTGGACGAGGCCAAGTGCGTCGCCTGCGGTCAGTGCGTGGAAACCTGCCCCGGCAACGCGCTCAAGCTCGGTCAGAAGCTGTGCTCGACCGAGGATCTGACGCCGCAGCCGGACTACGTCAAGCTCTCCGAGACCATCCACCCCAAGCGCTCGTGGAACCCCGACTACCGCGAGGATCACGAGGACGTCATGCCTACCGGCACCGCGCCGTGCAAGACCGCCTGCCCCGCGCACGTGCCCGTGCAGGGCTATCTGAAGCTCGCCGCGCAGGGACGCTACACCGACGCGCTCGAGCTCATCAAGAAGGAAAATCCGTTCCCGGCCGTCTGCGGCCGCATCTGCAACAAGCGCTGCGAGACCGAGTGCACCCGCGGCGCGGTCGACGAGGCCGTCGCCATCGACGAGGTCAAGCGCTTCATCGCCGACCATGACCTGCACGAGGCCACGCGCTTTGTGCCGAAGCTGTGCAACCAGATCGGCCGCCCGTACACGGAGAAGATTGCCGTCATCGGCGCAGGCCCTGCGGGCATGAGCTGTGCCTACTACCTTGCCAACAAGGGCTACCCCGTGACCGTGTTCGACCGCAACCCCGTTCCCGGCGGTATGCTCACGCTCGGCATCCCGAACTTCCGCCTCGAAAAGGACGTGCTCAACGCCGAGATCGACATCCTGCGTGAGATGGGCGTCGAATTCCGCTGCGGTGTCGAGGTCGGCAAGGATATCACCATCGAGCAGCTGCGCGAGCAGGGCTACAAGGGCTTCTATGTCGCCATCGGCGCGCAGAAGTCGGCCAGGCTCGGCATTGCGGGCGAGGAGCTCACGGGCGTCTACGGCGGCGTGGACTTCCTGCGCGCCGTGAACCTCGGCGAGCAGCCGGCCGTCGGCAAGCGCTGCGCCGTTATCGGCGGCGGCAACGTGGCCATGGATGTCTGCCGCAGCGCGGTGCGCCTCGGCGCGGACGAGACCTACGTCCTCTACCGCCGCAGCGAGGCAGAGCTGCCCGCCGACCCCGAGGAGGTCAGAGAGGCGATGGAAGAGGGCGTGCGCTTCCGCTTCCTGACCGCTCCGGTCGAGATCCTCGGCGCGGACGGCAAGGTCACCGGCATCCGGGTCGAGCGCATGGCGCTCGGCGAGCCGGACGAGAAGGGCCGCCGCAAGCCCGTCGGCACGGGCGAATTTGAGACGATCGCGCTCGACTCCGTCATCGGCGCCATCGGCCAGACGGTTGACTGGGGCACGCTCGACACCGGCGCGCTCACGACGACGAAAAAAGGCACGGCCGAGGCCGACGCCCTCACGTATCAGACCGCGCAGCCGGACATCTTCGTCGGCGGCGACTGCTACACCGGTCCGAAGTTTGCCATCGACGCCATTGCCGCCGGCAAGGAGGCCGCCATCAGCCTGCACCGCTTCGTGCACCCCGGTCAGACGCTCACCGCCGGACGCGACCGCCGCGTGTACCGCTCGCTCGACAAGGAGCACGTGCTCCTCGCGACGGCGGGCTTTGATAAGGATCACCGCCAGATGCCGGGCTACAACGCGGCCAAGGCCAGGACCTTCTCCGATGCGCGCGTCACGTTCACGGAGGAGCAGGTCAAAAAGGAGTGCGCCCGCTGCCTCGGCTGCGGCGCGACGAAGGTCGACAGCTACCTGTGCATCGGCTGCGGCCTGTGCACCACAAAGTGCAAGTTCGACGCCATCCACCTCAAGAAGGTGCGCGACTGGCACGCGGGCTCGTATGAGACCATGCCGATCAAGGTCGCCGAGGGCGTCGTCAAGCGCGCCGGCAGCATCGTCAAGAAGGCGGTTTTGAAGTAATGCACGAGCTGGCACTGTGCGACGCGCTGCTGAAAATGGTGCGCGACATCTCCCGCGAGGAGGCGCTCGACGGCGTGCGCAGCATCACGGTGCGCGTCGGGACGCTCTCAGGCGTCATCCCGCATTTTCTCACCGACTGCTGGGTCGCCGTGACCGACGGCACGGAGTATGACGGCGTGCCGCTGCGCGTCGAGACCGAGGCGGGGCGCGCCCGCTGTCTCGACTGTGGGGCGGAGTTTGAGGCCGACGTCAACGACCTCACCTGCCCCGGCTGCGGCGGGAAAAAGCTCATGCCGCTCACCGGCCGCGACATGACGCTGCAGGAGATCGAGGCGGTTTAGCCCCGCAAGACCAAAGCAGAAGCCCCAAAAACCAATGCCCCCGAAAGCCGTTGCTTTCGGGGGCATTGAGCCTGTCAAAAAGTATTACTTTTTGACAAAGGGGTGGGCTGCCTGACTGCAGCGCACGCGCCATCCGCTTTTGGCGGACGGCGCGCACGTTTGCAGGCCGAGAAGTATTTTCTTCGCCGCACATGTCGCCGAAGAAAATGATTGGGCTTTCTTTGCGCCTGCGGGCGCAAACTCTACGAGGTTTTGGGACAAGCTGAATTCCCCCGAAAGCCGTTGGCTTTCGGGGGAATTCTTATACGCAGATCAGAAGTCGGCGTTTCCGACCGTGCGCGGATGCAGCTCCACGTCGCGGATGTTGCTCACGCCGGTCAGGTACATGACCATGCGCTCAAAGCCGAGACCGAAGCCCGCGTGACGGCAGCTGCCGTAGCGGCGCAGGTCGAGATACCACCAGTAATCCTCCTCGCGCAGACCGAGCTCCTGCATACGCTTGGTGAGCAGGTCGAGCCGCTCCTCACGCTGGCTGCCGCCGATGATCTCGCCGATGCCCGGCACGAGGCAGTCCGCCGCGGCGACGGTCTTGCCGTCGTCGTTCATGCGCATATAAAACGCCTTGATGTCCTTCGGGTAATCCGTGACGAACACGGGCTTGTTGAACACCTGCTCGGTCAGGTAGCGCTCGTGCTCGGTCTGCAGGTCGATGCCCCACGAGACGGGGTAGTCGAACTTGTGGCCGGACTCCTGCAGCAGCTTCACGGCGTCGGTATAGGTGATGCGGCCGAAGTCGTTGTCCACGACGTTGTGCAGGCGCTCAAGCAGGCCCTTATCCACGAAGGAGTTGAAAAACTCCATTTCCTGCGGGCACTTTTCGAGCACGGTGTTGATAATGAACTTCACCATCGCCTCCATGCACTCAAGGTCGTCGTCGAGGTCGGCAAACGCCATCTCCGGCTCGATCATCCAGAACTCGGCGGCGTGGCGCTGGGTGTTGGAGTTCTCGGCGCGGAACGTCGGACCGAAGGTGTACACGTCGCCGAAGGCGAGCGCGAAGTTTTCGGCGTTGAGCTGACCGGACACGGTCAGGTTCGTGCTCTTGCCGAAGAAATCCTTGCTGAAATCAACCTTGCCGTCATCCGTGCGCGGCAGGTTGTCGAGGTCGAGCGTCGTGACGCGGAACATCTCGCCCGCGCCCTCGCAGTCAGAGCCCGTGATGATCGGGGTCTGCACATAGACGAAGCCGCGCTCCTGGAAGAACGTGTGCACCGCCTGCGCCGCCACGCTGCGCACGCGGAACGTCGCGCTGAAGAGGTTCGTGCGCGGACGCAGATGCTGGATCGTGCGCAGAAATTCCACGCTGTGGCGCTTTTTCTGCAGCGGATAATCCGGCGCGGACGCGCCCTCGAGCGTGATGCTGTCGGCCTTGAGCTCGAACGGCTGCTTGGCATCCGGCGTGAGCACGAGCTCACCGTGCACGATGAACGCCGCGCCGACGTTCTGGCGGGCAATGTCGTCATAATTTTCGAGCTTGCCGCGCTCGAGCACGACCTGCAGGCTCTTGAAGCAGCTGCCGTCGTTGAGCTCGATAAAGCCGAAATTCTTCATGTCGCGGATCGTGCGCGCCCAGCCGCAGACGGTCAGGGTCTGGCCGCCGAAGGACTCCGGCGACGCGTAGATGCCGGCGATGTGCTGTCTTTTCATATCTTCCGCCTCGTTTTCGATGGATTTTATATAGGTAACTCTTTTATTATACGCATTTGCGGCGGTTTTTTCAACCGCTTTTGCGCGTGTCAGGCAATGATGTGGATGGCCGCGTGGTTGTTGCTGAGCCGCACGTCCGTCGTCACGCCGCCGGCCTCGCCGTCGCGCGTCCACGCCACGGGCTCCTGGAACGTGAAGCGCAGATCCTTCGACTGCACGAGGATGACGTTCTCGTTGTCGTAATACTGGTTGAGCACGCCCGTGATGATGCGGCTCAGGTCGCCGAACTGCTTCGGACGGCGGATGAGCAGCGTCTCAAACAGGCCGTCGCCCAGACTCACGAGGTCCTTGCGCAGGCGCACCATGCCGGCCACGGAGGTCGAGTTCGACACGCCGCCGAAGATGAAGTCCCCGTCGACCGTGCCGCCGTCATACTCCACGTGCGCGCAGTAGTGGTCGATGCTGTTGAGGCGGCTCATCGCCTCGAGCACGTAGGCCAGATGACCGAGCGCCTGCTTTTCGTTTTGCGGCGTCTCATAGCTCACCGCCGTGAACGCGCCGAAGGCCGCCACGTAGGTGAAAAAGCTCTTGTCGCCGAAGCTGCCGACGTCGAACGCCGTCGGCGTACCGGTCACGATGCGCAGCGCGGCATCGGTCGCGTTTTTCGGCAGGCCGAGCGTCGAGGCCACGTCGTTGGTCGTGCCCATCGGGATGTAGCCGAGCGGAGGCGGATTCGGCACCTGCATCAGACCGGACACGACCTCACTGAGCGTGCCGTCGCCGCCGATGCAGGCCACGGTGTCATACTCCGCCGCGTGCTGCGCCGCCATCAGCGTCGCGTCGCCGCGTCCCTGCGTGAAGTACACCGTCGTCAGATAGCCGCCGCTGTCGAGAATGTTCATCACTTCGCCAAAGCCGTTTTTGTAGCCGCTGCGTCCGGCCATGGGGTTGATGATCAGCATCATGCGTTTTTTCATAATCAGCCTCCTGTCGGGATAGCAAAAAAGGGCATGGCGTACTGCCATGCCCCCGAGATTCTGTGATCAGCCAAGCTCGTTCATTTTCTGAGCCATTGCAGACTTCTTGTGCGCTGCGTTGTTCTTGTGGATCAGACCCTTGCCGGCCGCGCGGTCAACAGCCTGGACAGCAACTTTATAGGTACTGACGGCTGCGTCACGGTTGCCTTCGGCAACAGCCGCATCAAACTTCTTCAGGTTGGTCTTCAGGGCGGATTTCTCAGCCTTGTTTTTCATGTTCTGCAGCTTGGACTTCTCGTCTCTCTTCATTGCGGACTTGATGTTCGGCATTTCTCAATCGCCACCTCCTCCTATAAAATTCAGTCATGGATATGACCGTGCAATGTTCTGCAAGTGTTGATGATATCATCAAACCTTTCAAATTGCAAGTCTTTTTTTCAATTTTCATTATAATTGTATCCATTTGTGGCAACGCTTGCTGTGTGCCACAAGATGTGGCGTCAGAAAGGAGCAAACCATGCCGATTTTTCCCCGTACCGACCTCGCCGTCGAGGCCGAAGCCCTCCGCAGCGCCGCCGCTGCGGCGCAGCTTCCCGGCGTGCGCGCCGTGCAGACGCAGCGACGCGGCTTTGCCGTGACGCAGGTGGAGGTGCTCGATGCCGCCGGCTCCGAGGCGTTATGTAAACCGATTGGGCGGTACGATACGCTCGACCTCACCCCGCTGCTGCGCCGCGCGGACGATGCCTTTGAAAACGCCGCGCAGACCCTTTCGGAGCTCCTGCGCGCCGCCCTGCCGCTGATGCCGGAGGCATCCGTGCTCGTGGTCGGGCTCGGCAACCGGGCGATCACGCCCGACGCCGTCGGACCGGACGCCATGCAGAGCGTGCTCGTCACGCGCCACCTGCGCGCGCAGCTGCCCGAGCAGTTCGGGCACTTTCGCTCCGTGGCGGCGCTGACACCCGGCGTGCTCGGCACAACGGGCGTGGAATCGGCCGAGCTCGTCCGCGCCATGACCGACCGCCTGCGCCCGGATGCCGTCATTGTGGTCGATGCGCTCGCCTGCGCCGAGCCGGAGCGCCTCGGCTGCACCGTCCAGCTCACCGACACCGGCATCACGCCCGGCAGCGGCGTCGGCAACGACCGCGCGGGGCTTGACCGCACCACGCTCGGCGTGCCGGTCGCGGCCATCGGGCTGCCGACGGTCATCGACGCGGGCAGCCTCACGGACGACCCGCGCGCCGAGCAGATGTTCGTCACGCCGCGCGACATTGACGCCGTCGTGCGCGACGCAGCCAAGCTCATCGGCTACGGCATCGACCTCGCGCTGCACGACGGTCTGACCGTGGCGGATCTCGACCTCCTGCTGTCGTGAGCCGTGTTTCACGTGAAACATTTCCCGCCGCGCTCGACATTGTTTCACGTGAAACATCACAAAAATTCGCCCCGACGCCCCCAAGCGGTTGAAAACGACGCCGCGCGCTGGTATAATAGCGGCAAACACAATTTAGGGAGGCAAATCATGGGCAAAATCATTGCCGTCGCCAACCAGAAAGGCGGAGTCGGCAAGACGACGACGTGCGTGAACCTGACCTGCGCGCTCAAAAAGCGCGGGCGGCGCGTGCTCCTCATCGACTGCGACCCGCAGGGCAACAGCACCTCCGGCATGGGCGTGGACAAGACCGTGACGCCCAATTGCTACGACCTGCTGATGAACGGTGCGGCCGCTGCCGACTGTATCCGCAGCACGAAATACGGCGACGTGCTGCCGGCAAATATGAATCTCTCCGGCTGCTCGGTCGAGCTCGTGGGCTCTACGCGGCGGGAATACATCATGAAAAACGCGCTCACTCCGGTGCAGGCGGACTATGACTTCATCCTCATCGACTGTCCGCCGTCGCTCGAGCTGCTGACGATCAATGCGCTCGTCGCAGCCGACAGCGTGCTCATCCCGGTGCAGTGCGAGTATTATGCGCTCGAGGGCATCGCCGATCTCATGCGCAGCATCAAAATGTGCAACAAGCGCCTCAATCCGGAGCTGAGCGTACAGGGCATCATCATGACCATGTATGACGGGCGCACGAAGCTGTCCGATCAGGTCGTGAACGAGGTGCGCAAATTCTTCGGCAAAAAGGTCTACAAGACCATGATCCCGCGCAACGTGCGCCTGTCCGAGGCGCCGAGCCACCGCAAACCCGCCATCGCCTACGACAAGGAGTCCAAGGGCGCGCGGGCGTATCTGCATCTGGCGGGGGAGCTCATCAAGCGCGAGGAAAAAGCGGCGAAGGCGGCGCAGGAAGCTGCGGCAGCGGCCGCAAAGGAGGCGGAACATGGGTAAAGACGGGAAGAAAGGTCTCGGCATGGGGCTCGGGGCACTGTTCGGGGAGGAATATCCGACCGCGCAGCCCGAGCGCGAGGAGACGGCGCCGGATCTGCTGCCGATCGAGAAGATCGAGCCGCGCGCCGACCAGCCGCGCAAGCGCTTTGATCCCGAGGCGCTGGAGATGCTCGCCGAGTCCATCCGCACCTACGGGCTCATCCAGCCGATCACGGTGCGGCCGCTCGACAGCGGCTTTTATCAGATCATCGCGGGCGAGCGCCGCTGGCGCGCCAGCCGCATGGCCGGGCTGAGGGAGGTGCCGGTGCGCATCCTCACGGCCGACGAGCAGCGCGCTATGGAGATGGCACTGGTCGAAAACCTGCAGCGCGAGGACTTAAACCCCATCGAAGAGGCCAAAGGCTACCGCGCCCTGCAGGACGTGTACGGCATGACGCAGGACGATGTGGCGCAGAGCGTGGGCAAGTCGCGCCCCGCCGTCGCCAATGCGACGCGGCTTCTGGCGCTGTCGGAGCAGGTCCTGAAGCTCGTCGAGGACGGGACGCTCTCGGCCGGCCACGCGCGCGCGCTGCTGCCGCTCAGCGATGCGCAGGTGCAGCTCGCCGCGGCGAAAACCGTCATCGAAAAGGGGCTCTCGGTGCGCCGCGCCGAGGCGCTGGCTGCGCAGCTTTTGAAGGAAACGCAGGGAAAAGCGGCAGCAAAGCCCGCCGGCGTCGATTATCTCGGCGAATGCGCGCGCCATCTTGAGCAGGTGCTCGGGCGCAAGGTGCGCATGACGCAGGGACGCAAGACCGGGCGCATCGAGCTGGAATACTACGACGCGGACGACCGCGAGGCGCTGCTGCAGGCGCTCGAGGGCATCGGCCGCAGAAACTGACACCAATTAGAACATTGAGGAGACAGAGACAACATGATTGACATTCGACTCATCCGTGAAAACCCCGAGCTCGTTCGGGAGAACATCCGCAAAAAATTTCAGGACGCAAAGCTGCCGCTCGTCGACGAGGTGATCGAGCTCGACAAGGCCAACCGCGCCGCCATCAACGAGGCGTCGAATCTGCGCGCCGAGCGCAACACCCTGTCGAAGCAGATCGGCATGCTCATGGGACAGGCGAAAAAAGACCCGTCCAAGCTCGCCGAGGCCGAGGCCGTCAAGGCGCAGGTCACCGCGCAGGCCGCGCGGCTCGCCGAGCTCGAGCAGCAGGAGGCCGAGCTCGAGGCCAAGATCCACAAGATCATGCTCACCATCCCGCAGATCATCGACCCGAGCGTGCCGCTCGGCCCGGATGACAGCTGCAACGTGGAGGTGCAGCGCTTTGGCGACGCCGTCGTGCCGGATTTCCCGATCCCGTACCACACGGAGATCATGGAGCGCTTTGACGGCATCGATCTCGACGCCGCGCGCCGCGTCTCCGGCAACGGTTTTTACTATCTCATGGGCGATATCGCGCGGCTGCACGAGGCCGTGCTGACCTATGCGCGCGATTTCATGATCGACAAGGGCTTTACCTACTGCATCCCGCCGTTCATGATCCACGGCAACGTCGTCGAGGGCGTCATGAGCCAGACGGACATGGACGCCATGATGTACAAGATCGAGGGCGAGGATCTCTATCTGATCGGCACGAGCGAGCACTCCATGATCGGCCGCTACATCGACCAGATCCTCACCGAGGATCAGCTCCCGCAGACGATGACGTCCTATTCGCCCTGCTTCCGCAAGGAGAAAGGCGCGCACGGCATCGAGGAGCGCGGCGTGTACCGCATCCACCAGTTTGAAAAGCAGGAGATGATCGTCGTCTGCCGCCCGGAGGAGAGCATGGACTGGTACGAGAAGCTCTGGCGCTATTCCGTCGAGCTATTCCGCAGCATGGACATTCCGGTGCGCCAGCTCGAGTGCTGCTCCGGCGACCTCGCCGACCTGAAGGTCAAGTCCTGCGACATCGAGGCGTGGAGCCCGCGCCAGCAGAAGTATTTTGAGGTCTGCTCCTGCTCGAATCTCGGCGACGCGCAGGCACGCCGCCTGCACATCCGCATCAAGGGCAAGGACGGCAAGAATTACCTCGCCCACACGCTCAACAACACCTGCGTCGCCCCGCCGCGTATGCTCATCGCGTTCCTTGAGAACAACCTGCAGCCCGACGGCAGCGTCGTCATCCCCGAGGTGCTGCGTCCCTACATGGGCGGCAAGGAAGTCCTTGTGCCGAAGCACTGAGGATGCGCAGCGCGCAGCAGCATAGAGATAATAGAAAAATGGAGGCAGCATCATGAAAAAGCCCGGTTGGCTCGATGAATTCAAGACATTTATCTCGCGCGGCAACGTCATTGACCTGGCAGTCGGCGTCGTTGTCGGCGGCGCGTTCACGGCCATCGTCACCGCGCTCGTCAACGATATCATCAACCCACTCATCTCACTCATCATCGGCGGACTGGATTTCTCCGGCGTGACCGTCGGCGTGTTCCCGATCGGCGATCTGATCATGGCGATCATCAATTTCCTGTGCATTTCGTTCGTCGTGTTCTGGATGGTGAAGATCATCAACCGCTTCAACCGCAAAAAGGCGGACGAAGCCGAGCCTGAGCCGGAAGCCCCTGCTGAGCCCACGACGGAGGAGCTGCTGGCGGAGATTCTTGCCGAGCTCAAGATCAGAAACAGCCGTGCCGCCGCAGCACAAACGCTCGACGATGCGGAAGAGGAAGAATATTCCACCTCTGAGCGCTAAAAAAGTACTTGACACCTCGGGGCTTATATGTTATAGTATATAAGCCTTGAGGGGTCAATTGTATATCGCGGAGTGGAGCAGTTCGGTAGCTCGTCGGGCTCATAACCCGGAGGTCGCAGGTTCAAATCCTGTCTCCGCAACCAGATTAAGTGGATGCAACGGATTTTCGTTGCATCCACTTTTGTTTTTGGCAAAGCTATGCTACAATGTGTTACAAAAGAGAACAGAGGTGTCTTTATGACTTTGCCTGATGCTAAAAAAGCAGCGCGGGAAATCGCCGGCGCGGATATGCACGTTGTTTCCTACCGCAATGTGTGGGGATTCTTTGGTTCCTCCGATCGTGAGCTGCAAGCAGTCTTTATCACCAAAGACAACGTCAGCACAGAACGCTCCGGCATCTTTTTGGACAAAGGCGAGGAAGGCCGTTTCACAGAGTACGCAACCGGCAAAAGCGTGCCTGCAAATGCTGTTTTTAGCAAAGCCTTTTTCGATGAGGATCCCGTTCTTTTCGCAGAGTGCGATCCGGCATCCATGCCCGCCGCTGACAGAATAGAATCTCTGCTTCAAGAGAGCGAAAAACGGTTAACAGCGCATGGGCTGCCTGCGGGCGCGTTGGTGATGCTGTATGATATCGCCAATTGTGCGGATGACGAAGCTGCGGCGCTGCTGCGTCTCACCGTTTTGAGAAACTATCTCATTCGGACAGAGAAACGGATTTCAGCAGAAGAGTTTTCCTATATGTGTCAGGAGCTGCTTGGCATCTGAGTTTTAACAACCAGCACGCAGCCCCTTTCCCGGAGCAGGTTTCCGCCTGCTCCGTTTTTCATCCGCGAAGTCCGCGTCCCGCGGGAGTGAACCGCAAGTTCCATGACAATCCGGCGGCTGCGCGGTACAATCGGGTCAGAAAACAACCTGAAAGACAGAGGTGACGACCCGATGAATCTGAAAGAAGCATTCCGCTATCAAAACAAGCTCCAGTCCTTCCTGGACGAAGCGCAGAGCATCCTCGACCGTGACGCCAACATCACGAAGGTCGAAAACACCTACCTGCGCCGCAAGGTCATGGCCGAGGCGGAGGACGAGACCGTTGCTGCCGTGCCGGAAACGGAGTATTACGAGCAGATCACGGACATTGCCCGTTTCCTTCTGCACCTGCTCGACGAGAAGGAGACGCTCAGCGCCGCCATCCGCACGGCAAAGGATGCGCTGGACATCGACATGGACAGCGAGGTCAGCCTCAACGCCGCGCGTCAGAGCGTTGCCCGCACCTTCCGGCACATGAACGACCTGCGCTGCTGCGAGCAGACGATCCCCAACGGCGGCAGCGGCTACCGCTTCAACGCCGACGGCAATCAGATCACCTACCGCTGCGACGTGCGGCGCGTGACCACGATCAACTACGACCGGAAGGTCATCCGTGCCGCCCTCACGAAGCTCGACCGGCGCGCGGACGAGACCTCGGCCCGGATCGACCTGTGTCTGGTCACGTCCGACGTGGCATACACGCCGCCCTTTGACGTGAACGCCAGCTTTGCCGAGGCGTTTGCGCTCTACACCGGAAAAGCCGAGGCATAACGCCCCGGCGCAGACCGGCTGTTTTGGGTGCGGCAAGCCAAGAGCAAGCGGATGCCGGTTCAGGTGCAGATGAACGATAACGCTGCACAATTGCAAACGGAAACGACCCCGAGCGGCTCGCTCAGCGAGCCTTTCTATTGAATTGGAAAGGACAGCGCCCGGCTTCTCGTCCGGCGTCAAACGCACAGACGTCAAACCCGTTTTTCGCGCAGACACCCATGCCCGCTTCCGAACTGACATCTCCCTCGTGCGGCAGGCAAGCCGTCCTCGACTTTGACGAGAAAAGAAAAACTATGTGTGATCTCCTTTCCCGCGCGCAGCGACCGGCCGTGACCTGTCACGCCGCCGGCCGTGCGCCCGGGGCAAATGGCGGAAGCTGCATCGGACGCTTGCCGCATCCAAAACGGCCGGTCAGAAAACAGTGTGAGCAGCAGGTCTCGGCCTGCTGCTCACAAACGATATCGGGATCTCCGGCGACGGGGATGAGGATCTGCTCCAGCGACACCTCCAGCAGCGCACCGAGCGCGTACAGATTGTCGACCGTCGGCAGGGTCTCCCCCTTTTGCCATTTGTAGATCGCCCGCGGCTCGGCAAAGCCGAAATAGCTTTGCAGGTCGCGCACCGTCAGGCCGCGCGCCATGCGCAGGCGGCGGATGTTGTCCCCCGTGGCGGCAAGGTCGATCACGGGGTATGCTTTCAGGGTCATTCAGGTCGCCTCCTCAAAGAGTAATATTGTAAAATACCAGAGACGGCGCGAAAAAGCAAGCCCTGATTTTGAAACGGAGGAACAGTGACAGAGATCCGTTCCCTTATGGAGACCATATGCAGCAGCAGAAAGGAGCTGAGAGGTAACATGGATTCCACGCCGATGGCAAAGCGCAGCAAGCGCGCGCAGCGTGAGCACTATGCCGCAAAGCGCGGCTCATGGAACGGCCTCTCCCCGGTCACCCGGGTCGTTCAGAGCAAAAAGACCTACGACCGAAACCGCGTGAAACGAGAAGCCCGCCGCGCAAATGACATATGAAGTCTCCATAGCGCATCGGAAAAGCCAAAAGCCGCCGGCGAGAGCCGGCGGCTTTGCTGTCGCTGGGATCGATTTGCCCCGCGCCGATCTCCCCTGTCGGCGCGGGCGCATCCCCTTTTTAAATACGGAAAAGCATCGGAAGGGCTTGCTAAAAGTTAGACGAGATGGTAAAGTGGGGTTTGTATGTGCCAATTTGCCGGGACACCGGCGGGCAGCCGTGCGCGTGGGAAGCGCCGTCTGCCGGAAAGGGGAACAAAGAAGATGGGTTATCTGAAATATCTCAAGCTCATGAACCGCATGAACGCCGTCACGCAGGTGCCGCAGCCGCCGGTGCCGCAGTTTGAAAAGTTCTGCAGGCTGTTCGTGACCGACGAGGAATACGACATCATGATGGGCATGAAGCTGCGCGGCAACACCGAGGCGGAGCTGCGCGCGCTCTACACGGGCAGCGACTGGGCCGGCACGCTCTACGATATGTGCCGCAAGGGCTTCCTGCTCAAGATCTACGACGGGCCGGAGCCGACGTTCGACCTCGCGCCGATGCTGCCGGGCTGGTTTGAGTTTCCGCTCTCGACGGGCGAGGACAATGAGACGCTGCAAAAGGCGTCGGAGCTGTTCACCTCGGCCATCAACATGGTCACCACACTCAACGTTGAGCCGCTACGCACGGGCTACGCCGTCATGAACAATCTCAACAAGCTCAAGGGCGACAAGGGTCACATGGAGGTCGCGCTCCCGCTCGAGGGCAAGGCCGCCGGCAAGGTCGTGCACGTGGACCGCAAGCTCTCCAACGACACGACGAGCGTCGTGCCGAGCTACCAGCTCGAGGCGTATCTCGACAGCCTCCCGGACGACGCGCCCATCAGCGTCATGCACTGCTTCTGCCGCAACATCCGCCGCAGAGAGGGCATGCAGCCCAAGCACCCCACGCCGGATGAGGTCTGCCTGTGCGTCGGCAACATCGCCAAGCAGATCATCGAGTACGGCGTCGGCCGCCAGGTCAGCAAGGCCGAGGCGCGCCAGATCCTCGTCGACTGCGAGAAGAAGGGCTGCGTGCATCAGGTGTTCCACTACGCCTGCAACATGGACGAGGAGACGACCGCCATCTGCAATTGCGACACGCAGTGCTGCGAGATGCTCGGCTCGTACACGCGCGGCGGCATGCAGCCGCTGTATATGCGCGCGCACGCAAAGCCCGTCATCGTCCACCCCGAAAACTGCAACGGCTGCAACATCTGCAACCACTTCTGCCCGACCGTGGCCACCGGCTTCAACGCGCAGACCGGCAAGGTGTTCGTGGAGTATCAGCGCTGCATCGGCTGCGGCGTGTGCGTCACGAAGTGCCCGAAGGACGTGCGCAAGATGGTCGACGGCGACCGCGTGCTCTTCTGCAAGCCGCTCAAGAAGTCGCTCGTGCGCGAGCGCAACGTCCGCCGCCAGCCGAAGAAGAACTGAATGCACGAGGCGGCCATTGCCAAAGAGGTCTTTGACATCGCGCAGCAGGCGATGACGGAAAACGGCCTCACGCGCCTCACGCGCGTCGTCATGGACATCGGCGCGTATTCCGCCGTTGTGCCCGAGCAGCTGCAGCTCGTGTTTCAGATCGCGGTGCACAACACCGCCATGGATGGCTGCGCGCTCGAGATCCATGATCTGCCCGGCGAGCTGGGCATGTATGTGCGCACGATCGAGGGCGAATAGACTGTCAAAAAGTGTTACTTTTTGACAAAGGGGATTTGCGGCCTGACTGCAGCGCGCACGTTTGCAGGCCGAGCGGTATTTTCTCCGGCGACATGTGCGGCGGAGAAAATGATTGGACTTTCTTTCGCCGCTGCGGCGGCGAAAGGCTACGAGGTTTTTGATAAACTGACGCCCGCAGGGACAAAAATCCCTGCGGGCGTGTTTTGTGGGTTGTTCTGTGCTTTAGATGTAGAAGGCCGGCTCCTTGCGCCCGGCGCAGTATTTTTTCACCGTCGCGGCGGCAGCCAGCCGCAGCGGCAGCGGCACGCTGCGCGCCGTCTGCGGGCAGATCTGGATGCAGCGCATACAGGAGATGCACTTGCGCTTGTCGACCTTTTTCGGCGCGTCCTTCGGGATCGCTCCGGCGGGGCAGTTGTCCGCGCACAGACCGCAGCCGATGCAGCGCAGACCGGCGGTCGGCTTGAGCGGCAGACCGTTGTAGTCACAGTAGGGCGTCTTTCCGGGCACGGTGATCCCGGCAGGCGCGTCCTCGGCGAGCTTGGACGCGAGCTGCGCACAAAACGCCGCAATCTTTGCGCGGTCGGATGCGTCCGGACGCCCGGCGGCAATGTCGGTGTTGATCGAGTGCGGCGCGATGATCTCCGCCGCCGCCGTCACGCGAAAGCCCAGCGGGGCGAGCGTGTCGCGCATCTCCAGCAGCGCATCGTCCACGGCGCGGTTGCCGAACACGGCCACGAGCGTGACCGGGGTGTCCGCTCCGCGCAGGGCGCGCACGCGCGCAAGGCACGGCTCAGGCACGCGCCCGCCGTAGACCGGGAAGAACAGCAGCAGACGGTCGTCGGCGGTGAAGGTTTTTGCCTCGGCGTGTACGGTGATGTCGGTGCAGGCGTCCGGCGCGCCGAGCTGCTCGGCGAAGAGCCCGGCGACGGTCTTTGTACCGCCCGTGGGACTGAAGAAATACAGGTGCAGATTGTGCGGTTGCATGGCATGACCTCCCGTTGTGTTGTGTTTGTGTTCGTGTAGTTTCATCATAGCAAATGCCGCGCGCGATTGCAACCGCCGCGTCAGTACAGCTGCAGCCCGGACAGATAGCCGTCCAGCCGGGACAGCCGCTGCGGCGGCGAAAGGCTGCGAGGTTCTTTGACAAGCCGGGACCCTGCCGCAGGTGCGGCAGGGTCTGTTGCAGTTTTTGCGCCGATGCGCTATACTGGCAGCAGCAACACGAAAGGAGGCGGCCGCCGTGCGCGAATCCGCAACGAAAAAAGTGATCGCTGAGAGCCTCAAGCGCCGCATGCTCCGGCACAATCTGACGGACATCACCGTGACCGACCTGTGCACGGACGCGGAGATCAACCGCCGCACGTTCTACCGGCACTTCACGGACAAGTACCAGCTCGTGACGTGGATCTACGAAAACGGCTTCCAGAAGGCGATCGGCGACGATGAGCCGGGGCTGTTCGACCTCTTCGGCCGCGTGTGCACGTATCTGTATGCCGACCGCGCGTTTTACGCCCGCGCACTCACGTTCACGGGGCAAAACTCGTTCCGCGACTTTCTCTGCGGCCGGCTGCATCCGTATTTGCAGAAGGATTTTTCCGACCTTTTTTCCAATCCGCAGACCGAGGCGTTCATGTCCGGGAAGATGTCGAACGTCGTCATCGACATCGTGCAAAACTGGCTCGAGCAGCCGGATTGCCCACCGCCGGAGGAGTTCGCGCCGTGGGCGCTGAACCTGTGGCGGAGCATTATGGGGCGCTGGAAAGACCTCGGCGATGCGTGGGAGCACACTCTAGACCACAAAAACGCATAAGTGAGGCAAAAAGCCACAGGACTCCGGTTCTGTGGCTTTTCTTGTGGCACAAATTGTTCTATGCTTACCTCACCCCCTAATTGGATGTGCGCAGGCGCGGAGAGCGTTGTTCCGGTCTTTCATGGTGCTTCTCCACCCGTTGCGCGACGGCTGCCTGCGCCTCCAACTTCGTCCTTTCTGCGGATCGGAAGATCCCGCGTTTCTTTGATAGCAAGCGCCCCGTGCTGTATCAGCAGCACGGGGCGCTCTGTTGTCAAAAAGTAATACTTTTTGACAAAGGGGTTTGCAGTCTGCTGCGCGCATAATTTGTGCGCCGCCGGCGCACAAATTCCACACTTGCAGCCTGAGAAGTATTTTCTTCGCCGCACATGTCGCCGAAGAAAATGATTGGACTTTCTTTGCGCCTGCGGGCGCAAACTCTACGAGGTTTTTGACAAGCTGAAAACCGCCTCTGTTCGTTGAGCAGAGGCGGTTTTTCTGCAGCTGCGCTCACACCAGAAACGGCGAGCGCATATAGCGCTTGCGCAAAAAGATGTTGCCGCCCTTCGGCGGACCGACCTGCGTGAAGCCGGCGGCCTCGAACATCTCGAGCGCGATGCGGTTGGTGTGATACACGTGCGTGACGACCTGCTCAAACGACTGCGCCGCCGCCAGCTCCTCCACGGCGCGCAGCATGGCCTTGCCCCAGCCGTGCCCGCGGCAGGCGGGATAGACGAAAAAGTCGTTGATGAACACCGTCTCGGGCTCGGTCGTGTCGCACCAGAGCTCGCCCACGGTCTCGCCGCCGGACTCGGCCGCCAGCAGATAGTTGCGCGGCGTGTCCGTCCCCTGCGGCAGCATCTCATCGAGCGCGCCCTGCGCCTCGGTGAGCGCGTGCTCCTGCGTATCCGTCGCGCGGGCGAAGAGCAGCTCCTGCGCATAGCGCGCGATGTTGCGCTGCCGGAACGACGCAAATTCCTCTGCGCGCAGCACGCGCAGATCCACATTTTGTCCCATAAATGACCTCCTGTTACGCCTCGGGCTGGATCATGCGCCGCGCGTTGACCGGCGTCAGCAGATCGCCGTACAGATCCCGCAGCAGCAGCAGTGCCACCGGCGTGATGTCCTCCGTGCTCTGGCAGGGGTGCAGATACAGCGCCGCCGGCTGCCCGTTCCAGCGGAAGCGAAAGCCCGTGTCGCGGTAGCCATTTTCCCGGAGCATCCGCTCACGCTCGGCCAGCGCCGCGCACGTGCGGCTCTGGCAATAGAGCACGCCCCTTTTGCCGGCATAGCAGCGCGCGACAAGCTCCGCCGCCACGCGCCCAAGCAGCTGCCTGCGCAAAAACGGATAGATCGTCAGCATGTGCACCAGCACATAGCCATACGGGGAGCACACCGTCACGAGCGCATAGCCCGCCTCGCGCTGATCGTCCGACCGGAAGAGCAGCAGCTCCATGCGCCGGCGCACCATCGCCGTGGCGATCACGGCCTGCGGCAGCAGCTCAGGCGCGGCAAACTCGCGCTTCATGTCCGGATACAGGCGCACGAGATCCTTGAGCCTGCCCCGTTCAAGGTGGAGCTTGCGGATCGGCGGCATATGCAGCAGCAGCTCCTCCAGTCCGAAGAGGCGCTCTCCGGCGTCCCATGTTTCGTTTGGCTCGCGCGCCGGGTTTTTCTCCCGCGGCGGCAGATGGACGATCTTCGGCTCTGTCATGCAAACTTCTCCCTTTGCGCGACGGCCAGCGCGTCGCAGCGGTTGTTGTACACATTATCGGCGTGCCCCTTGACCCAGACAAACTGCACCTTGTGCGTCTGCAGCAGGGCGTCGAGCGTCTGCCAGAGGTCGGCGTTTTTCAGCTCGCCCTCCTTGCGCCGCCAGCCCTTCTGCTTCCAGCCGCGCAGCCAGCCGAGGTTGATGGCGTTGGCCAGATACTGACTGTCCGTATACAGCGTCACCTGACACGGCTCGCGCAGGCTCTGCAGCGCGGTGATCGCGCCGAGTAGCTCCATGCGGTTGTTCGTCGTGGACGGTTCGCCGCCGGAGAGCTCGCGCTCATGCGCGCCGTATTTCAGGATCGCGCCCCAGCCGCCGGGACCGGGGTTGCCGGAGCAGGCCCCGTCGGTGTAGATGATGACCTGCTTCATGCCTCGGTCTCCCCGGCAGGCGCGTCCTCGCTCTCGGCGCGGTCGGTGAGTGCCACGGAGATGACCCGCGCACCCTCGGACAGGCGCATGATGCGCACGCCCTGCGTCGCACGGCCGAGCTCGGAGATGCCGGCGGCCTCCATGCGGATGATGACGCCGTCGTCCGAGACGACAAGCACGTCGTCACTGTCCTGCACGACTTTGACCGCCGCGACCGGACCGGTCTTGTCGGTGATGTTGTAGTTTTTCATGCCCGAGCCGCCGCGGTGCTGCGGCTCCTCGCCGCCGCGGATATACTCAGACGCCGGGGTACGCTTGCCGTAGCCGTGCTCGGTGATGGACAGCACGCTCGCATCCGGCTGCGCGATCTCCGCGCCGACGACCCAGTCGCCGTCCTTGAGGCGGATGCCGCGCACGCCGACGGCCTCGCGGCCCATCGGGCGCACGTCCGTCTCGGCAAAGCAGATGGCCTGCCCGTTGTGCGTGGCCATGAGGATGTTCTGCTCCCCATCGGTGCGCATGACGTTGATGAGCTCATCGCCCTCGTCGAGCGTGAGCGCGCGGATGCCGCTCGTGCGGATGTTGCGCAGCGCCGAGAGCGCCATGCGCTTGACCGTGCCGCTGCGCGTGGCAAAGACGAGGAACGAATCGTCGTCCATCTCGCGCACGTGCAGCATAGCGCTGACCTTCTCGTCCTTTTCCACCTGGATGAAGTTGACGATGTTCACGCCGCGCGCGGTGCGTCCGGCCTCTGGGATGAGATAGCCCTTCTTGCGGTAGCAGCGGCCGCGGTCGGTGAAGAAGAGAATGTAGTCATGGGTCGAGGCGGTAAAGACAGTCTCGACATAGTCCTCGTCGCGCAGCGTCGCCGCGCGCACGCCCTTGCCGCCGCGCTTTTGCGCGGTGTACTCGTCGACGGGCACACGCTTGATGTTGCCGCCGTGCGAGAGCGTGAACACACACTGCTCCTCCTCGATGAGGTCCTCGATGTCGATGTCGTCCTCGATGTCCTGGATCTCGGTCTTGCGCGCGTCGCCGTACTTGTCGCGGATGGCGATGAGCTCGTCGCGCAGCACGCCCTTGACCTTTTCGGGATCTGCGAGCAGCTCGCGGAAGTAGGCGATGCGCTGCTCGAGCTCGTCATATTCGTTTTGCAGCTTCTCGCGCTCGAGACCCTGCAGGGCCTTGAGGCGCATATCGAGGATGGCCTGTGCCTGCACCTCGGAGAGGCTGAAGCGCTGCATGAGGTTTTCCTTGGCGTTATCATAGCTCTCGCGGATGATGCGGATGACCTCGTCGATGTTCTCCTCGGCGATGAGCAGACCCTCGAGCAGATGTGCGCGCTCGAGCGCTTTCTTGAGGTCGAACTTCGTGCGCCGGACGATGATCTCCTCCTGGAAGGTGAGATACTCGTCGAGAATGTGCCGCAGGGACAGGATCTTCGGCTGCGACTGGTTGTCGACCAGCGCGAGCATATTCACGGCGAACGTGGTCTGCATCTGCGTCTGGGCAAAGAGGCGGTTGAGCACGACCTGCGTGTTGGCGTCCTTCTTGAGCTCGATGACGATGCGCATACCGTTACGGTCGGACTCGTCGCGCAGGCCGGAGATGCCGTCGAGCTTCTTGTCGCGCACCTGCTCGGAGATGTTCTGGATGAGCTGGCGCTTGTTGACCTGATACGGAAGCTCGGTCACGATGATGCGGATGCGGTCGTGTCCCCACGTCTCGGTCTCGGTGCGGGCGCGCACGACGACGCGGCCGCGGCCGGTGGCGTAGGCCGCGCGGATGCCGCTGCGGCCGACGATGATGCCCCTGGTCGGGAAGTCCGGGCCCGTGACGTGCTGCATAAGATCGCTGAGCGTGGCGTCCGGATTCTCGAGCACGCACACGCAGGCGTTGATGACCTCGGTGAGGTTGTGCGGCGGGATATTCGTCGCCATGCCGACGGCGATGCCCGAGCTGCCGTTGACGAGCAGGTTCGGGAAGCGGCACGGCAGCACGCGCGGCTCGCGGCGGGTCTCATCAAAGTTCGGGTCCCAGTCCACGGTGTCCTTGTCGATGTCGCGCAGCATTTCGTTGGCAATCTTCGACAGGCGCGCCTCGGTGTATCGGTAGGCGGCCGGGGGGTCGCCGTCGACAGAGCCGAAGTTGCCGTGACCGTCGACGAGCATATAGCGCATGGAGAAATCCTGCGCCAGACGCACCATCGCGTCATACACGGACGCGTCGCCGTGCGGATGATACCGGCCGAGCACGTCGCCGACGCAGGTGGCGGATTTTTTGAAGGGCTTGTCCGAGGTCAGGTTGTCCTCGTACATGGCGTAGAGGATACGCCGGTGCACGGGCTTGAGACCGTCGCGCACATCCGGCAGCGCACGTCCGACGATGACGGACATGGCATACTCGATGTAAGAGGTCTGCATCTCATGGACGAGCTCGCTTTGAATGATCTTCTGGTCGGGATAGAGGATGTCCTCCCGTTTATAGTCCTTGGCCATGGCTGCACACCTCCTTAAATGTCAATGTTGACCGCGTACTTGGCGTTTTGCTCGATGAACGCCTTGCGCGGCTCGACCTTTTCGCCCATGAGCACGGTGAACACCTCGTCGGCGTGCACGGCGTCCTCGAGCGTGATCTGCTTGAGCGTGCGGGTCTCGGGGTTCATGGTCGTCTCCCAGAGCTCGTGCGGGTCCATCTCGCCGAGACCCTTGAAGCGGTTGATGTCGATCTTCGCGTTCGGGTTGTCGCCGCGCATCTCGGCGGAGATGCGGTCGCGCTCCTCGTCGGAGAAGGCGACGCGCGACGTCTTGCCGCGGTTGAGCTTATACAGCGGCGGGATGGCGGAGTAGACATAGCCGCCGTCAATGAGCGGACGCATGAAGCGGAAGAAGAACGTCAGCAGCAGCGTGCGGATATGGCTGCCGTCAACATCGGCATCGGCCATGATGATGACCTTGTGATAGCGGAGCTTTTGGATGTCAAACTCCTCGCCGAGTCCCGCGCCGAGCGCCGTGATGACGGGGGTGAGCTTGTCGTTGCCGTAGACCTTGTCGGCGCGCGCCTTTTCGACGTTGAGCATCTTGCCCCAGAGCGGCAAGATCGCCTGAAAGCGCGAGTCGCGTCCCTGCGTGGCAGAGCCGCCTGCACTGTCGCCCTCGACGATGTAGAGTTCGGTCAGTGAGGGGTCGCGGTCGTTGCAGTCGCGCAGCTTGTCGGGCATATTGAAGCCCTCGAGCCCGTTTTTGCGGCGGATATTTTCGCGCGCGCGGCGGGCAGCCTCGCGGGCGCGCGAGGCCGTGAGCGCCTTTTCGATGATCGTGCGGCCGACGGCGGGGTTCTCCTCCAGAAACTGCGACAGGCGGTCAAAGACGACCGAGTCGACGAGCGCGCGCATTTCGGAGTTGCCGAGCTTGGCCTTCGTCTGCCCCTCGAACTGGGGGTTGGTGAGCTTGACGGAGATAACCGCTGTGAGACCCTCGCGGCTGTCCTCGCCGGAGATGCTGTCGCCCTCCTTGAGGATGCCGCTCTTCTTGCCGTAGGAATTGAGCGCGCGGGTGAGCGCGGCCTTGAAGCCGGTCTCGTGCATGCCGCCCTCCGGCGTGTGGATGTTGTTGGCAAAGGACACGATGACCTCGTTGTAGCCGTCGTTATACTGCAGCGCGATCTCGCACATGGAGTCGCTGCGCTCGCCGGACATATAGATGGCCTCGGGGTGCAGCGCGGTCTTGTTGCGGTTGATGAAGTCCACGAACTCGCGGATGCCGCCCTCGTAGCACATCGACTCGCTCACGGGCTCTTCGCCGCGCAGGTCGGTGATCGTGATGCGCAGGCCGGCGTTGAGAAACGCCTGCTCGCGCATGCGCACGTGCAGCGTCTCATAGTCATAGACCGTGTCCTCGAACATAACAGGGTCGGGCTTGAAGCGCACGGTCGTGCCGGTGTGGTCGGTCTCGCCGACGACGGTCATGGCCTGCGTCGTCTCGCCGCGGGAAAACTTCATCTGATAGATCTTCCCGTTTTTGTGCACGTTCACTTCCAGCCACTCGGACAGGGCGTTGACGACCGAGGCGCCCACGCCGTGCAGGCCGCCGGAGACCTTATAGCCCCCGCCGCCGAACTTGCCGCCCGCGTGCAGCACCGTGAACACGACCTCAAGCGCGGACTTGCCCGTCTGCGGCTGCACGTCCACGGGGATGCCGCGGCCGTTGTCGCTCACGCAGATGATGTCGCCCGGCTCGATGGTCAGCTCGATGTGGCTGCAGTAGCCCGCGAGCGCCTCGTCGATGGAGTTGTCGACGATCTCATACACGAGGTGGTGCAGACCGGACGACGACGTCGAGCCGATGTACATACCCGGACGCTTGCGCACGGCCTCCAGACCCTCGAGCACCTGGATCTGGCTGGCGTCATATTTTTGTGTGATCTTGTCTGTGATATCTGGCATGGATTTGCTTCCTTCCGTACAGCGCCGCGGTCAGAGATTTTCCAGTCCGCTGGCCTTGCTGCGTTTATATAGTGTTGCGGTGTTGAGCTGTGACAGATAGCAGGTCTGCCCGCTGCCGAGCGAGCAGAGCACGAACGCCTTGGGCAGCTCGTCTCCGGCGGCGTTTTCCACCTGACCGGCCTGTTCCCATTTTTCCAGCGTCTCGCGCGTGCGGTGCGACCATGTGGCGGTGTCCATGTCGAACACGCCGAGCACGCTCTTTTGCAGCGCGATGACCTGATTGCCGAGGTGCAGATACATCAGCGGATCCCCCCGTTTGCGACCGTGAGCACGCGGCCGCCGGTGCGTTCGGCGATGCGCGCGTCCTCGCAGCAGGTGATGAGCGTCTGCCCGCCGCCGATGCGGTTGAGCACGAACGCCTGCCGCTGTGCGTCGAGCTCGGAGAGCACGTCGTCGAGCATGAGCACGGGATATTCGTCAAACTCGTCGTGGAAGATCTCCCGCTCGGCGAGCTTGAGCGACAGTGCCGCCGTGCGCGTCTGCCCCTGCGAGGCGAAGGCGCGCGCCGGCTGGCCGTTGATGTCGATGAGCAGATCGTCCTTGTGTGCGCCGGTCAGACACTGGCCGCTGTCGAGCTCGGCGCGGCGGTGCTGCTCCTGATGGTCGCACAGGGCGTAGTAGATCTCCTTTTCCGTGCCGAGGGCATCGGTCACGGTGCTGACCGTGCGGTAGGCAAGCGCCAGCTTGTCGCGCCCGCCGGAAAAGTCGGCGTGGATGGGCGCGGCCGCGATGTTCAGGCGCGAGGCGTAGGCCGCGCGGTAGCGGATGAGCTTTGCCGAGACACGGCACATCTGGTCGGAAAAATCGTCAAGCGTGTCGAGCAGCGACGGCTTTTCGTGCCAGTCGCGCAAAATTGCGGATTTCTGGTCATACAGGCGGCCGTATTCGGCCAGCAGCGCGCCGTATTTCGGCCGCAGCTGGCTGATGGCCATGTCCATCATGCGCCGGCGGGCAGCCGGCCCGTCGCGGATGATGTTCAGATCGTCCGGGCAGAAGAGCACGGCGGCAAAGTTCCCCGCGAGCTCGGCGGCGGTTTTTTTCACGCCGTTTTGCCAGATCTGCTTGCGCTGCCCCTGCCGGAGCACGACGCGCACGGTCTGCTCCCGCCCGAAGGCGTAGACGTCCGCAAGCACCTCCGCGCTCGTGTAGCCGAAGCCGATAAGCTCCCTGTCAAAGCGGGTGCGAAAGCTCTTGCCGCCCGTGAGCAGGTACACCGCCTCAAGCAGATTCGTCTTGCCCTGCGCATTTTCGCCGGTGATGACGTTCGTGCCGGGCGAAAACTCCGCCGCGGCGAATGCATAGTTGCGCCAGCCGTTGAGCGCGATCCTGCGCACGATCATTGCGCGCTCTGTACCTGCAGCGTGTGCCCGGCGAAGGTCACGGTGTCGCCCGGGCGGATCTTTTTGCCGCGCATCGTGCACGTCTCGCCGTTGACGGCGACCATGCCGTCGGTGATGACCTGCTTTGCCTCGCCGCCGGTCGCCGTGAGGGCGGCAAACTTCAGCAGCGCGTCGAGCTTGATGAATTCCGTTTCGATCGTGATCGTTTCCATAGTTCTCACTCCGGTCACTGTCCGGCGCGCAGACGCACCGGCAGCACCATATATACAAAGTTGTCGCTTCCGTCCGCCGGCACGAAGATGCACGGGCTCGAGCCGGTGTTGAGGCAGACGTTGAGCTCGTCCGCCGGCGCCGCCTTGAGCGCGTCGGACAGGTAGTGGTCGTTAAAGCCGATCTCGAGATCGCCGCCGTCGCCCTCGCACGGGCAGGAATCGGCCGCCTTGCCGAGCGGCGTCGTGCACACGAAGTCGATGGCGTCCTTGCGGAAGGTCAGGCGCAGGGGGGCGTTGTTCTTGCTGTCGACGATGAGCGACACGCGCTCGACCACGTCGAGCAGATCCGTGCGCGCGGTCTTGACCGTGATGCGGAACGACTCCGGGATCGCCTTCTTATAATTGAGGAAGTCGCCCTCCAGCCGGCGCGAGAGGATGACGGTGCTGCCGACGGTGAACGAGATGTGCTTGCTGCCGACGGACATCTTGACGCGCTCGTCGCTGTCGCCGCACAGACGCTCCAGATCGCTCAGCGCCGTGCCCGGCACGATGAAGCTGCAGTCGTCGCCATAGCCCTCAACGGGCTCGCGGCGCAGCGCCAGACGGTAGCCATCGACGGAGACCATGGTCAGCTCGTTGTGCGCGATCTCAAAGAGCGTGCCCATGTAGACCGGGCGGCTCTCGTTCGTGCTCACGGCGAAGGAGCACTCGTTGATCATCTTCTTGAGCAGATCCTGCGGCAGGGACACGCCGTTTTCGGCCTCCACGCTCGGCAGGTCGGGATAATCCTCCGCACTCATGCCGACGAGGTTGAAGGCCGAGCGGCCGCACCTGACGGTGACCGTGCCGTTTTCGGCCTCGACGGTGACGATGCCGTCGGGCATACGGCGCAGCATCTCGCAAAACAGGCGCGCGCCGACGAGCACGCTGCCCGGTTCGGGGATGTCTGCTTCCATGTTGGTGTAGATGGCCTTTTTCAGGTCATAGCCGGTGATGCGCAGATCCGCACCTGCCTCGAGCAGCAGGCCCTCGAGCGCGGCGATCGGGCTCTTGGGTGCGGCGGCGCGGGCTGCGGATGCTGCAGCCTGCTGCAGAACGTACTTGTCACAGGAAAATTTCATGAGCGGCCTCCTTAATCAGAAACGTTTCGTCTATTCGAAAGATAGAAAGCATATTTTTAGTAGTAGTAGTAGAGCTGTTCGTTTGGTGGAAAACCGGTCTGAGCCGTTGCGGCGTCTGAAAAACCGGTGTTGAAAAAATTGTGGAAAGGTTGGTAACTTATAAACTCCCAGAATCAGGCAAATTTAACGTCCACAGCTTTCCACACGTTCTCCACGTTAGGATAACAGCGATGTGTGGAAAACGGCGTCAGTTTTTCGAGTTGATGTTGCTCGTAATGTCGCGCACGGTGGCGGAGATATCGGGGTCGGACTTGAGCAGCTCCTCGACCTTGCGGATGGAGCTGAGCACGGTCGCGTGGTTGCGGCCGCCGAACTCCTCGCCGATCTCCTTGAGGGGGAGATTCGTGAGATTGCGCATGAGGTACATGGCGATCTGGCGGGCCATGGCGGTCTTTTTGTTGCGGCTCTGTCCGCGCAGGTCCGCGCCGCTGAGCTGGAACGAGCGCGCGGACTCCTCAATAATGACGTCCGGCGTGGGGATGTACGTGCCGGTGCGGATGACGTCCTTGATGGCGCGCTTGACGGAGTCGACCGTGATCGTGTCGTCAAGAATGTCGCGGTAGGCGGTCAGGCGCTTGACGACGCCCTCGAGCTGACGGACGTTGGAGGTGATGTTCTCGGCGATGTACTGCACGACCTCCTCGGAGAGCACCATGCCGAACTGCGCGGCCTTCGTGCGGATGATGGCCGTGCGCGTCTCGAGATCCGGCGGCTGCACGTCCGCGAGCAGGCCGCCCTCGAGCCGGGAGCACAGGCGGTCGTTGAGGCGCTTCATCTCCTTCGGCGGCCGGTCGGAGGTCACGACGATCTGCTTTCCGGCCTCGTACAGGCAGTTGAAGGTGTGGAAAAACTCCTCCTGCGTGCTGTCCTTGCCGGCGATGAACTGGATATCGTCCATGAGCAAAAGGTCTGCATTGCGGTATTTCTGGCGGAAGTTCTCCGCCGTGCCCGTGCCGATGGATTTGACCATCTGGTTGACGAACTCCTCGCCCTTGACGTAGGCGATCTTCGCGCCGGGGTTGTTGTGGCGGATGGTCTGCCCGATGGCGAGCAGAAGGTGCGTCTTGCCGAGGCCGGAGTTGCCGTAGATGATCAGCGGGTTATACACCTTGCCGGGATTCTGCGACACGGCGATGGCCGCCGCGTGCGCGAACTTGTTGCTCGGCCCGACGATGAAGCGGTCGAACGTGTACCCGTCCATCTCCGGCATCTCCTCGGCGGAGGGGCGTTTCTCGCGGTATTCGAGCAGCTCGTCGTCCCCGGCGAGCACGACCAGCTCAAACGGGCAGGAGAACAGGTCGTAGAGCTTGGCGCAGATCGTCTTTTCAAAGCGCGCCTGAATGATGCTGCGCTTAAAATCCGACGTGGTGTGCACGATGAGCGTATTATTATTGATCTCGATCGGGGTGCAATCGGAAAACCAGGTATTGATCGCCGTCTGGGTCAGCTCCTGCGAGAGGCTGTCCATCACGACGGACCAGATATCGGTGAGCGAATTCATGGTGGCCATAGGGTCGGCTCCTTCAAAAAATGTCGCGCAGCCGCGCTGCCGGCTACACTATCAGTATAACAAAAATTCACGATTATTTCAACAATAATGTCAGAAATTATTATATAAATAGGTGTAGAATCTGCCGCAGACGGGGAATTGTTTTCCTGTGCAGGTTGTGGTATGATAAAAAAACGCTGATTTTTTCATTTTTCCATAAAGCAGGTGCTGTTTTGTTCTTAGTCGCACAGGCCGGACAGCTGTTCGGCGATACGGAAGCGGCCGCCCTCCCGTCCTTGCTGGAGAGCGGGCGGCTTCCTGCGCGCATTTCGGGGCTTCCGGCGAGCGGCCGCGCGCTGCTGGCGGCGTCGATGCATGCGCAGCTCGATGCGCCGGTGCTGGCCGTGTGCCCGGATGAGGCGGCGGCCGAGCTGTTTCAAAAGGATCTTACTGCCCTGCTCGGGCAGGACGTGCCGCTGCTGACGGCGCGCGACTATACGTTTTACACGGTCGAGAGCGTCTCGCGCCAGACCGAGCAGAAGCGCCTGAGCGCGCTCTACGCGCTCGCAGCGGGCACGGCGCCGGCCGTGGTGTGTACGGTCTCGGGTCTGCTGCAGCGCGCCATGCCGAAGGAAAAACTGCTGCAGGCGGCCTTTGAGATCCGCGACGGCACGTCGCTCCCGCCCGAGGACGCCGAGGATGCGCTGCTGCGCTGCGGCTATCTGCGCACGGCGCAGGTCGAGGGACCGGGCCAGTTTTCGCGCCGCGGCGGCATTCTGGACTTTTTCTCCCCCGCGTATCCGCAGCCGGTGCGTGTGGAGTTCTGGGGCGACGATGTGGACTCCATGGGCTTTTTCGACCCCGAGAGTCAGCGCCGCACCCAGCCGCTCGACGCCTGCCGCATCCTGCCCGCCGCCGAGACGCTGCCGCCCCTGTATCCGGGCGGAAGCGCCGCTCTGGGCGAGCAGCTGCAGAAGATCGCGCAGCGCACCGCCGCGAAAAAGGACAACGACACGGCGCAGAAGCTTGCCGCCGCGCTGCGTGCCGACGGGGAAAAGCTCTGCAACGACTGCGTGCTCCCGGCGGCGGACCGCTACATGGGCTTCGTGTACGACACGTTTGCAACGGCTTTGGACTATCTCACGCCGGAGGCGGCCGTGCTCATCGACCAGCCGGCGCGCTGTGCAGAGCGTGCCAAGGAATACACCGCGCAGCTGCGCGAGGATGTGTCCCTGCTCGTGCGCAGCGGCACGATGGCCGCGCGCGCCGAGACGTTTTATGAGCCGTTTGCCGACATGATGCGCCGCATACAGGAGTGGGCGATCGTGCTGGCCGACGGTCTGCAGCTCGGCCGCAGCCCCATCGAGCCCCGCACCATGGTGAGCCTGACGGCAAAGCAGCTCCCGTCCTACGGCGGCAGCAGCCAGACGGCGGCCGATGACATCACGCACTATCAGCACCTCGGCTACCGTGTGGTGGTGCTGGCGGGTGATCTGCGCCGGGCGCGCATCTTGTGCGAATTTCTCGACGGGCACGGCATCCATGCCGCAGCGGCCGAGCATCCCGACGCCCTGCCCGAGCCGGGGCAGTGCCTTGTCACGGCGGGCAGCCTCTCGGCCGGCATCGAGTTTCCGTATGCAAAGCTCGCCATCCTCACGGACACGCAGATCGCGGCGTCCGGTCTGCGGCGCGCAAAGCATAAAAAGCAATCCAACCGCGAGAAGATCAACTCCTACACCGACCTCTCTGTGGGCGATCTCGTCGTGCACGAGTACCACGGCATCGGCCGCTTCGCAGGCATCGTGCAGATGCCGGTCGACGGCGCGGTGAAGGACTACATCAAGATCAGCTACGCCGGCGCGGACACGCTCTATGTCCCGGCGACGCAGCTCGACATGGTCAGCAAGTACATCGGCGCGGGCGAGGACCGGCCGGTGAAGCTGTCCAAAATGGGCGGCACGGAATGGGCGCGCACAAAAACGCGCGCCAAGGCCGCCGCCAGAAGCATGGCCAAGGAGCTCACCGCGCTCTATGCCGCGCGCAGCCGCACGAAGGGGCACGCCTTCGCGCCCGACAGCCCGTGGCAGACGGAGTTTGAGGAGCACTTCGGCTATCCGGAGACGGACGATCAGCTGCGCTGCATCCAGGAGATCAAGACCGACATGGAAAAGCCCGTGCCGATGGATCGCCTCCTGTGCGGCGACGTGGGCTACGGCAAGACCGAGGTCGCCCTGCGCGCCGTGATGAAGTGCGTGCTCGACGGGCGGCAGGCGGCCATCCTCGTGCCGACGACGGTGCTCGCCCAGCAGCACTATCAGACCGCCGTGCAGCGCTTTTACGGCTTCCCGGTCGAGATCCGGATGCTCTCGCGCTTCTGCACGCAGTCGCAGGTGCGCCAGACGCTCGCCGATATGCGCACGGGCAAGTGCGACTTCGTGATCGGCACGCACAAGCTGCTGCAGAAGAATATCGAGTTCAAGAATCTCGGTCTGCTCATCGTCGATGAGGAGCAGCGCTTCGGCGTGGCGCACAAGGAGCACATCAAGGAGATGAGCCGCGCCGTCGACGTGCTCACGCTCTCGGCCACGCCCATCCCGCGCACGCTGAATATGGCGCTGTCCGGCATCCGCGACATGTCCACCATCGAGGAGCCGCCGCAGGACCGCATCCCTGTGCAGACCTTCGTCATGGAGCACGACTGGAACGTGCTGTGCGACGCCATGCGCCGCGAGCTGCAGCGCGGCGGGCAGGTCTTTTACCTGCACAACCGCATCGAAAACATCGAGCGCACCGCCCTGCGCATCTCGAAGATGCTCGACGGCGCGGTCGTCGACGTGGCGCACGGTCAGATGAACGAAGAGCAGCTCTCGACGGTCATGGAGCGCATGGTCGCGGGCGAGACGCAGATCCTCGTCTGCACCACCATCATCGAGACCGGCATCGATATGCCGAACGTCAACACCCTCATCATCGAGGACGCCGACCGCATGGGTCTGGCCCAGCTGCACCAGCTGCGCGGCCGTGTCGGCCGCTCGAACCGGCGCGCGAGCGCGTACCTGACCTTCCGGCGCGGACGCGAGCTGAGCGAGATCGCCGAAAAGCGCCTGAGCGCCATCCGCGAGTTTGCGGAGTTCAACTCCGGCTTCCGCATCGCCATGCGCGATCTGGAGATCCGCGGCGCGGGCAGCCTTCTGGGCGCGGAGCAGTCGGGGCATATGATCGACGTCGGCTATGACATGTACCTCAAGCTGCTCGAGGAGGCCGTGCTCGAGGAGCGCGGCGAAAAGCCCGAGCAGCGCGCCGAGTGTGCCGCCGACCTTGCGGTCTCGGCCAACATCCCCGAGAGCTATGTGCCCAGTCAGGAGCAGCGCATGGATCTCTACCGCCGCATCGCGCTCGTGCGCTCCGAGGCCGAGGCGGACGACCTCATGGACGAGGTCATCGACCGCTTCGGCGACCCGCCGCCGAGCGTGTACACCCTTGTGCAGGTGGCGCTGCTGCGCAGCGACGCGGGCAAGGTCGGCGTGACCGACATCTCACAGAAAAACGGCTGTCTGAAATTCCTGCTGGCGCAGTTTGATATGCAGAAGGTATCGCTGCTGTATGCCCGGCCGGAATTCAAGGGCCGTCTGAAGGTGGATGCGGGGGCAAAGCCGGGCGTCATTCTGCGCCTCAAGTCCCGCGACCACGTCATCGAACAGGCAAGAGCGTTTGTCTCCGCATGGGCAGACGCCCGGGAAGAGCGCGCATGACCCGTGCGCAAGATACGAAAGGAAGCGTTTGCTGATGAAAAGAAGAACCGTCGCCCTGCTGCTCTCGCTCGTGCTGGCCGTCTGCTGTCTGAGCGGCTGCACCTCGACCCGCGTGCGCAGCTACACCGAGGAGAGCGGCAATGCCGCGAGCGATAAGTACGCCGCCGCCGTCAGCGCCTACGGCAGCAATAAGAAGGTCATGACCGTCAACGGCAGCCCCGTGTACTGGAACGAGTATGCCTACTTCCTGTGCGCCATTCTGGCGAACATGGAGCGCTACGGCATGCAGGTCTCGGACTGGAGCGCCGTCTATGACGAGAGCAGCCAGAGCACCTATGCCGACCTCATGACCGAGAGCATCGTCAACAACATCGCCTGGAACCACCTCATCGAGGTCAAGGCCGCCGAGAACGACGTGACGTTTGACGCCGCGGGCGAGCAGTTCGTGCAGGATACTGTCGACCAGACCATCCGGAACGTCGTGGGCGACGGCGGTACGGAGACCGAGCTCAACGAAAAGCTTCAGTCGTACTACATGGATCTGGATCTGTTCAAGTACTTCACGAAGGTGCAGTACCTCTATAACGCGCTGGCGGAAAAGCTCTTCGGCGCGGACGGTGCGTCCATCACCGATGACGACGTGCAGGAGTTTGCCGAGACCAACAGCTACACGACGGCAAAGCACATCCTGCTCAAGACGATCGACGACAGCGGCAAAGCCATCGCGGACGATGAGAAGGCCGCCAAAAAGCAGAAAGCCGACAAGATCGCCGCGCAGCTCAAGGCCGTCACCGATCCGCAGCAGCGCGCAGAGCTTTTTGACGAGCTCATGGCCGAGTACAACGAGGACACCGGCGAAAACAGCTACCCGCACGGCTACTGCTTCACCTCCGGCAGCATGGTCACGGAGTTTGAGGACGCCTGCAAGGAGCTCGAGCCGTATGAGGTCTCCGGCGTGGTCGAGAGCAAGTTCGGCTATCACATCATCCTGCGCATGCCGACGCAGGGCGATGATCTGGTCATGAGCAGCGACGGCACGAGCCAGACGCTGCGCCAGCTCGTCGCGCAGCAGCAGCTCGGCAGTCTGGTCACCGGCTGGGTCGGCGAGGCCGACGTGCAGTGGCAGCCGAAGTTCCGCACCATCGACTATGCGGCCGTGCTCACCCCGAAGGAGAGCTTTTGGCGCCGGCTGGACATCTTTGACTGGTTCGATCAATAAGCCGCGCCTTCCGGCGCAGAAAAAGGCCGTCCCCTGTTTTCCGCACGAAAACAGGGGACGGCTAATATTTTTTTCGCCGCCGCAGCGGCGAAACTCTGCGAGGCTTTTTGCACCGCGCCGGTCAGCGCACGGCGCGCACCATGTCGCGCGTGATGTCGCCGAGACTGCGCGCGCCGCACATATACATCGCGTCCGTCAGCTCCGCGCGCAGCTTTTCCACATAGGCTACGATGCCCTCCGTGCCGCCGCCGTAATAGCTGATGAGAAACGGCCGGCAGATCATGACCGCGTCCGCGCCGAGCGCGAGCGCGCGGAAAATGTCCGTGCCCGAGCGGATGCCGCCGTCGACGAGGATCTTCACGCGGCCGCCCACCGCGTCCGCGATCTCGGGCAGCACGTCCGCCGTCGCCGCCGCGCCGGGCAGCACGCGCCCGCCGTGGTTCGACACCACGATCGCCGCCGCACCGGCCTCCACAGCCTTTTCCGCACCGCGCACCGTCATGATGCCCTTGAGGATCATGGGCATCTGCGCATAGTCGCACAGCTCGCGCAGCTCCGCCACCGTCTTGCTGCCGGCGTCGGGGCTCGCTGCCTTGAGATGCGGCAGCCCGGCCGAGTCGATGACCACGCTCACGGCGAAGGGGCCGGCTGCGTTGGCGAGGTCGAGATTCGCGCGGATCGTGTCCATCGACAGCGGGTTGATGACCGGCAGCACGATGCCGCCGTATTGCTTCGACAGCTCGCACCCGTGCGGGAACACGCGCGCATCCAGCCCGTCGCCGAAGCTCGCGGCGATGCCGGTCTGCGCGGCGGCCGCCGCGGCGCAGGCGTTGTAGTCGCGGATGTCGTCGCCGGGGTTGAACTGCGCGCGCAGCGAGCCGATGGGCGCCGCGATCACGGGCAGGGAAAACGTCCGCCCGAGCAGCGCGAGCGACGTGTCCACGGGCGTGTTCGGCGCGATCGTGTCCATGTTCAGACTCCAGCGCCGCCATGCGCGCCAGTTGTCGTTCGCGCCGTTGCCGGGCGCCTTCGAGCCGGGGCCGGGCATCGTGTTGCCGCAGCCGAGACCGTTGCACTCCGGGCAGACCTTGCATTTCGGGCCGATGCGCTCGCGCGCACGCCGCAAAACTTCGTTGTAATCCATGTGCGTTCCTCCGTTTTCTTGTTTGCTCTGCCGCCATCTTAACAGGAAATGCGCCGCAGCGCCACAAAATTTTTCCCCGGGGCTTGACAAAGCGGAAAAAATCCGTATGATAGAAATCAGGAATCATTCTTATTTTCTATCAGGAGGTTTTCCCCATGAACGCAGCCGTTGCCCAGCTCATCAACGAGCAGATCAATAAGGAGTTTTACTCCGCCTATCTCTATCTCGACTTTGCCAACTACTACGCGGCCGCCGGTCTCGACGGCTTTGAAAACTGGTACCGCGTGCAGGCGCAGGAGGAGCGCGACCATGCGCTGCTGTTTTTCCAGTACCTGCTCAACAACGGCGTCGCCGTCAGCTTCGGCGCGATCGACGCGCCCGACTGGACGCGCGGCGACCACATGACCCCGCTGAAAAAGGCGCTTGAGCACGAGCAGTACGTCACCTCGCTCATCAACGGCATCTATGCCGCGGCGTATGACGACCGTGATTTCCGCACCATGCAGCTGCTCGACTGGTTCGTCAAGGAGCAGGGCGAGGAGGAGAAAAACGCCTCCGACCTCATCACGAAGATGGAGCTCTTCGGCTCGGACGCCAAGGGCCTGTACATGCTCAACAGCGAGCTCAAGGCGCGCGTGTACGCAGCGCCCTCGCTGGTTCTGTGAGCGGAAATGCACAGCAAAAACCGCCTCTGTTTCATCGAAACAGAGGCGGTTTTCTATTCTTTACGTAACTCAGAGCGCGGCGAAGATGCGTGTGCCGCGCCGCTTGAGCCAGCGCAGCAGCAGCGCGCAGACCACCGCCGTGACGGCGGCGAAAATGGCCAGATACGCCGCCGCGCCGAGCGCCCTGCCGCACAGAAAGTACAGCCCGCCGAGCGCAATGGCATAAAACCAGTTGACAAAGAGCGCGAGCATCACGCTGCCGCCCTGCTTGATGGGCGTGATCTCGTTGGTCCACGTCAGGTTCGGCATCTTGAGCCCGAGCGCGAGCGCCGCCAGCGCGCTCAGCAGCGTGTACAGCAGCGCCGCGATGACGGCCAGCGCCATCTCCGCCGCGCCGCCCGGCAGCACGATCACCGCGCACAGCGCGCAAAACAGCAGCGGCACGCCGGTCAGCAGCAGCTGCATGTCGAGCTTTGCGCGCAGCACCTGCCACGGCGTGACCGGCAGCGACTGCGCCAGCCACAGCTGCCTGCCCTCGAGCGACACCGACGGCGCCGCCATGTCGTTCATCGACGCAAGCAGGCACAGCGCCGCGCTCAGCAGCACCGGCACGATATCCGCCCCCGCGCCGAACACCCCGTCGAGCAGCTGCGCGAGCGCGCGTCCCTTGATCAGCAGCGCGATGCCCGCCGCCGCCATCGGCGCGCAGATGCCGACGGCCAGCAGCGCGAACATCCCGCCGAGCACGCCCGCCATGAGCAGCACATACAGCGCGATGTACATCGCCGTCGCGCCCCTGGAGCGCATTTTGTTCTTTTTCGGGTCGTAGAAATAGTTGCGGAAGATCTCCGCCATCTGTTTTTTCAGAAGCGTTTTCAGCATGACGCATCCTCCAGCTCGAGAAACACGTCCTCGAGGCTGTCGTCGCCCTTGACCTCCTCCATCGTGCCGGAGCGGATGAGCCGCCCGCTGCGAATGATGGCCACCTTGTCGCAGAGCTTTTCGGCCACCTCGAGCACGTGCGTCGAGAAGAAGATCGCGCCGCCGCCGTCACACACCGCGCGCATCATGCCCTTGAGCAGGTGCGCCGCCTTCGGGTCGAGCCCGACGAAGGGCTCGTCCATGAGGATGAGCTTCGGGTCGTGGATCCACGCGGCGATGATGGCGAGCTTCTGCTTCATGCCGTGCGAATACGCGCTGACGGGCTGACCGAGGTCGCCCGTGAGCTCGAACGCATCGGCCAGCGGCTCGATGCGCGCCCAGCGCTCCGCCGCCGGGATGCCGAAAATGTCGGCGATGAAGTTCAGGTACTGGATGCCGCTCATGAAATCGTACAGATCGGGGTTATCGGGGATGTAGGCCAGCTGCCGCTTGCAGCCGAGGGGGTCTGTGCGGATGGACCTGCCGCCGATGAAAATGTCGCCCGCGTCAAACTGCAGGATGCCAACGGCGGCCTTGAGCGTCGTCGTCTTGCCGGCGCCGTTGTGCCCGATGAAGCCGTAGATCTCGCCCGGCGCGATGCGCAGGCTTAGATCGTCGACGGCCTTTTTCTCGCCGTAGGTCTTGGTCAGATGCTGAATGTCAAGCATGGTGATCCCTCCTGTAGGCGGCGCTGCCGCCCGGTTTCGGCTCATTATACGCCGCGGAAAAAACGTCCGCAAGAAAAACCCTCACATTTTAAGATATATGTAAGGTATGCAAAGCGCTTTTCAGATCCGTGTAAAATGCCGCCTGCGCGCGCGTCCTGAGCGCGCCGTGCGCAGGTCACGCGCGAATGTTTTTCCGGCAAAAACAAAGCCGCAAAAAAGTTTCCGCCGCGCGGACATTTTGCGCCGCAGCGCTTGTTTTTCCGGGTTTGACGCAGTATAGTAAGGTCAGAAAAACCCAAACGGAATTTTTCACGGGGGTGTATACTGTGGACATCACTTTGCAGGACTTCGAACGCGCGCAGCAGCGGCTCAAGGGCGTGCTGCACCACACGGAGCTCGACCTGTCGGCCACGTTCTCGGCCATGACGGGCGGCAATATCTATCTCAAGTACGAAAACAGCCAGAAGACCGGCTCGTTCAAGATCCGCGGCGCGAGCAACAAGATCGCCGCCCTTGTCGAGCGCGGCGAGACCGGCGCGGTCGTCGCCTCGTCCGCCGGAAACCACGCGCAGGGCGTGGCCTACGCCGCGCACCGCTTCGGCATCCCGGCCACGATCGTCATGCCCAAGACCGCGCCCATCGCCAAGGCAAAAGCCACCGAGGGCTACGGCGCGACCGTCGTGCTCGCGGGCGACTGCTATGACGATGCCTATGCCAAGGCGCGCGAGATCTGCGAGCAGGAGCACGCCACGTTCCTGCACCCGTACAACGACCCCGAGGTCATCGCGGGTCAGGGCACGCTCGGTCTGGAGATCCTCGGCGACCTGCCCACGGCGGATGTCGTCATCGTGCCGGCCGGCGGCGGCGGACTGCTCGCCGGTGTGGCCGCGTGCATCAAGCAGATCAATCCCCGCGTGCAGGTCATCGGCGTGCAGGCTGAGGGCGCGGACGCGATCGCGCAGTCGTTCCGCACGCACGGCTATGTGCAGACCGACTCCGCCGCCACCATCGCCGACGGCATCGCCGTCAAAGTACCCGGCGACCTCACCGTGCCGCTCATCGAGCGATATGCCGACGACGTCGTCACCGTCAGCGACCGCGACATCTCCGAGGCCGTGCTGCTGCTCATGGAGCGCTGCAAGCAGATCGTCGAGCCCGCCGGCGCCACGCCCGTGGCCGCCGTGCTCAAGGGCAAGGTCGACGTCAAGGGCAAAAACGTCGTGTGCCTGCTCTCCGGCGGCAACATCGACGTGAGCTTCATCCAGTGCATCATCGAGCAGGGTCTGGTGGCGCGCAGCCGCCGCCTGCGCTTTACGGTCACGCTGCTCGACCGCCCCGGCAGCCTCGGCAAGCTGCTCAACGACATTGCCGCCCTCGGCGCGAACATCCTCTCCGTGGAGCATGACCGGCTCACCGCCGGGCTCAACCCCAACGAGATCGACGTGCACGTCTCGTGCGAGGTCGGCGACAAGGCGCACGGCGACCGCGTGCGCGGCCAGCTCATCCAATCCGGCTATCACGTAAAAATCGACTGACAGGAGGTCATCATCATGAAAACAGTTGCCACCAAAAACGCTCCCGCAGCCCTCGGCCCCTACGCGCAGGCGCAGGTCTCCGGCGGCTTTGTGTTCACGTCCGGCCAGATCGGCATCGACCCCGCCACCGGCGCCATCGCCGACGGCATCGAGGCGCAGGCGCATCAGGTCTTCCGCAACCTGACCGCCGTGCTGCAGGCGGCCGGCAGCGACATGTCCAAGGCCGTCAAGACGACGGTGTTCATCAAGAACATGGACGATTTTGCCACCGTCAACGCCATCTACGCCGGCTATTTCACCGAGCCCTTCCCGGCCAGAAGCTGCGTCGAGGTCGCGCGTCTGCCCAAGGACGTGCTCGTCGAGTGTGAGGTCGTCGCCGAGGCGTAAGCCCGCGCGCACGCGCAGCGCACCGCGCTTGGGCAAATTTCCCGCTAATTCTTGCCCATCTTGTGCATATTGACCACAAAATATGGGGAAATGCACATTTCTCTGTATTCCTCTTTGACAATCTTACGGCTTTGTGCTAGAATGAAAACACTGTTGATAAGAGCAATCTTGGTTTTCGACCGCGGGTTGCATGGTCGGGAACACCAGTATTTTAAGGGAGGAAAAGGTATATGTGCATTCGTACCATTAAGAGCATCGGCCTCAAGGAGTACGCTTCCGGACTCTGGACTTCCATCAAGGAGATCGACGGCGGCAAGATCCTGTCGAGCGCCAGCAGCCTGCTTGAGGTGAACGTCAAGGCCATCAAGAACAAGATCGACGCGCTCTGCGACGAGAACACCGAGTTCGCCATCCGCGACAAGCTCTATCTGGTCAAGGACTTCTGCCAGTGGCCGATCAACTTTGTCCAGAGCCTGGGCCATTGAGTCGGCCCTGCCTTTCTGCAAACAGAAAACCGCCTGCGATCCGTTTGAGGATCACGGGCGGTTTCTTTTTTCGCTTTTTACCAGCGCACCACGCGCGGCGCGGCCTGGAAGCTGCTGAACGTCGCGGTCGCCTCCGTGAGCGCGAACACCTGCGTGTTGCCGTCGTCGGCGGTGTAGAGGCTCTGCAGCTCGGGATAGTGGTCGAGCAGATCCTGCCGCGCCTGCACGCGGTCGTCCTCGACGGCCTTCGCGCTCACGCGCAGCCACGTCTCGCCGTCGAAGGCACACAGCTCCACCTTGGGGTTTGCCGTCATCTCGCGGGAGACGGCCTTGACCTTGCCGGTCTGGATGTAGAGGTTGCCCTCAAACAGGTTCACCGTGCCGAACGGGCGCACGCGCGGCTGGTCCCCGTCGACGGTGGCGAGGTAATACGTGCCGCACTTTTTGAGAAATTCATAGACTTCCTGCATACTTTTGTCCCCTTTCTCCGGCTGTGCCGGGATCTGAACCAGATATTTTTCGAGCAGACGCACCGGGTGGTACGACTCCTTGGAGCGCCGCAGCCCCTCGTCGCCCGCATCCTCCTCGCGGTTGATGTAGCGCACGCCGGGCGTAACGAAGCACTTGGCGTATTCGTTCACGAGCACCTGATAGACGCCCTCATAGGCGATGTCCGCCTTCTCGATGTGGATGATGAGCGTGTCGCCCACGATCTCCCCGGCGGAAAAGCCGACCACGCGCCCATTCACGCGCAGCAGCCCCGCGAGCGGGGCATAGGCGGCAAAGTCGCGCAGAAATGCCCGCACGCACCCCTCCTCCGCCTGCGCGCTGGCGCTGTCCTTGTGATAGCGGCGGGTGAAGTCGTCGAAAAACGCGCACACCTCCGGCAGGTTCTGCGCCGTGACGCGCTCGAACGACCAGTCCGGGTACAGGCGCTGGAAGTGGTGGATGTGGTTGCGCTGCCCGTTGAAGCGGCGGCCGCGGAAGCTCACCATGTCCTGCGCGTCGTAGAGATAGTCGAACCACGCGCGCACCGGCGTGACCTCCACGACGCCGAAGCGCGCACGCAGGTTTTCCACATCGGCGTCCGTAGCGGGGAAAAATTGCAGCGGCTGCCCCACTTCACGGCAATATTTTGCGAGAAAATCGTATGCGTTTCCCACATTCTCTCCGACCGGTGTGGAAAACACCGTGCCGAGACCGGGAAACTGCTCGCGCAGCACGAGCGTGCCGTCAAGCTCCAGCGCCGCGTCCTGAAAATACGGCTGCCAGAGCACGGCGGCGCCCGCCGAGTCATTGCACAGGCGCGTGCCGCGCGCGGAAAAATAACGTGTCAGGCGCGGAATGTCCCGCACCGTCAGCGGCTGGAAGGGATCAGTCATGCTTTGGTTTCACCCTCCTGCGCGGCAGCCTGCTCGGCGAGCTTTGCCTTGAGCTCGGCAAAGCAGTGCTTGATGATGGCATACTCCTGCTCGTTTTCGAGCGGGAAGAGCGCGGGCTTTCCGTCCTCGCGCGCGGCGTAGCGGTTGGCGAACAGCTGCTGCTGCGCGCCCTCGCCGGTCGTGAACACGACGTATGAGCGGCCGTTGTCCTCGCAGTCGTAGGTGAACAGCACGTCGCACTGCACCTGCTTTCCGTCCGGGCCGAGCACCGCGAACGTTCCGTTTTCAAACATGGTCTGTTGCTCCTTTTTCACATTTGCCTTCATCATAGCACACCGCGCGCCGATTTTCCACCGCGTTTTGCGCAGCCGCCGCTGCAGCCGCATTTTTGAAAACAACGGTGCGGATATGCGGCGTGCGGCCTGCTATCACGCAACAGTTTCCCAAAAAAGTTGAAAAAAATCGCTATAAAAATGCAACAAATTGTTGATTATTGTTCGTTTTGGTGGTATCATGTATGCAAAGCATACAAATTCAACCGATAGGAGGAATCGGCGAATGGAAGAAAAAGTTGTAGACCGCAGAGTGCGGAAGACCAAACGCCAGCTTCGGCTTGCACTGATGAAACTCATGGCGGAAAAGAGCGTCAAGGATATCTCCGTGCGTGAGCTGGCAGCGATCGCAGACATCAACCGCGGCACCTTCTATATTCACTATAAGGATGTGTACGACCTGCTGTCCAGTCTCGAGGATGAGCTGGCCGACGGGCTGGTCGTCGTGTGTCGCCGGCACAATGCGAAGGACTCCGAGGGCAAGACCTATCCGTATCTGATGGAGCTGTACCAGTACATCGAGCAGAACGCCGACCTCTGCCACGTGCTGCTCGGCAAAAACGGCGACATCGCCTTCACCGACCGCATCTGTCACATCCTGCGCGACGAATTTCTGTATGATTTTCTCGCCTACTACTATCCGAACGACCCCGCGATGCTCGACTACTTCTGCTCGTTCATCGTGTCGGGCAATATGTCGCTCGCGCTCACATGGATCGACGGCGGCATGAAGCAGACGGCCGAGGAGATGGCCGTGCTCGCCGGCGAGATCATCATGCACGGCGTCAAGGTGCTGGAGACGAAAGCATAAGCGCACCGGCGCAAAAAAGTCCCGAAAACGTGACGTTTTCGGGACTTTTTATGGTTTCGGGCATATCACCTCAGGCAGCTTGCGCCGCCCCGCAGCCCGCAGGAAAAGCGATCAGAGCGCCGCGCGCATCGCGGCGAAGTTCTCCTCGACGGCGCGGTAAATGTCCTGCACCGGCTCGCCGATGAAAAACGCGCCGTTTTCATACAGCACCCGCCCGGCGATCATCGTCAGGCGCACGTTCTCCTTCGAGCCGCTGTAGACGAGGTTGCGCGCGGCGTTGTGCACCGGCTGCATATTCGGCCGCTGCAGGTCGATGACGATGAGGTCGGCCTGCTTGCCGGGGGCAAGCACGTCGCAGTCGCTCAGACCCATGGCCTGTGCGCCGCCGACCGTCGCCATGTGCAGTACGTCGTCCGCCGGGAGGGCTGCCGCGTCGCCGCAGTGCAGCTTCTGCAGCACGGCGGCCAGATACATCTCGCGGAAGAAATCGAGCGCGTTGTTGCTCGACGGGCCGTCCGTGCCGATGGCCATGCGGATGCCCAGCTCCCGCATCTGCCGCAGCGGGGCGATGCCGCTGGCAAGCTTGGCGTTCGAGCCGGGGTTGGTGATGACCCAGAGCCCGCGCGCGCGGAAAATGTCCAGATCGTGCTCCGTCATGTGCACGCAGTGGAAGCCGCCGCCGCCGAAATCGAAGTGACCGAGGCTCTCGAACAGCTCCGTCGGCGTCTTGCCCCAGCGCTCGCGGCACTCGGCCACCTCGCGCGCGGTCTCGGCGTTGTGTGCGAACACCGGCGCGCGCAGCGTGCGCGCAAGCTCGCCCGCCTCGGTCATCTCGGCAAGGCTGGAGGTATACTCCGAGTGCAGACCGAGCTGATAGGAGATCAGCGGGTGCAGGGCGTTGAATTTCCGGTACTCCGCCTCGAGCTGCTGCGCGCTGCCGCCGCCCCCGCACAGCACCGTGCGAAAGCCGCAGTCGATGCCCGCCTGCGCGATGGCCTCGCGGAAATAGTACATGTCAAAGCCGGCGGTGATGCCGCTCGTGAGGTATTCGAGGATCGACAGCTTCGTGAACGCATACACCGCCTCGGGCGTGAGCTTGGCCTCCAGCGGGAAGATCTGCTCGAACAGCCACGGCTGCAGCGGCACATCGTCGGCATACGAGCGCACAAAGCTCATCCCGGCGTGCGCGTGTGCGTTTTTGAAGCCGGGCATGACCAGGTCGCCGCCGAGATCGATCTCCCGCTCGAACGCGGGCAGCGTCTCCGGCGCCGAGCCGACATAGGCGATCTTGTCCCCGTCGGTCCAGACCTCGTCGGTCGTGACGGTCACGCCGTGCGCCATCGTGAGCGTGCGGCCGTTAAAAAAGCGGATCATAGCGGTGCCTCCGTTTTCTGAAAATGCCTCTGCATTATACGCCGGTTCGCCGCGTTTGGCAATCCATTCCGAAAAACTTCACAAAAGCGGTTGAAGCGCGGCCGGTTTTTCGCTATAATAGGGAGAAATCATCTCCCGTCAGGAGGCTGGATCATGACCAAAGAGAACATCTACTACCCGGATGACAACGCATTCGACCGTTTCTATAAGCGCGCCCGCTATCAGGCCAACAGCTTCGTGGCCGCACAGCTCGGCAGCAAAGCCGCCGATCTGCTCACGACGGTGCCGGACTTTGCCTATCTCATCTGCAAGCTCATGCTCGATCCCGACGTGCCGTCGAGCCGCAAGCTCGACCTCGGTCTGGCGCTGCTGTATGTGCTCTCGCCGCTGGATCTCGTGCCGGATTCCGTGCCGCTGCTCGGCAAGCTCGACGATGCGTATGCCATCGCCGTGTCGGTCGCAAAGCTCCTGCGCGGCACCGAGCGCGACGTGATCCTGCGCCACTGGCTCGGAGAGCCCGAGACCATCGACTCCGTGCGCGCGTGGCTCGATTATTTTGACAACAAGCTCGGCTCCGGCCTCATGAAAAAGGTCATGCACACGCTGCGCCGCGCCTGAAACCATATCAAGACGGCAAAGCCCCTCCGCTTTCGCGGAGGGGCTTTGCCGATACTGTCAAAAAGTATTGCTTTTTGACAAAGGGGGTTTGCTGCGCTGCGGATGCGGCGCGTTTCCCGCTTTGCCGCGCGGTAGGCTGCTTGACAATATGCGGCAGTGCGCTTGACTTTTTCACTGTAATCCTTTAAAATGAAGCCGCTATGCATGGGCAAAGTGCCCATACGGCCATCAAGAGAGGACAGACCCGACATCTGCGCGGCGCGCGCCGCACAGATGTTTTCGCGTCTGGATGGGAGAAAACATGAAAAAGAAAGACACGAAAAACTTTGCCAGCCGCTGGGGCTTTATTCTGGCCTCCGTCGGCTCGGCGGTCGGCATGGCCAACGTCTGGGGCTTTCCGAACAAGCTCGGCAGCAACGGCGGCGGGGCATTTCTGCTGATCTACCTGCTGTTTGTGGTCATCTTCGGCACGGTCGGCCTGCCGACGGAATTCGCCATCGGCCGCCGCGCGGGCACGGGCACGCTCGGCGCATATAAAGAGGCGTGGGGCACACGCGGCAAGACCGCCGGCAAGGTCGGCGGCATCCTCGGCTGGCTGCCGCTGGCCGGCTCGCTGTGCATCGCCATCGGCTACGCCGTCATCGTGACGTATATCCTCAAGGCGCTGGTCGACTCGCTCGTCGGCACGCTCATGACCGCCGACGCCGCCGCGTGGTTTGGCGCCTTCTCCTCGCAGCCCTATTCCGTCATCCCGTATCACATCATCGTCGTGGGCGGCACGCTGCTGACGCTGTTTTTCGGCGCGCGCAGCATCGAAAAGACCAACAAGGTCATGATGCCGGTCTTCTTCCTCATCTTTGTGGTGCTGGCCGTGCGCGTGGCGCTGCTGCCCGGCTCTGCCGAGGGCTACAAGTTCATGTTTGCGCCCCGCTGGGAGGCGCTCAAGGATCCGATGATCTGGGTCTGGGCGATGGGTCAGGCGTTTTTCTCCCTGTCCGTCACCGGCAGCGGCATGATCGTCTACGGTGCGTACCTGTCCAAGGACGAGGACGTTGTGGACGTGGCGCAGCACACGGCGCTGTTTGACACCATTGCCGCCGTCGTCGCCGCGCTGGTCATCATCCCCGCCTGCTTCTCCTACGGGCAGGACGTCGGCGCGGGCCCGGGTCTGCTGTTCGTGACGCTGCCGACCATTCTGCAGGACATTCCGCTCGGCCGCCTGTTCGCCGTCATTTTGTACGTCGCCATGATCTTCGCCGGCGTCAGCTCGCTGCAGAATATGTTCGAGGCCGTCGCCGAATCGCTCCAGCACAAGTTCCCGAAGCTCAGCCGTGTCGCCGTGCTCGGCATCCTGTGCGTGCTGTGCCTCGGCTTCGGCCTGCTCATGGAGCCGATCTCCAAGTGGGGCCCGTGGATGGACTTCGTGTCGATCTACATCATCCCCATCGGCGCGACGCTCGGCGCGATCTCGTGGTTCTACGTCATGAAAAAGGACGACCTGCTCGATGCCGTCAACACCGGCAGCCGCCGGCACCGCGGCGCCGTCTGGTACAGTGTCGGCCGCTATGTCTACGTGCCGCTGGCGCTCGTGCTGTGCTGCGTGGCGCTGTTCATGAACGTGTCGTTCTGAGCCGGCATCTGCTGCAGCGATCCTCCGGAGGGCGTGCAGACGGCATCCCCCTTCTGACAGCATCAGCCGCCTGTTTTCGTGCAGAAAACAGGCGGCTTTTCGCGGATATTTTTTGCCGGAAAAAGAATTCTGCCCCCGGCTGAGATGGGACCGGAGGCAGACCCGCTGCTGCGGGTTAAGGGGGAAAATGCGGCGCTCAGGGGTGGAGAAGGATGGAAGGAAGATAAGATGCCTGGATGGATGGCAATGGGATGTTTTGCGCCGCAGGGAAGAATAGCAAATTGTCAGGATGCGTAGATCCGGCCGACGATGCGCGTGGCGGTCCTGGTCGGCAGGATGCGCATGAGAAACACGAACAGGGCGTATTTTCGCCCCATGGTGCATATGAGCTTGGGGTGCTTTTGCGTGGCGCGCCGGGCAACGAACTGCCCCGCGAACTGCGCGCTCATACCGGTCCGCTCGTCGTGCTCCATCACGGCGACGGAGCGGGCGATGCGGCCGTTGTACACGTCGTCGCCGCCGCAGCTTTTGCGCCGCGCGGCGGTGAAGCCGGTGGAGATGTCGCCCGGCATGATGACGCAGACCTCGATGCCGAAGGGACGCACCTCGCTTGCGAGTGCGAGCGAATACGTGCGCACGGCGGCCTTGGAGGCCGAGTAGTAGGCCTGAAACGGAATGGCGATGGGCGCCGCGACGGAGCTCATGTTCACGATGCGGCCGCCGCCCTGCTGCCGCATGACGGGCAGCACCGCGCGGTTCATGTTCACCATGCCGAAGAAGTTCACATCGAACTGACGCCGGGCCTCCTGCGGCGGCGTGAACTCGACCGCGCCGGAGATGCCGAAGCCCGCGTTGTTAATCAGGATGTCGATGCGCCCCTCACGGCGCAGGATCTCGGCCACGGCGGCGTTGACCTGCGTCTCGTCCGTCACATCCGCCTGCAGATGTGTCACGCCCGGCTCCGCGTTTTCGGCGCGGCGGCTGAGCTCATACACGTTCAGACCGCGGTCGCGCAGCGCGCGTGCCGCGTTGAGGCCGATGCCCGAGCTGCCGCCGGTGATGACGGCCACGCTCGCTTCGGAGACGGAAAACATGAAATCGCCCTCTGTTTCGGAATCATTTGAATATTTTAAGTATTCTAGTAGCAATTCTAGCAAATCCCCGCAAAAAATGCAAGCGACAAGATGTAAACTTTTTTTAACGTTACGCACGCCAAAATGGATGCCCATTGACGCATGCGGCGATTTTGAGTATACTGTGCGTAGAAAAATTTAGAAGAATCAACCGTTCCGGGCGTTCCGGTGCGGAGGGAGAGCTTATGAACCTGAGTAAAGAAATCGCATCCATGTATGACGACGCCGTGCGCATCCGGCAGGATCTGCACCGCATCCCCGAGATCGGCTTCCAGCTGCATGACACGCAGGCGTATGTGCTCAACGAGCTGCGCCAGTGCGCGCCCGACCGGCTGGAGACGCTGGCCGTCTGCGGGGTGAAGGCCGTCTTTTTCGCCAAGGACGCGCAAAAGACCATCGCCCTGCGCGCCGACATGGACGGCATTCACAACGACGAGGCAAACGACGTGCCCTACCGCTCGCAGCGCCCCGGCTGCATGCACGGCTGCGGCCACGACGGGCACATGACGATCCTGCTGCTGCTCGCGCGCTGGATCGCCAGAAACCGCGCCCGGCTGCACTGCAACGTGGTGCTGCTGTTCCAGCCCGGCGAAGAGGGCTGGGCCGGCGCGCGGCGCATGATCGACGACGGCGCGCTCGAAAACCCGCGGGTGGACTGCATCTACGGTCTGCACCTGTGGCCGACCGTGCCGAAGGGCAGGATCGGCATCCGCTGGGACTATCTCATGGCGCAGACGAGCGATTTTGAGATTACCGTGCACGGCAAGAGCGCGCACGCGTCCACGCCGCAGATGGGCATTGACGCCATCGTTGTCGCGGCGGAGCTGATCACGATGGTGCAGACGGTCATCACGCGCGACGTGGACCCGCATCAGGACGCGCTGCTCACGCTCGGCAAGATCCAGGGCGGCACGTCGCACAACGTCATCGCTGAAGAGGTCACGATCAGCGGCACGCTGCGCGTGTTCAGCAACGACCTCTACCGCACGCTCAGCCATAAGATCGCCGCACTCATGCAGGGACTGGAGACGGCCACCGGCGCGCAGATCGACATGGAGCGCAAGGTGCGCTATCCGAGCGTGCGCAACCCGCGCGAGCTGGTGGAGCAGTTTTACACCGTGCTCGACTCCATGGACGATGCGGTCCTGGTCGAGCCCGTCATGGCGGCGGAGGATTTTGCCGAATACCAGCAGGAGATCCCGGGGGTGTTTTTCTTCCTCGGCGTGCAGGAGCCGTCCGGCACTGCCCCGCTGCACAGCGGCCATTTTGATTTCGACGAGCGCGTGCTGCTCACCGGCGTCGAAACGTTCAAACGCATATTGGAGGGAGCATCATCATGTACGAAGAAAAAATAATCCCGCCGAAGAAGGCCATGCCGCAGGCGCAGGACGGTACGCTGCGCAAGTTCGCGCTGCGCGTGCCGGAGGTCATCTATCAGTGCAGCGGCATCATGGTCTTTGGCAAGCGCATCAAGTCGCTCGTGTTCTCGACTGACCTCTCGATCATCAAAAACGTGAACGCCGACGCGATCATCGCGGTCTATCCGTTCACCCCGCAGCCGATCATCACGCAGGCGCTGCTGCTCGCGGCGGACATCCCGGTGTTTGCCGGTGTCGGCGGCGGTCTCACGCAGGGACAGCGCGTGGTCAACCTCGCCATGTTTGCCGAGATGCAGGGCGCGACCGGTGTCGTGCTCAACGCGCCGACGGCCAACATCGTCGTGCAGCACGTCGCCGAGACGATCGACATCCCCGTCGTGGTCACGGTCGCGCGCGCAGACACGGACTTTGACGCCCGCCTGCAGTCCGGCACGAATATCTTCAACGTCTCGGCCGCGGCGGAGACGCCCGCCATCGTGCGCAGCATCCGCGAGCGCTATCCCGACGTGCCCATCATTGCGACCGGCGGTCCGACGGATGAGAGCATCCTCGAGACCATTCAGGCCGGCGCCAACGCCATCACGTGGACGCCGCCGTCCAACGGCGAGATCTTCCGCGACATCATGGCTGCCTACCGCGACAATAAGCCGCACCCCTGACCCGGTGCATAGAAAAACCGACCCGAACAGGCGTTCGGGTCGGTTTTTTGCGCTCATCGCAGCGTCTGTGCGTCCTCGGGGAAAAACTGCAGCGCGTGCTGTACGGTGTAAAACGCACCGGCATTCCCGAAGGCGGACGTCATCCGCTTTTCCATCGCCGTCACGGCGGGATATTGCAGCAGGCTCTGCTGGTGGGTGTAGTTGCACCAGCTGTTGAGCAGATAGCCGCTTTGCACCGCCGCGGCGGAGTAGGCGACATAGCCGCGCGCGCTCTCTGCGTGCCGCGGCATGGAAAAGGCCGCGAACAGGTCGCTGTTCGTCCGCTGCCCGAAGAACACGGAGTCGGCGGTGTAGGTCTGGCGTCCGAGCGTGTGGTAGGACGCGGTGAACGTCTGCCCGTCCCGGTCATACAGCACGCGGCCGGTCGCGTCTCCGGCGAAGCGCCATCCATCCTGCATGTTTTCATCGGCAGGCCAGATCTGGAGCGCCTCCGTGCCGCAGAAGCCGGGGTCGGTCGTCCACAGGAAGTGGTGGTACACCCGCCACGTCTCCTGCGCGCCGGGCAGCTGCACGCCCACACTGGTCAGGCGCAGCTCCCTGACGTCGTAGACCGTGTCCAGTACGCTGACGACGCCGCCCTCGCCGTTGCTTTCCTTGTGCGAGACGGTTCTGCCGTCGTTGAAGGGGTGATCCTCCGTCACGGACACGACGCGCACCGCGCCGTCACAGGCGGCGATGTCCTCCGGCGTGAGGTCGTTGAGCACAGCCTCCGGAAAGCCGAGATCCAGCAGCTGCTGCCGGATCGCCGCCGTCTGCGTCTGCTCGGATGTGTCCGCGGGCTGCCAGTCCATCCGGTAGCTGCTGCCGAAGAGATACCCGAGCGTGCAGCCGATGCCCAGCGCCGCCGCGAGCACGAGCGCGATGCACCGGTCCGTCACGCGCACCGGCTGCGGCGCGATGGCGTAGCCCGCCTCGTCGAGCGCCCTGGAGAGCTGAAACAGGCTGCGCAGGATGCACACATAGCCCACGAGCATGGCGATCGGCACGAGCAGACCCGTGTAGTGCACGGCGGCGAGCACGCACATGAGCACATACCATGCCAGCAGCGATCCCGCGCCGCCGCCCTGCGCCGGCAGCCCCGCCTTGCGCCGCACCGCGCGCAGCCCCTGCCAGAAGCACAGCAGCAGCGCCAGCATCAGCGCGGCGCTCACCGCCGCCGCGGCGCTCCTGCAGGCATCGCCCGGCAGGATGGTTGTGTTCAGGACCAGCGACGGGAACACGCACGCCGCGCGCAGCACGGCGCACACAAAGCAGCCGCCGAGCCACGGGTTTTCCCGCCGCAGCGCGCGAAAGCCGAGCAGCAGCAGTACCGTGCCGATGGCGGGCAGGAGGTAGTTCAGGCACCAGAAGTTCAGGGTGACCATGCACAGCGCCAGACCGAACAGCACGCGCTCCATCGCCCGCCGCCACGGTGTCACGTCGGCGACGATCTCCTCCGGCGGCAGCTCGTCCACGCTCTGCGCGAGCAGCGCCTCAAAGGCGTCGTCGCGCGCAGATTCCCGCTCGTGCTCACGCATCGCCGTCACCTCCCAACATCGTGCGCAGCCGTTTTTTCAGGCGGTACAGCCGACCCTCGACCGCGCGCTCGGTCATGCCGAGCTCGGCGGCGATCTGTGCGGTGGACTGCAGGTAGTAATACTTCCGGTAAAACAGCGCCCGGTCGCTCTGACCGAGCCGTGCGAGCGCATCGTGCAGCGCGGCGCGGCGCTCGGCTTGTATCAGTGCCTCCTCCGGGGATGCCTCCGGCGACGGCGCGTCCTCCGGCAGAGTCTGCGTGTCACCGTGCCGGGCGGCGCTGCGCTGAAAGTTCAGCGCCGTGTTTCGCGTGACCGCCGTCAGCCACGCGCTCCAGCTGCCGCGCGCGGCGTCAAACTGCGCGATCTTGTTCCACACGCGCAGCGACGCCTCCGAGAGGCACTCCTCGCGGTCGAGCGCGTTCGGCACGATCGGCGCGATGATGTAGCGCATCAGCGGCCCGCAGTGCAGCAGCAGCGCATCCATGCCGCGCTCGTCATGCTGCTGCAGCAGCGCGATCATATCCTGTTCGTGCACGCCCTCGCCTCCTCCCGCCGCGACCGGTTTCTACCCTATGATACACGCGCTGCGCGCAAAACCCACGCGGTTTTCCACAATTTCTTGTCCGTATGTGCAAAAAGGCGGCGCTTCGCAGAGTGTACGAAGCGCCGCATGGCTGATGAAAAACCTCTGAATCAGACCTGCTTGTTCGAGGTCTTGAGCACGACGTCGTGCGCGCCGCCCTCGACAATGCTCACCGAGGACACGAGCGTCAGACGGGCCTTCTCCTGCAGCTCGCGGATGGTCAGCGCGCCGCAGTTGCACATGGTCGAGCGCACCTTCGCCAGCGTCTGCTGGACGTTGTCGGAGAGCTTGCCGGCGTAGGGCACGTAGGAGTCCACGCCCTCCTCGAAGGACAGCTTCTTGCCGCCGCCGAGGTCATAGCGCTGCCAGTTGCGCGCGCGGTTGGAGCCCTCGCCCCAGTACTCCTTCATGAGCGTGCCGTTGACGTTGACCTTGTCCGACGGGCTCTCGTCGAAGCGGGCAAAGTAGCGGCCGAGCATCACAAAGTCCGCGCCCATGGCCAGCGCGAGCGTGATGTGGTGGTCGTGCACGATGCCGCCGTCGGAGCAGACGGGCACATAGATGCCGGTCTCGCGGAAGTACTCGTCGCGTGCGCGGCAGACGTCGATGACGGCCGTCGCCTGACCGCGGCCGATGCCCTTGGTCTCGCGCGTGATGCAGATCGAGCCGCCGCCGATGCCGACCTTCACGAAGTCCGCGCCGCAGTCGGCGAGGAAGCGGAAGCCGTCCGCGTCGACGACGTTGCCCGCGCCGACCTTGACGCTGTCACCGTAGCGCTCACGGATCCACGCGATGGTGCGCTTCTGCCACTCGGAGTAGCCCTCGGACGAGTCGATGACGAGCACGTCCACACCGGCCTCGACCAGCGCGGGCACACGCTCGGCGTAGTCGCGGGTGTTGATGCCCGCGCCGACGAGGTAGCGCTTCTGGTTGTCGAGCAGCTCGTTGGGCTTCTGCTTGTGCAGGTCGTAGTCCTTGCGGAACACGAATGCGCACAGGCGGCCCTCGTCGTTGACGATGGGCAGGGAGTTGAGCTTGTGCTCCCAGATGATGTTGTTGGCTTCCTTCAGGGACGTGCCGTCGGGCGCGGTGATCATCTTCTCGCGCGGCGTCATGAACTCGCGCACCTTGGTCTGGGGGTCCATGCGGCTCACGCGGTAGTCGCGGCTTGTGACGATGCCGACCAGGCGGCCGTCGGCCGTGCCGTCCTCGGTGACGGCGACGGTGGAGTGACCGGTCTGCTCACGCAGGGCCAGAATGTCGGCCAGCGTCGCATCGGGGCTGATATTGGAGTCGCTGCGCACGAAGCCCGCCTTGTAGCTCTTGACGCGGGCGACCATCGCGGCCTCGTCCTCGATCGACTGCGAGCCGTAGAGGAACGACACGCCGCCCTCCTGCGCCAGCGCGACGGCCAGCCGGTCGCCGGACACGGACTGCATCACGGCCGAGACCATCGGCACGTTGAGCGAGAGCGCCGGCTCCTCACCCGCGCGGAAACGCGTCAGCGGGGTGCGCAGAGAGACATTGTCCGGGATGCATTCGCTCGAGGAGTAGCCGGGCACGAGCAGATACTCGTTGAACGTGTGCGACTGACCGGAGAAGAAGTAAGCCATGGGAAAGACCTCCTTATAATTCTCATGTATTTGTACGCCTGTGGAAAACGGAGCGGCGGCCCGCTCCGAAGAATATTTTTGCTATTGTACCGCGAACGCGTGCGCTTGTCCAGCCCGCAGCGTGGAAAAAAATCATTGGTACAACGGACGTTTTTTAGGGATTTTATAAAAACTGCGCACCGTATCTCCGGCGCGCAGTATGTTTACAGTTTGCGGATCTTGTCCTTTTCCTCGATCAGGGGCAGATAGTCCATATACGGCGTGTCATTGGCGCAGGTGAAGCACGCCTCGGAGCTGAACGCCTCGATCTCCTTGTGCGACTGTTCGATGGGGCGCAGCGTGCCCGCACCGGCGATGCAGCCGCCCGGGCAGGCCATGCCCTCGAGCAGGTAGCCGTCGTACTTGCCGGCCTTGGCCATCATCAGCAGCTTGCGGCACTCGGCCAGACCGGTCGCCGCGGCGACCTTGACCTCGCGCTCGGGCTGCATGTCGTGGATGGCGTTGACGACGGCCTGCGCCACGCCGCCGGAATAGGCAAAGCGGCGCGCGTCGCGGCTGGAGTAGGCGGGCAGCTCCTCCTCGTCCTCGGGCAGGAAGGCTTTATCCATGCCCTTGGCGGCAAAGATGCCGAGCGCTTCCTCGAACGTGAGCACGAAGTCCACGTCGCTGCGCACGCTCTGGCGGCGCGCCTCGAGCTTTTTCGAATCGCACGGGCCGACGAACACGACCTTGCAGTCCGGATGGTCGCGCTTGATCATGCGCGCGGTGAGCACCATCGGCGTGAAGGCCACGGAGATGTTCTTTTCAAACTGGGGGAAGAGCTTTTTGACCATGTCGCTCCACGACGGGCAGCAGGACGTGACCATGAACTTGTGCTTTTCGGGCACTTCCTCAAGAAAGTCCGCCGCCTCCTCGATCACGCACAGGTCCGCGCCGATGGCGACCTCATACACGTCGGCAAAGCCGAGACGCTGGAATGCCCTGCGCATCCGCTCCGGCACGCCCTCGGGGCCGAACTGCCCCACGAACGCCGGCGCGAGCGCGACGTACACGGGGGTGTTGCTCTTGACGGCCTGAATGGTCTGGAAGATCTGGCTCTTGTCCGAGATCGCGCCGAACGGGCAGCTGACCATGCACTGTCCGCAGGAGGTGCACTTGGAGTAGTCGATGTCGGCGCGGCCGAGCCCGTCGGAATGGATGCAGTCCATGCCGCAGGCCTTGCGGCACGGGCGCTCGAGACGCACGATGGCGTTGAACTTGCACTCCTTGAGACAGCGTCCGCAGCGGATGCACTTGTCGGGGTCAATGTGCGCCTGTCCGTTGATGCGCGTGATGGCCTGCCGCGGGCAGACCGCCATGCACGGATGCTCCAGACAGCCCTGGCACACGTTCGTAATCTTCACGACGTTGTCGGGGCATTTGTTGCAGGCGAATTTGATGACATTAATGAGCGGCTTTTCGTAGTAGACTTCCGGATCGAGCGCTTTTTCCACACCGTCCGACAGCAGCGAAAACTCCGAAAACTTGCGCAGCGGCAGTCCCATAGCCAACCGCAGCCGTTCGCCGACGACGGCACGCTCGAGAAACAGACTGTCCCGGTATGTACCGATCTCACCGGGGATGATCTTGAACGGCAGCTCTTCGAGCCGCTTGGCATAATCGCCGCCCTCGTAGGCGAGACGTGCGATCTCCGTGAACACTTCGTGACGGATACGTACCTTTCCGGTTTCAATGCCGCGCATATTGCACTCCTTTTGATAGAAAAACTTGTCTGGATTCGTGAATTTTGCAACAAGCACTTGACGAGAGCTTGTGTAAAACATTATACTGATACGTGATAAATTTCGCAATTCTTTTTTTGAAATCCTGACAAAAAAAGAACGCGCAGCCCAAACTTTGTCGAAAATTATACAAGAGCGGCGCAAATGTCCGCGTTTTCGGCCCGCCGGCTGCGGCGGACTGTGACGTGGACACAGAAAAACCGGCCGGCCTGTGGTAGGATGGATGCAAGCAAAGCCACAGGCTTGACCGTTATTTTAGCCGCAGGAGGGAACGCACTATGGAAGAAAACAAAACGAAAGCCAAGATCATCGCCGTCGCGGGGAAGGGCGGCGTTGGCAAGACCTCTCTGTGCTCGGCGATCGTGCGCGAGCTGGTGGAGGCCTTTCCCGGCAAGCGCATCCTCGCCATTGACGCAGACCCGGCCGTCGGCCTGTCCACGGCGCTGGGCGTGCACGTCGAGCACACGATCGACGACATCCGCAATGAGGTCATCCAGACCTCGGAGCGCGGCGAGTACCGGCAGGCCATCGAGGTGCTCAACGAGGCGCGCTTCCGCATCTTCGACACCATGGTCGAGTGCGAGGGCTTTGCCTTCCTTGCCATCGGCCGTCCGGAGGCCGCCGGGTGCTACTGCTCGGTCAACTCCTACCTCAAGGAAGTCATCAGCATGCTCGCCAACGACTTTGACTATGTGGTCATCGACGGTGAGGCCGGCATCGAGCAGATCAGCCGCCGCGTCATGGAGCAGGTCTCGCACCTTGTGCTGGTCACCGACCAGAGCGCCAAGGGCGTGAACGTCTGCCGCGAGATCAAGGAGGCCGCCGACGACCTCATCACCTACGAGCGCATCGGCATGATCGTCAACCGCGTCGTTGACCCGAGCATGAACGACCTCGTCAAGCTCGACGGTGTGCCGGTGCTCGCCTACATCCCCACCGATCCGCAGCACGCCGCCAACGACATCCGCGGCAAGAGCGTGTTTGAGCTGCCGGAGGACTCCAACATCATGGTCGGTGTCCATGAGGCGCTGCACAACCTGGGCATCTTCTGAGCCGGGACAATCTGAGGAGGAACAAATATGAAAGATATGGAACTTTACGATAGCTTTATCCGCGAAACGACCGACCTGCTCGGCGCGCCGACGCAGAAGTGGGCATATAAGGAGCGCGACGCATGGAAGGACAACGGCGAGAGCGAGCTGGTGCTGCTGCGCGACGCGGCGTATGAGCTCGGCGGCGGCGCGAACGAGGCCGTGAACTTCACCTGCGTCACGTCCGACACCGCACTTGTCCCGAACGATGAGGTGCTGCTCTACGGTCCGGACATGAAGGAGATCAAGGGCGACGTGCCGTTTGCGCGCATCGTCATCCTCGGCGTCAAGGACATCGACGTCGAAAAGAAGGACGCGGCCTATGCCGCCATCCGCAACATCGAGTTTGTGAAGTATCACGTCTTCCCGGACGGCTATATGATGCGCGTCTCGCCCGAGAGCAGCCGTGAGCAGATCCGCGTGAGCAAGAAGGCCGTCAAGAAGGGCATCTCGTTTTACAAGGTCGGCTGCGACTTCATCAAGCAGTATAAGAAAAACCCGAACATCACCAATGTGCGCGTGATCTTCGTCACCAAGGACGTCGACTTCAAGGCCCTGCACGCCACGGCCAAGAAGATCGAGGACGTGACCAAGACCATGAACACCATCCTCGAGGGCATGCCTGAGGATCTCGACTGCGCGAGCTGCAGCTTCAAGCCCGTGTGCGACGAGGTCGAGGGTCTCAAGGAGCTCCACTTCGGCAAGGCTGCCAAGAAGGAGCACCACGCCTAAAACTGTCAAAAAGTATTCCTTTTTGACAAAGGGGCTGCAGTCTGCTGCGCGCACAATTTGTGCGTCTACGGCGCACAAATTCCACACTTGCAGCCTGAGAAGTATTTTCTCCGCCGCACATGTCGCCGGAGAAAATGATCGGACTTTCTTTCGCCGCAGCGGCGGCGAAAGGCTACGAGGTTTTTGAAAAGCCGGGCACGGCCGCGCAAGCTCTGCGCGGCCGTGCCTTTCATCTTTTATCAACAGGAGGTGCACCATGCCGAATTTCTGCATGACGCTCAGCTACGACGGCACGCGCTATAACGGCTGGCAGCGGCAGGGCAACACGCCGGACACCGTGCAGGGGCGGCTCGAGACCGCGCTCAGCGCCCTGCTTGAGCAGCCGGTCGAGGTCGCGGGCTCCGGCCGCACGGATGCGGGCGTGCACGCCCGGATGCAGACGGCGTCGTTTCGCGCGAAGACCGACCTGCCCGCGCCGGAGCTGCTGCGCCGGCTGCGCGCGCAGCTTCCGGGCGATATCGGCGTGCTCACGCTCACCGAGGCCGGGCCCCGCTTTCACGCGCGCCTGTCCTGCCGCGGCAAGACGTATGTCTACCGCGTCTGGAACAGCGACACGCCGAACGTGTTCGAGCGCCGCTATGTCTATGCCCTGCCGCAGCCGCTCGACACGGCGGCCATGCAGCGCGCGGCGGCGCTGCTGTGCGGCCGGCATGACTACACGTCGTTCTGCGCCAACCGCCATATGAAAAAATCCGCCGTGCGCACGGTCGATGCCATCACCGTCGAGCGGCTGGGCGATGAGGTGCGCCTGACGTTTTCGGGCGAGGGCTTTTTGTACCACATGGTGCGCATCCTCACCGGCACGCTGCTGGAGGTCGGGCTCGGGCAGCGGGACGCGGACACGATGGCGGACATTCTCGCCGCGCGTGACCGCGCCGCCGCCGGGCCGACAGCGCCCGCCCGCGGGCTGATCCTGTGGGAGACGCGCTATGCGCGCACACCCCCCGAAACCGGAGAGGAGAAACGCGCATGAAAGAAGAATGCCTGATCTGCGGCGCGCCGCTGGAATATCTGGAGACGGATGTGCAGATGCAGTGCGAGATCTGCCGCAAAAAGGAGCTCGCCAAGACGCGCTGCGTAAACGGGCACTACGTGTGCAGCGACTGCCATATGCAGGGGCTTGACAGCATCGTGGAGCTGTGCCTGCGGGAGACCGCGTGCGATCCGGTCGCCATTGTCGAGCGGATGATGGCGCTGCCGAGCTGCCATATGCACGGGCCGGAGCACCATGTGATGGTCGGCGCGGCGCTGCTGACGGCGTATCACAACGCCGGCGGCGACATTGCCCTTTCCGACGCGCTCATGGAGATGCTGCGCCGCGGCAAAAGCGTTCCCGGCGGCGCGTGCGGCTTCTGGGGCGCGTGCGGCGCGGGGATCAGCACGGGGATGTTCGTCTCGATCATCTCCGGGTCAACACCGCTGACCGACGAGCCGTTTGCGCTGTCGCACAAAATGACGGCGGCCGCGCTCGGGCAGATCGGTGAGATCGGCGGCCCGCGCTGCTGCAAGCGGGACTCGTTTCTGTCCATTCTCACGGCGATCGATTTTGTGAAGGAGCACTTCGGCATCGCACTGCAAAAGCCGGAGGTCGTGTGCCATTACGCCGCGCAGAACAATCAGTGCATCGGAAAGCGCTGCCCCTTCAGCGCGGCAAACCACTGAGCGCCTGTCGGCGCGCAGGATCGGGATTTGAGGGAGTATTTATGAACAGAAAAAGATGGCCAATTCTATGTGCAATCGCAATATTCGCAGTTGCCATTCTCGTTTATGCGAATTTTCAAAAGAAACATACTTTTGCACTTGTAAACGATGAGGGCATGATCAAATCCGAACAGATACAGCCGCTATTTGGAACCGTAAAAGTAAGTGGGGATTGTGATACGGATGTGGTCTTTACGGATATGGAAACGGGTGAAAAATATGTGGTAGGGTATATTACATCTGGTGTATCAGAAAAAATCAAACTGGAAAAGGCAAATGGTACACGGTAGCCGGCGGAGGAAATCTTGTAATAAGCCCAGTGAATGTTCGCGTGGAATAAAAAACGACAACCTCCGGTTTGCCGAACCGTGCAACGCCCCCGGCGAACCGGACTATGAAATGCTGTGGCGGCGGGAGTAGAGACTCCGGCTTGCCGCCCCGACGGGAGCGCGCAGAAGCGGAGGTTGTAGTAAAGGAGGTTTACAATGGGGTTTTGGATTTTTATGTTGATTATGGATTTGCTTCTTCCATTTACGATGATTGGTTTTGGAAGATATTTTATGAAAAAGGCTCCAAAGGAAATAAATTCAGTATTTGGATATCGGACTTCGATGTCTATGAAGAACAAAGACACATGGGAATTTGCTCATAAATATTGTGGTAAAGTCTGGTATGTCTGTGGAATGGTTATGTTGCCGATAACAGTAATCTTCATGATTTTAGTGATTGGAAAAAATGAAGATTGTGTTGGGAGTATAGGAGGAATTATCTGTGGTGTTCAACTTATTCCTTTAATTGGCTCTATTCTCCCAACAGAAATAGCATTAAAAAAGAATTTTGATAAGAATGGAACAAGACGATAAATTCCTATTTGCCGAACCGTGCAACACCCCCGGCGCGACCTGCTGGTCACGCCGGGGGTGTTCTGATTGTCTGCGGATGCTGTGTCATTTCAGCCGCGCGCTGGATGCGGCCACCGGCGAACCGGACTATGAAATGCTGTGGCGGCGGGAGTAGAGACTCCGGCTTGCCGCCCCGCCGGGAGCGCGCAGAATCGGAAGTTACCTCTATTCAGGCATACAAGCTCTTGACAATAAAGCTCCTATATAGTATGTTTTTAATAAACTACTATATAGGAGCTTTTGCATGAAAACAAATGGCGGATTTCTTGTCACCAAAATAAAACAACTTGGAGACCGGATTTTTGAGAAGATTCTCAGCGAAAAGAATATTGATGCGTTCAATGGAGCCCAGGGGCGTATTCTTTATGTGCTGTGGCAGGAGGACGGAATCTCGATCCGGTCACTCTCGGTCAAATGCGGATTAGCGATAACATCTCTTACGACGATGCTGGAAAGAATGGAAAATCAAGGGCTGATAAGCCGTGTTCAGTCTGAAA